>Ga0335083_10006785_pt1 | contig 14210 bp, 10 predicted proteins | sample Lox_Sample_42_FD_206716 | JGI IMG/M metagenome (GOLD analysis project Ga0335083, IMG submission 206716) | Soil microbial communities from Loxahatchee National Wildlife Refuge, Florida, United States - Lox_Sample_4.2 | ecosystem: Environmental > Terrestrial > Soil > Wetlands | place: USA...
CGGCAGCCAGTTCAAGGCGCTGCTGGCGGAGGAGCACGACATCCAGATCAACAAGACCTCGCGCAACAGCGTGCTGGTGCAGATCAACATCAACAACACCCGCAGCGATCTGGCCCACATCATCAAGGCCCTGGCCGACATGGCGCGCGCGATCGACAAGCGGCTCGCCGAAGGCGGCCCGGACGAGCAGGCGGCCTTCGCCGAGCGCGTCAAGTCCTTGGTCGAGGACGTGCCGGACCTGCCGAACTTCAGCTGCTTCCACGACGCCTTCCGCGACGAGCCGAGGAGTGCGACGGCTGAAGGGCACATGCGCCGCGCGTACTACATGGCCTACGACGCGGCGAACTGCGAGCATCTCAAATTGTTCAGCAAAGAAATCGACGAGCGTTCGAAGCAAGGCCCCGAGCTGGTGTCGGCGAATTTCGTGATCCCGTATCCGCCGGGCTTTCCGATCATGGTCCCGGGTCAGGTGATCAGCCCCGACATCATCGAATTCATGCGCAAGCTGGATGTGAAGGAGATCCACGGTTACCAGGCTGCCCTGGGCTTGAAGCTGCTCAAGCCCTCCGCCCTGGCGGCGATGCAGCGCGGCAGGGTCGATAGCTGATCGATTTCGAGCGGAGAAAGAGCGATGAAATGGCTGTTCGACACGCTGCGGCAATACCCTGAGATCGCGATCTTTCTCACACTGGCGCTCGGCTTCTGGGTCGGCCAGATGAAACTGGGCAAGTTCAGCCTTGGTGTAGTGACCAGTACGCTGCTCGCGGGGGTGCTGATCGGCCAGCTTGGCATCACCATCTCGCCGAACGTGAAGTCGGTGTTCTTCCTCATGTTTCTGTTTGCAGTGGGCTATAGCGTCGGGCCGCAATTCTTTCGTGGCTTGAAAAGCGACGGTTTGCAACAGGTGCTGTTCTCCGTATTGTTGTGTCTGTTGTGCCTGTTCAGCACGTTCTTCGTTGCCAAAGCGATGGGGTATCACACCGGCCTCGCCGCCGGCCTGCTCGCGGGCGCCTGCACGATTTCGGCGGTGCTGGGTGTGGCTACCGACACCATCAACCAGCTTGGGGTGTCAGCCGAGGACAAGAAGGCATGGATCGACGCTATGCCCGTGGCCTATGCGGTGACCTACCTCTTCGGCACCGCGGGGTCTGCGTGGATTCTGGGGACGCTCGGCCCGAAGCTGCTGCGGGTAGACCTGCCGGCCGAGTGCAAGAAGCTGGAGGCCAGCATGGGCGCCAGCGAAGCCGAGCCGGGGGTGATCTCCGCGTATCAGCGCTTTGTGGTCCGTGCCTACCGTCTCGTCGACGGCCCGTTCATCGGCACAACGGTCGAGGAGTTCGAGCGGCATTTCGCAGAGAAGCGCCTGTTCGTGCTGCGGCTTCAGCGCGACGGGAAAGCGTTCGATGCAGAGCCGACCACCGTCCTGTCCAAGGACGACACGATCGCTCTGGTGGGCCGACGCGAATTCGTCCTGGAAGCCGTGCAAGGCGTTGGGATCGAGGTGGATGAGCCCGAGCTGCTCGATATCACCGCCGAGATTCTCGATGTTGTGGTAACGAACAAGGCACTCGCCGGAAAGACGCTGCGCGAACTGGTCGAAGGCGATCGTGAGCGGGACCTCCGGGGCGTCTTCCTGCGCAAGATCATGCGTGGCGGCCAGGAAATGCCGTTCACGCCCGGCACCAAGATCGATCGCGGTGATGTGCTGCAGCTCGCGGGTCCAAAGGCAGCAATCGAGCGTGCGGCTGCCAAGATCGGCTACGCCGATCGCGTCACGGAAAAGACGGACATGCTGTTCATGGGGCTGGGCATCGTGATCGGCGCGCTGGTGGGTGCACTGACCATCCATATAGGTGGCGTTCCTCTCAGCCTGAGCACGAGCGGCGGAGCGCTCATCGCCGGCCTCGTGTGCGGCTGGCTCCGCTCGGTGAATGCAACCTTCGGACGCATTCCGGGGCCCGCACTCTGGGTGTTCAACAACGTGGGTTTGAACACGTTTATCGCGGTGGTCGGGATCGGCGCCGGGCCCGGCTTCGTCGCCGGGTTGCAAGCAAACGGAGTGGGCTTGTTCTTCTCCGGGATCGCGATCACCACCATCCCGTTCGTAGTCATGCTCTTCGTGGGCAAGTATCTGTTCAAGATGCACCCGGGAATCCTGCTCGGCGCCTGTGCTGGCGCTCGAACGACCACCGCTGCGCTAGGGGCGATCGAGGAGGCCGCCAAGAGCAAGGTGCCGGCACTGGGCTACACGGTGACCTATGCGGTGGGAAACACGCTGCTCATCATCTGGGGCGTGGTCATTGTACTGATAATGACCTGAGCCTCGCGATCGGAGACAACGATGGCGCAAACGACGACCAAACAGAAACTGCATCTGTCCAAGATGCGCGAGCTGGAGAAGCTCAGCCCCTTCGAGCTGAAGGACAAGCTGATCCAGCTTGCGTCCGAGCAGACGAAGGCGAGCACTCGCCAGATGCTCAACGCGGGCCGCGGCAACCCGAACTGGATCGCTACGACGCCGCGCGAAGCGTTTTTTGCCTTGGGACGCTTCGGGATCGAAGAATCCAAGCGCGTATGGGACGAGCCCGACCTGGGCGGCATGCCGCAGAAGAAGGATATCGCGCAGCGGTTCCGTACCTACCTCGAGCGCAACAGCAGCGAGCCCGGCGTGGCGTTGCTGCGCGCAAGCCTGGACTATGGTACCCAGAAGCTCGGCTTCGACGCCGATGCTTTCGTGCACGAGCTCACCGACAGCATTATCGGGGACAACTATCCAGTGCCGGACCGCATGCTGGTGCACTGCGAGCGGATCGCGCACGAATACCTGGTGCAGGAGATGTGCGACCGCAATCCACCGCGCGGTCGCTACGATCTGTTCGCGGTCGAGGGTGGCACCGCGGCCATGTGCTATATCTTCGACACGCTCGTGCTCAATCACCTGCTGAAACCGGGTGACACGATCGCGCTCGGCACCCCGGTGTTCACACCCTATCTGGAGATGCCGCATCTGGGGCGGTATCAATTCAAGGTCGTCCACATCGAAGCTTCCGAGTTTGCGCCGGCCGGACATCACGCGTGGCAATACCCGGACAGCGAAATCGACAAGCTCGCCAATCCCAGGATCAAAGCGTTCTTCGTGGTCAATCCCAGCAACCCGCCGTCGGTGGCGATGCGCCCTGAATCCATGAAGCGCCTCATCAAGCTGGTGAAGACCAAGCGTCCGGACCTGATGGTCCTGACCGACGATGTGTACGGCACCTTCGTGAACGGTTTCCGTTCGCTGATGGCGGAGTTGCCGAGCAATACAATCGGGGTGTATTCGTATTCGAAGTACTTTGGCTGCACCGGCTGGCGGCTCGGCGTCATAGCAGTTCACCAGAAGAACGTCTACGACGAGAAGCTGGCGAAGCTGCCTGCTTCCGCGCGTCGGTTGCTCAACAAGCGCTATGGTGCCATCACGCTCCAGCCGGAGAAGCTGAAGTTCATCGACCGCATGGTCGCCGACAGCCGGCAGGTGGCACTCAATCACACCGCCGGGCTGTCGCTGCCGCAGCAGGTGCAGATGGCGCTGTTCTCGTTGTTCGCGCTGCTCGACACGGAAGATCGTTACAAAAAGCTCACGCAGACCATCGTCAGCGGGCGCCTGCGCAAACTCGCCAAAGGACTCGACATCGAATTGTGGGCCGATCCGTTGCGCGCCGAGTACTATGCGACCATCGACCTGCTCAACTGGGCGAAGCACGCGTACGGCCCCGAGTTCGTGGAGTTCGCGACGCGCGGGGTTCACCCGTTCGACGTGCTGTTCGCTCTTGCGGAGCGCCACGGCACGGTCCTATTGAACGGCAGCGGGTTCGCCGGTCCCGACTGGTCGGTGCGCGTGTCGCTGGCCAATCTCGACGATGCGGCCTACGAGAAGATCGGCGACCAGCTGCGCTCGTTGCTGGATGGTGCAGTGGAACGGTGGAAGGCGTCGCTGAAGAAGCCCGTGACAAGCAAGAGCTGAGCACAATAGCGATTGCACTAGAGAGAGGATCATGCAAATGAAGGCAATGAAGATACTGTTGGCGATCGCTCTGGCGGTCGCGCTGCCGGCCCTCGCGGCCAAACCGAAAGTCGTCATTCTCGCTACGGGCGGCACCATCGCCGGCGCACAGGCAGCCGGGCAGGATGCCGGCTACAAGTCGGGCAGCTTCCAGGTGGAGGATCTGATCAAGGCCGTTCCGAATCTGGGCGAGCTGGCCGACATCACCGGCGAGCAGGTGGTGAACATCGGCAGCCAGGACATGAACAACGAAGTCTGGTTGAAGCTGGCCAAGCGCTTGAACGAGGTGCTCGCCCAGCGCGATGTGGACGCGGTGGTGATCACGCATGGCACCGACACGATGGAGGAGACCGGTTACTTCCTCAGTCTCGTGACCCACAGCGCCAAGCCGGTCGTGATGGTGGGCTCGATGCGACCCGCCACGGGCACGAGCGCAGACGGTCCGGCCAACATCTACAACGCAGTGTCGGTGGCGGTGCATCCCAAAGCCCGTGGGCGCGGTGTGATGGTTCTGCTCAACGACGAGATCCACTATGCGCGCGAGGCAACGAAGACCAACACCACTCAGCTCGACACGTTCAAATCGCCGAATCGGGGCAAGGCAGGCATGACCAATGCGGGCCGGGTGTACTTCTATGACGCGCTGGCCACCCGTTACGGACCGCGCAGCGCTTTCTCGGTGGACAAGCTGACCGAATTGCCTCGTGTCGAGATCGTCTACGCGTACGCCAACGTGGGGCGGGATTTCATCGACGCCTGCGTGGCCGCGGGTTGCAAAGGCATCGTGCTGGCGGGAGTGGGAGACGGCAATGCCACGCAGAGCGCGGTCGAGGGGCTGCGCAACGCGGTCAAGAAGGGCGTGGCGGTGGTGCGATCGTCGCGCACCAACAGCGGCATCACCGATCGCAACGTCGAGCTCAACGACGACGAGCTGGGCACGCTGGCCTCCATGGAGCTGAATCCACAGAAGGCGCGCGTGCTGCTCATGCTCGGGCTCACCAAGACGAGCGACGCGAAGGAGCTGCAACAGTTCTTCTACGAGTACTGAAGCCAAGGGTGGACACTTGGCCGAGGGCCATTTTCATAAGCGGGGGGAAATAAAAATGCGATACGGACACTGGCGGAAACATGGGTACCACGCGATCCTGCTGGCGTTGTTCGTGTTCGTTCCGCTGGATGCAATGGCGCAGGTCATCCCCAGCGCACAGGTTCTCAGCCGCGCGGTGCAGGAGGCCTACGACAAGTTCAAGGATGTCAAAGACGGTGCCACTGCCGACTATATCCCGGAGCTGGCGAAAGTGCCTTCCGAGCTGTTCGGCGTGGTGATCGTCACTGCTCGGGGCGATATCTACACCGCAGGCGACGTCGACTACGCGTTCACGATCCAGTCGGTGTCGAAGCCATTTACCGCGGCGCTGGTGATGCAGCAGGAGGGGAGTGCGGATGTGATTGCGCAGAAGATCGGGGTGGAACCGACCGGCCTGCCCTTCAACTCCATAGCGGCCACGCAGCTCTACAAGCCGGTGTCCGTGAATCCATTGGTCAACTCGGGGGCTATTGCGTCGGTCAGTCTCGTCAAAGCGAAGAACGCGGAGGAGCGCTTCGACAAGATCATGAGCTTCTTTCAGCTGCTGGCAGGCGAGAAGCTCACCGTGATCGAGGACGTGTACAAGTCCGAAGCCGCAACCAATCAGCGTAATCGCGCGCATGCCTACATCCTGTTCGTCAACGATCGCATCTACTCCGATCCGATGGAAGCGGTCGACGTCTACACGCGCCAGTGCTCGATCGGCGTGACCGCCAAGCAGCTCGCCGTCATGGGCGCGACACTGGCCAACTCCGGCGTGAACCCGGTGACGCACCAGCGCGTGATCGACGCTCGGTATGTACCCAAGATACTGGCCATCATGATGATGGCGGGCTTCTACAACGAATCCGGCATGTGGGCGTTTACGGCGGGTCTGCCGGCCAAAACCGGCGTAGGCGGCGGCATCGTGGCCGTCGTCCCGGGGAAGATGGCGATCGTTGGCTTCTCTCCGCGCGTGAACGAGGCGGGCAACAGCGTGCGTGCGATGAAAGCGATCGAATACATCAGTGACGAGCTTGGCGTGAACGTGTTCGGCAGCGGACGGTGAACTTGAGATTAGAAGGAGCCAAGACAATGAAAGCACTCTCGTGGGTGATAGCGCTCGCTGTCCTCTTGCCGCTGGCCGCGAGGGCGGATGAACTGAGCGACCTCAAGGCCCAGCTCGACGCCGCAATGAAGTCGATTCAGACGTTGCAGCAGCGCGTCGAGGCGCTCGAGGCGGAGAAAGCCAAGGGTGCGGCTGCTGCTGCGCCTGCTGGTGCGCCGGCTGCTGCGCCTACTGCTGCAGGGGCCCCGGCGGGGGTTGAGCAAAAAGCCGCAGCCGCGCCCGCGGTTACTGCTGCCGGCGGCCCGGTGGTGGCGCCGAACGAGAAGCCGATAGAGGGACAGCCGGACCAGAACAAGGCGCGCCTCGAGCTCTACGGTTTCGTGCAGGCCGACTTTACTCAGGGGTTCAAGCTCATGAATCCGGACTGGTACTCGGCGGTCCGCCCGTCGCAGATTCCGGTCAACTGTCCGGGCGACGCCGGTTGTGGAGCTGACGGCTATACCAATTTCAGCATCAAGCAGACGCGCCTAGGCGTGAATGGCTATACGCCGACCCCGGCGGGCGAAGTCCGCGGTCAATTCGAGTTCGACTTGTTCGGGGTAGGTGTGGACGCGGGCCAGACCACCATTCGAGTGCGCCAGGCTTGGGCCTCTCTTGGGCAGTTCCTGATCGGCCAGACCAACAGTTTGTTCATGGACGGCGACGTGTTCCCCAACACGATCGAGTACTGGGGCCCCAGCGGCATGATCTTCTTCCGCAATATCCAGGCGCGGTGGACGCCGATTGACAAGGACGGGCACAAGTTCGCGGTGGCGCTGGAAAACCCCGGCACGGTGGTGGACACCACCTCGGCCGGCATGGCCAACATCAGTGCGCATAACACGCTGCCCGATCTCACCGCGCAATATCGGATGGATCGGGATTGGGGTCATCTCCAGGTTGCGGGAATCCTGCGCTCTCTGGGCTACGATACCCCAAGCGCCCCGGGCGGAAACCCATCCGGCAGCAAGACCGGCTACGGTCTCAACTTGACCGGCAGCTACAACACCTTCGGCAAGGACAAGCTCAACGCGCAGCTCGCTTATGGCAAGGGCATCGCGAATTACAGCAACGATTGCTGCGTCGACCTCGCCAGCAACGCCGCAGGCAGTCCCGAGGCCGTGCCGTTGCTCGACTGGTTGCTGTACTACGACCACTGGTGGAGCGATACCCTGAGCAGCTCCGTCGGCTATAGCCGCAATTTCCAGAGCAACACCAGCGGCCAGGCCGCCACCGCGCAGCGGGCCGGCCAGTACTCCTCGGTCAACCTGCTGTGGTACCCGGTGCGCAACGTCATGACCGGCGTCGAGCTGATATGGGCCGAGCGCGAGAACAGCAACGGCGCCTCGGCCAACGACACGCGAATCCAGTTCTCGGGACAGTACAAGTTCTGATGCTTGACCACCTCGTCGCCTTGGGCCAGGCAGTGGCACCTTCGTCGGCACAGAGGACAACGCTTCCCCAGTTCGGAGTCTGCTCATGCGCTTTTACACGAAGTTGATCGTTGCGTTGGTGGTCCTCGCAGGCGTGGAGGCGGCGTGGCTATGTCGGTGGGAGCTCGTACCTGCTTCGACCGAGGACCATCCGATGGCGTATCAGCTGGACCGCTGGACCGGCGCCGTCTATCTCCTCGGCGGTTCAGAAAACGGCCGCGTCCGTCTGCACGACATGTGACGTCGCACCATGGCATGGATAGCCAACGCCCTGCGGCATCATCCGGAGCTTGCGTTATTCCTCTCCCTGGCTCTCGGTTATGCCATCGGCAAGATCAAGATCGGCGGCTTCAAGATCGGCCCTGTCATCGGTGTGCTGATCGCAGGAGTCGTCATCGGCCAGATCGGGATCAAGGTCGCGGACGAGCTGAAGTACGCGTTCTTTCTGTTGTTCCTGTTCGCGATCGGATATAAGACCGGGCCGCAGTTTTTCCGCGGTCTGCGGGCCAGCGGGCTGCCGCAGGCCGGCCTTACGCTTTTGAGCTGCGCGATCGGGTTGGCGAGTGCATATCTCGTGTCTCGAGCACTCGGCTTCGATGCCGGGACCGCGGGGGGCTTGCTCGCGGGGTCATTGACGGAATCGGCTACGGTCGGGACTGCCGGTGATGCAATCGCCAAACTTCCACTGGAGGCCACCGACAAGCAATACCTGATGACCAAGATCACGGTGGCGTTCGCCGTCACCTATTTTGTTGGCCTTCTGACGATCGTATGGCTGCTGTCCTGGCTCGGCCCGAGGCTGATGCGCGTCGATCTGGCAGCCGAATGCCGCAAGCTCGAGGAGGAAATGGGCCTGGGGTCGCAGGAGGAAGGCGCGGTTTCTGCCTACTACCAGTTCATCATGCGCGCCTACACCATCCCGGCCGCGCTTGACGGCAAGACCATCTCCGAATTGGAAGAGATGTTTCCCGACCAGCGCGTGTTCGTCGAGGGCGTTCGACACGGTGGAGAGTTACGCGATGGGGAGCCTGCATTGCAGCTCCGTACCGGAGATCGTGTGGCGCTCTTCGGCCGGCACGAGGTACTCGTCGACAAAACCAACCCGTTGTGGGAACACGAAGCTGAAGATCGGGAGTTGCTCGATATACCTACCCTGACGGTCGACGTCGTGCTGACCAACAAAACCCTGGCCGGCAAGCCGCTCGGGGAGCTGGCGAAGCAGGCCGCGTCGCGCGGGGTATTCCTGCGCAAGCTGACCCGGGCGGGGCAGGAACTCCCGTTTACACTGCGAACGGTGGTAGAGCGCGGGGACGTATTCACGGTCGCCGGAGTCAAGCACCATGTCGAGCGCGTGGCGCAGGATACGGGCTTTGCCGAGTGGCCGACCTCGGCTACGGACATGGTGACAGTCGGCGCGGCTATTTTCTTGGGTGGAATGATCGGCCTGCCCGCACTGGCGCTCGGGAAGTTGGAGATCGGATTGAGTCTCGCGGTCGGAGTGCTGCTCGGCGGGCTCGTCTTCGGCTGGCTGCGTTCCGTCAATCCGCGTTTCGGGCGCATTCCGGAACCAACCCTTTGGTTGTTCGACTCGGTTGGCTTGACGGCTTTCCTCGCGCTCGTGGGCCTGAGCGCCGGGCCCGAGTTTGTGCACGGACTGAAGGAGTCGGGAGTATCGCTCGTTGTGGCCGGCATTCTGGTGGCGGCGATCCCGCCCATTGTCACGATCCTCGTGGGCCGCTATGTGCTCAAGATGCACCCGGGCCTACTGCTGGGCGTGTGTGCAGGGGCGAGTACTTCGGCCCCCGGGTTAGCGGCTGTGCAGGAGGTCGCGCACAGCAAGATTCCCACGCTGGGGTATGGCGTGAGCTATGCCATCGGCAACGTATTGCTTGCGCTGTGGGGCTCGGTGATCGTAGCGCTCATGACACTGCATTGAGAGTGCGATGATCCCGCGGGGCGCGGGTCGAAGGCTATGAATCGATCCAGCTCAGCGCGGCCGCGCGATCGTGCGCAGGGAATGCGCGCACCTGCGCGCTCACGAAATGACTGGCGATTTTCGGCAGCGTGGTGAGCACCGGACTGTCGGAAACCACTGCAATGCGACGGACCTGGCGATGGTGATCGCGTACGAAGCGCAAGTGCGACACCAGCGCAGCGAAATTCTCCCAGCCCGGAAACGATGGGGCGTCGATCACCAGGCCTTTGAGTTCGCCCTGCTGTTCGATATAAGGATCGACCGCGGCTGCGAGCGTGGTGAAGTCTTCGGCCCGAAGCGCGCCGTCGGGTTTGAGGATCAGGATTCCCCGGTCACGCACCAATTCGTGTTGAAGCATGGTTCGGTCTCCCTAGGTTCGGCCGCGTCTGTCGTGATCCTCAAGCCAGCCTGCGCAGGGCTTAACGTGCGTACGCGCGATCCATTCTAGGCGGCATTTTCACAACCGGCAAACGCCGCGCGTACCGCTCATTTGATGCCGGCCGGTGTCGGGGCGCCTGGTGCAACAGGAGCGTATAGTTTTTTGGTTACGCTCGCTGTCTGGTTCGTCCCCGCTAGGATGAGCCCCTTCCACGTTCACGGAGTTGTCACATGACGCCCAACCCACCCTTAACCGGAGAGCCGAAGACCCCGGCGGCCGGTGCCCGACCTCTCAACGCCGACGAGTTGCGTCTGATCGACGCCTGGTGGCGCACATGCAACTACCTGTCCGTCGGAATGATCTACCTCAAGGACAATCCGCTGCTCAAAGAGCCCTTGAAGTCCGAGGACGTGAAACATCGCCTGCTCGGCCACTGGGGCGCCAGCCCGGCGCTGTCTTTCGTGTGGGCGCATCTCAATCGCGTCATCAAGCGCGACGATCTCGACATGATCTTCATGGCCGGCCCGGGTCACGGCGCCCCTGGAGTGCTGGGCCCCACCTATCTCGAAGGCACCTACTCCGAGATCTATCCGGACAAGAGCGAAGACGAGGAGGGTTTGCAGAAGTTCTTCAAGCAGTTCTCTTTCCCCGGGCACATCGGCTCGCACGTCACACCAGAGACGCCGGGGTCGATCCACGAGGGCGGCGAGCTCGGCTATAGCCTGTCGCACGCTTACGGCGCGGCGCTCGACAATCCCGATCTCATCGTCGCGTGCGTAGTCGGCGACGGGGAGGCAGAGACCGGACCTCTCGCCACGGCATGGCACTCCAACAAATTCATCAACCCGATCCGAGACGGCGCGGTGCTGCCGATCCTCAATCTGAACGGCTACAAGATCGCCAATCCAACCATTCTGGCGCGCATCAGCCATGAAGAGTTGGAAGCGCTGTTCGTGGGCTATGGTTACAAGCCTTACTTTGTCGAGGGCTCCGAGCCAGCCGAGATGCACCAGAAGATGGCCGCTACGCTCGATGCCACCTTCGCCGAGATCCGCGCCATCCAGCAGAAGGCGCGCGACAGCGGCAAGGCCGAGAGGGCGCGCTGGCCGATGATCGTGCTGCGCGCGCCCAAGGGCTGGACCGGACCCAAAGAAATCGCGGGCCACAAGGTCGAGGGCTCCTGGCGCTCCCACCAGGTGCCGTTTTCGGATGTGCGCGGCAATCCTGCAAACCTGCAGCTGCTCGAGGCCTGGCTGCAAAGCTACAAGCCCGAGGAGCTGTTCGACGCTCATGGCCGGTTGGTGCCAGAGCTGAAGGCGCTGGCCCCGGCCGGCCACCGGCGCATGAGCGCCAATCTGCACGCCAACGGCGGCCTGCTGCGCAAGGACTTGAAGCTGCCGGATTTCCGCGACTATGCGGTGGACGTCGCACAGGCAGGCAAGGTGCTGCACGAGAACACCAAGCCTCTGGGTGAATTTCTGCGCGATGTCATGCGCGCGAACATGACGAGCTTCCGGGTGTTCGGTCCGGACGAGACTGCATCGAACCGCCTGCAGTCCATCTACGAAGTGAGCAAGAAGACGTGGATGGCCGATCTGCTGGCGGAAGATGCCGACGGTGGGGAGCTGGCCCGCGATGGGCGCGTGATGGAAATGCTCTCCGAGCACACGCTGGTGGGATGGCTCGAAGGCTACTTATTGAGCGGGCGCCACGGACTCTTCCATACTTACGAGGCGTTCGCGCACGTCGTCGATTCGATGTTCAATCAGCACGCCAAGTGGCTGGACATCTGCAAGAACCACGTGGCATGGCGCGCCTCCGTGTCGTCGCAGAACATTCTGCTGTCGTCGACGGTATGGCGCCAGGATCACAATGGCTTCTCGCATCAGGACCCCGGCTTCATCGATCTGGTGACCAACAAGAGCCCGACGGTGACGCGCGTCTATCTACCGCCCGACGCGAACACGCTGCTCGTGGTTGCGGATCAGTGCCTGCGCTCGACCGACTGCATCAATGTGATCGTTGCCGACAAGCAGAAGCATCTGCAGTTCACGAACATCGAGGAGGCCATCGTGCACTGCGCCAAGGGTATCGGCATCTGGGCGCGAGCGAGCAACGATCAAGGCGAGGAACCGGACGTGGTGATGGCCTCGTGCGGCGACGTCGCGACTCAGGAGGCGCTGGCCGCCACAGCCATTCTGCGCGAGCATCTGCCCGATCTCAAGTTGCGCTTCGTGAACGTGGTGGATCTGTTCAAGCTCCAACCGGCAACCGAACACCCGCACGGCTCGACCGAGCGCGAGTTCGACAGCCTGTTCACGCTCGACAAGCCGATCATCTTCAATTTCCACGGTTACCCGTGGCTGATCCACAAGCTCGCGTACCGCTTCCACAACCACGAGAACCTGCACGTGCGCGGGTACAAGGAGAGGGGCAACATCAATACGCCGCTCGAGCTGGCGATCCTCAACCAGGTAGACCGCTTCAACCTGGTAATCGACGTGCTCGACCGGGTGTCCAGGCTGCAGACCAAGGCGGCTCACCTCAAAGAACGGATGAAAAACGAGATCATCCTCAACTTGAGCTACGCGCGCGAGCACGGCACGGATCGGTCCGAGATCACCAACTGGATCTGGCCGGCATGAGGCGGCCTGAAGGCGGTTCGCTACTCAACCCGGGTTTATGACGTCGCCTCTCCATGAGCGACGTGCAGCCCGCTGTCGGCGCGCCAGGCATCGACATCATCCGCGAACATCGCGCGCGGTGGCTTCTCGTGTTCCCGCGCCGGTCCATCGTCACTGCGCTGGACTGCCTTTGTTTGCGTTGTTGGCGGCTGCAAGAGCACGAAACAGCCCGCGATGTCCCCGCCTCAATGAAGAAGAGAGAGCGATAGTCCGCGTCCGCGTCAGAACTTCTCCGGGATGTACTTGAACGGATAGTCCGGTTCGCGGTACCCGCCGGCCTTCTGGCGCTTCGGCAGTTCCACCTTTTCACGCGGCGCCTCCTTGTACGGGATCTTGCTGAGGAGATGGGTAATGATATTCAGGCGGGCGCGCTTCTTATCGTTCGAGTTCGCCACGTACCACGGCGCCCATGGCGTGTCGGTCGCCTCGAACATCTCGTCGCGGGCCTTCGAGTAGTCGTACCAGCGGCTGTAGGATTTCAAGTCCATCGGCGAGAGCTTCCAGATCTTGCGCCCGTCGTCGATACGCGCCGCGAGGCGGCGAGTCTGCTCTTCCATGCTCACCTCCAACCAGTACTTGACCAGGAGGATGCCGGACTCGATCATCAACTTCTCGAACGCGGGAACGCCCTGCAGAAAACGCTTCGCTGTGTCTTCAGAGCAAAATCCCATCACCCGCTCCACGCCGGCGCGGTTGTACCAGCTGCGATCCCAGATCACCACTTCGCCGGCTGCCGGGAGGTGAGGCAGATAGCGCTGCGCATACATCTGGCTCTTCTCGCGCTCGGTCGGCGTTGGCAACGCCATGACGCGAAACACGCGCGGGCTTACGCGTTCGGTGATCGCCTTGATGGTCCCACCCTTGCCGGCGCCGTCGCGCCCTTCGAATACGATGCACACTTTGAGCCCTTTGTGCACCACCCACTGCTGCAGCTTGACGAGCTCGACATGCAGCCGGGCCAGCTCTTTCGCGTAGTCTTTTCCGGTTAGCTTTTCGTTCGGCTTCGAGTCGACCGGCTTCGCGGCTTTCCTGCTCCTGGCTGCCTTGGTCTTGCCTGCTTTGGGTTTCATGCCCTCATCTCCGCTCTGCTACGTTTGACTCCGACTTTGGTGCTGCCGTCTTGACCGCTTCCGACATCCCCTCGTACTTCTCGACCGCCATCTGCAAGTTGAAAAACAGCCGCTCGCGACCCAAGGTCTCGCCGATCCTGGAGCGCTGGACGACCGTGAGCACGTCCGGGGTGAGCGCTGCGAGCCACAGAGTGATGCCGTCGCGCCGCAGCCTCTCCTCCGCCTCGGCCATCATCTTCAGCGCAGTGTATTCGATATCGAACACGGCGCTGAAGTCGATCAGGACGACCGACGGTTTCGTCTCCTCGATCATTAGCCACATCTTGTCCCCGATGCGCTGGGCGTTGGCGAAGAAGATCCGCCCCTCGGCTCGCAGTATCAGCAGACCGGGCCAGGTTTCGTCGTCCGGATGCTCATCCGAGAGCGGTCGGAAAACGTCTGTCCCGCGCTTGC
>Ga0335083_10006786_pt1 | contig 14209 bp, 8 predicted proteins | sample Lox_Sample_42_FD_206716 | JGI IMG/M metagenome (GOLD analysis project Ga0335083, IMG submission 206716) | Soil microbial communities from Loxahatchee National Wildlife Refuge, Florida, United States - Lox_Sample_4.2 | ecosystem: Environmental > Terrestrial > Soil > Wetlands | place: USA: Florida...
CCTTGTTAGTCCCTTTTTTCACAGCCGAGTGCTCCGCTCACCAAGGATACTCCTTGGACCACACTCAGACTGTTTAGTTACTTATGGGACATCACACTAGGGGCCCTCGAGCACCCCGGGAGCGCGGGCAGCAAATGTCAAAGTGGTGAACCGCGTCATAAATCCCCCGGTCCGCCAAGGGATTAGCCGTGCGGGAGCGCTTTGCTTCGGGTGCGGACCCCGTGCTATATAGAAAGTGCGCGTGTGCATTATTGCAGGCGCGTTACGGAGCTTATGAGGGACCTCGATGACTGAAGACTCCCGCAACCGTCACGATGACGGCAAGCTCCTGTATTGCTCCTTCTGCGGGAAGAGTCAGCACGAGGTTCGCAAGCTCATCGCCGGCCCCTCGGTATTCGTCTGCGACGAATGCGTTGAGCTGTGCAACGACATCATCCGCGAGGAGCTCGAGGACCGTGCCGAGCGCGCGCGCGACAAGCTTCCCAAGCCCCACGAAATCAAGAAGGTACTCGACGAGTACGTGATCGGCCAGGAGCGCGCCAAGAAGGTGCTCTCGGTGGCGGTCTACAACCACTACAAGCGCCTGCAGACCCGCAGCGGCAGTGCCCGGGCCAAGGACGAGGTGGAGATCGCCAAGAGCAACATCCTGCTGATCGGCCCGACCGGCTGCGGCAAGACGCTGCTGGCGGAGACGCTCGCGCGGCTGCTGAACGTGCCGTTCACGATCGCCGATGCCACCACGCTCACCGAGGCCGGCTACGTGGGCGAGGACGTCGAGAACATCATCCAGAAGCTCTTGCAGAAGTGCGACTACGACGTCGAGAAGGCCCAGACCGGTATCGTGTACATCGACGAGATCGACAAGATCTCGCGCAAGTCCGACAACCCCTCGATCACCCGTGACGTATCCGGTGAGGGCGTGCAGCAGGCGCTCCTGAAGCTCATCGAGGGCACGATCGCCTCGGTGCCGCCGCAGGGCGGCCGCAAGCACCCGCAGCAGGAGTTCCTGCAGGTCGACACCAGCAACATCCTCTTCATCTGCGGCGGGGCCTTCGCGGGCCTGGAGAAGATCATCCTCAATCGCACGCAGAAGTCGGGCATCGGCTTCACGTCCGAGGTGCGCGACATCAATACGCGCCCGCACGGCAGCGACCTGTTCCACGACGTCGAGCCCGAGGACCTGATCAAGTACGGCCTGATCCCCGAGTTCGTCGGCCGCCTGCCGGTGGTCGCGACGCTCGACGAGCTCGACGAGGGTGCGCTCATCTCGATCCTCACCGAGCCGAAGAACGCGCTCACCAAGCAGTACCGGCGCCTCTTCGAGATGGAGGGGGCCGAGCTCGAGTTCCGTGACGAGGCGCTGCGCGCCGTGGCGCACCGCGCCATGCAGCGCAAGACCGGCGCGCGCGGCCTGCGCACCATTCTTGAGACGGTGCTGCTCGACACCATGTACGAGCTGCCCTCCATGCGCAATGTGGCGCGCATCGTGATCGATGAGACCGTGATCGACGGGCAGACCAAGCCCTACGTGGTCTACGGCGCCGAGGAGAGCGAGCCGCGGCGCGCCTCCGGCTCGAACCATCACTAGCTCTCGCCGCCGAGCTTGCCGCGGGCGAAATGCAGCGCCCGTGAGGCGCGTCACTCTTGAAACGCGCGGTTCGTGCCTCAATTCCCGCTACACTAGCGCCATAGGCGCCGCCCGGCCGCGGTCTGACAGACGCTGCGACCGGTGTCCTTTCGGTCCGTCGAGGGCTTGAGCGTGTCCGAACCTACCAGTCCCGCCTCCAATCCAGTCGTGGCCGAGCTGCAGAACGTGCCCGTGCTGCCGTTACGCGACGTGGTCGTGTACCCGCACATGGTGCTGCCGCTGTTCGTCGGGCGCGAGAAGTCCATCCAGGCTCTCGACGTCGCCATGCGCACCGACAAGCGCATCATGCTGGTCGCGCAGAAGCAGGCGGACGTCGATGACCCGAAGGCGGATGACCTGTACCGCATCGCCACCGTCGCCACGGTGCTGCAGCTGCTGAAGCTCCCCGACGGCACGGTCAAGGTGCTGGTCGAGGGGGGCGATCGCGCGCGCATCGAGAAGCTGCACGCCGGGGAGTACTACTCGGCGGACGCGACGCTGCTGCCGGATGCCGAGGCCTACGACGAGAAGGAGATGGACGTCCTCGCGCGCTCGGTCATCTCGCAGTTCGAGCAGTACGTCAAGCTCAACAAGAAGGTGCCGCCGGAGGTGCTCACCGCGCTCGCCGGCATCGAGCAGGCCGGGCGCCTGGCCGACACCGTGGCGGCGCACATGTCGCTGAAGCTCGCCGAGAAGCAGAAGGTCCTGGAGATCCTCGACGTCAAGAAGCGCCTCGAGCACATCCTGGTCGCCATCGAGAGCGAGATGGACGTGCTGCAGATCGAGAAGCGCATCCGCGGCCGCGTCAAGGCGCAGATGGAGAAGAGCCAGCGCGAGTACTACCTGAATGAGCAGATGAAGGCCATTCAGAAAGAGCTCGGCGAGATGGACGAGGGTGGCAACGAGATCAGCGAGCTCGAGCAGAAGATCGCCAAGGCCGGCATGCCCAAGGAGGCGCGCGAGAAGGCCAGCGGCGAGCTCAACAAGCTGAAGATGATGTCGCCCATGTCGGCGGAAGCCACCGTGGTGCGCAACTACATCGACTGGCTGGTCAAGGTGCCGTGGAAGAAGCGCACCAAGATCATCAAGGACATCTCCCGCGCCCAGAAGGTGCTGGACGAGGACCACTTTGGCCTGGAGAAGATCAAGGAGCGCATCGTCGAGTACCTCGCCGTGCAGCAGCGCGTCGACAAGCTGCGCGGCCCGATCCTGTGCCTGGTCGGCCCGCCGGGCGTGGGCAAGACCTCCCTCGGCCAGAGCATCGCGCGTGCCACCAACCGCAAGTTCGTGCGCATGTCACTCGGCGGGGTGCGCGATGAGGCCGAGATCCGTGGCCACCGCCGCACCTACATCGGCTCGATGCCGGGCAAGATCGTGCAGAACATGGCCAAGGCCGCCGTGCACAACCCGCTGTTCCTGCTCGATGAGGTCGACAAGATGTCGATGGACTTCCGCGGCGACCCGTCGTCGGCGCTGCTGGAAGTGCTCGACCCGGAGCAGAACTCGACCTTCAACGACCACTACCTCGAGGTCGACCTGGATCTCTCCGAGGTGATGTTCGTCTGCACCGCGAACTCGCTGAACATCCCGGCGCCACTCCTGGACCGCATGGAAGTCATCCGTCTGCCCGGCTACACGGAAGACGAGAAGATGAACATCGCGCGGCGCTACCTGGTGCCGAAGCAGATGAAGAACAATGGACTGAAGCCCGAGGAGCTGAAGGTTTCGGACGCGGCGCTGCTGGACATCGTGCGCTACTACACGCGCGAGGCCGGCGTGCGCAACCTCGAGCGCGAGATCGCGAAGATCTCCCGCAAGGCCGTGAAGCAGATGCTGCTGCACAAGAAGGATCAGAAGTCGGTCGCGGTCAGCCCGCGCAACCTCGACAAGTTCCTGGGCGTGCGCCGCTTCCGTTACGGCAAGGCCGAGGACATGAACCGCGTCGGTCAGGTGACCGGGCTCGCCTGGACCGAGGTCGGTGGCGAGCTGCTGACCATCGAGGCGGCGGTCGTACCCGGCAAGGGGAAGCTCCAGCACACCGGCCAGCTCGGCGAGGTGATGCAGGAGTCGATCCAGGCCGCGATGACCGTGGTGCGCAGCCGTGCCCAGGTGCTCGGGCTCGAACCCGAGTTCTACCAGAAGCACGACGTGCACCTGCACATTCCCGAGGGCGCGACGCCCAAGGACGGCCCGAGCGCCGGCATCGGCATGTGCACGGCACTGGTTTCCGCGCTGACGCGCATCCCGGTGCGCTCGGACGTGGCGATGACCGGCGAGATCACGCTGCGCGGCGAGGTACTGCCGATCGGTGGCCTCAAGGAAAAGCTGCTCGCGGCGCATCGCGGCGGCATCAAGACCGTGCTGATACCGGATGAGAACCAGAAGGACCTGGTCGAGATCCCCGACAACATCAAGGGCAATCTCGAGATCAAGGCCGTCAAGTGGATCGACGAGGTGCTGGCGGTCGCCCTCACCCAGCAGCCGATGCCGCAGCAGAACGCGGACGCCCCGGCCGTTGCGGTCAGTCCGCCGACCGCGGCGACCGAGGACAAGCCCCGTCGCGCTGTGCGGCGGCTGAAAGACACGCCCCCGGCGCATTAGAATGCGCCCGGGGGTGCTCTGCGGCTCCCGCGGCTTGGGTGCTTAGCTCAGTTGGTAGAGCGTCGCCCTTACAAGGCGAATGTCGGCGGTTCGAGCCCGTCAGCACCCACTATCTATCCGCTTGTTCGCTATGAGGTCGTCCCGGGAGATCACTATCCTGGAACTTGACCGCATCGATGCGCGTTAGGATGTCGATCCGCCGATATCCGGTACCGACAGGAGAAATTAACTCCCGCGTCGGATAACGACTGCAAGATCTCTCTGCAGTCTTTGTTCAGCATCTGTCCCCTCCGCGAATGACCAATGCTGCACGGCCATGCGCCGCTGCTGAAACCTGGCTCGTGAGAGCACGCCTGTGTGCGGCTTTTGCAAGGTGAAGACTAGGTCACTCCCGGCGCGCCACACATCGGCCTTGCGGCGGTTGTCCGAACCGGCTTGCTTGTTGCTTGCACAACTTGCCGTTACCTGTTGAGCGAGTCGCCGGCTTACGCGACTCATGCCCGATTCGCGACTCGCCGCGTTAGCGGTCACGCGCCGATCTTCAGGTGGCAATCTATACGAGACATACTGTATCGTAAGTAAGGGAAGTGCTTAAATTGATATTCTGATCCCGAGAGGATGGCGAGGACGTTTGTGCCGCCTGCTCATGCAACGATTGCGGCCATCGCGGCGCTGCTGATCTCGGTCGCCGTTAGAGCAGACCCGGCTCCCTTTGATCTGGCCGGGCCGACCATCAAGATACGGGTTACGCGCGGCACAGATACGGTGTCGATCGCCCGCATTCCCAACCTCGCGCCCGACGATCGTGTCTGGATCAAGGCGGTCTTCGCCGACGATCAAGGCGCGCACTACATATTGGTGGCTGCGTTTTTGCGCGGGTCAACCGAGCCGCCGCCTGCGGCGTGGTTTTCGCGCTGTAATACCTGGGCCGGAAAATGCGCGCGGGACGGGCTCACGGTCACGGTGCCCAAAGAGGCGCGGCAGTTTCTGATATTTCTGGCGCCCGAGACTGGCGGCGACTTCAAGACGCTCGTAAACGCCGTGCGTGGCCGTCCCGGCACGTTCGTTCGTACATCACAGGAGCTTAACCAGGCGGCGCTCGAGCATGCGCGCCTCGAAGCCTACCTTGAAGCAGTGCGCAAGCTCGGGGCCGCCGATCCGGCAGGGCTCAAAGAGGCGGCGCCGCTCCTGTCGCGCAGTCTCGCCATCAAGGTCGATGAGAAATGCTTGGACAGAATTCCGGTGCTTCAAGCGCCTTGCCTGATGCAGGGGCGTGACTCGCTGATCATGGCAGACGGGCACAGCGCCTCGATCGCCCAGGAACTCACCTCCGGACCCGCGAGCGATTTGGCGATGCAAGCAAGCAATGCCCCACAGCTGAAGTCGGGCTACTTCGGCCCGTTCATCGGCTCTCTCCTGGACATCGCGCGCCTCTTCGACGGCCTTCATACGGCTCACTATCAGTACATTCCGGCGCTGGCTTCCGCGGAGGGCGAGGATCTGCGGCTTGCCCTGAACGCCGCGCCATCTTTCCATGACCCAAAGTCGGTGTTGGTTGTCGCGCTGCCGGCGGTCGAGACTCCGCAGTTGCCGCCGCTGCGCGCGGTGGACCCGACGGAGGTCTACTGCATCTGCAAGGAGCCATTGATCTTGCCGATGGAGGGTGCGCCACTGGTATTCGCTACCGAGTATGCGCGCGGCATGACCCTGCGCTTTGCGGCCAATGACGGCAGGATTGTCGAGCTGCCGGCGAGAGCGGATGCGGCACACGGAGGCCTCGCGATCGATACCTCCAGCGTGAGAGACCTCGTTCTGCACGGCAGGACCCGCGCCACATTGCGCGGTCAATGGGGCTTCGATGCCTACGATGGGCCGAGCGTCGATGTGGCCTCCGCGGGCGACAGGGATTGGAGACTGGCCGCCGGAGACGAGTTGGCGCTCGTGGTGGGCCGTCAGAACACGGTGCGGCTTCTCGCCGGGAGTGCGCAGTGCGTTCAGGAGATCGCCCTGCAGGACTCGACGGGCCGGCACCTTCAGGTGGAATGGAAGCGCATGAAGCCCGATGAAGTGGACCTGAATTTGTCCCTGCAGGATGCGACCCCCGGTGACTTGACGCTGTTGGTCCGCCACTACGGAGCCCAGCAATCGCAGCAGCTCGCACTACATGCTTACGCCGAATCCGGACATGTCGATAGCTTCGCTCTGCACGCTGGAGACAAGCGGGGAATTCTGCGCGGAACGCGGCTGGACGAAATCGACAAGCTGAGCGTCAGTGGTGTGGAGTTTGTTCCGGAAACCTTGGCGAGCAGCGCCGGCCGCGATGAGCTGTCAGTGCTGGCAAGCACGATGCCGCGGGCGAACGGCTTCCGGGCCGGTGAAGCCGTGCGAGCTGACGTCACACTCAAGGATGGCCGCACGCTCAGCGTCGAAACGACGATCGGGGCGCCGCGCCCGAGCGCGATCTTGATCGGCAAGAGCACGCAACTCTCGCCTTCAGACAGCGGCGGCGCACAGATCCGTCTCACAAACGACGATGAATTGCCGCAGGACGCAATACTCACATTCGCGCTGCGCGCGCAGTCCCCCGCCTCATTTGCGCTCAATGAGGAGATCGAGATCGCCATGGTGAACGGCGAATCTTCGACCGTGCTTGACTTCGCTCACGGCGCCATGAGGCTTCAGAACGGCCAGGTCGCCGTGGCCTCTCTCGATCCAGCTAAGACACTCGGCTCTTCCGCGTTCGGGCCGCTGCGATTCCGCAGGGTCATCAAAGGCGTCGCCGGCGACTGGCAGCCGCTGGCAACGCTAGTCAGGCTTCCACAGGTGAAAACTCTGCGATGTGTGGACGCCGAGCCGACCTGTACCCTCTCGGGCATCAACTTGTTCTTGCTTGACTCGGTGTCGGCCGATTCGCAGTTTGAGCACCCGACGTCGGTTCCGGATGGCTTTACGGCAGAGACGCTACCGGTCCCCAGACCCGCCGAGCGGCGGCTTTATGTGAAGTTGCGTGACGACCCTTCCGTCATCAGCGTGTTGAGCATGAAGGATCAGGCGGCGCCGGCGCGTGTGGATGGACGCACGCCGGACCCGACCACGGCGGGGCAGGCCCCGTCCGCTCAGTCCCCGGAAGCGGCGCGAGCCACGGCGGTTTCGGCCGCAAGCGACGCCGAAGTCCCGAGCGCCGCCTGGGAGTCTTCGGGCACGAGTTCTACGCCACAGCGTGCGAATACTACCGAGTCATCCCCACTCCCGTCCTTCTCCGAACTGAAGCGGAGGGGTCCGGCGGCGCCCTTGAGTGAGCCGATCGGCTCCGGCATAGCATGTCATCAGCAGGAGACCCCGCCAGAATGCGCCTCACTGAAATGACTGCGCGGCCGCGTCAGGCGGCGCTTTCAACAGCGCGTCCGCTCGGTCGGCCGCGCGACGAGCAGATCGACACCGAAGTGGTCGCGGCCGTATTGCAGCTGCTCAAAGCGCGCGGCTATCGTGCCGTTACCATCGAGGGTATTGCGCGCAAGATCGGCCGGGCGCGCACGAGCCTCTACCGTCGCTGGCCCAGCAAGCGGCATCTCGTCGCTTACGCGGTGGTAAGCGAAATGGGCGCGAGCCCCGCAGCGGACACCGGCGCCTTGCGCGGGGACCTCGAGGCGGCCGTCGGTACGCTGCTGCACGCCTTCGCCGGACCGCTGAAGCAAGCGCTGCCGGGACTGGTCGCCGACATGGCAAGCGATCCCGAGCTGGCTACGGCTATTCGGCGCGAGGTTTTGGCCGCACGTCGCGAGTCCATGCGGGGCGCGTTCGCCCGCGCGAGAAAGCGCCACGAGGCCCGCGCTGACCTGGATATTGAGCTGGTTCTTGACATGCTGACCGGACCTTTCTACTACCGCGCTCTCTTCGGCCACGCGCTCATCAGTCGCCGCATGACTCAGGACGTCGTGGACTACGTGCTGCGTGTAGTCGCGCGCCGGTAGTCCGCAAGGTCCTGGGAGTGAAGGATGTATACCACAGGGCGAGATCGCTCCTCTCCGTGCAGCATTGGCGCGGCCGCCTGCTCGTTTGGGCCGCCGCGGGCGGCGTCGGCTGCGCCGCTGTGGGCTTCGCGCTGCTCGCGGATGCGGCCCAAGCTCTCTTCCGGCACGTCGTCGCGGCGAGTGCCTTGTGGCCTTGGCTGCTCACACCGCTGGGGCTGTTCACCATAGCGTGGCTGACAGGCCGATACTTCAAGGGCGCTGAGGGCAGCGGAATCCCGCAGACGATATTCGCGCTACGCACCGAATCGGAGCCGCAGAGCCTCGCGCTGCTGCGGCTGCGCGTGCTCGCGGGACGCGTTCTGCTGTCGGCGGGCGCTCTAGCATGTGGGGCGTCAATTGGCCGTGAGGGGCCGACGGTTCATGTCGGTGCGGCAATTACGCATGCAGTGGCGCGTTTCATCCCCCACGGCGATACGCGGGCGCTAAGACGCATGCTGATATTGGCCGGTGGGGCGGCCGGGGTTGCCGCGGCCTTCAACACCCCGCTCGCCGGAGTGGTGTTTGCGATCGAGGAACTCTCTCGATCGTTCGAAGAGCGCGCAAACGGTACCACGCTCACCGCGGTAGTACTGGCCGGCATTACCGCGATCGCGCTCGTCGGCAACTATACCTACTTCGGTCAGCCGCACCTTGGAACGCTGGCTCACCTGTTATCTCCGACGGTGTTTGCGGTGGCGCTCGCCGGTGGGCTTGCCGGCGGGCTTTTCAGCCGGCTCACTCTGGCGTGCGTCCGGGGGCTGCCGGGCATTCTCGGGCAGTTGCAGCGCACGCGCCCCGCGGTGTTCGCGCTCTCTTGTGGGCTGGCGCTCGCTGCAATCGGCTGGGCCACGGGCGGTCGTACGTACGGTAGTGGCTATGTCGAAGCGCGCATGATCCTCGAACACAACGTGCAGCTGCCCTGGATCTACGCGCCCGCTCGCGCAGCCGCGACCATGCTTTCCTACCTGAGCGGGATTCCGGCGGGGCTGCTCGCACCTTCGCTTTCGATCGGAGCGGGGCTCGGACAGGCCCTTGGTGACCTATTTGCGGAAAATACCGTGGCGTACTCGGCAGTGCTGGGAATGTGTGGCTATCTTGCGGGGGTCACCCAGGCGCCGCTCACGACACTGGTCATCGTCATGGAGATGACGAGCGGACAACAGATCGTGCTGCCGCTGATGCTCGCCACGACGATCGCAACCGGCACGGCGAAACTGATCTCTCCGCCCTTGTATCGCACGCTAGCGGAGCGGTACGTCGCGTGAGCGTCGGCGCCCGCGGCCCGGGCTACCGGTGGCGGCGCGCGCCGCGGAGCCTGCCGAGCTGTAGCGGAGAGGCGGTGGGTGGTTGCCGGCCGCGCCGGCTAGCGGGTGCCTCAGAAGATCTTGCCGGGATTGAGGATGTTGCGGGGGTCGAGGGTCTTCTTGATGGCCCGCATGAGAGCGACCTCCGCGGCGCTCCGCGACAGTTCCAGGAACGGCACCTTGAGCGAGCCTATCCCGTGCTCGGCGGAAATGGATCCGCGCCGCTGCGCAACCACCTCATAGACCACCGCTTCGATTTCATGCTGTGGCGCCGGGTCCGCGGCCATGTTCACCGACACGTGCAGATTGCCATCGGCGACGTGGCCGAAGTACAGGACCTGCAGGTCGCGCCAATGCCGGCTCAACGCCGTGTCAATCTCGGCGACCAGCTTGCCGATCTCGCCCGTCGGCACACTGACATCGAAACTCAGCTGCGGCCAGTGACCCGCCCGGCGCCACTCGGCAGGGGAATCGCGTACCGCCCAGAGCTCGGAAGTCTCCCGCTCCGACTGCGCGATCGCCGCATCGACGATCAGGCCATCCTGCAGCGCCGCGCCGAGCACCTGCTCGAAGCGCTCAGGATCGCTCACCGTATCGAAGCCCATGGTTTCCACGAGCACGCCGATGCCTTCCGCCAGTGCCACCGGAGGTCTTCGGCCGAGACGCGTGGTGCCCAATAGATAGAACGCCGGCCACATCACTTCAAAGGCCGTCAGCTGCGGGCCGAAGCTCGTGCGCACGCGGTTGAGAAGTGTCAGCACGTCCGCGTAGCTGTCGAGGGCGAACATCCCGGTGCACAGGCTCCGTGCCCTCGGGAACAGGCGCAGGACCGCGGCGGTGATGACACCGAGGGTGCCCTCGGAACCGATGAAGAGCTGGCGCAGGTCGTAGCCCGTGTTGTTCTTGGTGACCTTGCCCAGGGCGTCTATGACGGTGCCATCGGCGAGCACCGCCTCCACACCGAGCGTCAGCTCGCGCGCCATGCCGAAGCGCAGGACGCGATTGCCGCCCGCGTTGGTGGAGAGATTGCCGCCGATCTGGCACGAGCCCCGCGCACCGAGATCGAGCGGGAAGAAGAAATCCGCTGCCGCTGCCGCCTGCTGTATGCGCTCGAGCACCACCCCGGCCTCGACGGTGATCGTCGCGGCCGCCGTGTCGAGTTCCCGTATGACCCGCATCCGCTCCATGGCCAGGATCACGCAGGGACCTGCCGGAACGCCGCCTCCCGAAAGGCCGGTCATGCCGCCCTGCGGCTGCACCGCGACGCGGTGCTCGTGGCAGTAGCGCAGCAACGCCGACACTTCGGCCGTGGTGCGCGGGTACACCAGCGCCAGTACGCCGACGTCCACGCTCCCCTGGACCCCATAGTCCCGCGTGTGGCGGGCGAGGGCATCGGCATCCGGGGCTTTGACGACCTCGTCGCCGAGGAGAGCGGTGAGCTCTGCGAGCGCCGCGCTGCGCGTCGCGTTCAAACCGGTTTCTCACCCATGATGGTGGTCCGGTACAACTCCCGCCGATGTCCCTGGTAGTCGTTGTACGCCTGATGCACGGTCAGTCGGTTATCCCACATCGCGAGCATGCGAGGCTCCCAGCGCAGCCGGCACGAAAAGGCCGGCTGGGTGATGTGATCGGTCAGGAACTTCAGCAGCGGGGCTGACTCTTCGGGAGACATGCCGTCCAGGCCGATGGCGTAGGACGGATCGACGTACAGCGCCTTTTCGCCCGTGACCGGGTGCGTGCGCACGAGCGGGTGCACGCTGCCCTTGATCTTCCGCAGCAAATCATCCGACAGGCGCTCCGCATTGCGCGTCGACGCCAGGCGGCCTATCGGGCTGTCACTGATTTCGACCGCGTCCTGGGCGGCCTTCAGCACGTCGCGCATCGAAAAATGCACCCGCAGGGATTCGATCATCCGCTGATAGGCCGGACTCAGCGTAGCGTAGGCCAGCGCCAGGTTCGCAAAGGTCGTGTCACCGCCGAACGGCGGCACCTCGACCGAATACAGAATCGTCATGGCCGGAGGCTCGGGCAGGAACGGCGAATCGGTATGCCAGCCCTCGCCGAAGACCATCCGCGACTGATCGTTGGCTTCCTTGATGAGCGGGTGCACGTTGCGATGGCCCGGAGTGCCCTGGGTGTAAGCATCCTCCGCGAACTGTCCAAAGCGCAGACTGAACGCTTCGTGATCGCCGTGGGTCAGGTCCTGGCCGCGCAGGTAGACCATCTTGTGCCGGTGCAGGGCGTGACGGATCTCATCAATCTGCTGCGCCGTCGCCGTGGCCGCTGCGACGCCACAAATTTCAGCGCCCATCGCCGCCGACAACGGCTGCACCACGATGTGCTCGTAGCGGGCGGCGCTGTTGTCAAACTTGCCGGTCGGGTGAAGACGCATTCGTGTCTCGTCCCATGCGACTCCGTGAGGTCACTCGGGTGCTGCTGCACGCATACGGACCCGCCTGCAGGAGTATACCGGGCGCATCCGACGACAACCGCAGGCGCAGTGCGCGCGCCAAGTGCCACCTCAGCGCGCGACGGCCAGCGAGGCTTGCAGTCAGCCCCCTGGTCGAAGACCGCGGAGCCGTCGCGCTAGCGAATTGCCTGAACCGGTCGACGTCCCAGAAGCGGATGTCGCGATACGGCTTGCGCAGAAAAGTGGGCAGGTCGGCGCCGTAATGGATGGAGTCCTGGCTCAAAGCTCACCTCGGGCACGCGGGCCGTGTACCTGCGCTGGCTTTGCGGAATGACTCGCCGGTCAGTTCCGCTGATTACGGCGACGATGGCGTGCCAGTTGCCAGTCGGTGTCAGACCTACGGAAGGTCGGGACGTTGCGGCGAGGCCCCCGTCCGTGTCAGCGCTCACCGGCACAGGGATCATTGGCTCAAAGCGCGGCGCGGGAGAGCAGGGCGGCCGTCGGACGGCCGCCCTGGAGCGCGCCCGGCACGGGAGCGGGCTAGTTCCTGGCGATCGGGGGTGAGGGGTTGTGTGCGCCCGAGTGGGCGAGCGCGTAGATGGTCAGCGCGGGGCGGTCGATCTGCGCCACGGCCGCGGAGGTGCTCTGCTGCATGCAGGCACGGAAGCGTGCCTCGCTGGCGAGCGCACGTCCCTGCAGGGGCGAGCACACCGTGCGCGCGGCGGCGCTCAGACGCTGGTAGAGCACCTTGGCGCCGGCCGGCTGCGTGAGGTCGAGATCGGCGAACTGGATGCGTACCGAGGGAACCTCCCCGGGTGTCGCGGCGGGGGCGACGGACTGGGTGAGGATCATCGCGGCGGCGATCAGGCCGAGAATGCTGAAACGGTTCATGGCGGTCTCCTTGAGGTCCTGGGCTGTCTTTCGCGGTGCCTCGGGGTTTCGCCCGGCGGGCGGTCCCGGCGCCGTCGGGGCAGACACTGCGGCGGATGTCCCCGCCCCACCATGGACCGGCTCTGGATTGAGTCTGATCGAGTCTGGACTGACTCTGGATGATCGCTGAAGCGCTTCAGATCCAGGCATGAACTCTTCAATAACATGAACTTACGCTTGATCCGGGAACCCCGACAGCCTCGGCCGGGGAGCTGAAACATGCTTTCGAACTGCCGCGGTTGCCGTGTCGTGTGATCTTGGGGCCCACTACGCGCGTGAGCACTACGAGCAACGAGGCCATTTCCGCTCAGGTTCCCGAAGAGCGCCTGCCGGCGACGCTGCCGCAGCTGCAGGCGGCGCTGCGCAAGACCACCGAGTATCTGGCCCGCGAACTCGCCCAGCCCACGGATCGCGCGCCGGCGTGGTCGGACATCGAGTGGCGTACCGCGCGGGCGGTCGTGACCATCCATGGCGTGTCCGGGCTGCTTGCGGCCCAGCTTCGCTGGGAGGGTCCTCGGGGCTGGCGACCGTTCCTCGCCGAGCAGCGCGCGCTCATCGCGGCACGGCAGCCGCGCCTGCGGGGCTTCCTGGAAGAGCTTGATCGCGCCGCGCGCTCTCGGGGCCTTGCACTGGTCGCCCTGAAGGGCGCGGCCCTGCACGCGCTCGGGGTCTACAGCCCGGGCGAGCGTCCGATGGCCGACATCGATCTGCTGTGCGACCCCGAGCAGGCAGAGAGCGCCGCCGAAGTGCTGGCCGGGCTCGGCCTGCGTGCCGGGCCGGCTACCTGGAAGCACCGGGAGTTCGCCGCTCCCGCGGAGACTGCGGGTGTGGTCAGCCTCGGCGAGTCTGCGACCGGACCGGTGAAGGTCGAGTTGCACGCTCGGCTGCGCGAGATCCTGCCGCTGCGCCCCGTGGACGTTACGGCGGCCGCCTGGCCGGGCAGCCCGCACCCGGGGCTCAATGACTACGGCACTTCCGAGGGGCTGATGCTGCACATGCTGCTGCATGCCTCCGGCGCGATCAGCGGGCGCACCCTGCGGCTGCTGCACCTGGTGGACCTGTCGCGACTCGCCCGGCGCATGGACGCGCGCGCCTGGGAGGCACTCTTCGAGTCGGTGCGTGGCACGCCAGACCCGGATCTGTGGTGGGCGTATCCGCCGCTGCTTCTGACTGAGCGCTATTTCGGTGGCGTGCCGCAGGGGGTGCTCGAGCGACTGGCCGCGGCCTGCCGCTGGCCGCTGCGCCGCGCCTTTTCGCGCCGCACGCTCACCGACGTGTCGATTTCCCACCTGTGGGTGAGCGCCTTCCCCGGGATCGAGTGGGCACG
>Ga0335083_10006787_pt1 | contig 14207 bp, 13 predicted proteins | sample Lox_Sample_42_FD_206716 | JGI IMG/M metagenome (GOLD analysis project Ga0335083, IMG submission 206716) | Soil microbial communities from Loxahatchee National Wildlife Refuge, Florida, United States - Lox_Sample_4.2 | ecosystem: Environmental > Terrestrial > Soil > Wetlands | place: USA...
TCCTCGCCGAGCCGAAGATGCGCGAGCTGCTCGCGGGCCTCTACGAGGAGCCCAACAAGACGGTGATCGTGTCCGAGGCGCTCCAGGCGATCATCAGCCACCGCGCCGACGGCGAGCCGCTGACGGTGGATGCCGGGATCGTGCGCGTCGCCGACGCGCTCGACATGGCGAAGGGCCGCTCGCGAATCCCGTTCGAACGGGGCAGCATCTCGATGCACTCGCTCTCGGCGGCGGCGATCGAGGACGTCACCATCACGGACGGCGAGGAACGCCCCATCCTGATCGAGATTCGCATGAACAACTCGTCCGGGCTCTTCCAGGTCGACGGACTCTTGAAGGCGAAGTTGCGCGGCAGCGGGCTCGAGCCGTACGTCGAGGTGGTGGCGCACATCGACACCGAGACCGAGCAGCGCCTCGTCCCGATGTACCGCCTCGAGATCTGAGGCTCGGGTGGCCGCGCCGCAGCTGAACTTCCTCACGCTCGCCTGCGCCACGCCCACCACTACGAGCCCCAGTTCGGCCCGCGGGCCGGCGGCTTCCGGGCTTCACGCTCGGGCTCAACCTCGCGAGCCCGGAGGAGGTCGATCGCGGACGGCGACCTGACCTGGTCCTGAGGCCTGGCTACACTGCCCCGCGACCCGTTGCGGGGTCGTCTAATGGTAGGACGCCTGACTCTGGATCAGGAAGTTGGGGTTCGAATCCCTGCCCCGCAGCTACTTGCGCGCGGCGCGACCTCGTTCGAACTGAGCAGCATCGCGTGCGACCTCGGCGTTCCACCACTCCATGCCCGCGACCTCTCGTTCCCCTCGCCGGCCCCACCACTCGGCCGCCTGCTCGTGCAGCGCCGCCGCGTCGTCGTGTGACTGAGCCGCGTTGAGATGCGCGGTGACGGAGTCGTCGTCGTACACGCGCGAGATGCTAGCCGGCTGGAAGCCGCCGGCGCTCCGAGGCACGACAGGGAAGCGGCGCCTTGCGGCGCCGCTTCGCTTTCTCAGGGACGAGATTTCCGAGCTAGTGCCTACGCGAGTCGCCCTCGAGCAGCTCGACGGGCTGCGTCGGCTCGCTGCCGCAACGTCGGCACTTCGGAAGAATCTCATAAAGCGGAGCTCGGCGAGCACCTCCCGCATCCCCCAACTGAGGGACGCTTCACGTCCGGAAGAGGAACTACCGTCCGGCAGACCCTCTTGCGAGGAGTCATCGGGGACAAGCGAGCGGCGGCCAAAGGGGGACTAACCCCTCCCCGGTGCCGTCGCTCCAGGCCCCGAGCTTTCCGCCTCGGGCGACACACAGAGGCGGTGGCTGCGTCCGGAGCAAGACCCTGTGCTACCTCAGGGGGTCTGAGGTGGCCGCAGAGGATCCCGCTCTGTCCCGGCGAGCGACGCAGCCCCCGCCGGTCTCAATATCCGGTCACGATCAAATCTCGGCTTGCGACAAGCCGCTAGATGCTGCTAGCCGGATGTGCAGTTCGCTACGCGTTGGGCCAGCCGTAGTCGGCCTCGGCGGTGACCGGCGCCATCGCCTCGTCGGAGAGCTCGTCGTCGTGCCGCGCGTACTGCGCAATCTCGAGCTCTTCGAGCTGTAGGGGCTCGTACTCAGCGGGTGGCTGGGTCGCCGGGCGGAGCCTGCTCAAGCCGGCTCGCTCGTGCTCGGCGATGAAGGCCACGCCGTAACCGAAGGCTGCACACAGCAGGACGAGGATGGCCGAGCCGATCCCGACCGTCATCCACACCACGCCGAACCCGAACCCGACCGCACATCCGAAATACCGCCACGAACTACTCACCGCATTACCTCCTCGTCGTAGACCCCTGCCCGACGACGATTCGCGGCGCCCGCGTGGAGACCTTCCTGCCTCCCGAGGATTTCGCTCGATCCGGAGACGGAAACGAACGAAGACGGGGAGTGACGGCCCCTTAGCGGACAGGCCCGCGCCTGCGAGCCTCACCGTCTCATTCACTTGGGATGACGCGCGGGCCCTGACCTGCTGCGACGGTCCTTGGCATGTCAGGCAGGGCCGTCGTGCTCGCGGCAGTCACCGTCGGCCTTGGACTCGCCCTGTCGGGTTGCGCCGTCAAGCACGGTGCCGCCGGCGCGAAGTTCGTGCCGAAGCAGCGCGGAGTGCTGACCGTCGCGACCTCCTTTCTCCCGGCGCCGGGGTTCTGGTTCGGGCCGGGCGAGAGGTTGGGGTTCGAGGCGGGGCTGGCGCGCGCCCTCGCGCACAAGCTCGGCCTCGCGCGGGTGCGCGTGGTGCAGGTGCCGTTCGCGAAGGTCACCCACGGCCGTCTCGACGGTGCCGATATCGGGCTGTCACAGGTCACCCCGACCTCCGAGCGGGAGCAGACGGCCGACTTCTCTACCCCGTACCTGACCGCGCCGCCGGGCGTGCTCGCGCGTACCAACGTCGAGGCCGTCGACCTGAACAGCCTCCGCGGGCTGCGCTGGGTCGTCGCGCGTGTCTCGACGCTGACCCCCATCGTCCGCGACGTCGTGCAGCCGGCGAGACCGCCGCTCGTCGTGGAGGACCGGGCGACGGCGCTCGATGCGCTTCGCTCGGGACGCGCGGACGCCCTCCTCCTCGATCTTCCGGTTGCTCTGGGACTGGCCCGCGCAGAGCCGGGCCGCTTCCAGGTGCTCGGCCAGCTGAGCGGCGGCGAGAGCCTTGCCGCGGTGCTACCCAAGGGCTCGCCGAACCTCGACATCGTCGACTCGTCGATCCGGGCGCTGACCGCTGACGGGAAGATCGCCGGCCTCGCCTCGAGATGGCTCGGCAGCCAGGCGGACGTACCACTGATCCGGAGCAGCAGCTGATGCTCGTCGGGTCGATCCAGACTCCGTCCGGGGCGGTGCTCGAGTTCCTCGTGCTCTTCGCCGTGATCCTGTTCGGCCCCGTCGTCATCAGGCGGTTCGGGCTTCCGGGCTTGATCGGGCTCCTCCTCGGCGGCTACGCGATCGGATCACACGGACTCGACCTGATCAAGGCGGGCGACCAGACCGTGCCCGCGCTCGGCCAACTCGGGCTCCTCTACCTCATGTTCATGGCCGGCCTGGAGCTCGACCTGCACATGCTCCGAAGGCAACGGACCGCCGCTGTCGCCTTCGGGCTCGTGGCGTTCGCCGTTCCACTCGGAGCCGGTCTCCTGATCGGCTGGGCGCTCGGCTGGTCGGTCGCCGCGACCGTCCTCCTCGGAGCGCTGTTCTCATCGCACACGCTCATCGTCTACCCCACGCTCCGCGACGCGGGGCTCGGCGGCAATCGCGCCGTCGCCTCGGCGGTCGGGGCGACCGTGCTCACCGACACGCTCGCGCTGATCGTGCTCGCAATCGTCGCGGGGACGCAGACCGCGTCCGCCCGCATCGGGGTCGTGCTCGTGGAGATCACGATCGGCTTCGCCGTCCTCGTCGGCGTGGCGGCCTTTGTGCTGCCACGCGTCGTCGACGCCGCGCTTCGCATGTGGAGCGGCGACCGCGTCGCGCGCTACCTCGTGGTGGTCGTCGCGCTCCTCGCGACCGCGGCGATCGCGGAGGTCTTCGGGATCGAGCCGATCATCGGAGCCTTCTTCGCCGGCCTCTCGCTCAACCGGCTCGTCCCGAACGAAGGCCAGTCGATGGACCGCGTCGAGTTCTTCGGCTCAGCCGTGTTCGTGCCCGTGTTCGTGGTCTCGATCGGTCTGCTCCTCGACCCCTCCGTCATGTTCACGGCCGACACGCTCGAGCTCGCGGGACTGATCTGCCTCGGCGCCCTCGGGGGCAAGGCGATTGCCTGCCTCCTCGCCGGTCAGGCGTTCGGGTTCTCGTGGCCCGAGCGTGCCGCGATGTACGTGCTGACGGCGCCGCAGGCGGCGGCAACACTGGCCGTGACCCTGATCGGATTCGAGCTCGGCCTCTTCGACACTTCGGTCGTCAACGCGGTCCTCGTCCTGATCCTCGTCAGCATCTCGGCGGCTGCGGTGCTCTCGCAACGGGTGGTCACCTGGATGCCGCGAGGGGTGGAGCAACGTGCGCTCGGAGAGAAGGTGCTGGTGGCTGCGACGGCCCCCGGTCCGTCCGATACCGCCATGCGCGCTGCGACCCGGCTCGCACGACCGGACGGCGGCCACGGCGAGGTCGTCGTCGCTCGCATGGACGGCGATCCCCGCCCCGAGCCCGCTGCGCTGCGCGCGCTCGAGCGACACGTCTTCGGTCACGGCTTCGATGGACGCCTCACGACGGCGGTCGGTCCGCTCGCGGAGACCGTGACGAGGGTCGTCTGCGAGAGCGAGCCCTCGGTGGTCGTCGTCGACGATGCGGAGTTCGACACGCTCGTTCCCGGCGTGCCGCTCGTCGTCGTCCGCCTGACCGCGTCCGGCGAGGACACGTTCCGGGTGCTCGGCTCGGCCGGGAACGAGGACGCGCGGGAGATCGCACGAAGGCTCGACGACCGGCGAACGCCGAGAAAGCTCCGCAGGTGGCGGGGCGGGCCGCCCGGGGACGGGGCCGCACGTCCGACGGACGAGACTCAGTCGATCGCGCGCCGGTAGAAGCCGCGCAGCCCGACCGTGAGCAGGACGCTGACGGCGAACACGAGGACGACGATGCAGATCCAAGGCCGGATGTGCGGCACCTGCGGCACCAGCGCGCCACGCAGTGCCTCGCTCACGTAGGTCATGGGATTGCAGGCCGTGACGATCTGGAACCAGCGAATCTGGTCGAGCTTCGGCCAGGGGTACTGGCTGCAGCCGGTGAAGAGCAGTGGCGTGAAGACGAGCGAGAACAGCAGCGTGATCCGCTGCGGCTGCACGAGGGTTCCCATCAGCAAGCCGAAGCCGGCACCGACGAGCGCGCCGAGGAGGAGACCCGCGAGGAAGAGCGGAAATGCCTCCCAGCGCCACGGGATCGAGCCGAGGACGATGATCCCGAGCGGGATCATGATCAGCGTCGCGGCGAGCGAGCGCAGAACGGCGAAGAGCACCTTCTCGCCGACGACGAAGGACGTCGGCATCGGGGCGAGCAGGCGGTCCTCGATCTCCTTCGTCCAGCCGAACTCGGCCACGAGCGGGAACGCGAGCGCCTGCATGGCCGTGATCACGGCTGTGAGTGCGAGCAGCCCGGGGTACAGCACGTCCGTATAGCCGTTCTGCGTGTAGTTGAGGCTCTTGAGCACATAGCCGAACACGAAGAGCAGGAACAGCGGCTGCAGGATCACCTGTGCGAGGAACGCGGGGAATTCGCGCCAGGTGACATACAGGTCGCGGTAGAGGACGGCCCAGAACGCACGCCACTGCGTCCCCGGCTCGAGCGTGGGCGCGGCCAGCGTGCTCAGCGCAACGTCCGCCCGGTGAGGTGGATGAAGACGTCCTCGAGCGTCGGCGCGCCGAGCTTCACGTCCTGAAGCGCGAGGCCGTGCTCATGCAGGACGGAGGCGGCGGGGGCGACGAGCAGCGCGGCATCGCCGGTCAGATAGAGGCGCACCCGCAGCGGCTGGGTCCCGGACGCCTCGGGAACGCCCTCCTCTGCCGCGGCGTGGAACGCCTCGACCCGGTCGACCCCCGTCAGCGCTGCAAGCGCGTCGACGACGGCGCCGTCGGCGGGCAGGTCGGCGGCGAGCTCGAGCGTGCCCTCGCCCTCGAGCGAGCGCATCAGCGCCTCCGGCGTGTCGAGAGCGAGCAGCTTCCCGTGGTCCATGATCCCGACCCGGTCGGCGAGCAGCGCCGCCTCGTCCATGTCGTGCGTCGTGAGGATCAGCGTGACGTCGGAGTCGCGCAGCTCGCGCAGCCGGTCCCAGACGAAGAGGCGCGCCGCCGGGTCGAGACCCGTGGTCGGCTCGTCGAGGAAGAGCACCCGCGGCGCGTGCATGAGAGCGCGGGCGATCATCACCCGCTGCGACTGTCCACCGGAGAAGAAGTCCGGCTTGTCCTTCGCGCGGTCGAGCAGGCCGAACTGGTCGAGGAGCTCGTCGGCACGCTCCTCGCGCTCTCGCGCGGGCACGCCGTGGTAGGCGGCGTGGAAGGTGAGGTTGTCGCGGATGGAGATCGAGCGGTCGAGGTTGCTCTGCTGCGGCACGACGGCGAGCTGCACGCGCGCCCGTACCGGATCGCGCACCACGTCGACTCCGCCGATGCGGGCGATCCCGGCAGTCGGCCGCACGCGGGTCGTCAGCATTCCGATGGTCGTGGTCTTCCCCGCGCCGTTCGGCCCGAGCAGGCCGAACACCTCTCCCGCGGGGACGCCGAAGGAGACGCCGTCGACGGCGTTCACCGGCGACTTCGGATATCGCTTGGCGAGGTCGACGACTTCGACCGCGGGGTCGGCAGGCACCTCGAAATCGTAGGCCCGCGAGGCGGCCCGGACGCTCCACAAGGGTCCCTCGGGCGATTTTCCGAATCGCGGGGAGCCTTCGGCACACGAGGCCGATGCGGCGCGGGGTCTGCTTCCTCGTCACCGGTGTCCTCCTGGCGGCGCTCGGCGCGGCGTCCGCGAGCGGCCCGGTCGCCGGAATCGTGCTCTCGGCCGGCGCGGCAGCGGCCTTCCTCTTCCGGCGACGCCGCAGGGCCGCCGAGGCTGCTGTGGCCGTCGACCCCTCGAGCTAGCCGACGTCGCTTCGGAAGAGCTCGCCGGGACGCCGCTACACTGGGCCTCCGCCGGGCGCATTCGTCTAGTGGCCTAGGACACCGCCCTCTCACGGCGGCGGCACGGGTTCGAATCCCGTATGCGCCTCTTCTCCGTATTCGCGACCCTTTGGAGAATCTTTTGCGCGAGCGTAACCTCGAGCGGGGCGGGCCTCGGTCGCGGCCCCCTTCTCCGGGGCCCGCCCCCTCGGACACTCAAGACGTACTTCCCGGCGGACTGGTTCGAAAGATCGTGGGCCGACTTAGCAGAGCCTTAGATCCGAACGTCGAGTCCCCGAGTAGTAGAGGGAGCACGAACAGAGCCGGCCGCCTGACCCCGGCCGTGCTCCGACAGGGGCGGCTATTCAGTCCTCCGTAGTGGCCGTCCCGCTCCTCGCCCAGGGGGCGGCTGCCACGGCCATAGCAGCCGCCCCCGACTTCCGAAGACCGTGCAAATACCCCTTCCGGGCGCCTTGGCGGGACTACACTGGGACGATGCTCCGGGGTCGCTGGGCAGCCATCGCAGCCGCGTTCGCAATCGTCGCAGCGGCCGGCGTCAGCGCCGGCTGCGGCGGCGGCAAAAGCCAGGCCCTCTCGCTCGACCCGGTTTCGGCCGCCGCAACCAAGACGCAGCAGGCCGGACCTGCACGGATCCGCTTCGCGGTCGCTTTCAGCGGCCCGCAGTCCCAGGGCAGCACGGTGCGGCTGCGCGCGGTCGGTGCGGTCGACGGCACGAGCTCGGAGCTGAGCTTCAGGCTCGGCTCGATGCTCGGACGGATGGGGATCCCGTCGGCGATGCTGTCCAAGCTCACACACGCCTCCTTGAAGGAGGTTGCGCTCGAGCAGGACGGCGACTACGTCATGTACCTGCACGTGGGCTTCCTCTCGGCGCAGCTGCCCGGAGGGAAGCAGTGGATCAAGCTCGACTTCTCGAAGCTCGGCAAGGCGGCAGGGCTCGATGTCACGAAGCTGTTCTCGGGCAGCCAGTTCCAGCCGACCGACCTCCTCTCGATGCTCAAGGGCGAGGGCGCGACGATCCACCAGCTCGGGCCGGCGACCGTCGGCGGCGTGGCGACGACGCACTACCGCGTCAGGATCGACATGGCCAAGGCGCTCCAGTCGAAAGGGCTGGCGAGCCCCCTGCTCAGCAGCCTCGCGGCCAGGATGAAGACGACCTCCGAGGATGTCTGGATCGACAAGAACGGGCTCGTACGCCGGATCCGGGGCTCGTACGGCATCGCGCAGAGCGGCCGGAGCGCGCACGTGAGCATGACGATGGATCTGTTCGACTACGGCGCTCACGTCTCGATCGCGGCGCCGCCGAGCGGCGAGGTGTTCGACGCGACGCAGTTCGCCCAGAGCGGCCTCGCCAACGCCTTCCTTCACTAGCGGCCTCGTCGGGTACTTCTACGTCGCCGCGGTCCTGCCGCTCGTCGCGGGCGCGATCAAGAGCTGACGAGCTCGGCGACGAGCGGCCCGGTGTCGAGCGGGTCGAAGCCCAGCCGGCGCGCGATGTCCTCGCTCGAGGGTTTCGTGCCCTCCGCGAAGAGCCCGCGCAGGATCTCTCCCGTCCCGGCGCTCCGCCACCAGTCCTCCCCTACCTCGCGCCGCAGGTACGCGCTCAGCTGCGCCGAGCGGATCCACGCCCGCAGGTAGTCGGCGGAGTAGAAGCCCGCGTCCATGTCCGACAAGTGGCCGCGCTCGTCGTAGCGAAGACCGGTCGCGTCGGTGAGCAGCGGCTGGTAGTCGCGGGCCGACTCGCCGCGCTCCTCCGGGAACGCGGCCCAGAAGCCGAGCTCGTAGCGGAGCTTGGCGGCATAGCGGCGGTAGAGGAAGACCTCGAGGAAGCGCGTCGCCTCGGCGTTCTCCCTCGCATCTTCGTCTGTGAGGCCGAAGTGGAGCGCGTGCCAGCCCGGTTCTCGCGTTACCGCTTCGAAGATGTACGAGTAGATCTCCGTCAGCGCATGGTCGCGGGAGAGCGCCCGGAACGTCCACTCGAGGCGCGGGTCGCAGCCGGCGTAGTGGAGCGCGTGCCCCGCCTCGTGAAGGAAGGCCTGGTAGTCCGAGAGTCCTCCCTGCGCACGCGTGATCAGGTGGACGACCTCGGGCGGGTCGGCTGCGATCACGCAGGCGCGCGGGCTCTTCTGCGGCCGGTCCTCCAGGTCGAGACGGATGTTCGGGGTGCCCTCGAGGTCGAAGCCGAGCGTGCGGACCGTCTCCACGCAGACGTCGACCGAACGTTCCTTCGGATACGTCGACTCGAGCGGCGACAGGCGCCTCAGCCAGCGGACGTGCGCACTGCTGGGCAGGTCGGTGCGCGCGGGCCCGAGCAGCCGCTCGAACCAGCGCCCGCGTAGTCGCCCGTACTCCTCGGCGGCGGCGTCCGCCGCCCGGCGCAGCACGCTTTCGAGCTCGCGGAGCGAGATCTGCTTGTCCGCCTCATTGCGTGCGATCGCGTCACGCTCGCCGGAGAGCGAGCCCTCGAGCTCGTCGCGGGCGACGAGCAGGTCCCGGCGTCGCTCGTTGAAGCTCGCGTCGAGTGTCCGCGCCAGCTCTCCCAGCTCCTCCCGCTTCGCGTAGTCGGGCAGGACGGCGAGCTGCGCCTCCGCCGCCCGCAGCGGCATCTCGTCGCCGTCGAGCCTCAGCCGCGCGGCGAGGAGCGCGTTCTCGAGCTCGTCCTCGCGCGTCGCGAGCTCCGCGTCGACGATGCCGCCCTCGCACGCCCTCCGCAATCGATAGAGCCGCTCCCGCTCGTCGTCGTCGACGACGTCGACCTCGGCTTGCCGAAGCGCGGCGAGCTGCTCCTGTGTGAAGAGGTCGGCGTGCCGGGCGACGATCGCGGCCTGCTCCGACGTCTCCTTCTCGCCGACGCGGACGGCCCGAACCTCTTCCGCGGCCTCGGCGTAGTACGCCCGGTAGGCGTCCTCGTATCCGTGCGGGCTGCGAACGGCGGTTGCGCTCATCCTCGTACGTGACCCCTTGCGAGATCCCGCACCGTGGAGAGTAGGGCGTCGAGCTCGAACGGCTTCGGGAGGATCGCATCGGCTCCCGCGAGCGCGGGATGGGTCACGTCGACGGAGCCCGTGACGAGCACGACCGGGATAGGTGGCCGTCGCGCATGGCATTCGGCGACGAGCGCGTCGCTGCGCTCGCCGCGCAGGTGGACGTCGAGCACGACGACGTCGACGTCACCCTCCGCCAGCGTCGTGCGGACTGTCGCGACCGACTCCGCCTCGAGGACCTCGTGACCGTCGAGCTCGAGGTTGATCCGGCAGAGGAGCCGGATCGAAGGCTCGTCGTCGACGACCAGGACCCGAGCGGGCGCCGCATGCCCCCCGGTATCGCGCATCAGCCGCGAGTCTAACCGGCTTCAGCCGTTCCGTAACCGGGTTCCGGGAGCGCCCGTTTATCCATCTGAAGTGGCAAAGGACCTCCCGCAGCCCGGGCGCGGTGGGCGCGGCGTCCAAAGCGCCGATCCCGCCGGCTTGCCTCAACCCACCCTGCGCTTCAGGCGCAGATCCTGGTTCCTGTTCCAGCGCACGCTCGACCCGCTCGCGCCGCCGAGGGCGCTGCCGCCGGCGGCGGTCAGGCCGCCTCGGCAGCCGCCGCACGCAGACGGCTGAGCGTGGTCTCGCGGCCGAGCAGCTCGATGCTCTCGAACAGGCCCGGGGAGACCTTCGATCCCGTGACCGCCACGCGGATGGGCTGGAACGCCTCGCGCGGTTTCAGGCCGAGCCCGTCCGCGGCTTCGCGAAGTGCGGCCTCGATCGCGGCTCCCTCGAACGGCTCGAGCGAGGCGAGCGCCTCATCGGCCGCCGCGAGCATCGGCGCTCCGCCGTCGAGCTCCGCGGAGCTCGGCTCGACGTCCGCGAAGAAGAAGCCGGCGAACCCCGGGTAGTCGGCGAGCTTGCCGATCTTCTCCTGCACGAGCGGCGCAGTGCGCGCGACGAGCTCGACATCCCAGTCGTAGCCGTTCTCGCCGAGCCAGAGGACGAGTTGGTGAGCGAACTCCTCCGCCGGAAGCTCGCGGAGGTAGACGCCGTTCATCCAGTCGAGCTTCGCATAGTCGAACTGCGCCGGACTCGGACTCACGCGCGCCAGGTCGAAGCGCGTCACGAGCTCCTCGCGGCTCATGATCGTCGTCTCCCCGTCCGGCGCCCAACCGAGCAGCGCGAGGAAGTTGAGCAGCGCCTCCGGGAGGTAGCCGTCCTGGCGGAACTCGGCGACTGTGACGGCACCGTGGCGCTTCGACAGCTTCTTGCCGTCCGCGCCGGCCACGTTCGGGACGTGCGCGTAGATGGGGATCTCGGCTTCCATCGCACGAATGATGTTGATCTGCTTCGGCGTGTTCGAGATGTGGTCCTCGCCGCGGATCACGTGCGTGATCCCGTCCCAGACGTCCTCCATCGGCGAGGCGAAGTTGTAGGTCGGGCGGCCGTCCGAGCGGACGAGCACGAGATCCTCGATCGTCTCGTTCGGGATCTCGACGCGGCCGCGAACGACGTCATCCCAGCCAGTCGAGCCCTCGTCCGGCATGCGGAAGCGGATCGCGCCCTCGTCCTCGTACGCCTTGCCTTCGGCGACGAACTGCTCGGCGACACGGCGGCAATCGTCCATCCGGTCGAGCTGGAAGGTATGCGGGCCGTCCCAGTCGAGCCCGAGCCAGCGCAGCGACTCCTGGATGTGGTCGACCGCCTCGGCGACCTCGCGCGCTTTGTCGGTGTTCTCGATCCGGAGGCGAAACTCGCCGCCCTCGTGGCGGGCGAAGAGCCAGTTGAAGAGCGCGGTGCGGACGTTGCCGATGTGGAGGAGCCCGGTCGGGCTCGGAGCCATGCGGACGCGGACCGCCATGCGGATAGCGTAGGCGGGGTGCGTGGGCGGACGCTGACGGTGCGGGAACTGAATCGCGCCACACTCGCGCGCCAGCTCCTGCTCGAGCGCCGGCGCCTGCCGACGTTGCGCGCGATCGAGCGGCTCGTCGGCCTGCAGGCGCAGTGGCCGCCGTCGCCGTACGTCGGGCTCTGGACGCGGCTGGAGGGCTTCCGGCGCGAGACGCTCGAGCGTGCGCTGCAGCGCGGCGAGGTGCTCAAGCCGACGGTCATGCGAGGGACGCTCCACCTGGTCACTGCGCGCGATTACCCCGTCTTCTACGCGGCATTCAAGGACATGTACACGTGGTTCGGGCCGCTGCACCTCCAGCGCGCCTTGGCTTCGCGCGACGGCGTGCGCGCGCTCATGCGCGACGGCCGCGTCGCCCATGAGGAGATTCTCGCCCACCTGCGTGGCGCACATCCCGATCTCCAGGAGATCGACTGCCGCCGGATGGTGCACGCCGTGCGCCGGCACTCGCACCTCCTGCACGCGCGCGAGACCGCGGTCTGGACGACGCGGCCCACGGCCACGTACGAGGCCCACGACGAGCCGGAGGTCGTCGAGGCCGCAGTCGCGCGGACCGAGCTCGTGCACCGGTACCTACGCGCATTCGGGCCTGCGACGAAGGCCGACGTAGCCAACTGGTCCGGCCTCCGCGTCCGCGATTTCGAGCACGCGCTCGACGGGCTGCCGACGTACCGGAACGAGGGGGGCAAGACGCTCTACGACGCGCCGCGCACACCACTCCCGCCTGCGGACGTGCGGGCGCCCGTCCGCTTCCTGCCGAAGTGGGACAACCTGCTGCTCTCGTTCGCCGACCGCCGCCGCGTCATCTCGGACGAGCTCCGCAAGACCGTGATCGGAAAGAACGGCGACGTCGCGGCCACGGTCCTCGTCGACGGCTTCGTCGCGGGAACGTGGAGCGGCGCCGCCCAGGTCGAGCTGCTCGTACCGCTGAGGCGCACCCAGAAGGCGGAGGTCGCCGACGAGGCGGCACGACTCGAGGCCTGGCTGGCCCGATGCTGATCGGCGCGCACATCTCCTCCGCGGGCGGCATCGACAAGGCGGTCGATCGCGCCGTCGAGCTGGACGCCGAGTCGGTGCAGGTCTTCACCCAGAGCCCGCGCACGTGGCGGCCGACGAATCACGACCCTGCGAGCTTCGACCTGTTTCGCGAGAAGCGGGCGGAGGCCGGGATCGGCGGCGTGCTCTGCCACGCCGTCTATCTCTGCAATCTCGCGACGCCTGATCCGGTCGTGCACGAGCGCTCGGTCGCGGCGCTGCGGAACACGACCGAGGTCGCGTGCGCGATCGGCGCCGACGGCGTCGTCTTCCATGTCGGCTCGCACCTCGGCAGCGGGTTCGACGCCGGGCTCGAGCACGTGGTGCCGGCGCTCGAGCAGGTGCTCGAGCTCTGCACGGACGAGACGTGGATCCTGATGGAGAACTCCGCGGGCGCCGGCGGCACGATCGGCCGCTCGATCGAGGAGCTCGCGGTGATCTGGGAGCGGCTGGAGCGGCATCCGCGGCTCGGAGTCTGTCTCGACTCCTGCCATCTCTGGGTGTCAGGCGTCGACGTGACCGACCGCGCCGCGCTCGACGCGTGCCTCGACGAGCTCGACTCCGCGATCGGCCTCGACCGGCTGCGGGCCTTGCACGTCAACGACGCCGCCGCGCCGCTGGGGTCGAACCGCGACCGGCACGCGAACATCCTCGACGGCGAGCTCGGAGAGCGGCTCGGCGTGTTCCTGTCGAGCCCCCGGCTGCAAGGGCTGCCGGCCGTGCTCGAGACCGCAGGGCCGGACAACCGCGGCCCGGACGCAAACGAGATCCGCAAGACGAAGGAGCTCCGCGCCCGCTGGCTCGCGTGAAGGCGAACCGGTACCGCTGGGTCGTGCTCGCGGCCGGCACGCTCGCGCAGGCGAGCTTCTCTGCGTCCTCGGTCGGCCTCCCCGCGCTCGGGCCGGCGCTGAAGTCCGGCTACGGCCTGACGCTCGGCGAGACGGGGGTCGTGCTCGCGGCGATCGGAATCGGGATGCTCTTCACGCTCTTGCCGTGGGGGCTCATCGCCGACCGCGTCGACGAGCGCTGGGTGATCGCGACCGGACTGATCGTCGCCGCCGGAGCGCTCGCCGCCGCCTCCACGACGCAGAGCTTCGGCGGCGTGACGGGAGTTCTCATCGCCGCGGGCGCCTTCGGCGCAAGCGTGAACGCCGCCAGCGGCCGCGCGATCATGGCCTGGTTCCCCGCCTCGGAGCTCGGGACGGCGCTGGGCATCCGCCAGACGGCGATCCCGATCGGGGGTGCGATCGGTGCCGCCGTCCTGCCCGTGCTCGCCTCCACCGGAGGCACCCGCGCCGCCTTCCTCTTCCTCGCGGGTGCGTGCGCCACGGGAGCGGTCATCGCGGCCGTCTTCATCCGCGGCGGCACGGAAGGAGAACCGGAGCTCGGCGACGTCTCTCGCCCTGTGCACGACCCCCGCATGTGGCTGCTCGGAACCGGGACGGGGCTCTTCCTCGTGGCTCAGATCGCGATCACGGGCTTCGTCGTCCTCTTCCTCCACGAGCACCGCGGGGTGTCCAAGCACGCCGCGGGTGCCGTGCTCGCCACGATCTACGTCCTCGCCATCGCTGCGCGGATCGGCTCGGGCAGGATCTCGGACCGGCTCCGCAACCGGCTGCGGCCGCTGCGCGTGATCGGCGTCGCGGTCGCGCTCGCGACCGCCGGAGTCGCTGCCGGCGTCGACGCTCC
>Ga0335083_10006788_pt1 | contig 14206 bp, 15 predicted proteins | sample Lox_Sample_42_FD_206716 | JGI IMG/M metagenome (GOLD analysis project Ga0335083, IMG submission 206716) | Soil microbial communities from Loxahatchee National Wildlife Refuge, Florida, United States - Lox_Sample_4.2 | ecosystem: Environmental > Terrestrial > Soil > Wetlands | place: USA...
CGCGAGAGCGGCGGCCAGCCGCCGCCCCGGACCCCCCGATCGCCCTCCGGCCGAGGCCGGCGGAGCCGGCCGGAACCGGCCAAGGACGCTCAGCAGTCCCGATCGCGCCCCGCGCGAGAGCGGCGGCCAGCCGCCGCCCCGGACCCCCCGATCGCCCTCCGGCCGAGGCCGGCGGAGCCGGCCGGAACCGGCCAAGGACGCTCAGCAGTCCCGATCGCGCTCCGCGCGAGAGCGGCGGCCAGCCGCCGCCCCGGACCCCCGTCGGTAGCCGACTACCCAGCTACCGAGCTACAGCTCGAACACGACCTTGCCGAAGACGTCGCCGTTGATCATCGCGGCGAAGCCGTCCCGCGCCTCGGCCAGGGGCAGCACCCGGTCGATCTTGGGCCGCACCCCGGTCTGTTCCAGGAAATGGGTCAGCCGGCCCAGCTGATCGCGGGTGCCCATGGTCGAGCCGACGATGGACAGCTGGAGGAAGAACACCCGGCTGAGCTCGGCCGGCGGGACCGCGCCGCTGGTCGCCCCGGAGATCACGATCCGGCCGCCGGGCCGCAGCGAGCGCAGCGAGTGGGCCCAGGTCGCCTCGCCCACCGTTTCCAGCACCGCGTCGACCCGCTCCGGTAGCCGGGCACCGGCCGGGAAGACCTGGTCGGCGCCGAGCTCACGGGCCCGCTCCCGTTTCTCCTCGCTCCGGCTGGTGGCCCAGACCCGGAAACCGGCCGCCCGGCCGAGCAGGATCAGCGCCGTCGCCACACCGCCGCCGGCGCCCTGGACCAGCACGGTGGATCCGGGCTGCAGGCCGGACTTGTCGAACAGCATCCGGTACGCGGTCAGATAGGCGGTGGGCAGGCAGGCGGCTTCGGCGAAGGACAGCGCGGCCGGCTTGGGGACCAGGTTGCGCCGGGGCACGGCCACCCGCTCGGCGAACGTCCCGTCATAGCGCTCGGACAGCAGCGACCGCCCGGGATCGAGGGTCTCGTCGCCGTCTCCCCTGGCCGGGTCACCGATCACCGAATGCAGCACGACCTCGTTGCCGTCCTCGTCGATCCCGGCCGCGTCACAGCCGAGCACCATGGGCAGCCGGTCGGCGGAAATGCCCACCCCGCGCAGGCTCCACACGTCATGGTGATTGAGCGCGGCAGCCCGGACCGCGACCGTGGTCCAGCCGGGCTCCGGTGCTGGATCCGGGTGCTCACCGAGCGCCAGTCCGGCCAGCGGGGCGTCAGGGTCGATGCGGGCAGCAGTCACAGCGAACATGGGCCGCACCTTAGCGTCCCTGGTGTGCGCGCCGCGCGGGCAGGGCGGCTGCACATAACCTGACCATCCGCGCTGAAGGGCCGGCCCGGTAAGTAAGTCTGTGCCATACTCATGTGCGGGGAAGCGGACCCGATGTCCCCCAGCAGCTAAAGGACTGGAGTGGATCTCACCTCCTATGCCGAGCTGGCGGTGCGCTTGGTCAACGCGGGCGACGCTGGTGACGGCGGTCAGGATGAGCCCGCCACCATCGAGGCCTATCGTGCCCTGACGGCGGACCGGGCTTATCTGCGTGCCCGGATCGCACCAGGCGACCTGGACGCCCTCCGGCAGCTGCGCACCGAGCTCCGGCTGATTTTTGCTGCCTGCATCGCCGGGAACGACGAGGACGCGGCGGCCCGGCTGAACGCCCTGCTGGCCCGGCACCCGATCCACCCGGAGATCGCCCGGCACGACGGCCAGGCCTGGCATCTGCATCACGCCGAGAGCGGCTCAGCGGCCGACCAGTACGCCGCGGGCGCGGTGCTCGGCCTGACCCGGGTGGTGACCGAACTGGGCACCGACCGGCTGCGCCGGTGCGAGGCCGCGTCATGTGGCAACGTGTTCGTGGACCTGACCTCCGGCCGGACGCAGAGCTATTGCGGGGACAGTTGCGCGGGCAGCGCTAAGGTCACCGCGCTACGGGACCGGCGGCGCAGTCAGGAAACTGGCCAGGCGTCGCACGCGGCCATCTGAGTCCGGGTAATAACCGGCTCTCTCCCGCCACCCCGCGGATTCCGCTTATTTCCCGGCCTCCAGCGTCCTACCTGCGGTTAGTCAAGGCCGTCTGGGCCGCCGTCCGGAGCGGCAATAAGTATCTCCGCGCGAACGGATCGTAACTCGCGTTACCGAAATGAAGCCGACGGCTTCTTCTCAGGCTGTTTGACGATCATTACCATGAGCCCTACTCCACGGCCGTATGGCCCACGTATGCGGACCGGAAAGAAGGTTCGAGCATGGCAACCGAGCAAGTAGCCACCACTACCAGACCGGCAGATGTCGGCCTCAAACGCGAGATGGGGCTGATCGGGGCTACCTGGGCGTCCGAGACCTCGATTATCGGCTCGGGCTGGCTGTTCGGCGCTCTGTACGCCTCACAAGCGGCGGGGACGGCAGCGCTGCTGGGCTGGGTCATCGGCGGCATCGCCGTCATCATCCTGGCCCTGGTGCACGCCGAGCTGGGCGGAATGTTCCCGGTCTCCGGCGGAACCGCGAGATTCCCGCACTTCGCGTTCGGCAGTGTGGCTGGCATCTCATTCGGCTTCTTCTCCTTCGTGCAGGCGATCACGGTGGCGCCCATCGAGTGCTACGCGGTGATGACTTACGGGTCGTACTGGTGGCCCGCCATCTACGACCCGGTCAAGGGAAACGTCACCGGCCTCGGCTTCGCGATGACGGTCATCCTGATGGCGATCTTCACCGCGCTCAACTTCCTGGCCATCGGCGTGTTCTCCAAGGTGAACTCCGGCATCACCTGGTGGAAGGTCGCGGTCCCGGTCTTCGCCATCATCGTGCTGCTGTTCAAGTTCCACCCGAGCAACTTCGGCGCTGGTGGCGGCTTCATGCCCTACGGGGTCAAGGCCCTGTTCGGCGCGATCCCGTCGGCGGGCATCGTGTTCGCCTACCTGGGCTTCGAGCAGGCCGACCAGTTGGCCGGTGAGATCAAGAACCCGCAGCGCAACCTGCCCCGGGCGATCATCATGGCGGTCCTGATCGGCGTGGTCATCTACGTCATGCTCCAGGTCGTGTTCATCGGCGCGCTGCCGGCCAGCCAGCTCACCCACGGCTTCGCGGGAATCAGCAACAAGGACATTCTCTCCGGACCCTTCGCCGGGCTGGCCGGCCTGGTCGGGCTGGCCTGGCTGGCGGCCCTGCTGCGGCTCGACGCGTTCATCTCCCCGTCCGGCACCGGCCTGATCTACCAGACCTCAACCGCGCGAGTTGGCTACGGCCTGGCTAGGAACAGGTACTTCCCGCAGGTCTTTGGCAAGGTCGACAGGAACGGCGTGCCGTGGGTCGCCCTGCTCGCCGCGTTCGTCGCCGGGCTGTTCTTCCTGCTGCCGTTCCCGAGCTGGCACTCACTGGTCGGCCTGGTCACCGCAGCGAGCGTGCTGATGTACGCGGGCGCTCCACTGTCCATGGGCGCGTTCCGCAGGCAGGTGCCGGATCTCGACCGGCCCTACCGCCTGCCGGGGGCCGCCGTGCTCGGCCCGCTCGCGTTCATCATCGCCAACCTGCTGATCTACTGGTCCGGCTTCGAGGTGATCTGGAAGCTCGGCATCGTGATGGTGATCGGCTACGTCATCATCGGCGTCGCGATGATGTTCGACCAGAACCGGCCACCGCTGGACTGGAAGTCCGCGGTGTGGCTGCCGGTGTACCTGATCGGCATGGGCATCATCTCCTGGCAGGGCCAGTACAGCGGCGCTGCGTCAAGCGACACGCACCCGCAGCCGCCGACGAACACCTTCAACATCCCGTTCTGGTGGGACATGGTGGTCGTCGCCGGATTCAGCCTGGCCATCTACTTCTGGGCGATGGCAACCCGCCTGCCCAGGGAGGAAATGATGAACCTGGTCGAGCGGCAGTCCGGGGTCGAGCCGCCCGAGCGCACGCACTGATCGCTTAGCGCGGTGCCATCGGACCCCCGGCCGTCGGCTGGGGGTCCGATGCGTCTCATCGCCGGGTGCGGTGGTAGCGCAGGAGCACCCGGCCACTGATCAGTTCGCCGGGCACGGCGCCGAACGAGCGGCTGTCCACCTCACCCACACCCCGGTTGTCCGATTCCAGCCACCAGCCCTGGCCGGTCCGCCGCACCGCCCGCTTGACCAGCAAGAAGCCGGCCCGGTCGGGGTGCCAGGCGACGACGAGCTGACCCGGCCGCACCCGGGGCGGCCGGGCGTGGCGCAGGCCGCGCCAGACCAGCAGCCAGTCACCTGGCCGCAGAGCCGGTTCCATGGATCGCTCCGCGACCGCAATCCGCCATAGCGGCCAGCGCATCTGCCCTCCCACGTTCCGGCGGCAACCGACGGGGTAGTGTCGGTTCCCGGGTACCCATGATCCGACATGAGAGAAGGGGATCAATGAGACTGCTGGCACGTCTCCTTGAGCCGAAGACCACCGCGCACGCACACTGCGACCTCCCGTGCGGCGTATACGACCCGGCCCAGGCCCGGATCGAGGCGGAGTCCGTCAAGGCCATCATCCAGAAGTACAACGACAGTTCCGACCCGGCCTTCCAGACCCGGGCGCTGCTTATCAAGGAGCAGCGTTCTGACCTGGTCAAGCACCACCTGTGGGTGTTGTGGACGGACTACTTCAAGCCACCGCACTTCGAGAAGTACCCGCAGCTCAACCAGCTCTTCAACGAGGCCACCAAGCTGGCCGGCGGGGGCCCTGGCGGCACCAAGAGCAGCACCGACGTGGCCACCGCGGACGCGCTGCTGGGGAAGATCGAGGAGATCAGCAAGATCTTCTGGGAGACCAAGCAGGGCTGATTGCCGAGCTGAACAGCCGGGAAATCCGGCGGTTGCCAAGTTGCCGAGGCCGCGCGGGCCAATGCCCGCGCGGCCTCTGGCATGCTGGCTGGTAGGCCGCCCCGACGGAGCGGCCGGCCTGGCGGATGTGCCTGGCCTGCGGTGCCCGACCTATGGCTGATTGTGCCCTGGTCAGCCGAGATTGCGTGATCACTTCACGGGGCGGCGCGTCAGGGCCGCCCGCTGCGGACGGTAAGTTGCAAGTCAACACAGCGACGCCGCTGGCAGCGCGGGACAGCTGGCGGTACTGGAGGACGAACGTGACGGAAGAGACGACCGCACCGGCAACTGCGGCCGTGCCCACCGCGGTACGCGGCGAACCGGCCCCAGCGGCGGAAGACCGGGTGACGATCCGGATGCCCGCCGAGGGTGCCTACCTGTCCGTGCTGCGTACGGCCACCGCAGGCCTGGCGGCCCGCCTCGACTTCACCCTGGATGAGATCGAGGACCTGCGCATCGCGGTGGACGAGGCATGCGGCCTGCTGCTCAGCCAGGCCCGCCCCGGGGCCGACCTGGACTGTGACTTCACCCTGGCCGAGGACAGCATGACCATCGCCGTGTCGGTGCCCAGCCAGCGGGCTCAGCTGCCCGCCCGGGACACCTTCGCCTGGACGGTGCTCTCCGCGCTGGCCGGCAGCGTGGACGCCTGGTCTGGCCCGGGCGACCGGCTGACGGTCATGCTGCGGAAGACCCGCGAGCTGTCGAGGTCCGGGTGACCGAGGAAATCGAGGTCCGGGTGCCGCGGAAGATGGAGACTCGGGCGGCCGGCGATATCGAGGCCGAGGTGGCCACCGATATCGAGGTTGAGGTCGAGGTCGAGGTGCACGTGGCTGAGCCCGGCCTGACCACCACCACGGCGCGGATCCAGCACGCGGTCCCGGACCGGGGCCGGGCCCGTGAGCTGTTCGAGCGGCTGGCCGTGCTGCCCGAGGCCGACCCGGAACGGCTACGTATCCGGGGCGAACTGGTCGAGCTGCACCTGCCGTTGGTCGAGTACCTGGCCCGGCGGTTCCGCAACCGCGGCGAATGGCTCGACGACCTGACCCAGGTAGCCACGATCGGCCTGATCAAGTCCATTGACCGGTTCGACCTGGCCCGTGGGGTGGAGTTCTCCACCTACGCCACCCCCACCATCGTGGGCGAGATCAAGCGGCACTTCCGTGACAAGGGCTGGGCGGTCCGGGTGCCCCGCCGGCTGCAAGAGCTCAAGCTCGCGCTGACCAAGGCCATCGGCGACCTGGCCCAGCGCGAGGGCCGGGCGCCCACAGTGGCGGAGATCGCCGCGCACCTGCAGATGACCGAGGAAGAGGTGCTGGAGGGCCTGGAGTCGGCCAACGCCTACTCCACCGTCTCGCTGGACGCCCCGGACTCCGGGGACGACGACGCGCCTGCGGTGGCCGAGTCGCTCGGCATGCTGGATGACGCCCTCGAGGGGGTGGAGTACCGGGAATCGCTCAAGCCGCTGCTGGAGCAGCTGCCGAGCCGGGAGAAGCGCATCCTGCTGCTGCGCTTCTTCGGCAACATGACCCAGTCGCAGATCGCCAGCGAACTCGGCATCTCCCAGATGCACGTGTCCAGGCTGCTGGCCCGGACGCTGGCTCAGCTCCGGGACGGCCTGACCGCGGAGGACTGACCGGCCGGTGCCAGCGGGCGGCTGGCTGGATCAGCGCGGCGGCTGGCTGGGCGATGCCGCCTGGCCGCCCAGGGCCCGCAGGCTGGGCGGCACCAGCAGCGCCGCGAATCCGGCCACCGCCAGCACCAGGCACGGCACGCCCCACGCGTACCGGTCCCCCTGGACCAGGTAGATACCCACGATCCCGACAAACAGCTGGGTGAGCAGCGCGGGCGTCCGGGTCCACCGTCGCGCCCGGGCCAGGCCCACGGCTATCCAGGCCAGCAGACCCGCGCTGGCCACGCCGATGACGGTCAGCGCGATTCCGCTGCCGAGCTCGTATGACTTGCCGGCGGCCGTGTCCACCCCGGACAGCACGCTGGCCACCAGCACGATGACAGCCTCGGCTGCCTGTGCCCCCGCCGCACCAAGCAGGCTCGACGGCCTCTCCCGCATCTCCAGCATCCTCCGTGCCTAGCTACCCTGAGCGCGTGCGTGCGCTCCTCATTGTCAACCCGCGGGCCACTTCAACCACCCAGCTACGCCGGGAGGTCATCACGCACGCCCTCGCCTCCCAGATGGATCTGGAAGTCGTGCAGACACGCTACCGGGGCCACGCGGCCAGCCTGGCCGCGGCGGCGGTGCCCGGTGGTCACGATCTGGTGCTCACGCTGGGCGGTGACGGCACGGTCAACGAGGCGGTCAACGGGCTGCTGCTGGACGGGAACGGCCGGCGGCCCGCACTGGCCGCGCTGCCCGGGGGCAACGCCAACGTGTTCACCCGGTCGCTTGGCCTGCCCACCGACCCGGTGGACGCGACCGGGCGGGTGATCGAGGCCCTGGAAGCAGGCCGGTCACGGCGCCTCGGGCTGGGCCGCATCGACCCGGGGGGCCGGCCCAGCCGGTACTTCACGTTCAACGCCGGGCTGGGCCTGGACGCCGAGGTAGTCCGGGTCATCGAGGGCCTGCGGGCCCGCGGCCGGGCGGTCACGCCGCGGCTGTACCTGTGGACCGCGCTGCGCCAGTTCTATACGGTCACCGACCGGCGGCACCCGGCCCTGACCCTGGAGCGCCGCGGGCAGCCTCCGGTCGGGCACCTGTTTTTCAGCATCGTGTCGAACACCGCACCGTGGACCTACCTGGGGCACCGGCCGGTCAACCCAAGCCCAGCCGCGGATTTCGACACCGGACTGGACCTGTTCGCGCTGCGCCGGCTGCGCACCGCGGGCACGCTGAACGCGCTGCGGCAGATGTTCGCCAGCCGCCCGGACCCGCCCAGCGGGCGGGACGTGCTCAGCCTGCACGACCAGCCGGAGTTCGTGATCTCGGCCAGCAGGCCGGTGGCGCTGCAGGCCGACGGGGAGTACATGGGCGAGCATGAGCGGGTCAGGTTTCGTTCTGTTCCCGCAGTTCTGCGCGTAATTGCCTGACAGACCCGGAACAGTGCCTGATGTGAGCCATCTGACACGGAAATCCGGCTGAACCTTTGCCAAATAGTCTTGCGTTTGATTGCTCGTCTTGACAGGCTAGAACCCGGTTCGGGTGAGCGGTGCCGTGCGCCGTCAGCTGGTGTGATCTGGCGTTCTGGTAACACGGGACCGCGAACCTGAGAACAGGTAGAAGAGTCCAGCGGGGGCGCTGACTCACTGCATAGATATACAAACCCCGGGAGCTGCACAGCTCCCGACATATGGCCCGGCTCGTGAAACCATTCACAAGCTCGAGCCGAGGCCGCCAACGAGGAGTGGTCGCATGGACTGGCGCCACGACGCCGCCTGCCGTGACGTGGACCCAGAGCTTTTCTTCCCGATCGGGAACACTGGGCCCGCGCTACTCCAGATCGACGAGGCCAAGCAGGTCTGTCACCGCTGCCCCGTCATCGAGGACTGCCTCCACTGGGCGCTTGGGAGCGGCCAGGACGCCGGCGTGTGGGGCGGGATGAGTGAGGACGAGCGGCGCGCCGCCAAGCGGCGGTCCAGCCGGATCCGGGCCCGGGCGCACGCCTGAGGCGGCGCCCCGGCACGCCTAGGCCTGGCGTGCCCCTGGCCCGTGCTCAGCTAACCCGTGCCCGGGGAACCCGTGCGCCGATAACGGCGCGGCCGGGTCCAGCGGCAGGTCCACCTCCGCACGGGTGCCGCCACCCGCCCTCGGCTTGACCTCCAGCTTGCCGCCCAGCTCGGCGACCACCAGGGTCCGCACGATCTGCAGGCCCAGGCTGGTGGTGGAGTCGAGATCGAACTCTTCCGGCAGGCCGACACCGTTGTCCTGCACGGTGACGGTGAGCCGGTCCGGGCTGCGGGCCACGGATACCTCCAGTGACCCGGCCGGGCCGCCCTCCGCACACTGGGTCTCCGCGTACTGGGCCAGCCCGTGCTGCAGTGCGTTCTGCAGCAATTCCGCCAGTACCAGGGCGAGTGGCGTAGCCACCGCCGAGGGCAGGAGGCCGAACCGGCCCCGTAGCTCCGGCTTCACCCGGGCCTCGGCCGCCGAGATCTCGCCCGCCATCGCGGCCACCCTATGCGCCACCTCGTCGAAGTCGACGATCTCCTCGGGGGCGTGGGACAAGGTCTCGTGCACGGTCGCGATGGATCCGACCCGGCGCACCGCCTCCTCCAGCGCGGCCCGGCCTTCCGGCGCGTCCATCCGCCGGGCCTGCAGCCGCAGCAGCGCCGCCACGGTCTGCAGGTTGTTCTTCACCCGGTGGTGGATCTCCCGGATTGTGGCGTCCTTGGTCATCAGCTCGCGCTCCCGGTGCCGCAACTCGGTCACGTCGCGGACCAGCACCAGCGCCCCGGTGCGCAGGCCGTTCACCACCAGCGGGATGGCCCGCAACTGGACCACCGAGCCGTTTCCCTCCACCTCGGTCTCCCGCGGTGCCCGGCCGCTGGCCGTGACCATGAGCGAGTCGTCGGTGGCCCGGCCAGGCGCGCACAGCCGCGCGGTCAGCGGGCCCAGCTCCGCTCCGACCAGGTCGGCGGCCAGGCCGAGCCGGCGGTAGGCCGACAGCGCGTTCGGGCTGGCGTAGCTGACCTTGCCACTGCGGCCGAGCCGGAGCAGGCCATCGCCCACCCGGGGCGACCTGACCAGGGCCGGCTGCTGCCCGGGCCAGGGGAACATGCCGGACGCGACCATCTGGGCCAGGTCGTCGGCGCCCTTGAGATAGGTCAGCTCGAGACGGCTCGGGGTGCGCGCGGAACTCAGGTTGGTGCTCCGCTCGATGACCGCGATGACCTTGCCCTCCCGGGTCACCGGGATGGATTCGCGGCGGACCGGGACACCCCGGGTCCACTCCGGGTCGCCCTCACGGCAGATCCGCTGCTCGCGCTGGGCCGAGTCGAGGAACGGCCGGGCCCCAGTGGACGCGAAGCTTCCCACCACATCGTCGTGAAACGTGGTGGGCCCGGTCGTCGGCCGCATCTGGGCCAGCACCACCCAGCCGGAGCCGTCCTGCAGCGGCGCCCACAGCACCAGATCGGCGAAGGACAAATCGGCGAGCAGCTGCCAGTCGGACACCAGGGCGTGCAGCCAGTCGATATCGGCGCGGGTCGCCGCGGTGTGCCGGCGGGCCAGGTCGTTCAGTGTGGGCACCCTGTCATCATCGCGCATACCGCGCACCGGGCGGGCCGGCCAGACCCTGTTCTGCCTGCCCCGCCGCCCACGGGGCGGGCCCCAGCTGGCAGTATTCGTGCATGTCTGGTTACAGCGCGCGGTCTGGGTGGTTGCGCGCTGGGCGCGGCACCGTGGATTCTGTCCACAATGCGGCATCATGTCCGGAACGCAGCTTCTGCGGGAGGAGATGACCATGACCGCTTCCCCTGCCGCCCGCGACGACCAGCGACCCGAGCCGGACCCGGCCGCGCCGCCCCTCCCGCCGGGCCCGCGGCTGCCCAAGTACTACACGGTGAAGCGGCAGCTGCTGGAGCTGACCCAGAGCATGGCACCCGGCAGCCCGGTCCCCCCCGAGCGCGAACTGGCCCAGCACTACGGCACCTCACGTACCACCGTCCGGCAGGCCCTGGCCGAGCTGGTGGTCGAGGGGCGGCTGCTGCGGATGCAGGGCAAGGGCACGTTCGTGGCCAAGCCGAAGGTGGCCCAGCTACTGGAGCTAGCCAGCTACACCCAGGGCATGCGGGCGCACGGGCTGCACCCGCAGACCAGGATCCTGGACACCAGCTACGTCCCGGCCGACGCGCAGCTGTCCGAGCTGCTGGCCGTCACGCCCGGCAGCCGGGTGCTGCGGATCCACCGGCTGCGGCTGGCCGATGGGGAGCCAATGTCCACCGACACCTCGCACCTGCCGGCCCGCCGCTTTCCCGGGCTGCGCCGCAACCTGGACCGCTACGCGTCGCTGTACGAGGCGCTGGGCGCCGCTTACGGGGTCGAGCTGGCCGAGGCCGAGGAGACCATCGAGACCGTGCTGGCTGATCCGACGGACGCCGGGCTGCTCGGAGTAGACGCCGGCATGCCCCTGCTGCTGCTGTCCAGGCAGGCCTTTGACGTCACCGGGACCCCGGTCGAATGGGCCCAGTCCAAGTACCGCGGCGATCGGTACAAGCTGGTCACCCGGCTGCGCCGGGACCGCTGAGGTCGCCTCGCCGGCCCGCCAGCCACCAGGCGGCCGGTAGCAGGCCGGCCGCCAGCGCGGCCTTGATCGCGTCACCCGCGAGGAATGGGGTGAGCCCAGCCGCGATCGTGGCCGAAGCCCCGAGGTGCAGGTCGATGGCCAGCCAGGTCAGGCCGAACGCGTAGATGACGACCTCGGCGGCCAGCATGGCGGGCACCGAGCGCAGCACAGACCGGTCCGCGCCCCGCTCGGCCAGGTAGCCGCAGAGCACCGCGGCGGCGAAGAAGCCGATGACGTAGCCGAACGAGGCGCTGGCGTAGCCGCTGGAGTGATCCGCGAACCAGGGCACCCCGGCCACCCCGGCCACCGCGTACAGCAGCAGCGCGGCGCCCGCCCGCCGCCAGCCCAGCGCGGTCCCGGCCAGCAGCACCCCGAGCGTCTGCCCGGTGATCGGCACCGGGGTGAAGGACAGGTGGATGGAGATCTGGGCCAGCAGCCCGATGAACCCAGCCGCCCCCACGACCAGGAGCGTGTCCCGCACGAGCGCGCCAGGCAGCAGGTCGGCCAGCACCAGCGGACGGGGCCGGCGCAGCGCGGCAGCATCGGACATGAATGCGGCTCCTCGAGCGGGGGGACGGGGCAGGCGGTCGATGGGGACCTTATCAAGGCAGGCCAGAGCGGTCCAAGGGTGCCGTGGGTGACAGGTACCAGGCCACCGGCGGCGACAATGGTGGCATGCGGGTGACCGATACGCTGGCCTTCGTCCGCGGCGGCTGGCAGCTGGACCGGATGCTCACGGACTACCGGGCCGGCCTCGAGGGCCGCTTCACCGGCCACGCGCTGGTCGCGCCCGCACCGCCGGATCAGCCGGGCGAATGGTGCTACACCGAGCAGGGCGAGTTGCGCTTCGCGGCCCACGCCGGGCCAGCGGGCCGCCGCCTGCGCTATCAGGGCCAGCCTGACGGCACGGTGCTGGTGCGGTTCGCGGACGGCCGCCCGTTCTACGTTCTCGACCTGCGCTCCGGCCACGCCGAGGCGGAACACGGCTGTGGCCCGGACCACTATCAGCTCCGTCACCGGGTGCTAGCCGCTGACCTGCTGGAAGAGCAGTGGCGGGTGCGCGGCCCGGCCAAGGATTACCTTGCCATTACCCGACTCGCGCGCAAACCATTGCACCATGCGCTAATCCATCGCACCATGGACGGCAACAACGTGACATAAGTCACGCGCGCGCCCCCGCTCGCGGCCGGTGGCCTGGTGGTGGCGCGTGGCCAACTCATGCAGGGAGACGACGCAATGGCGCACTCCGGCCCGACACCCAGGCGCACCGGCGCCTGGGTGTTAATCACCGTCCTCGTCCTCATCTCCATCCTCGGCACGCTCATCGTGCCGATCTACGCTCGCAGCAGCCCCTACATCGGCGCCTTCCCGTTCTTCTACTGGTACCAACTGCTCTGGGTGCCGTTCGTCGCGGTGCTGATGGCCATCTGCTACCTGGTCTCCACGCACGGATCGCGTAGCACGGCCAGCGGCCCCGCCGCCCATGACGGCTCTGGGGAGGCCAGGTGAGCATCAACTGGGTCTCGTTCAGCATCCTGCTCTTCCTGTTCGCGGTCGTCGCCCTGGTCGGGTTCGCCGCGACTCGCTGGCGCCGCACCGAGGACATGCTGCACCTGAACGAGTGGGGGCTCGGCGGACGCGGCTTCGGCACGTTCGTGACCTGGTTCTTACTGGGTGGCGATGTGTATACTGCCTACACCTTCATCGCGGTGCCGGCCCTGGTCTTCGGCACCGGCTCGGCCGGGTTCTTCACCCTGTCTTACACGATCATGGTCTACCCGATCGCGTTCATTTTCCTGCCCCGGCTGTGGTCTATCGCCCGGGTGCATGGCTACGTGACGCCGGCTGACTTCGTCCGCGGCCGGTATGGATCGCGCGGTCTCGCCCTGGCCGTGGCGTTCACCGGCATCCTGGCCGTAATGCCGTACATCGCCCTGCAGCTGGTCGGCATCCAGGCGGTGCTGACCGTGATGGGCATCGGCGGCAGCTCGTCGAACGGATTCGTCAAGGACCTGCCGCTGATCATCGCGTTCCTGGTGCTGGCCGGCTACACGTTCGTGTCCGGGCTGCGCGCCCCGGCACTGATCGCGTTCATCAAGGACACGCTGATCTACGTGATGATCATCGTGGCGATCATTTACATCCCGGCCCGGGTCGGCGGCTGGCACCACATCTTCGGCGTGGCCAACACCCATCTCACCTCGACCAACCCGAAGACCGGCAAGCCGAACGGCAGCCTGATCCTGGAACCGGTCGGGTACTGGGCGTTCGCCACCACGGCGCTGGGCTCGGCGCTGGCCCTGTTCATGTACCCGCACAACATCACCGGCACGTTCGCGGCGCGCCGGCGCAACGTCATCCGGCGCAACGTCGCCGCGCTGCCTGCCTACTCGGTGGTGCTTGGCCTGATCGCGCTGCTCGGCTACGTGGCGCTGGCCACGCCGGGCGTGGCCGACCAGGTCAAGGCGCACGACGCGAACGCCCAGCTGGCACTGCCGTTCATGTTCCGGGATATGTTCCCGAGCTGGTTCGCGGGCATCGCGTTCTCGGCAGTCGTGATCGGCGCCCTGGTCCCGGCGGCCATCATGTCCATCGCGGCAGCCAACCTGTTCTGCCGCAACATCTGGAAGGAGTACTTCCGGCCGAACGCGAGCAACGCCGAGCAGACCCGGGTGGCGCAGACAGCGTCGTTGCTGGTCAAGCTGGGCGCCCTGATGTTCGTCCTGTTCGTGAACACGACCTACGCGATCCAGCTGCAGCTGCTCGGCGGCATCTGGATCGTGCAGACGTTCCCGGCCATCGTGGCTGGCCTGTACACCCGCTGGTTCAATCGCTGGGCACTGGTCATCGGCTGGGCCGTGGCCATGGTGTGGGGCACCATCGAGGCTTACCAGCTGCCCTCCCCAGGCAAGCCAGGGACGCACTTCGGCGCCTCGTCGGACACCCTCCCGCTGATCGGGCACACCGTGTACATCGGGCTCACCGGGCTCGTTATGAACCTGATCATCGCGGTCCTGCTCACCCTGCTGTTCAACGCGCTCAAGGTGCCGGGCGGCACCGATGAGACCCAGCCCCACCAGTTCGTGGCCGACCCCGAACCGGACGCGCCGCCGCCGATCCCGGTCATCGCCGGGGTGGGGC
>Ga0335083_10006790_pt1 | contig 14202 bp, 8 predicted proteins | sample Lox_Sample_42_FD_206716 | JGI IMG/M metagenome (GOLD analysis project Ga0335083, IMG submission 206716) | Soil microbial communities from Loxahatchee National Wildlife Refuge, Florida, United States - Lox_Sample_4.2 | ecosystem: Environmental > Terrestrial > Soil > Wetlands | place: USA: Florida...
CGGTGCCATGAACAGCCGCGCGAATTCCTGGGTCTTCTTCAGGCCGCCCATCCTGTCCACCACGCGCTGGTAGTAATCCACCGAACCCATGGCGTCGATCAGCTGGTCCGCCCAGCCGTGCCAGATGACGAGCTTGCCGCCGCGCTTCCTGAACGCGCTGAGGTCGGGATTGTCGGTAGCCATCATCGGGCCGACCTTGGTCACGTTGTCCTTGAAGTACTGCAGGAAGTTGTCGGCGTTGACGCTCTTCCAGTCCCAGGTGGGATCGAAATACACCCAGTAACGCGACTGCTCGGGCACCACGGGGAATGGCGCGGCGCCGGCAAGCGAACCGAGGTCGGCGCCGCGCGGGATGCCGTACCACATGCGCTTGGCGCCCTTGCCGCCCAGATCGCGCGAGGCCACGTCCGGCGCCTTGCACACTTTCTCGCCCTTCGCGCAGGTCACCGGCCCCAGCCACATGTCGTCGATGGCGGTGGCTTCGGTGGGCGTGAGGCAGGAAGCGTCCGAGGCGGTACAGGAAGAACGCGTGATGGTGGCATCCGCGGCGGCGCTGTAATGGCATTTGCGTGGATCGGTCAGCAGGCCATCCTTCACGCCATCGAGCATGTCGCAGGCCGCCACCGCGTGATCGGTGGCGAGCCGGTACTTGCCGGACATGGCGTTGCGGTCGCCGCCGCCCACCGGCCCGCCATTGTCCCGCTGCGCCACCACCGGGTACCACAGCATCGCCGCCTGGAAGCGATCCCAGTGGATGGCAGGCGCGCCGGCGAGGATGCCGTCGTAATCCCCGGGATGATCCTGCGCCATGCGCAGGCCCTGGCGGCCGCCGGTCGAGCAGCCGTTCCAGTAGGAGTACTTCGCGTTCACTCCATAGAACTGCTTCACCAGCTGCTTGCCGATCACCGCCATCATGTGTTCGGAACGCGTGGCGAAATCGGTCTGCAGCTCCACGTTCGGCTTGCCGGGCTCGAGCATGCCGAAGGCGCCGCTGAGCGCATTGGTGGAATGGCCGGTGTCGGTGGTCGCAGCGGCATAGCCATCGCGCAGCGACGCGGGCACGTTGGCGGCGCCCGCGTAGACACCGCCGCCTTCCGACTGCCAGCGCCCGTTCCACGCGCCGCCCATGGGCAGGCCCACCCAGATATTGATGGCCTTTGGCACCAGCACCTTCACCAGGCAGTAGGTCACGTTGCCCGCCTTGCCGGTGGACACCGAGGTGATGGTCGGCTTTACCCCGTCCGCGCGGAGCGTCACGGCACCGATGCCGGCGGCGTCGCAGGATGGGACCAGATTGCGCGGACTACGCGCCTGCGCATGCGCGGCAATGACAATCAGGCCCGCCATCAGATAAAGCCGTGCCAGCGGAGGTGCGCCGCGGCGCGCTCCGGCAGTAACCTTGCTGGTCATGTCCACCCCCGCCAGTTCAGCCGCGATTCTGGAACCGTCCGGGTACGGCGTAGTTGTCATTAGCGGGCCAAGAATTGGACTTTTGATGCGCGCTTGCGATGACGGTGCGCGGTGAACCGCAAATCAGCAGCGCGGCGAATTCCCGCGTATTTCCTCTACGGCGAAGCACCGCGGCGCATCACCGGTGCGCTGCTGCACGTGGAAACCATCGAGGCGCGCAGCGCGCGCCATCACTGGAAGATCGAGCCGCACCTGCATCACGCGCTGCACCAGATGATCGTGGTGCTGCGCGGCCGCGGCGTGGTGCTGGCGGAGGGCACGCGCTCGCAATACCGCCCGCCCGCGCTGCTGGTGATGCCTGCAGGATCGGTGCACGGCTTCGAATTCGAGCCGGGCACGACGGGCTACGTGGTATCCCTGTCGGTGGAGCTGCAACGCGACCTCGCCCGGCGGGATTCCGGCGTCGATGCATTGTTCTCACAGCCCGCCACGGTCGAGCTGCATCGCGAGGCCGTGAATGCGACGGACCTGCCACGCAGCGTACGCCTGCTGGCACGCGAGTTCGCGCGCGGCGGCAACGGACATCAGCTGGCACTCTACGGCTGGACCGAGGTGCTGCTCGGCAATGCCCTGCGGCTGGCGGAGAATCTGCCAGGGCCGTCCGACCGGGCCATCGGTCAGCGACGGCTGCTGATCGCGCGGTTCAACGATCTCGTAGAGCGCAAGTTCCGCGATGAACAGTCGGTGGCCGGATACGCCCGGCTGCTGCACACCTCCCAGTCACGGCTGCGCAGCGCCGCGCTGGAACTGACCGGGCAATCGCCGATGCAGCTGATCCACGCGCGCCTGTTGCTGGAAGCCAAGCGACAGTTGCATTACACCGACAGTTCCATTGGCGAAATCGCGCTGGCGCTGGGGTTCGCGGACCCGGCCTATTTCACGCGGTTCTTCTCGCGGCATACCGGCCTGTCGCCACGGTCCTTCCGCCAGCGTGGGCCGGAGCGTGCGCTGATGGCGGACTGAAGCCCGTGCGCCGGCACCGTCATCGGCGTTATGCTGCGGGCCAGCCGGCAGAACATTCATTACATGGGGGCTGAAGTCATGATGTCATCCACGCGCGCGCGCGCGACGCGCACCCGATCCATGCAGGGGCTTGTTCTGGGGTTGCTGCTGGCCGGTGCCGGCGCGGCCTCCGCGCAGTTCGGCCCCGGCCCTGGCGGCCCCGGCGCAATGGGCAGACCCGGCGCCGCGGCTGCCGAACCACCCGGACCACCCATGCCGGTGCCCGCCGCGGTCACCATGCCCCGCCCCACCGACGCGGAAATCGCCACGGTCCGTGCGGGCCTGGAAAAGCTGGACGCAAAAACCCGCGCGCTGCTGAAGAAGTATCCCGACCTGGTGCAGGTCAAGCCGCCGCCGCCGATGAGCGCCAACACCGCCATCCGGCCGCAGCTGCAGGCGGGCTTCCAGCAGAAGCATCAGGACAACCTCGCGGTCGCGAAGCAGGGCGATGCCGAGCTGCTGTTCATGGGCGACTCGATCACCGACTTCTGGCGCAATGCCCAGGGGTTGGGCAATGCGCGCGGCGGCGCGAACGCCCCGCCTCCCGCCGACGGGGTCATTCCCTACGCCGGCAAGGCCGTGCAGGACGAGTACTTCGGCAAGTGGAAGGTGGCCAACTACGGCATCGCCGGCGACACCACGCAGGGCGTGCTGTACCGCCTGAAGGATGGCGAAGGCGCGGGCATCAAGCCCAAGGCCATCATGCTGATGATCGGCACCAACAACACCGGCCGCAACAGCGCCGGGGAGATCGCCGAGGGCGTGGGCGCGGTGGTGCTGGAACTGCAGAAGGATTTCCCCGAGGCGCGCATCCTGCTGCTGGGCATCTTCCCGCGCGGCAAGGCGGATGATCCGCTGCGCGGCACCATCGCCGAGATCAACAACACCATCAAGAAGCTGGATGACGGCAAGAAGGTGTTCTACCTGGACATCGGCAAGGGCTTCCTCGACGCCAGCGGCAACATCCCCACCGACGTGATGAGCGACGGGCTGCATCCCACGTCGAAGGGCTACGAGATCTGGGCCAGGGCGGTCATCGACCCGATCACCGCGATGATGAACGGACACGCCCCGCCGGGCCGCTGAGGAAGGCCATCATGCTGACCGCGGCCGAACGCAAGGTGGTGCTCGCCTCATCGCTCGGCACCGTCTTCGAGTGGTACGACTTCTACCTGTACGGCTCGCTGGCCTCGATCATCGCGAAGCAGTTCTTCTCGGCGCTGGATCCGACCTCGGCCTTCATCTTCGCGCTGCTGGCCTTCGCGGCCGGCTTCATCGTGCGGCCCTTTGGCGCGCTGGTGTTCGGCCGGCTGGGCGACCTGGTGGGCCGCAAGCACACCTTCCTGGTCACCATCGTCATCATGGGCGCCTCCACCTTCCTGGTGGGCGTGCTGCCCGGCTATCCGCGCATCGGCGTGCTCGCGCCGGTACTGCTGATCGCGCTGCGGCTGCTGCAGGGCCTGGCGCTGGGCGGCGAATACGGCGGTGCTGCCACCTTCGTCGCGGAACACGCGCCGGCGGGCAAGCGCGGCATGCACACCTCGTGGATCCAGACCACCGCCACGCTCGGCCTGCTGCTGTCGCTGATGGTCATCCTCGGCACGCGCACCGCGCTGGGCGAAGCGCAATTCGCGGCCTGGGGCTGGCGCATCCCCTTCCTGGTGTCGGTGCTGCTGCTGGCCGCCAGCGTATGGATCCGGCTGTCGATGGAGGAATCCCCGCTGTTCCGGCAGATGCAGGCCGAGGGCCGCACCTCCAAGGCGCCGCTGCGCGAATCCTTCGGCCAGTGGCCGAACCTGAAGCTGGTGCTCATCGCATTGTTCGGCCTCACGGCCGGACAGGCCGTGGTGTGGTACACGGGCCAGTTCTACGCGCTGTTCTTCCTGACGCAGATGCTGAAGATCGACGCGGCCACCGCGAACCTGCTGATTGGCCTCGCGCTGCTGATCGGCACGCCGTTCTTCATCGTGTTCGGCGCGCTGTCCGACCGCATCGGCCGCAAGCGGATCATCCTCGCGGGCTGCCTGCTCGCGGCGCTCACTTACTTCCCGCTGTTCAAGGCGTTGACGACGGCGGGCAACCCGCAGCTGGCGCAGGCATTGCGCTCGGCGCCGGTCACATTGCACGCCAATCCCGCGCAGTGCTCATTCCAGTTCAATCCCACCGGCACGTCCAGGTTCACCAGCTCCTGCGACGTGGCCAAGGCGGCGCTGGCCAATGCCTCGGTGAACTACGACAGCGTGCAGGTCCAGGGCGACGCCTACATCCTGGTCGGGGAAAAACGCATCGCATCCGGCGATGCCACCGGCCTCGCGGCCGCGCTGAAATCCGCCGGCTATCCGGCCAGGGCCGATCCCGCGGGCATCAACAAGCCGCTGCTGGTGGCCATCCTCACGCTGCTGGTCATCTACGTGACCATGGTGTACGGGCCGATCGCCGCGATACTGGTGGAGATGTTCCCGACGCGTATCCGCTACAGCTCGATGTCCCTGCCCTACCACATCGGCAATGGCTGGTTCGGCGGCCTGCTGCCGACCACGGCCTTCGCCATCGTCGCCCAGACCGGCAACATCTACAGCGGGCTGTGGTATCCGGTGATCGTCGCGGCGGCGACGCTGGTCATCGGCGCACTGTTCGTGCGCGAGACACGGGGCACCGAGCTGCGTCACTGAAGCAGCGGCAGCTCGCCAGGTATCCTCCCATAACGATTCGTGGATCACTTCGCGCCGCAGCTTTGCGGACTTAACATGCAGGGTTGGGGAGTCTAGGTTGTCCAAGCGGCGGGGAGACCGATGGACACAGGTCCGCACATCCTGGTGGTCGACGACAACTCGAGCAACCGCAACCTGCTCGCCAAGCTGCTGTCGTTCGAAGGCTACCGAACCAGTGAGGCCGCCGATGGCGCCGAGGGACTGGCCATAGCCCGGCGCGAGCAGCCGCAGCTGGTCATTTCGGACATCCTCATGCCGTCCATGGATGGCTACGAATTCGTGCAACGGCTGCGCGCCGCTCCCGCCACCGCCGGCATGCGCGTGATCTTCTGCACGGCCAACTACCACGAACGCGAGGCCCGTTCGCTTGCCAGACAGGCAGGTGTTGCGCGCGTGCTCGTGAAGCCCTGTTCGGCGCCTGCGCTGCTGCAGGCCGTGGCCGAAGTCCTGGCGGAAAACAGCATCACACCGCAGCCCGTGCCCTCACCGGAAGCCGACTTCGACACGGAACATCTGCGCCTGCTGACGGACAAGCTCTCGCAGAACGCCGACACACTGCGCGCGGCGAACGGCCGGCTGGCCGCGCTCACCGAGCTGAACCTGCAGATGGCCTCGGAGAGGGATCCGGGGCAGCTGCTGCAGAGTGTGTGCACGCACGCGCGCGCGTTGCTCGGAGCGAGTTTCGCGGTGCTCGCCATCCACGACAAGCTGCAACCGCAGGAACTCATCGCCTGCACCAGCGGCCTGGAAACGCATTCGCGGCTCGGCGTCGCGGATCCGCGCAAGGACAAGGGAGTCCTCGGCAGGGTCTTCGCGGAAGGCACCACCCTGCGCATGACGGGGCAGGCAGGCCAGCCGGTCGAGCTGGGACTGCCGGCCGGCGTTCCGGCGGTGTCCGCCGCGCTGGCGGCGCCGGTCTGCTCGATGAGCAGGACCTATGGCTGGCTGTGCGCCGGCGGCAAGCTCGGCGCGGAGGCTTTCAGCGGCGAGGATGAGCGCCTGCTGACCATCATTTGCGCGCAGCTCGGCCGCATCTACGAGAACGGCAGCCTGTATCGCGAAGTGCAGGAACAGGCCACCGAGCTGATGATGGAAATGGAGGAACGCGCCCGCGCCATCGAGCAGCTGCGCGTCAGCGAGGAGCGCTTCCGCGAGCTGGCCGAGAACATCCAGGACGTGTTCTTCGTCGCCGGCCCGGACCTCCGTGAAACTTCCTACGTCAGCCCCGGATACGAGCGCGTATGGGGCCGGCCTGCCACGACAGTGCTCAGCCGCGAGCGCGGCTGGATGGAGACGGTGCATCCGGAGGACCGCGAACGCATCGGCAGCGAAGTGGCGAAGGTCATGCAGGCCTATCCCGCCGAGGGCCGCTTCGAGTTCCGCATCCTGCGACCGGACGGCGCGGTGCGCTGGGTGAACACGCGCCTCTTTCCCGTGCTGGATGGGCACGGCGGCGTGCTGCGCACCGTGGGCGTCACCCGCGACATCACCGACCGCAAGCTGGCCGAGTTGCGCATCGTGCGGCTCAACCGCACGCATCGCGTGCTCAGCGGCATCAGCTCCCTCATCGTGCGCGCCACGGACCGCAACGCGCTGCTGCTGGACAGCTGCCGGCTGGCGGTGCAGGAAGGCGGATTCCGCGGCGCCTGGTGCGGACTGGTGGAGGCGCCCGGCGATGAGCTGCGCCCGCTGGCGCTGGCGGGAGTGGTCGAGGACCTGCTGGAAACCGTGCGCGTCCGCATCGACGCGGAGCATGCCGCCATCAGCGTGGTCGCCGACGCGATGATCTCCGGCCAGCCGCGGATCTGCAACGACCTGTCGGGCAAGGATGTGCCGGTCATCTACGGCCCGCAGTATCTGCAGCGCGGCTGCCGCTCGCTGGTGGCGCTGCCGCTGGCGATCGCGGGCCGCCCTGCCGGCTGCTTCGTGCTGCTGTCCGATACCACCGGCTATTTCGACGACGAGGAACTGCGGCTGCTGGTGGAACTGGCGGATGACGTTTCCTTCGCACTGGACCACATCGGCAAGGCCGAGCGGCTGAACTATCTCGCCTGCTTCGATCCGCTGACCGGCCTCGCCAACCGCCGCGAGTTCGAACAGCGGCTTTCCCGGTACGTGGACATGGCCGCGCACACGCAGTCCGGCCTTGCGGTCGTGGTCACCGATCCCGAGAACATCGAGGCCCTCAACAACACCCTGGGCCGCGCCTCGGGTGATGAAATACTGCGCCAGGCGGCCGCGCGTTTCGCAGCGGCCGCGGGTGGACCCGAGGTCGTGGGGCACCTTGGATCGGACCAGTTCGCGGCCATCCTCACCGGCGCCACACAGGGAACCGGCATCGGCCGCCTGGTGGAGGATCTGCGGCACCGCTGGCTGGGCGCGCCCTTCCGCGTCGACGGGCGGGATATCGAGCTCGGCGCCAAGGCCGGCGTGGCGCTGTACCCGGCAGATGGCACCACCGCGGAGGCGCTGCTGACGAATGCCGTGGCGGCGCTCCGCAACGCCAAGCAGGCCGGACGCAACATCAGCCTCTACGCGCGCCAACTGAGCGAACGGATGGCCGAGCGCCTGGCGCTCGAACGCGACCTGCGCCGCGCGCTCGAGAACGGCGAGTACGAGCTGCACTACCAGCCCAAGGTCGACCTGGCGCGGCGCCGTGTGCACGGACTGGAGGCGCTGCTGCGCTGGCGCCGGCCGGAGCATGGACTGATACCGCCCGGCGCATTCGTGCCGCTGCTGGAAGAGACCGGCATGATCGTGGACGTCGGAGCATGGGCACTGCGCCAGGCCAGCCTCGACCGCAATCGCTGGACGCGGCTCGGCCTGGCCGCGCCGCGCGTGGCCGTGAACGTGTCGGCGGTGCAGCTGCGGCGGGAGGATTTCGTCGCCGTTGTCGGCGAGGCGGTGCGCGCCGCGGACGACAAGGATGGCCTCGACATCGAGGTCACCGAGTCCGTGCTGATGGCCGATGTCACCGACAACCTGCAGAAGCTGGCGGCGGCGCGCGATCTGGGTGTCGGCATCGCGCTGGATGACTTCGGCACCGGTTATTCCTCGCTCGCCTACCTGGCGAAGCTGCCGGTTTCCGTGCTGAAGATCGATCGCTCGTTCGTGGCTGCGATGCTCGATGATCCGAGCGTGGTCACGCTGGTCACCACGGTGATTTCGCTGGCGCGCTCGCTGAAGCTGGAATCCGTGGCCGAAGGCGTCGAAACCGAGGAACAGGCCAAGATCCTGCGCCTGCTGGGATGCGACCAGATCCAGGGCTACCTGATCAGCAAGCCGCTGCCATTGGATGGCATGACGGCATTTCTGGCGAGCCGGAGCGGCTGAAGCGGCCGCCACCTTTCGCATTCTTCACGTCACCGCGTACTCTCGCAACTACCATACGCGCGCCCGACTTGCCGGGCGCGCCGGGAACTCGAGGGTCGGGACATGAGCAAGGCCATCACCGGGTTCCCCGCCGCCGGCCGTTCCGCGCCGTCCATCGCGGACGTCGTCGCCATCGCGCTGGTCATCGGCGCGCTGGCGCTGCTGGCCGACGGCAGTCGCGGCGTGCTGGGAAGCCTCACCGCCCTGCAGCAGGAACCGATCTCGCTCGATCCGCATGCGCTGCCGGGCTATGCCGCGCGCACCACGCTGCGCATGTTGTGCGCGCTGCTGCTGTCGCTGGCGTTCACGCTCACCTACGCTACCTGGGCGGCCAAGAGCGAACGCGCCGCGCGCATCCTGCTGCCGCTGCTGGACATCCTGCAGTCGGTGCCCATCCTGGGCTTCATCTCGGTGACGGTGCTGTTCTTCCTGTCGCTGGCGCCGGGGCGGGTGCTCGGCGCGGAACTGGCCGCGGTCTTCGCCATCTTCACCAGCCAGGCCTGGAACATGGCGTTCAGCTTCTACCAGTCGCTGCGCACCGTGCCGCGCGAACTCAATGAGGCCGCGCGCGGCTTCGGGCTGTCGCCGTGGGCGCGCTTCTGGCGGCTGGAAGTGCCCTTCGCCGTGCCGCCGATGGTGTGGAACATGATGATGTCCATGTCCGGCGGCTGGTTCTTCGTGGTGGCGGCCGAGGCCATCAGCGTCGGCAGGACCAGTGTCGCGCTGCCCGGCGTCGGCTCCTACATCGCCGCGGCCGTCGCGGCGCGCGACATGCATGCCATCGGCTGGGCCATCGCCACCATGTTCGCGGTGATCCTGCTGTACGACCAGCTGCTGTTCCGCCCGATGATCGCCTGGGCCGACCGCTTCCGCTTCGAGCAGGAAGGCAGCGCGCGGCCGCCGCGTTCCTGGGTGCTGGACGCGCTGACGCGCTCGGTGCTGATGAACCGCCTGTGGCGCGAACTGCGCCGCTGGGCGCGTTCGCTGACCGCGCTGGCGCCGCGCCGGCCGCTGGCGATGGCCGCGGACGTGCAGCAATATTCCGGCCGCATCGACCGCATCGCCGCCAGCGGCGTGACGCTGCTGGCCGCGGCCGGCGCCGTGGAAGTCGTGCGCTTCCTCGCCCCGGAAATCCGCTTCGCTGACGTGCTGCGGGTGTTCGGGCTCGGCGCCATCACCTGCCTGCGCGTCGCAGTGCTCATCGCGCTGGCCAGCCTGGTGTGGGTGCCGGTGGGCGTGCTGATCGGCATCCGGCCGCGGCTGGCGCGCGTGGTGCAGCCGCTGGCGCAGTTCCTGGCCGCATTCCCGGCCAACCTGCTGTTCCCCGTCGTGGTGTTCAGCATCGTGCGCTGGCGGCTGAATCCGGACATCTGGCTCAGCCCGCTGATGATCCTGGGCACGCAGTGGTACATCCTGTTCAACGTGATCGCCGGAGCCAGCACCATTCCCGCGGAGATGCGCCTGGTGTCGCGCAACCTGGGCGTGCGCGGCTGGTTGTGGTGGGCGCGCGTGGCGATGCCCGCGGTATTCCCGTTCTATGTCACCGGCGCGCTCACCGCGTCCGGCGGCTCGTGGAACGCGAGCATCGTGGCGGAGCTGGCCACCTGGGGCAACCAGCGCGCCGAAGCGGTAGGGCTGGGCTCCTACATCGCCACGGCCACCGGCAGCGGGGACTTCCACCGCGTGGTGCTGGGCATCGCGGTGATGTCGCTGTTCGTGATCGCGATCAACCGCACCGTGTGGCGGCCCCTCTATGGGCTGGCCGAACGCAAGTACAGCATGTGAAATCCGCATCACCATGAATACGCCATCCATCGCCACCACCGCGCCGCTGCTCGAGGTCGCCGGTGTCCGCAAGACTTTCGCCAGGGGCGAGGCCGGGCAGCTGCTGGTGCTCGACGATGTGAACCTCACCATCAACCCGGGCGAGATCGTCGGCCTGCTGGGGCGCTCCGGCTCCGGCAAATCCACGCTGCTGCGGATCATCTCCGGGCTGTCGCGGCCCACCGGCGGCACGGTGCGCTTCGCCGGCGAGCCGGTCACCGGCGCGGCGCGCGGCATCGCCATGGTGTTCCAGAGCTTCGCGCTGTTCCCGTGGCTGACAGTGTACGAGAACGTCATCCTGGGCCTGGAGGCGCAGCACCTGCCGCGCGAGGAAATCCAGCGCCGCGCCGATGCCGCCATCGAGCTGATCGGCCTCGCCGGCTTCGAGGCGGCCTATCCGCGCGAACTGTCCGGCGGCATGCGCCAGCGCGTGGGCGTGGCGCGGGCACTGGTGGTGCAGCCGCGCATCCTGCTGATGGACGAGCCCTTCTCGGCGCTGGACGTGCTGACCGCCGAGACGCTGCGCACCGATTTCCTCGAGCTGTGGGGCGAGGGACGGCTGGCCATCGGCGCGGCCATCCTGGTGACGCACAACATCGAGGAAGCCGTGCAGATGTGCGACCGCATCTGCGTGTTCGGCAGCAACCCGGGACGCATCCTGACCAGCGTGCCGGTGACGCTGCCGCGGCCGCGCAACCGGCTCGATCCGCAATTCCGCGAGTTCGTCGAACGCATCTATGTGGAGATGACGGCGCGCGCCGCGCCCGCCGTCGCGCTGCGCCCGGAGCGCTTTCCCGGCACCGGCATCGGCACCGTGCTGCCGCAGGTATCCACCACCGTGCTGGCCGGCCTCATCGAGGCAGTGGCCGGGCCGCCCTTCCTCGGACGCGCCGACCTGCCGGAGATCGCGCGCACGCTGCAGCTGGAGATCGACGAGCTGTTCCCGGCCGCCGAGCTGCTGCAGCTGCTGCGCCTGGCCGAGGTGGAAGGCGGCGACATCCGCCTCAGCGAGGCCGGGCTCACCTTCGCCGGCGCGGACGTCGAGGAACGCAAGGCGCTGTTCGGCAAGCACCTGGTCAATTACGTGGCGCTGGCCGCGCACATCCGCCGCGTGCTCGAGGAACGCGCCAGCCACCGCGCGCCGAAAAGCCGCTTCCTGGACGAGCTGGAGGACTACATGGCCCCCGAGGCCGCGCAGCAGACGCTGCGCGCCATCGTCACTCTGGGGCGCTACGCCGAGGCCTTCCTGTACGACGACGAGGCCGGCGCGTTCACGCTGGGCTGAGCCGCCGCGCCACGCGCAGCTTGCAGATCGGCGGCCGGCTACTTGCCGAACGCCAGGCCGCCAGCGCGCGGGCTGTGCGGCGGCATGGGCTTGCCGGTCACCGGGTTCGGATAATGGTAGGGCTCGACGTAGTAGCTCGGATACGTGAGATAGATGACGGTGGGCGGCAGATCCGGATACGGCTGGAACTTCTCCGGATAGGTGTTCACGGTGACATTGTCCTCCCAGCCCACCTTGTAGCCCGCGTACATGTTGAACGGGCCGTGCAGTTTCTTGATCTTCCACACGCCATTTTCCTTCACGTACGTGTCCTCGTAGTAGTTGTGGCCCCAGCCGCCCGAGCTCATCACGAAGGCAATGCAGCGCGCCTTGGCGGTGACGCCATCCGGCATGATGTCCGGCAAGCACTGGAACTGCTGGTGGTCGATCAGCGAGCCATCCTTCGGGCCAATCTGCCTGCCGCCGCCCATGCCGATGTTCATGTAGTCGAACACGCGCGACTTGCCGAGGAACACGCCCTTGCCGCCGATCTCCAGCGTGGCATCGTCCGCGAACAGGTCCGAGATGGAGCGCCACTGCCCCTTGTCCACGTAGTAGCCATAGGCGTCCTGCACGATCTCCACGTCGGTGAGATCCTGCAGCCGCGTGATGCGGTCCCCCAGCGAATTCAGCTGCTTCCCGATGGCCGCGAGATCCGCCTTCGACGGCGCGGCCTGCACGACCGGCGCGCACAATGCGGCCAGCGCCATGATAATGATGCTGCGGTTCAGCATGGCCTTACTCCCCCGCCCACGGCTTGCCGGTGCCGGGATTGTTGTAGTGATACGGAACCACCTGCAGCTTGGGGAACGACTGGTACACCACGGTTGGCGGCTGGTCCGGCGGCACCACGCTGCTGGGCGGATCCATCGGGATGGGCTTGGCGGCCCAGCCCGCGTCGTAGTCGCCCCAGAACGTCACGTAGTAGTGCAGCTTGCTGAACTTCCACGTGCCGTTGTCGTTCACGTATTCGTTTTCGTAGACCCCGCCGCCCCAGCGGCCCTTGCCGTCGCGCGCCAGCAGCACGTCGCTGCGCCAGCGCGCCTTGGCCGTGCGGTTGTCGGCGGAAATATTGATGATGGGCTGCGCCATCACGTAATTGTTCAGCTGGCCGGGTTCCAGGCCCGGCGGCCCGGTGAGGCCCAGCGCCTTCTCGATGTGGTCGTTGCCGATGTACACGCCACTTTGGCCGAATTCCCAGCTGCCATCGTGCGCGAACAGCCCAGCTGCCTGCCGCCACTGTCCCTTGTCGATGTAGTACCCGTACATGGCCTGCAGGTTCTCGATGGCGCGCGCCGATTCGGCGCGGCCCAGCGCCAGCTCCTTCGCGTCGGCCAGCGCCTCGAGCCTGCCCAGCGCATCGTCGGGCCGTTTCGGGAAATCCACCGGCGGCCGGCTCTGGATGGAACGCAGGTTGCCATCGGCATAGTGGTACGGCGGCACGAACACGGCCGGAAACGGCTGGTACGTTTTCGGAGCCGGCGCATCGGGCGGGAAATCCCGCGCGACCTGGCTGCGCCAGTCGCCGGTCACCGGTTGCAGCGCCGCCCAGCCGCCCTGGTAAGGCGCCTCGAAATTCAGGTAGTAGCGCCGCGCGGCGATCATCCACACGCCGTGCTCGTTCACGTAGTCGTCCTCGACGATGGCATCGCCCCAGGTGGCTTGCTCCTTGTACTGGCCGAGCAGGCCCCATTCGCGCCAGCGCGCGTGCGCGCTCCTGCCGTCGGCCGCCACGGTGACCACGGGCTGCAGCTGCATGCGCAGGTTCAGGCGGCCGAAAGGCAGGCCTGGCCCTTCCTTCATGCTGCCGCCGCCATGGCGGGTGAGCAGCTCCTTGATGCGCGCCTTGCCCTTGTAGACGCCGTCCACGCCCCACTGGAAGGTGCCATTGTCCGTGAACAGGTCGGCCGCCTCGCCGAAGTAGCCCTTGTCGGTGTAATAACCAAAGGCGCGACCCAGCTTCTGGATCCTGGTGATGGACTCCACGTACGTGGTGTCCTGGGCGATCGCCTGCACGCGTGCCCGCAGCGCCGCCAGGCGCGCGGCATCGGTGGAAGCAGCCTGCGCGCCGGCGCACAGGACCAATGCCAGCAGGCCTGACGCCAGCTGCAGCGACTTCGGCGAGAACCTCATGCACCCCCCTCTGTTCGTTCGAGTGCCCGCCCGCAGGGTAAACAAATCGGCGGCGCTTCTCCACCGCCTTCGCATACCGGGAGTCGGAGCCTGAGGAAGAAACGGCCGGCAATGTCAGTTGCCGGCCGAAGATCACGTGCTGGGTTCGGAAGGTAGGAAACGGCAGCACGCTGCACCGGCCGTCAGGGAGTTCCGGCCGGCTATCCTTGAATTCCTCAGGAGGCGATCTGCATCCGCCCCTTCTGCCGGTACATGTCGCTGTCGGCATGTTGCAGCAGCGCGCCGGCGTCGCGTCCATCGCGCGGATGGACCGCCACGCCGATGCTGGCCGTGAGCTGCACGGATTCCTGCTCGATGACGAAGGGC
>Ga0335083_10006792_pt1 | contig 14200 bp, 14 predicted proteins | sample Lox_Sample_42_FD_206716 | JGI IMG/M metagenome (GOLD analysis project Ga0335083, IMG submission 206716) | Soil microbial communities from Loxahatchee National Wildlife Refuge, Florida, United States - Lox_Sample_4.2 | ecosystem: Environmental > Terrestrial > Soil > Wetlands | place: USA...
GCCCACTGTCCCGGCATGGTCTGCGCCCGGCCGCCGGAGCCCAGCGTGACGTAGAAGTCCCGCCCGGCCAGTTGTGGGCTGCGGGCCAGGTCCGCAGTGTCGGATACGCCGATGCACAGCAGCTTGTAGGCGATCGCCGCCTGCAAGATCTCGCTCTTGGTCTTGGCCGCGAGGAAGGCTGCCGTGGCCGCCCGGACCTCCTGCATGTCCGCGTCGGTGAACTCACCCCGCTCGACCAGCTCGGGCAGGATACGCCAGTCCCAGCGCCGCAGAGTGTGGCCGCCGGCGCCTTCGGCGTGCATCCACCGGAAGAAGTTGTTGGTGAACGGGCCGGCCGCCTGCCCGATAGCCAGGTGGAACTCCACCAGGCCGTCCTTGCACCGCCACTTCTTCAGGTGCGAGCTGGTGCCGGTGCCGCTGCCGCTCTGGTCGGTCCGCGCGGTGGGGCTGATCAGCGCGGCCCACTCGGGGTGCTCGTCGCCGACCGGATCGGCGAGTACCCGGCCCAGCGTGTTGAGGCTGAGGCAGGCCTGGGCGGCGACGTCGACGAGCTGGCCGCGCCCGTCGCGGATGCGGGCGTGGTGAGCCAGCAGCATGCCGCCGGCGGCGTCGGCGGCCGCGTTGAGAAACGCCTGGGGCACGCTGATCCGTAGCGGCGGCCGGTCGCCATCGCGGTTGGGTTCGAGCGGGCCGCCCGCGGCCCACACGATCAGGTCCGACTCGGCGTAGCCGGACTTGGGCCCGTCCTGGCCGAACGCGGTGATGGTCGCGTACACCAGCGCCGGGTTGATCTCGCTCAGCTCGGGCCAGCCCAGGCCGGCCGACGCCGCGACGCCCGGTCCCAGCGACTCGACGAAGAAGTCGGCCCGACTGGCGAGCTGTCGCAGCACGTGCCGGCCCTGCTCGCTGTCCGGGTCGACCGCGATACCGCGCTTGTTCGCCGCGAACGTGGCCCATAGGTAGGAATACGGTTGCCCGTCCCGCTCTCCGAGCGGCGCCGCACGCCGGGCGCGTGAGCCACCCAGCGGTTCGGCCTGGACCACGTCGGCGCCCAGATCGGCGAGCATCCGGCCAGACAGCAGGCCACGCTCATCGGTCAGGTCGAGCACGCGGTAGCCGCTCAGCAGGCCCACGGTCCTCCTTCCAGCATGAACTGGCCGACATATGAGGATTATCATTGGCATGATTTATCCGTCAAGCCCTAACGCGGCAGGCCTAGCCCGCGGGCGATCAGGCCGCGCTGGATATCGTTCGTACCCCCACCGATCACGTACATGAGCGAGAGCCGTAGCTGATACTCCAGGGTGGGCGGAACCGGGCTGCCGTCGTGCGGCTCGGCCAGCGCGGCCTCCGGGCCGATCACCCGCCCGAACTGCACCCGGGTCCGGGCGTGCTCGACCGCGTTGGTGGTGCCCGCGGTCGTGGCTGAGGGCCACAGTCCCTTCAGCGCCGACCAGGCCGAAGACAGGAACAGCTCCCGTTCGGCGGCCGACAGCGACGGCGCGGCCGGGTTCATGACGAGCGGACCAGTCGCGCGGCCGCCCGGGCCACCTCGCGGGCGGCGGCCGCCGCCGCGGGCGCGACGCCGGTGAAGCGCAGGAAGCCGTGTACCAGCGATGGGTAGTCCAGCACCGTGACCTCGGTCCCGGCGGCGGCGAGCGCCCGGGCGTAGGCCCCGCCTTCGTCGTAGAGCGGATCGTGCCCGGCGATGGTAATCGCCGTGGCCGGCAGCGCGGCCAGCTCCCGGGCGCGCAGCGGGGCGAACAGCGACGAGCGGCGTTCGTCCGGCGGGCAGTACTGGTCGAAGAACCAGCCCATCTCGCGGGCGCCGAGCACCAGCCCGTCGTTGCGGCGGTAGGAGTCCCGGGTGACGTCGTCGTCGAGTACCGGGTACACCAGGAGCTGCCCGGCCAGCGTGAGGTCCGGGTCGGGCGCGAGTTCCTGGGCGCACACGGCGGCGATGTTGCCGCCTGCGCTGTCGCCGGCCAGCACCACCGTCCTGGCCGGGCCGCCGGAGCCTCCGGCCGCTACGCACCGGGCGGCGGTCAGGCCGTCCTCGACGGCGGCCGGGAACCGGTGTTCGGGCGCCAGCCGGTAGCCGACGCTGACCACCTCGCAGCCGGCCTCCTCGGCGATGAGCCGGCAGATCTCGTCGGAATAGTTGAGGTCCCCGGTGACCCAGCCGCCGCCGTGGAACCAGACCACCGCGGCGGCGGTGCACGGACTGGGGGGCTGATACCGGCGCACCGGGATCTCGCCCGGGCGCAGGCGTTCTTCGGTCACAGCTCGCATCGCCGGGCCGGCCGGGACCGCGGCGTCGCCCGCGCGCACGCGTTCGCGGGCCTGGGCGGGCGTCAGCTCGGTGATGCCAGGCAGCCCGGCGGCCGCTGCCTTCTCGAGCATGCCCGCGAGGTCGGGGTCGAGGCCGGGAAACCGTTCGGCCAGCGGCTCGGAGGTGGTCATGAGCGTCCGGCCTGGTCCGCGCCGGGCTCCGCGTTAGCGAAAGCGGGCAGGACCCGATCCCGGAACAGCCGCAGGGTTTGCAGCATGCGCTCCTGGGGCAGGTCGAACCATTGCATCCGCAGGATGACGTGGGTGATTCCCTGCTGCTGGAGTTGCTTGAGCGCGGCGATACAGGTATCCGGATCGGTGAACAGATAGGACTCGTCCGCCACCTGCACCGCGGACGCCACGCCGCGCAGGTGCCGGTAACTGGCGGTGGCGTCGGGCGCGTTGAACTCCGCGTACTTTCGGGTCAGCGCGCCGCGGGCGGCCACGCCGACCTCCCTGGCCCGCTCCGGATCTTCGTCGAGCACAAGCTCCCGCCGCACTACCAGGTCGGCAGGCCCGCGGCGGCCGAGGCGCTCCCGCTCGGCGAGATAGTAGCCGAGCACGACCTTCAGCCGGTCCGGCGAGACGTGCGGCGGCACGATCCACGCGTCCCCCAGGCGGGCCGCCCGGTGCGCCCCGGTGCGATGCGCACCCGCGCCAATCCAGATGCGCGGACCGCCCGGCTGCACCGGGGACAGGCTGATCCGCTGCCCGGCCAGGGCGAAGTGCTGGCCCGCGAAGCTGACGGCCTGGCCGGTCCACAGCGCGCGGATGATCTGGATGCTTTCCTCGAAACGCCCGACCCGCTCGCCGAGACCGACGCCGAAGGATGCGAACTCGTTCTCCCGGTAGCCCAGGCCGAAGCCGGCGATGACCCGGCCCCCGCTGAGGTGATCCAGGGTGGCGAACTCCTCGGCCACGCCCACCGGGTGGCGCAGCGGCAGGATGAACATGTTGGTGCCGAGGAACATGCTTCCGGCTTCCTCGGCGAGCGCGGCCAGCAGCGGGACCGGCTGCAGCGTGGGCATGTTGCCCAGGTAATGCTGCAGCACCCAGATCGAGCCGACCCCCGCCTCGCGAGCCGCGCGGACCTGCTCGCGCAGAAGCCGAACGCGCTTGGCCGCGACCGTCCCGGGCGGAAAGTCGTTCATGATCGCCAGGCCGAACTGCATCCCTCGCCTCCTGCGCCATAATTGATGCTATTCATATGTATATATTGCCGGTTACACTACCGGGAAGGAACGGCGCTGTCGAGAGGACCGCCCAGACCGGCGCCGGTGACACCCGAGGGAGACCGCATGCGCGCCGCAGTTCTGTACAGGTTCGGCGAGCCGCTGACCGAGGCTGATGTGGAGCTGGCCGGGCCGGCCGAGGACGAGGTGCTGGTACGGGTCACGGATTCGGGGATCTGCCACTCTGACCGGACGGTGCAGCTCGGCAGTCAGGACCGGCCGCTGCCGCTCATCCTGGGCCATGAGGCTGCCGGGGTGGTCGAGCGGGTGGGATCCGGGGTAAGCGGGCTGCAACCGGGTGACCACGTCGTCGGGTGCAACTCGGCCAACTGCGGGCAGTGTTCGTGGTGTGCGCGCGGCCTACCGCAGCACTGCTCCGACAAGGGCCAGGCGCGCGCCGACGGCTCGCCCCGGTTGTTCCGCGACGGCGACCAGGTGCACGCGTTCGTCGGCCTGGGCGGCTTCGCGGACCACATGCTCGTCTCGCAGCGCGCCCTGGTGCGGATCCCCTCGGAGATGCCGCTGGACAAGGCGGCCTTGCTCGGCTGCGCCGTGCTGACCGGCATGGGCGCTGTGCTGCACCGGGCCAGGGTCCGGGCCGGCCAGACCGTGGCGGTGATCGGCTGCGGCGGCGTCGGGCTCAACGCGGTGCAGGCCGCCCGGCTGGCGGGCGCCCGGAGGATAATCGCGATCGACATCAACCCGGCCAAGCTGGAGCGGGCCCGCGTCTTCGGCGCCACCGTCACCGTCGACGCCTCCCGCGAGGACAGCGTGCAGACGGTCCTCGGCTTGTCCGGCGGCGGGGTGGACCATGCAGTGGAGGTGGTAGGTTCAGGCCCGACCATCGAGCAGGCGTTCCAGATGACCGGGGTACGCGGGACGACCACCGTGGTCGGAGTGCCGCTCCCGGCCGCCACGGTGACGCTGCCGGCCCTCGTCTTCATGGCCGCCGAGAAGAGGATCCAGGGCAGCCGCATGGGCTCGGCCAGCTTCCGGGCCGACATCCCGCTGTACTGCGAGCTCTACCTGCGCGGGCAGCTGCTCCTGGACGAGCTGATATCGGAGGTCATGGACCTCAGCGGGGTCAACCGGGGGCTTCAGGACCTGGACGGTTCGGACGGTGCCCGCAGCGTGATCCACTTCGACTGAACCCGCCGACGTGCTCAGTAGGAGCGCGGCAGGCCGAGGACCTTCTCGCCCAGGTAGGCCAGGACGAGCTCGTTGGAGATCGGGGCGATGCGCTGAACGCGCGCCTCGCGCCAGTAGCGCTCGACGTGGTACTCGCTGGTGTAGCCGTAGCCGCCGTGGACCTGAATGGCCCGGTCGGCGGCCTCGAACGCCCACGTCGACGCCAGCAGCTTGGCCTCGTTGGCCTCCTTGGCACACGGCATGCCGTTGTCGTACAGCCAGGCCGCCTTGCGGATGAGCAATTCGACGGCGTCGAGCTTGGCCAGTGAATCGGCCAGCGGGAACTGGACACCCTGGTTCATCCCGATGGGGCGGCCGAATACGTGCCGCTGCTTGGCATACTCTACGGCCCGGTTCAGCGCCGCCCGCCCCATCCCGAGGCAGCCGCCGGCCACGATGATGCGCTCGGCGTTCAGGCCCGCGAGGAGATACTTGAACCCCCGGCCTTCCTCACCGATGCGGTCTTCATCGGGGATGAACAGGTCATCGATGAACAGCATGTTCGTCGAGATCGCGTTGCGGCCGAGTTTGGGTATGGGCTCGACCCTGATGCGGGCCCGGTCCATCTCGGCCAGGAACAGGGTCATGCCGTCGGTCGCTTTCGCGCCGGCCGACCGCGGCGCGGTCCGGGTGATGAGCAGCAGGCGCTCGGCCTGCTCGGCCCGCGAGATGAACACCTTGCGGCCGTTGACCTTGTAGCCGCCGGGAACCTTCTCGGCGAACGTCGTGATGCTCGTGGTATCCGTTCCGGCGTCCGGCTCGGTGATCCCGAAGGACACCTGCAGGTTGCCCTCGGCCGCCGGGCGCAGGAAGCGCTCACGCTGTTCCTCGGTGCCGTACTTGACGATCGGCTCCAGGCCGAACAAGGCGACCTGGACGGTGGTACCCGCGTTGAGCGCCCCGCCGCTGCCGGTGACCTCCTCCAGCAGCAAGGCCGCCTCCTGGACTCCGGCGCCGCCGCCGCCGTACTTCTCTGGGATGCAGATGCCAATCCAGCCTGCCTGGGCCATCGCCTGGTAGAAGTCCCACGGAAACTCGTGGTCCATGTCGTGCCGCATCCAGTACTCGTCCGGAAACTTCGACAGGACCTGGCGCAAGGACGCACGGATCTCGCGCTCGTCCTGCGCGCTGATCATCTCGGCCATGCGACACTCCTACCATCAGCGAGCTAATTCATGCTTATGATTCGTATCATATCGGCTCAGTGGGCTAGGAGCAACGGGCCCGGTAGATGGCGCGGGCGTTCCCGGCCAGCACGGCCGCCCGCTCGCGGTCGGACAGGCCCGAGCATGCGGCCTGGGCGACCTCGCAGACGCGAGAGTAGGAGGCGGCCGGCGTGCAGACCGGCCAGTCGGACCCGAAGATCAGCCGGTCCGGGCCGAACGCCTCGAGCGCGACATCGAGGTAGGGAGCCAGCTCGGCATAGGTCCAGTCGGCCGACGCGATGGTCTGCAGGCCCGATAGCTTGCAGGCGACGTTGGATTCGGCAGCGAGCGACCTGATCCCGGCGGCCCACGGCTCGAGCTCACCCGAGGCGACCGGTGGCTTGCCCAGGTGATCCAGCACGAACTGAAGGGCGGGATGCTCGCGCACTGTCCGGAGGGCGGCCGGGAAGTGCGCCGGACGGATCATCAGGTCGAACGGCAGCCCGGCGGTCTGCAGCGCCGCCAGGCCGCGCCGGACTCCGGGCGATCGCAGCCAGGCCGCCGGATCCGGTTCGGCCAGGGCCTGATGCCGCAGGCCGACCAGCCAGCCGGTGGCGGCCAGCGCGGACAGTGCGGCGGCGAAGCCCGGTGACCCCAGGTCCGCCCAGCCCACGACGCCGAGGACGAGGGCCTCGCGGGCGGCGCACGAGATCAGATCGGCCGTTTCGCCGACGTCATTGATGGCCTGCACGAGGATCACGCCGCCCACGGGCGTGCCGGCCAACGCGCCGCGCAGGTCGCCGACGTCGAAGCTACGCCGGATCGGCGATCCGGCCGGGATCCACGCCTGGTCACGGACGGCGAGGTCCCACAGGTGGACGTGCGAATCGAGCATCGGGACGGTTACATCACTGGTCACACCCGCCACTGGATATGCTTGACCTCGAGGTATTCGCGCATCCCCCACTCGCCGAGCTCGCGGCCGATGCCGGAGCGGCCGTAGCCGCCGAATGGCGCGTCCGGGCGCATGGAGCCGCCGCCGTTGATCCACACCGTGCCGGCCCGGATCTGCGCGGCCACCCGCCGGCCCTCAGCCAGGTCATCGCCGCACCAGATGTTGGCAGCCAGGCCGTACGGCGTGTCGTTGGCCAGCCGGATCGCCTCGTCCGTGTCCTTGAACGGCAGGATGACGGCCACCGGCCCGAAGATTTCCTGCTGCACGGCCCGGGCGTCGGGAGGCAGGTCGCCGAGCAGCACGGGGTTGACGAACCAGCCCTGGGCGGGCAGCGGTTCCGTCACCTCGAGCACTTTGCTCCCGCCCGCGCCCAAGGAGTCGTCGATGAACCCTTGCACCCGGGCCCGGTGCTCCGGCCTGATCATCGGGCCGATGTTGGTGGCCGGATCCCAGGGGTCACCGACCACCATCTGCCGGAAGGCTGGCTCGCTGGCGGCCAGGAACTCCTCGGACAGCGACTCGTGGACGAGCAGCCTGGCCAGCGCGGCGCAGCCCTGGCCGCCGTTGCGGGACCAGCGCAGGTGCGTCTCCACGGCTACCTGCCCGACATCGGCGCCCGGCAGGACGATGCTCGGCGACTTGCCGCCCAGCTCCAGGGTGACGCTGGTGAGACGCTCGGCCGCCTGGGCCATGATCATCGCGCCGACCGCGTCGGATCCGGTGAAGGAGACGCGATCGACCCCGGGGTGCGAGGACAGCTTCCGGCCGACGTCCGCGTTGCCGGTGATCACGTTCATGACGCCGGGGGGGAGCTCCGCCCGGCGGATCAGCTCCCCCAAGAAGAGCGTCGTAAGCGGCGTCCTGGGTGAGGGCAGGAGCACGACGGTGCATCCGGCCGCCAGCGCGGCGCCGAACTTGAAGATCGCGAGGTTGAGCGGGTAGTTGTAGCCGGTGATCGCGGCCACCACGCCGGCCGGCTCGAGCACCACGTCGCTCATGGTGGGCACCGGATCGGACCAGGGGCCCAGGTGCTGGGTCCGGTCTACCTTCGCCGCGTCCGCCGCCCAGCGCAGGTGATACTCGACGGCCATCCGCACCTGCAGGAAGGCGGCGAGGGACACCGGCGTCCCGACCTCGTTCACGATCGAGGGCAGCAGCTCGCCGGCGGCTTGCTCCAGCACGTCGGCCAGCCGGTGCAGGTGCCGCGATCGCTCGTCGCCGGAAAGAGCGGCCCAGCCGGGGAAGGCCGCGCGGGCGGCGGCCACGGCGGCATCGACCTGTTCAGCGGATGCGCCACCCACAGTCGCGATGACTTCCTCGGTGGCTGGGTTGTACACCGGCCAGCGCTCGCCCCGCGGGCTTGCGAACTGGCCGCCGATCAGCAGGTCCCGAGTACCGGGGATCCAGTCGCGCAGCGGGTTGACGGCCGGTGAGGCGACGTTCATGAGGTGCCCTTTCGCTAGGAGCGGCAAGTCAGATGCTGGTCCGGGGCTCGACCGCACGCAGAGCCGGTACCACCGCGCCGCCGAGCCGGCTGATGGCCGCGATCGTCTCGTCCGCGTCCATCGTCGGCCACTGAGGACGGACCAGCAGCGGGTCGACCGGTAGCGTCGTGACCAGGTCCATGAGCTGCTTGGTGACGTCGTCGGCGGTGCCGATGACGGCGTGGCCGGCGACGGCCGCGGCGAAATCCCGTTCCAGGTCGGTATCGGCCATGACGTCCAGGCCCCGCTGCGCGTAGGTGATGTACCGGCCCTGCGCCACCCGCGCGTATTCGGTAACCGCCTGTTCCCTGGTGTCGGCCACCAGCACGTTGCGCCGCAGGGGCTGCGGGCCGAACGCCTTGCCGCGGGCATCGAAACCCGCCTTGACCGCGGCGTACCGGGCGGCCGCCTCGTCGACGGGCGTCTCGGGCGGGCAGGCGTAAGCGTCGCCGTAGCGCCCGGCGCGACGCGCTCCGGCCAGGCTGTGGCCGCCGATCCAGACCGGCGGATACGGCGACTGGACCGGTTTCAGGTGCGGCCTGACCTGCTCCAGGGTCCAGAAACGGCCGCGGAAGTCGACCTCGTCCTCGGTCCAGAGCCGCTGCATGAGCTGGAGCGATTCGTCCATGCGCGCGGCGCGCTCGGCGAACGGGACGTCCAGATAGCCGAACTCCTCGGGTCGGTATCCCAGCCCCGCGCCGAATACCAGCCGTCCCTCGGTGACCACATCCAGCGTGGCGATCTCCTCGGCCAGCAGGACAGGGTGGTATAGCGGCGCGATCATGATCTGGGTGACGAGCCGGACGTCCGGCCCGACCTCGGCCGCGAGCCGGGCGAGCAGCGGCACGGGCTGCAGCCAGCGCAAGTCGCCGTACAGGAAGTGCTGCCCGATGGCGATGTAGCTGAAATCGTTGGCCTGCGCCGCCTCCACGATGCGCAGCACGTCACGGAACTGCTGTGACGGCGACACCGAGGTGGGCACGTCGCTGAGCAGCAGACCGACCTGGACCATGACACCTCCTCAACAATTGCCCGGATGGGTCAGCCGTCCTCGGCCGGGAGGCCGTTGGCCAGCCAGCCTCCGTCGACCGGCAGGACCACGCCGGTGATGTAACTCGACCGCGGCGAACACAGGAAGTCCACCGCATCGGCGATCTCGTGCGGCTGGCCGAAGCGCCTCATTGGTATGCGCGACAAGAACAGCTCAGCCGACGCGTAGCCGGTGTCCAGGAACTTGGTCTGCATCTCGGTGGCGATGGTGCCCGGGGAGACCGCGTTGACCCGCACAGCCAGCGGGGCCCATTCCACGGCGAGCGATCGGACAAGACCCTGGATGCCCGCCTTGGCGGCGCAGTAGGCGGCCCGTCCGCCGAAGCCGAGGTGCCCGTTGATCGAGGAGATCATCACGATCGATCCGCCGCCGGGCATCCGGCGGCAGGCGGCCCGCGCGCCGAGGAACGCGGCAGTGAGGTCGACGGCGAGGATCTGATCCCAGGCCTGCCGGGAGTAGTCCACCGACCGGCCGGGCCGGGCGATCCCGGCGTTGGCGACCAGCGCGCGCAGTCCGTAGGCCGCGCCATGTTCGCAGGCCGCGTCCATCACCGCCTCGTCGGTGACGTCGCCGACCACGGCTTCTCCCGCAGGCAGTTGGGTCATGACCTCTTTCAGCTGGTCGCCGTCGCGATCTACGCCGATGACCGTGTAACCGTCCGCTGCGAACCGCGTGGCGATCGCCGCGCCGATCCCGCGGGCAGCGCCCGTGACCACCACCGCTCCAGCCGTGGAGGTCATCGGGTGCTCGTCCCGGCCGCGACCGGCGTTACGCCCGCGTACTCGTCGGTCCCGGCGGGGATCGCCACCACCCGCTCGACCGTGATCCGCTTGTGGCTGAACCTGAGATGGCCGTCGACCTCTCGCAGGGAGTCGGAGTACTGGCCGATGACCAGCCGCGTCTGCGCGCCTGGATCGAACATGGTGGCCTGGAAGTAGGACAGCGCGCGCACGTCGCCGCCCGGCTCGCGGAAGGCTTGCACGTTGGTGATGGCGTGTTTGCTGCCCAGTACCGGGGACGCGGCAAACGCGCGGTACAGACCGAGGAACGCCTCGATGCCCTGCCCGGTGCCGTCAGACCTTGTCAAAAGCACGTTCGGCACCGCCAGCTCACGCAGCGCCTCGATGTCACCCTCGTCGACCGCCCGCGCGTATGCGTAGAGGACCTGAGCGGCCCGCGCCGAGAGGTTGGCGTCGCCGATTCTCACTTGGCTACCATCCCGCCGTCGACCGGGATGGCGACGCCGGTCACCATGGCCGCGTCGTCGCTGGCCAGGAAGGCGACGACGGAAGCGATCTCCTCTGGTTTCGCCGCCCGGCCGAGCGGGATGGCGGCGATGAACGCGCCCATCAGGTCCGTGACGTCCGCGCCCGGCTCTCGCCCGAAGAACTGCGGCAGCATCGGCGTGTCCACCGACCCCGGGCAGATCACGTTGGCCCGGATTCCGTCGGCCGCACCGGCCAGCGCCATCGCCCTGGTGAACGACACGATCGCGCCCTTGGTCAGCGAGTAGATCGGGCTGTAGGGAGATCCGACCAGGGCGGAGGTGGAGGCGGTGAAGGTGATCGAGGCCTTCCCTTCCGCCCGTTTGAGCAGCTCGTAGCCGAGAGTCGCCCCGTAGAACGCGGATTTGACATTGACGTCGATGTTGCGCTGCCAATCCTCCTCAGACACCCTGAGGCCGGCCGGGCCGGGCATGCCGACCTGGTTGTGCAGCACATGCAGCCGGCCGTGCTGCTGGCCGATTCGATCGAACAGGCCGCGCAGGTCCGCGAGGCTGGTGGCGTCGACCTCCTCAGCCTGGGCCAGGTGACCCTGACCGAGGATTTCGTCGGTTACTGTCTTGGCCGCGCCGCCGTTCAGGTCTGCGATGTACACGTGGGCGCCCTCCGCGGCGAGCCGATGACAGATCGCGCGGCCCATGCCCGATCCGCCGCCGATCACGGCCGCGACGCGATTCTCGAACCGACGTGTCATCCCGGATCCCTTCGTGGCTGCAGCATGACCTGCCTGCGATTGACAACGGCGGAATCTAGTATAACCATTATTACATTGTGGTGACCAGACCCAGGACGCCAGACTCGGGACGGTGGCATGGCAGAGTACACAATGGCTGGGCACAGGCGGGAACCGGTCGTGGCCTTTGACCACAACTCGCAGGAGCATTCGGCCGACCCGGTCGGCTCCTACCGGGCCCTGCGCTCCAAGTGCCCGGTAGCGTGGACCGAGGCGCACGGCGGTTACTGGGTGATGTCCGGCTACGACAGCGTGTTCGAGGCCGCGCGGGACGATGAGACCTTCTCCTCAGAGCGCAACTCATACGGCGGCGAAGGGCTCAGCGTCGTCATCCCGAAGACGCCCATGCACCACCACATCCCGATCGAGATCGACCCGCCGGAGTTCCGCAAGTACCGCAGGCTCATCAACCCGATCGCCTCGCCGAAGGCCGTCGCGGACATGCAGCAGCTCATCTCCAGGTACACGACCTGGTTCATCGACGAGGTCATCGAATCCGGCGACTGTGACCTGGCCCAGGTGATCGGTGTCCCCTCGATCGTCACCGTGGACTGGCTCGGCTTGCCGGTGTCCGACTGGTACCGGTACGCGCGACTGCACCACGCCATCTTGGCCGCTGTCCCTGGCAGCGCCGAATACGTCCAGGCCACCACCGTCGACATGCCGTTCTGCTCGCAGCAGATGCGGGACGTCATCGCCGCCCGGCGGACCGAGCCGCGGCAGGACATCATCAGCTACCTGGTCCACCAGGAGGTAGACGACCGCCCGATCACCGACGACGAGGTCTTCTCGATGGTCGAACTGCTCCTGGCGGGCGGCGTGGGCACGACGGCCTCGCTGGTCAGCCAGGCCCTGGTGTGGCTCTGTCAGCACCAGGACGTGCGCGCCGACTTGATCGAGCACCCGGACAAGGTGGCCCAGGCGGTCGAGGAGTTCCTCCGGTACTTCTCGCCGACTCAGGCGCTGGCCCGGACCGTGGCCCGCGACACCCGGTTCGGAGGCTGCACGCTGCACGAAGGCGACCGGGTCCTGCTGGCGTGGGCGTCGGCCAACCGGGACGCCGCGCAGTTCAGCGATCCGGACACCCTGGACATCGAGCGCTGGCCGAACCGGCATACGGCGTTCGGCGTGGGTATCCACCGCTGCGCCGGCTCCCACCTCGGCCGGGCCATGGCGATCGAGTTGCTCAGGCAGATCCTCGAGCGGATGCCAGACTACGAGGTTGACGCCAGCCGGATACAGGCCTACCCGCACCAGGGAACCAATACCGGATGGCGGTCCATACCGGCTAGGTTCACTCCCGGCCAGCGGCGCGGGCCGGTGCTCGATCTCAGCTAGACATGGCCACCACCACGAACGCCTACGAGGTACTGGCCATCCGGTACGGGAGCCGTCAGGCGGTCAAGAGCGAGGTCTACCTGAACTTTCACCTCTACGGTGAACCGGATGACGTGATCAGCATGGACTACTTCGTCTGGGTGGTGCGGAACGCAGAGCGCACGATCGTCGTTGATACCGGCTTTTCGGCATTGACCCGGCTGCGGTCACCCAGGTCGTCGCGACGCACGGGCACTACGACCATATCGGCAACCTGCGCGCCTTCCCCGCGGCCGAGGTCATCATGGCCCGCCGTGAGTACGAGTTCTGGACTGGCCCGCTCGGCCGCCGCGGCCAGTTCGCCTGGGCGGCCGAGTCCCGGGACGTCGGCGACCTGCGGCGGATCCACACTGAGGGCCGCATGACCCTGTTCGAGGCCAGCTACACCCCGGCACCCGGGATCGAGTTGCTGGAGGTGGGCGGGCACACTCCCGGGCAGGCCATCGCGGCAGTGGCGACCGGGGACGGCAGCGCGGTGATCGCCTCGGACGCGGTGCACTACTACGAGGAGCTCGAGCGTGACCGGCCATCGGCGGTGGTCGCGGATCTGCGGCAGATGTACCGGGCGTTCGATCAGTTGAGGGAGCTGGCCAGCCAGGCCGGCACCGAGATCGTGGCCGGCCACGATCCAGCCGTCTTCAGCCGCTTTGCCAGCCGCGGCGGCTCTGGCTATCCCCGGCACGTGATCCGGATCGCGGCGCTGGATAGACACACAGGGCAATGAGAGGAGATCTGCCATGCGCGGGCTGTATTTCGAGGAGATGAAGGAGGGCGCGCAGTTCTCGCACCCGTTCACCCGCACGGTGACCGAGATGGACAACGTGCTGTTCACGTCGCTGACGATGAACGTGGCCCCGATCCACCTGGACGAGGAGTACGCCAAGGCCCATCTGCCCCAAGGCCGGCGACTGGTCAACAGCCTGTTCACTGCCGCGCTGATCGGCGGGATGATCGTGCCGGACCTGACCTTCCGGACCACGATCGGAAACCTGGGGTACGAGAAGATGACGTTCCCGGCGCCGGTGTTCCACGGCGACACGCTGCGCGCGGAATCAACAATCCTGCGTAAGCGCGAATCCCGGAGCCGTCCGGACGCGGGCATCGTATGGTTCGAGCACCGCGGCTATAACCAGCATGACGAGCTGGTCCACCTGTGCCACCGCACCGGCATGATCATGAAGAAGCCGGCCGATGGCGGCTGACCGGCACCGCATCGGGAAGCAGCATCGGGAAGCAGCATCGGGAAGAAGGGCCAATCAATGCTATTCATATGCATATTTTTTGCGTAGGCTGTAGGGAAGAGCAGCGCTGTCGAGAGGATTCCCGTGACCGAGGACCACATGGGCCATGACGCCGCGAACCAGGCCGGCGATTCGCCTCCCGACGTGGACGCCGTGGTGGTCGGCGCCGGCTTCGCCGGG
>Ga0335083_10006794_pt1 | contig 14199 bp, 8 predicted proteins | sample Lox_Sample_42_FD_206716 | JGI IMG/M metagenome (GOLD analysis project Ga0335083, IMG submission 206716) | Soil microbial communities from Loxahatchee National Wildlife Refuge, Florida, United States - Lox_Sample_4.2 | ecosystem: Environmental > Terrestrial > Soil > Wetlands | place: USA: Florida...
CTGGAACCCGCCGGAGGACGTGAGAGAGGGAGATGATCTGGTTCGACCTGATTGTCGTCCTGATCTGCATCGTCTGGGGCGCGCGCCTGGGTGGCATCGGATTGGGCACCGTGGCCGCACTCGGCCTCAGCTTCTTTGTTTTCGGCCTGGGGCGCGACCCCGGCCAATTTCCCGGTGAGGTGCTCCTCATCGTCCTCTGCGTGGTCACCCTGGCGGCGGCGTTGCAGGCGGCCGGGGGGCTGGATCTCATGGTCTCCGTCGCGGAGAAACTGCTGCGACGCCACCCGCGCCAGGTCACGCTCCTGGCTCCGCTCATCTCTTACCTGTTCACCTTCGTTTCGGGAACCGGGCACGTTTCCTACTCTCTTCTGCCGATCATTGCCGAGGTCTCCCGGAAGGTCAAAGAGCGGCCGGAGAGGCCGCTCGCGATTTCCGTGATCGCCTCGCAAGCCGCGGTGACCGCCAGTCCCATGTCCGCAGCCACCGCCGGTATGGTGGCGCTGTTCTCCAAACAGGGCCGCTTCGGCCTGACCGACGTGCTACTGGTGTGTATCCCCTCCACCCTCATCGGCGTGATCGCCGGCGCGCTCTCCGTGAAAAAAATGGGCGTGGAACTCGAACAGGACCCGGTCTATCTCAAGCGGCTCGAGCGGGGCGAACTGCCGGCCGAGACGACTGCTTCGGCGCGCGCGGTTCCCCCGGGCGCCAAGTGGTCCGTGCTGTTGTTCCTCGGTGCCGTCGTGCTCATCACGTTGCTGGGACTGGTGCCGGGGCTGCGGCCCGATGTAGTTGTGAACGGACAAGCGGGGAAGCTCAGCATGGTCTTCTCGATCTCCCTGGTCACACTGGCGGCCACGGCGCTGATCCTCTTCGTGTCGAAGGTCAAACCCGATGCGGTGGTCACCGGAAGCGTCATGAAGGCCGGCATCGTCGCCGTCATCTCCATCCTGGGTATCGCGTGGCTGGGCTCGACCTTCTTCGAGAGCCACCGCCCGGAAATCCTGGGTGCCATTTCCGCCTACGTTCGCCAGTATCCCTGGCTGTTCTCCTTCGCACTCTTTCTGCTGTCGATCCTGCTCTACAGCCAGGCAGCCACAGTCGCCGCGTTGATGGGAGTCGGCCTGCAACTCGGCGTCAGCCCGCCCTTACTGATTGCGATGTTTCCCGCCTGCAACGGCTATTTTTTCCTGCCCACCTATGCCACCATCGTCGCCGCCATCCAGTTCGATTCCACCGGAACCACGGGCATCGGACGCTGGATACTGAACCACAGCTTTATGCGGGCCGGCCTGGTCACCACCATCGTTTCGCTGTCGGTCGGACTGTTTCTCGCGAAGGTCATATACGGCTGGTGAGCACCGCGGACGACGTCCGCCCGTCCGGAAAAAAAGAACCGCGCGAGCCCCCCATGCATCTCTGTCCGCGGCTACGTAGCCGAATGGAGAGAACAGCCATGCTCAGGAGAGAAGCGCTGCGCTGGTTCGCCGCGGCAATCTGCTGCTGTAGTTCTGCCGCCGCCCAGCCTGCCGGCAAACTGCCCGCTGTAAAAATCATCGCCACCGGAGGAACTATCGCCGGAGAGGCGGCCACGTCGGCGCAGTCCGGCTACACCTCCGGGCAGGTAGGGGTGGATGCCCTGATCAAAGCCGTTCCCACGCTGAGTAAAGTGGCCCGGGTCAGCGGCGAGCAGATCTCCAATGTCGGCAGCCAGGACATGTCCGACGCCATCTGGCTCAAGCTGGCCAAACGCATCAATCAGCTTGCCGCATCGCCCGATGTCGATGGAATCGCGATCACTCACGGCACGGACACCATGGAAGAAACAGCCTACTTCCTCAACCTGGTTGTGAAGACCCGGAAGCCGGTAGTGCTCACCGGTTCGATGCGCCCCTCCACCGCCTTGAGTGCGGACGGCCCTCTGAACATCTACAATGCCGTCGCTGTTGCCGCCGATGCGCTGGCCGCCGGCCGCGGCGTGCTGGTAGCGATCAACGACCAGATCCACAGCGCGCACGACATCACCAAGACCCATACCACCGCAACCGACACCTTCATGTCCCCCTATCACGGTCTGATTGGAACCACCGCCTACGGCGCCAACCAATACTACCGCTATCCGTTCAAGCAGCACACCACCGAGACTCCCTTCAATGTGGAATCCGTGGACAGCCTGCCGCGGGTGGATATCCTCTACATCTATGAAGACATGCCGGGCGATCCGGTGGATGCCGCGGTGAAAGCGGGCGCCAAGGGAATCGTCCTCGCTGGCGTCGGCAACGGCAATATGCCCAAAGCGGCCATGGAAGCGGCCGGCCGCGCCGCCAAGGCCGGTGTGGTCGTGGTGCGCGCATCCAGGGTGCCCCTGGGCTTCGTCGGACGCAACGTCGAAGTCGACGATGACAAGCTGAACTTCGTCGCCTCCGAAGAGCTGAATCCGCCGAAGGCTCGGGTGCTGCTCCGGCTCGCACTGATGAAGACCACGGATCCCAAACAGATCCAGACGATGTTCAACACCTACTGAGGAGAAAAGATGTCTGCGAGGAACCAGATTCTGCGCCAAGCCGGCTTGGGCTTGCTGCTCGCCACCATGTTGATAGGTCAGGCGCGAAGTCCAGTAGCGCCGACCCCGGAGTCGGTCCAGGCCACGGTCCGCGAGGCTTACGAGAAGTTCAAAGGCGACACCACCGGCAAGAATGCCGACTACATCCCGTTCCTGGCCAAGGTCCCGTCCCACCTCTTCGGAATCGTCGGTATGACCACCGACGGGCAGACATTCACCGCCGGCGATATCGACTATGCCTTCTCCATACAGTCCATCTCGAAGGTCTTCACGCTGGCGCTGGCCATGGAGGAACTGGGCGCGGCGGAGGTCTTCAAGAAGATCGGCTGCGAGCCTACGGGACGGCCTTTCAACGCAGTCGCGGCCGTGGAGGATCTCCCGGGACGGACCGGAAACCCGTTCGTCAACGCCGGCGCCATCGCCACCACCAGCCTGATCCGCGGAGCCAACGCGTCAGAGAAATGGAACAAGATTCTGTCTTTCTACAGCCGCGTGGCCGGCTCCAGGCTCGAATTGATCGACGAAGTCTATAAGTCGGAGGCCGCCACCAACGCTCACAACCGCGGCATCGCCGTCCTGCTGGAAAGCTACGAGCGCATGTACTCGGATCCCCTGGCGGCCACCGATATCTACACCAAACAGTGCTCGGTCGGGGTGACCGCCAAACAACTGGCCATGATGGGTGCCACCCTGGCCGACAACGGCCGCAATCCCCTGACCGGCCAGCAGGTGATCCAGCGCGAGAATGTCCCCCATATCCTCGCGGCCATGACCATGGCCGGCTTGTACGACGGCTCCGGAGGGTGGGCCTGGACTGTCGGACTGCCGGCGAAGAGCGGCGTGGGCGGCGGCCTGCTGGCCATCGTCCCCGGTAAGGGAGCGATCGTCGGCTTCGCCCCTCCGCTCGATCAGGCGGGCAACAGCGTCAAGGCGCAGAAGGCTATCGCCTACATCGCCGATAAGCTGGGCCTCAATCTCTTCTCGCCGCGCTCCGTGGGCTTGAACTGATGAGACCGCAAACCAGGCTGGTTCCGATCTTCCTCCTGTTGTTGGGGTCCGTTGTTCCCTGCCATCCGCAGGCGCAGCCGCCGCCGGATGCGTTTCTCTTCAACGACTCTCACTTCCACCTCACCAACTACATCCAGGAGGGCGTCGGCATCCGGGAATTTCTCAAGATCATGGGAACCAGGACCGGGCGCGTGGCTCTGTTCGGGATCCCGTTGCAGCAGCAGTGGTCCTACCGGAATAGCGGGGACACCGCACCCACTTACTATCTCGACACCGACGCGCCCCTCTACTATTACTCCTTCACCGACGCATCTATCGCGCAAACATTCCTCTCGCTTGCCCCCGAAGACCGAAAACGCTTCGACCCCATGATCACCGGCTTCAATCCGGCCGACATGTACGCCGCCGACCACATCCGGCGAGTCCTGCTGACATTCCCCGGAGTGTTCTCCGGCATCGGCGAATTCACCATCCACAAGGAGTTTGTCTCCTCCAAGGTCGCGGGCGAGGTCGCCAGCCTCCAGGACCCCGCTCTCGACCGCATTCTCGATTTCGCCGGCGAGGTGGGACTGGCCGTCATCCTGCACAGCGACATCGACGTGCCCTTTCCCAAGCCGGGTGCGCCGCCAATGTATCTCGCGCAGATGAAGGCGCTGTTGCGGAAGCACCCTTCGGCCACGATCATCTGGGCCCACACCGGTGTCGGCCGCGTCATCCGTCCGGTGGAAAACCACGGCGCCATGTTGGAGGAAATCCTCCGCGACCCGGCCCTCCGCCACGTGCATTTTGACATCTCGTGGGACCTGGTAGCCCGGTATATCGTCGCTTCCGAGCAGTCGATCAAATCCTCCGCGGAGTTGATCAACCGCTATCCGGACCGGTTCCTCTTCGGAACCGATGAGGTCGCCCCTCGTACTCAGGAGCAGTACGGCAAAGTATTCGAAATGTACGCGCCTCTGTGGCAAGCGCTCGGTTCGGAAGCCAGTGAAAAGGTACGCAAAGGGAACTACGAAAGGATCTTTGACAGTGCGCGCAGTAGGGTACGCGCATGGGAACACGCTCATCTCGCCGCGACCGTCCGCTGAGTTCCTGTCATTGGTGCCTGCGGTCCTGCTTCTCGGAACCTCTCCCCCACTCGCCCAGGGAAATCGCCCGAGCATTGTCCCTTCATCACTATGGAACTTGTAGATCCGTGCCGTGTGGATCGCATCAGTATCGTGAGGTGTGCTATGCCCGGACGAAGCATCGCAAAGACGATTGCCGTTTTGCTCGCACTCGCCGCGTGTCTGGCACCCCTGTCGTTCGCCCGTGCCGCCAGGGATACGCTCGTGATGCGGAATGGCGATCGCATCACGTGCGAGGTGAAGGGTCTCGACAACGGGGTGCTCCGGGTCAACCTGGATTATGTCGATGGCACGATCTCCATTGACTGGCTCAAGGTGGCTCGCCTGGAGAGCGATTACCTGTTCCTGGTCACGCTTCAGGACGGCTCCGCGTACTCCGCCAAAGTGATCAGCCCGGAAACCGCCGAGGGCGACGTCGTCAAGCTTTCCATTCAGCCGGAGGGAGAGCAGCAGTCCTTCCTGGTGGACCGGTCGGCAGTGGTGCGCATCGGACAGACCGCGGATAACTTCATGCAACGCCTCAGTGGCAAATTCACGGTCGGAGCCACCTACGCCAAAGGCAACAGCACCACCCAATACAATTTCGGCTCGGAGCTCGCTTACCAGCGGACGAACTGGGGAGCGGAGGTGGCCTATAATTCCAATCTGTCCGCCAGCACCGGCGCCACCACCGCGACGCGAAACCAGTTGGATTTCAATGCCTACCGCCTGCTGCGATGGAAAAACTACTTTGTCGGCGGCGTTGCGGGCTTCCTGCAGAGCTCGGTGCAAGGGATCAATCGCCAGACCAATGTCGGCGCGGGTTTGGGTCGTTTTCTGAAGAATACCAATCGCGTCAGTTTCTGGCTTCTCGGCGGTCTCGGGTTCCAGCAGACGAATTACGAGCCGACTGTCATCGACCAGCCGCCCCAAAAAGTCGGAATTGGTGTGGTGTCATCGCGTCTCGACGCCTTTACTTTCAAACAGACGCGTTTCAGTCTCAGCTCCACTGTGTTTCCGGCGCTGACCTCGCAGCCCGGCCGCCTCTTCATCAAGACCAACGCGTCCTATTACCTCAAGCTCTTCCGCAAAATTGACTGGAACCTGTCGTTTTATGGTAGCTGGGACACCCAGCCACCACCCCACTTCAAGGGCAGCGACTACGGCAGCAGTACCGGACTGAGTTACACCTTCGGAAACAAGTGATTCAATCGCCTCATTGCATATTCTGAAGTCCCACGATACCCTTGTTCTGCAGCACCCGAACCACCACACGCCGGTTCTCTGCCTGTCCTTCCGCGGTCTTGGTATTGCCTACCTGCTGGCTTTCGCCCATCGCGCCCGGCGCCAGCATGTTCGTAAGCGGAACATGGCCGCCCTGCAGCAGGATATTCGTGACGTTGGCCGCTCGCTCCTGGCTCAGCTCCTGATTCAGCGCCGCACTGCCCGCCGAGGATGCATAGCCCACTACCTGGATCATGTAGCCTTCAAACCCTTTGGCCTTCTCCGCCAGTTGAACCAGTTGAGGCCGGTATTTCGAATCCACCCCCGTCATCCCATTCCCGAAGTACACCGTGACTTCATCCAGGATGTAATAGTCGTCCAATTGGCCAAAACGCGCCATGGCCGCCTCGATGGCTGCTTTGTTGGCGGCGATCTTTTCCTGGTTGGCGGCGATTCTCTCGTGCTGCTGTTTCAACGCCTCAGCCTGGGCCTTCAGCTCGGCATTCTGCTTTTCCAGTTCTTCCCGGTTTTGCTGGGCCTGCTTTTCGGTCTCATGCAAACCAGCCTGGATCGCCTGTGCCCGCTCCAGGTCGTTCCCTTTAAACTTGACGGAGGTTGCGACCAGTTGATGCTGGTCGTTGTAGCTGCCCTCGGCCTGGATTTCCAGTCCCGGAATCAGCGCCGCCATCGACATTTCTTTCCGGCGTACCTTGAGCACTCCCTGGATCTGGCCCACTTCAGTCTTGTCGGTCAAAAGCACCACCAGGTGCGGTGAATCCGCCGTCTGGACAATCATGCTGGCTCCGCTTCGCGCTTTAATCATGCCGTTGATCTTCACCGTTTCGGCGAAAGCGGCCAGGCTCATCGAAGTCAGAACCGTTAGCTGCAGAATTCGCATGCATCGTGCCATGAATGCTTACTCCTTTCCTCTTGCCCGTCTGCCGGAACACACCACTCGCCAACGGATCTGAGCGTCGGGAGCGCGCTGAGCAGTCCGAGTCCCTCGCGAGACAGATGATGGGTACCAGGGAGAGGCTGGATTTTTTCTGGCTCGCCGGAAGGTAGCAGTATCCGCGGCGGCGATTCCCCTGTCAAATGTTAGTGCTAACCCTGGTGGAATCAGCGCCCACCGGAACCGTTCGCCAGTCGACCGCCCGGGATGAGATGGGTAGTTCTCTAACGTATCGGCCATCGAGAGCGGTAAACCCTGAGAATCCAGTCGAACCCTAGTACCGCGTATCGAGGGTACCATCTCTGAACGCCTCAATTGATATCCAGAGGCTAATGCCATCGGTTAACGAAACTGTTATTACCCTTGATTATGAGATAGTTGATAAGAATATAGACCGTCATTTTTCGAGCATTTTCGAGTATAATTGGCTCAATAGTACTGAGAGTACTTGCGTGCAGTGCTTGTATTGCGGAAGGGAGATCGGCGCTTTTCGACTCCTGAGGGATCGCGAGTACTGCTCTGCCGAGCACCGTAGGAAACACGGCAGCCGGTTGGGCAGAGCCGTCCATCAGATGTCGGAACCGGAACCTGCTCCGGCGGGAGTGGCGGATTTTGTCCGCTCGATGCCCGTTCAGCCACCGAGCACGCAAAGCATCATGGCCGCCTGGATGCACGTCGCCGATTCGTCGTGCACCGTCGATTGGAGCGCCTGGCCTCTGGAAGTGCGTGCAGTCGCTTGCGGCGAGCCTCGCAGCCTGAACCGGCTTCAAACCACCGGCCCCGGCGACATGTGCGCAGCGGTCCAGGACTGGAGCTGCCCGGTTCGCCTGCCCGCGTTTGCAGTCGAATTCGCGCTCCAGCCCCCACCGGCCGGGGCGCCCGAAGCCATCGAGCCGATTCCGCCGGAATGCCGGTCCTGGATGCAGCCTCCGCAACCGGAACCGGTTGCCAGGTTCGTCCGGCACTCCTTTGCGCCTGCGCCCGCTCAACGCGTCCGCGTTCCCGCCTTCGCGCCGGAATCCCGGCCGCTTATCCCGGAGCCGGCCCGAGCCTGGCAGAACTGTCCCGGCCCGGAACCGGTCGCCAGCTTCGTGCAGCCATCGGTCGCACTCGACCCGGTGAGACTGATTGCTCCGGCTTCGCTGGGGATTTCGGTGCCTGCGTTGCATGGTCCGGCGCCATCCGGGGTTCCGCTCCGCGCACCGCAGGCGGAGCCGGTGGCCGCCTTCCTCCGCGCCTCTGCCGCGCTGGAACCTGCCCCGAATGCAACCCTTCGGGCGCGGCTGCCGATGGTCTCCATCTCCGCGGCAGCGCATGTTCCCGCGCCCTGCGGGCTTGCCGCTCGAGCGCCGGAGCCGTCCCCGGTTTGCTCATGGATTCAATCCGCAACGGCACTGGCCCCTCTGCAGGCAAACGGGCACGATCTGCGCCTGCCCGTATTCGAGCCCAATCTGGAGCCGCTTCCCGCCGTGGACGACCTGGTAGAAGATCCCGAGCCCTGCGATCTGGCCTGGGGCGACGAGCCGGAGCCGGTGGAGGTCTTCGTGGCCCCCGTGGCGGCCCTGGGCGCCCTGGCACCGGCGTTGCCGGTCGAACTGCCTGCGCTCCAGGCGCGGATCGAGCCCTTCGCCGCGTTCAACCAGCCGCCGGCGCCCTGCGAAGTCTGGATGCGCGCTCCTCAGCCCGAGCCCGTCTGGTCGTATCTTCGCGCTGCTTCGGCTGAGTTCGCCGCGCCGGCGCCCGCAGTGCGCGCTCCCGAGTTGGGCGTTGTCTACTCCGCAGTCACACACATCCCATCCGCCGGCAGGTTCCACAAGGTTCCCACGGCCGAGCCTGTGATGGCGGGAGTGTGGCCGCGCGTCGCGGACATTCCCTTCGAACCGATTCTTGCGGCTGCCGCGGTGCAACTCCCGCGGATCGAGACGCTTGCGCCGGTATCCGAGACACACGGCCCGGTGGTGCAGAGACCCGTTGCCGCGCCCGCTGCCGAGGCCGCCGAGAGGCTGCTCTGCGCCAGCCAGGTTGGCGTGCCGATTTCAGCGGGCGCCGGAGCTCGCGCCCTGCCGTCGATTGCTGCGTGCGCGCCGGCCGCCGGCAGAGGGCGCCTCGAGCTGGCTGCACCCGTGCCGGGACCGGCGCCTCAAGCAGTCGAATCTCTTCTGGTGGCCTCCACCGCCCTCCAGAACAAGTCCGCGACGGTCGTTCGCCTGCAACCGTTCGCGGTGGCGGCGAGCGAGGGGCGGACCGTACCCGGTTTCGACGCTCCTCGTCTCGCTCCTCCTGCCAGCCGTCCGCCCGCCGCTGCCAGGGCGACAGTAAGGCCAATCGCCACCGTGGGCGTCTCGGTTCCCAAGCCCGCGCCATCCCGGATGACGCCGAACCTGCCGGTTCCCGGCCTGAAGTCCCTCGAGTTCCACGCGAACCGCGTCCGCGGCGAGGCAGTCTCGCGGCTCGAATGGAAGAGCGCCCGCTTCGCTCCGCTGCCGCCGCGCTTCCGCGTGCGTCCCATTTGGGACCGCACCGAGGACCTGGTTGCAGCCAAACCGGTTACCAAGAAGGCCGACATCGCCGAAGTCTTCACCCTGCCCGAGGCCAAGCCCAGGCAGTCGCGCTGGATCGGATATGTGGCCAAGATCGCCGCCGGCATCGTGGTCGTCTTCGCCACCTGGTACGGCGCCAGCTTTATCAAGGTACAGCGGTCGATCTCGGTGCAGGCGAATCTTCCAGCCTCCTCTGTTTCAGACACGCCTTCCGCCGGACGCGCAGCCTCGGCGGCATCGGGAGCAGCGTCCGCGGTGGCCAGTGCCGTGCGGCCGCAACCGGAGCCCAAGGGCGTGGTGGCCAGCGTACGCGAGTCCATCGCGCGCCGCGCTGCCGTGCAGCTCAGCGACAATCTGCGCGAGGGCATGGCGGCGTGGGGCGCTGCCGGCGGCTATCCCGCCGGCTGGTCCCGGCACCCCGACGGCTACATTCGAACGGGCAGCCTGGCGCTCTTCAACCCAACCCGAAGCTATACCGACTACCGGCTGGAATTCTTCGGGCAAATCGAAACCAGGAGCATGGGTTGGACGGTCCGCGCCAAGGACGAAAAGAACTATCACGCCATGAAGTTCACGGTCATCGAAGCCGGCTTGCGCCCGGTCATCGCCATGGTTCACTACAACGTGGTCGATGGAAAGCCGGGGCGCTCGATGCAAACCCCGCTGAACGTCATGGTTCACAATCGTACGCCGATTCAGGTCGCCGTGGATGTAAAGGGCAACCGGTTCGTGACCTCGATCGACGGCGAAGAAGTCGATTCTTACAGTGACGACGCGCCGGCCTCCGGCGGGGTCGGCTTTTTCTCCGATGCCGGCGAAAGAGCCCGCCTCTACTGGGTCCGGGTCTCTAAGAACGACGACTGGTTGGGTCACATCTGCGCCTTCCTTTCGGGAGGGGGCAGTTCCTCAACTACCGCGGAAGTCTGGCCGAGCGAACGCCCAGGCTCACCCGCACCGTGGAACACGGGCAGCGATTCGGTCTCCCTGGCTGGAGCCTGGATTGCCTTCCCGTACATCCGTGCCTCTCGCAGGCCTCGTCTCTCCAGATCCCCGAGGTGTCAGAAATGGAATACATGAGCGGAACCGAAACCGGGTTGACCATGCCTCCGGGCGTCACCCCCATTAACGATTTGAAAAATCAGAAGCGCGCCAGCAAGACGCTGTCCAAAGCGGTATCGTTGCACCTTGAGGGTAAACTCGAGAGCGCCGCCCGGCTGCTCTCTAAAGCGCTGGACGACGGGGAGCGCGATCCCGCGCTGTTTTCCGCGCTCGGTCATATTCAGTGCGAGATGCACGACTATGAAGGCGCCGCGCAAACCTATGGACAACTGGCCGAGATTGACCCGCGCCACCGAACCGCCTGGTTCAACCTGGGCGTGTGCCAGGGCAACTTGAAGCAGTGGGCGCAGGCGGCCGACGCGTTCCGCAATTCCGCGGAAGCCGATGCCACCCGCTCGGACGCGCAACTCGGGCTGGGCATCGCGCTGATCCACGACGGCCGCCCGGCGGAAGCCCTGAACCCGATCGACAAGTTTTTGAGCCTGTTTCCCGAGCACGAGCACGCGCTATTCGGCAAGGCCGTGGCGCTGCAGCAGACCGGACGGCACGCCGAGAGCGTCGAAATCTACCGGAAAGTGCTGGCACGCAATCCGAAGTGTGAGGAGGCGCTATCCAACCTGGTGGCGATGTTCCTCGAAAAGCGCGACCACGAAAGCGTCCGCCGCTATGCGGAGATGCTCGGCGAGCTGCAACCCGATTCGCCGATCGCCATCGAAGCCCTGGCCACGCTGGCCTTCCAGGACGGCGATTACGCGACTGCCGCCCGCTACTGCCGCTCGCTCTCGGAAACCTCGCCGGACCGCTTCGAGAACTGGTTCAACCTGGGAGTGGCACATCACAAGATGGGCAATTACCAGAAAGCCGCGCAGGCTTATCAGCAGGCCGCCGCGCTGCAGCCCACTTCCGCCCAGACGCACCTCAACCTGGGGGTCGCGCTGCAGGAGCTGAACGATCTGCCCGGCGCACGCGCGAGCTATGAGCGGGCCCTGAATATTGACCCCAAGCAGAGCGGTGTGATGTGGAATCTCGCGCTGGTGCTCGAGCAGCAGGGCGAGCGCAATTGGGCCGAAAAGCTCTACGGAAATATTGCAGAGGACGCACCGGAGTGGTGCGACGCCACGTTCCGGCTCGGATACCTGCGCCTGCTCAATGGCGAGTACGCGGCGAGCGCGGAATGCTTCGAGCAATGCCTGGCCCACCGCAATGATTGGCCCGAAGCCTACCTGAATGCGGGCATCGCATACGCCCGGCTGGGCAATGTCGAAGCCGCGCGGCGTAATTTCCAGGAGGCGCTGATGCTGCGCCCCGATTCCTCGGATGCAGTGCGCGGCCTGGCCGCCCTGGCGCTCGACACCGAGGATTTCTCCGAGGCCTACGACCTTCATCGCCGCTTGATCGAGCTCGGCGAGCACTCGCCGGAGCTCTTCTACAACGCCGGCCTCATCTGTCAGAAGCGCGGGCAATCCGAAGATGCCGCAGCCTACTACCAGCAGGCGCTGCAGGAAGACCCGCAATTCGCCGAAGCGCTCCTCAATCTGGGCCACGCTCTGATGAGCATGGGCCAGGAAGAAGAGGCCCGGAGCCACTGGCGCCGCGCCATCCGCGAAAAACCCGAGCTGGCGCAGACCTACTTCGAGCCGCCGATGGCGTGATCAGAACTGAAATTTTGCTCCTAACTGGATCAGCCGCGGCGGCAACCGGTCGCCGCTGATCACGCCGAAGTTCGAGTTGCCGAGCGTCGTGTTCGGATTGCCGAAATGGGCCGTGTTGAAGACGTTGAAGAAGTCGGCTTCCACCCGCAGGCGCAAACGCTCGGCGCTTAGAAGCGTGTCCTTGGCCAGCGAGAAATCCGTGTTGTTGAGGCCCGGACCGCGCACGTGTCCCACGCCGCTGTTTCCGAACGTGTAGGCCGGCGGATTGGCGAAACAAGTGGTATCGAACCACTGGTTCACTTGCTTCGGAGTGGCTACGCTCGAACAGGTGATGTTCGCGGCGTTGCTCCCGCCGTTGTTGTTGAGCAGGTTGTTGGCCACGGTGATGAACAACGGCTGTCCGGATTGAAACGTGGTAATGCCGTTGAGCGACCAGCCGCTGACCAGGCGGCCGGCGACGCCGGAATAATGCGCCAGAGCCTTGCCGTTACCGAACGGCAGCTCGTAAACGTAGCTCAGCACGAAGTTCTGCGGGACGTCGACCAGCTTGAATCCCTGGCTCAGCGCGTAGTTCAACTGGTCGTTGTACGGGTACAGGATCGTGGTGGTGTTGTCCATCGTTTTCGAGAACGTGTAGGAGGCAAGGAACGAGAGCCCGTGACTGAAACGCTTCTCCACCTTGACCTGGAGGGCGTTGTAGCGCGACATGCCGTCGCCGTTGCGCTGGTCCACCGTGGGGATGTTGGGCGCGATCGAGTAGAACGGCAGGCGCGGACCGATTGGACCCGGGCCAGGGAGGCTCTGATTCAACTGGAGGTCGCGGTAAAGGTGGACGCCGTGGGTGCCCACATATGCCACGGAAAACATCGTGTCCGACGGTAACTGGCGCTGGATGCTGAAATTCCACACCTGCGCCTGGTCCTGCTTGAAATTCTGAGATATGTAGAACACGCCCAGGCCGGCGGGCGGAGCCAGGGTGCCGCCGGGTGTGTAAGGGACGGAGATCGGGGCCAGCAGCCCGTTGGTACTGATGCTCCAGAACGGAGTGAACGGCGTGGGACTGTTCAGGCGGTTGAGCAGGAAAAATGGGTAGTTCCGTTCCAGCGTTCCGCCGGTGGCGCCGAAGTTGTCCGGGAAATAGCTCATGCCGAACGCGGCTCGGATCGCCGTCTTGCCGCCGTCGGGCGAGTATGCCAGGCCTACGCGCGGTCCGAAGTTCTTGTAGTAGGTATCGACGTCAGGCCCACGGTTGTTGGGTGAAGCGACGTCGATCAGTCCCGTTTGCGGATCGAAATTCGACTGGCGATTGTACTTCTCCACCGGGTTGGTGAAGATGTCCCAGCGCAGGCCCAGATTGATGGTCAGTTTCTGGTTGATCCGGAAGTCGTCCTGCACGAAGAAGCCGGCGAACGTCATGCGGACGGCCGGAATGGTATTGACGAAATCGCGCGCCACGTAATTGGGATCGCCGAGCAGGAAGCTGGCGAAGGCGTTGCCGGTCCCGGCCGCGCCTTGATTGCTGGTGTAGTTGGCGTTGAAGTTGAAGATGCCGCGCGGGTCGTCCTGGGAGTTGGTCAGCGTGGACTGGATCCGCTGGATGTCCCCGCCGAATTTCACCGTGTGCTTGCCGTGCACCCAGGAGAAGGTGTCGGTCCAATCGAAAATATTGGCGATGCGCTTGGCGTTGGTCCAGCCGGGATCTCCCGTGGAGGAGTATCCGGCGATATTGAACTGCGCAATTCCGGAGGTGTACGCCAGGCCGGGAATGTTGCCGTTGGGAATGCCGAGCTGGTTGTTCACGTCTATGCCATAGGTATTGGCAAAGTCGACCACGTTGAAGCGGTTGTAACCGAAGCGCCCCTCGTTGACCATCGTGGGCGAGAACGTGTGGTCCCAGCCGATCACGGCGTTCTGGTTGAACGCGGTGGAATTGGGGCCGCCCATCATGTACATGTTGCCTCCCGACGGGCTGGTGTAGTCCTTGTGCGCGGCGGATTCGCGGCCGAAGAGGTGGTCGCGGTCGGTGGCAATCAGGTCGATCTTGATATCTCCCTGGGGAGCGCTAACCTGATTCACCGTGTTATCGACGTAGTTATTGACG
>Ga0335083_10006795_pt1 | contig 14198 bp, 15 predicted proteins | sample Lox_Sample_42_FD_206716 | JGI IMG/M metagenome (GOLD analysis project Ga0335083, IMG submission 206716) | Soil microbial communities from Loxahatchee National Wildlife Refuge, Florida, United States - Lox_Sample_4.2 | ecosystem: Environmental > Terrestrial > Soil > Wetlands | place: USA...
TGCGATTGTTGCCGACCGCCTACGTCGTGCCCGCGGGGCATCGCGTGCGCATCGCGATCGGGGGCGGGGCGGACCTCGCCGTGGGACAGGGTCAGGCGCAAGGTCCCGGCAAGAATGCGGAAACGTTTGAAGTGAGCATTCTGCAGTCCGCGGGTAAAGCGGCGACGCTGGACCTGCCCGTCATCGGAACGCCCGCAGCGGCTTTCCGGGCGAAGGCCGCGAAACGAGCGACGCCAGCCAGTCACTAACCTGACTGGCGGCGTCCCATCCGTTCAGAACATCCCGTTGCCGTTTTCCGAATGCTCCGGGATGGGCTGGATGGCGTCCCAGTGTTCGACGATCTTGCCGTTCTCGAAGCGGAACATGTCGAAGATGGCGGCGCCGCGATCCTCGGGAAACAGCCTGGCGAACACGTGCAGCACCACGCGATCGCCCTCCGCGAGCACGTGCCGGATATCCAGTTTCTTGTGCGGGAAGCGCTTGCCGAAGCCGGTCACGAAGTCGATGAAACCCTCCCGCCCGTCGCGGGTTTCCGGATTGTGCTGCCGATAGGTTGGGCCGCCATACAGGCTCATGGCCTCCGCGGGCTGGCTCCGGTTGAAAGCCAGCTCGTAGAAGGCCACCGCCGTGCGCTTGTTCTGTTCCAGGTCCTGGCTCATGGTGTCCTGCGTCGCTCAGGAAGCCGCAATACCGCCATCGATGACGTTGTCGGTGCCCGTGATGAATGATGCCTGATCGGAGCACAGGAACAAGACCAGGGCGGCCACTTCCGCCGGCTGGCCGATGCGGCCCAGCGGCGAGCAGGTGGCGGGATCCAGCACCTGCGGCAGAACCTGGTCGGGAATGCCCGCGGTGCGGGTGGGGAGCGGCGTTTCGATCGGTCCGGGGCTGACCACGTTGACGCGGATGCCGCGTCCGGAAAACTCCATCGCCAGCGTGCGTCCCAGCGCCACGACGCCCGCCTTGCTGGCCGCGTACACCGAAAAGAACGGCGGCGATTTGCGCGCGCCGAGCGAGGCGTTGAAGACCATGCTGGCGCCCCGTGTCATCAGTGGCAGAGCCGCCTTGACCGTGAAGTAGACGCTCTTGAGGTTGGCGTCGAGCACGCGATCCCAGAGCGCCTCGTCCACCTGCTCGATGGGCACGATGCAGCCCATGCCGGCGTTGACGAACAGGGCGTCGATGCGACCGAACCGCTGTCCCACCTGTTGCAGGCACTGCTCGATCTGCCGCACGTCGGTGGCCTCCATCGACAGGGCGAGGCAGTCGCGGCCAATGGATTCACGGGCCTGCTGCAGCGTCTGCGGGTTGCGGCCGGTGATCACGACCTGTGCGCCTTCGAGCGCGAACTGGCGCGCAGTCTCGAGGCCGATACCGCTGTTGCCGCCCGTCACCAGGGCGACTTTGCCGGCGAAACGTCCGCTCATGCTCAGAACATCCCGTTCGCGTGCGCCATTTCGGTGGGCACGTCCTGTTCCACGTCCCAGTGCTCCAGCAGCATGCCATCCTTGCAGCGGAAGATGTCCATCACCGCGATGTCGTTGTTCACGGGCTGCATGTGCACGTGCACGTGCAGCATCACGAAGTCGCCATCGGCGAACGAGCGCACCACTTCGACGTTGTGCTTGGGAAAACGCGCGTAGGCGGCGCGCATGAAGTCCAGCACGCCCTGCGGACCGTCGGTGACGTTGGGTTTGTGCTGCCGGTAGTCGGGATGCAGGAATTCCGGCCAGCGCTCGTATTCGCGCCGGATGATCACCGAATGATAGAAATCCAGCACCGCCTTGCGGTTGCGTTCTTCCTGCTCGGTGCCGGTCGAGCCAGTGATGAGATGTTTCATGGATACCAGCCTATTGTGGGGGTGGATTGAATGCGGGGGATTGCGCGGGTACGGGCGTGCCGTTCGCCAGCGCAGCCGAAATGATCGAGCCGGCGAGTCCCCCGTCCTTGCGCGGATGCACCAGGATCACGACTTTGTCGCCCACCTTGAGCGAATCGCGACTCCAGCCAGTACGCACCATGCTGCTGACCGCATGCGCCTCGACGCCGAACTCGTTGCCGCCGCTCTCCGGTGTGATCCAGATCCACACGTGCGGATTGGTCCATTCATACTTGCTGACGGTGCCGCGGACTTCCAGCGTCTTGTCCATCTCGAAGGCCGCGAACGAGTGGTGCGCAGGCGCCCGGCCGGAAAACAGGGCCAGCAGCAGAACCGCCGCGACCCTGCTCATCGCTCCGCGCCTCGACGGCGATTGGTGTTTCATTGCGTATCCGGTGCATGCCGATGGCATTGCTCTTGTCCGCCAATCATGGGTCGAAAACCCATGCATCACAAATTGTTTGAGCGAATGGGATTCATACTGGATTCCAATAGCTTCCGCCCGCGATCAGGGTTTGGGCACCTTGGCCGCGTCGGCTGCCGCGTTGCCGCCGCCCGCGGCATTGCGTGCCAGCCTGGCATCGAGTTCGCGCTGCATGCGGGCCGAAAATGCCGCGTCGTGCGCCTTGAGGGTGATGGTGCCGGGCGGGGCCGCATCCCAGTGTTCGACGATCTTGCCGTCATGGACGCGATAGATGTCGGCGTCGGGTCCCCACTGCGTGACCAGTTCACCATTGGCGCTGGAGAAATCCGGGAATTGCAACGTGCCCTTGTGCTGGCTGTTGCCGTCCATGCTGGAGAACAGCTTGATGCTGTCTTCGTAGTTGGTGCAGGCAGCTCCGCTGCCGTTCGACATGTGGCTGTGATCGCAGAAATCCCGCGCGACATATCTGGCGAAAGCCTCGCGCGGCTTGTGCTCGACGAAGGTCAGGCAAGCCCAATCGAACGCGACCTTCTTGTTGGCGGACTCCTGGGCCGTCTCGCCGAATGGCGTCCGGCCGCCGACGTCGCCGGAAGCGCACAGCGCCCGGGCTTCGGCGATCGCAAGCTCGCGGCCCGAGGCCGCGCCAGCCGTCAGCAACGCCGTGATCGTGGCACAGGTGAGCAGGCAGGACTGTCGCATATTCGTGTCTCCTGGAAAGATGTGAAGGGGATGGATTGGAACTCAGGACGAGCGGCGTTTGGCCGGCGCACGGACCGCGGCTTCGACCAGTTTCGCGGCCAGACCGCTGCCCTGCGCCAGCGCAACGGTCTTCATCAGGCTGCGCAACCACTGTACGCCGCTGTCGGAGCTGCGCAGCCGATGCCATTGCATGCTGATGTTGATCAGCGGCATCGACACCGGCAATGGCAGGATCTTGAGCTCGTATTCGGCCGCGCAATATTGCGCCAGCCGTCCGTGCACGATCGCGACGCGATTCGTGCCGCGCACGAACTGCGGAATGGCGGTGAAATCCACCACACGCGCCGCGATCCGACGCCGCCAGCCGATGTGGTCGTCGAACCAGCGGTCGATGATGTTGGGCATGCGTCCCAGTGACGCGCCTGGATCCGCGATGACGTGGCGCAGCTTCGAGAGATCGTCGATGCCGATCTCGTCCTGGACCCGCGTGTTCCCGCGCCAGATCACGCAGACGAAGGTCTCGCTGTACAGCGTCTCCTGATCGTGGTTGCGCGACAGGTACATCTCTGGCATGACCAGCAGATCGATCTCGCCGCTCTCGATCTGCTCGTGCGCGGGATATTCCAGCCGCCGGATTTCGAAGCTCACGCCCGGTGCGAGTTCTTCGGCGCGACGGGCAACTTCGGCAATCAGGACCGCTGATGCATAGTCCGAACCCATCAGCGTGAAGGTGCGCGTGCTGTCGCGCGGGTTGAAACCGGGACGGCGATCGAGCGTGGCCGATGCGCGCACCACCAGCTCGTGCACGGAATCCTTGAGGCTTTCGCCGAGCGTGGTCGGAATCAGGCGATGGCCCACGTGCGTGAGCAGATCGTCCTCGAAGTAGGCGCGCAGCCGCGCCAATGCGTTGCTCACCGAAGGCTGACTCACGTTCAGTCTCTTCGCGGCGCGCGTGGTGCTGCGTTCGGCCAACAGTGCGTCCAGCACCATCAACAGGTTCAGGTCGAAGCTTTTCAGTCTCATGGAGCGGTCTTGGTATTCATTGAGGAAATAGCAGCAATGCAAACTTCGAATTTGAATTGGCGTTGCGTTCACCGGACACTAAAACACCAATAGCGTGGACCGACAAGACCGTCGTGTTGCTGGCGAGATCGAGCGGTGCGGTTGCGCGTTGGGGGTCGGGCCTTCATTTCCATCCGGACTGCGGAGCGCATGCATTCATGGGCCGTGTCTCGCTGATTCGTTTCGTGGCAAACGCCGGAGTGGCGTTGGTGGCCGTTGCAGGTTGGCATGGTGCGCTCGCACAGCAAGCGGCTGGTGCGGATGCAACGCCGAGCCTCAAAGGCTTCAAGTCATTTGCGCCGCCGCTCGATCACTGGCCGACGGAACCGAGCGCGGATCCGCGCGACCTTGAGGGTGTCTACAACGTCAATCCGGTCGAGCAACATCTCACTCCGATTGCAGGTGGGGTCGTCACGGCCGACCAGCAGGTGATTCCGCCGTTCAAGCCAGCCGCGGCGCAGCTGTTCTGGCGTCGCGTGGCGGCGCAGAACGCCGGGCGGCCGTTGCCGGACGCGAGCATCCTGTGCGAACCGAGCTGGAAGACGCGCCTCAGTTCCATGGTGCGCTTCATGCAGGTGCCGGGTCTGCTCATCATGTTCTTTTCCGAACACCACATCGTGCGTCTGGTGTACATGGACCAGCCCCAGTCCAGGCGGCCGCAGCTCTCCTACATGGGCCATTCGGTGGGCCACTGGGAAGGGGACACGCTGGTGATCGACACCATCGGCTTCAACTCGCGCGGCTGGTGGGATTTCGCCGGCACGCCGCAGTCGCCGACGCTGCATGTGGTGGAGCGCATGACGAAGCGGCCGGATGGCGCGATCGAGGACGACCTGACGTTCGACGATCCCGCGCTGTATGAGCATCCGTTCCAGTCCCGCGATGTGTACCGCTGGAGCCCCGCGACGTCGGCCATGGATGAAGAGATCTGCGAAGAAAACTGGGACGAGCTGCAATTCATCCATGGCGACGGCGGGCAGTCTGCCGCGGATGGTCACTGACATGGGTGGGCGTGACATGGTGCGTGGACTGTTCGCAGTGCTGTCGGCTCTGTGGCTGACTGAAGCGTTGGGTGCCGCGGCGCCAGCCGATCTGAACGGCAAGTGGATCGCGGTGGGCACGACGACCGAGATCAGGACCAGTGCCGGTCGCGCGCCACCGTTGCGGCCGGCCGCGGCGCAGGCCAAGGCGCAGACCCTGGCCGCGCTGGGTCGCGGCGATCGCTCCTCCGATTCGGCGACGCATTGCATTCCGCCCGGCGTGCCGCGCCTCTATGGCTGGCGCACGCCGTTTTTGATCGCCCAGCGCCCGTACCTGGTCCTGATGCTGTTCCAGAGCGAACGCCTGGTGCGCCAGATCTACCTGCAGGATCGATATCCCGCGGGCATCGACGCCAGTCATCTCGGCAATTCCACCGGTCACTGGAATGGCGGTGAGCTGGTCATCGAAACCTCCGACTTCAAGTCCGGGGGCTGGCTCGATGACGCGGGCACGCCGTTCAGCGCCTCGCTCCACCTCACGGAGCGCTTGACGCGCCGCGGATCGAAGCTGATCGACAAGATCGAGATCGACGATCCGCAGAATTATTCCGGGCGCTGGCAGGCGACGGTGGAATTCAAGGCGCTGCCCGGCAACGCCATTGCCGAAGACGTCTGTGTCGATCGTATGGGCTTGTTGCCGAAGGAGCTGCGACCATGATCCGCCGTATGTTGTCGATGGCGTCGATGCTCAGCGTGCTGGCGGCCTGCCAGTCGCCGGGCAGCAGCGCAGCTCCAGGTGCGGGTGCGTCACGCGTTCCACCCGTGGCCGTGATCCGTGATTGCAGCACCGGATGTCCGGCGCTGGCGGTGATTCCCGCGGGCAGCTTCATCATGGGTTCGCCCGTCACGGAGGACGGGCGGCTGGATGGGTCTGGCTCGCCCGGCAACGCGCCTGGCAAACCCGAGCGCGAGTTGCAGCACAAGGTGACATTCGCCCGGCCCTTCGCGCTCGCGGTTGACCCGGTGACGCGCGCCGAATTCGCGGCGTTCCAGCAGGCCAGCGGCTACCGGGCGCAGGGCGCCTGCTTCGGCATCAATGCCAAGGGCGAAGCCAGCGTCAGCGATGCCTATGGCTGGCAGAACCCCGGTTTTCCGCAAACCGACAACGACCCGGTGGTCTGTGTCACGGCGCAGGACGCCGAGGCGTACGCGCGCTGGCTGGCGCAAATGACGGGCAAACCCTACCGGCTGCCAACGGAAGCGGAATACGAATATGCCACGCGCGCCGGCACCACCACTGCCCGCTTCTGGGGCGACAGCGCGGACCAGGGCTGCGCCTTCGCCAACGGCGTTGGACAGGAGGCGACGTCGGTGCTGATGGGTCGGTCCACGGCGTGCAACGACGGGTACGTCTTCACCTCGCCCGTGGGCAGCTTCCGGCCCAACCCCTTCGGATTGAACGACATGCTGGGCAATGTCTGGGTGTGGATGGCGGATTGCTGGCACGACACTTACGTCGGTGCGCCCAGCGATGGTTCAGCGTGGGTCGACGCAAGCTGCACCAGCCGCGTCATGCGCGGCGGTTCGTTCATCAGCAACAGCACCAGCCTGCGGTCCGCGGCACGCCACCAGGTGCAGAACCCTGCCGGCCGCCTGCACAACTACGGCATCCGGGTGGCGCGTTCGCTGTCCTGAGCCCCGTCGATCTCGCCAGGGTCGATCTCGCCAGGGTCGATCTCGCCAGGGCCGATCCCGTCAGGCGCTGGCCGCGGCGCGGCGGCGCGGATTCGTCGCAGGCGCCGGACGACGCCATTCCGCAACGGTCGCCTTGAGCAGGCCGCGCAGCCAGCGTATGCCGTGATCCTTCTCCCGGTGCCGGTTCCACTGCGTGCAGATCATCAGTGGCGGCGCGTTGAAGGGAGCGCGCCAGACACGCAAGGGCAGCAGCCGGCCGAAGTATTGGGCGAGCTTTTCCGCCACGGTGGCGATGCGATCGGTCCCCACCACGAACGGCGGAATCGAGCTGAATTCCGAAGTGATGATCTCGAGGTGACGTGCTTCGCCGAACTCCCGGTACAGCCATTGATCGACCAGGGTCGAGATGCGCTCGAGCTGGCCGCCCGGCGTGGCCACCACATGGCCGGACTCGAGGTACTGCTTGAGACTGATCTGCGCGCCGAAGCGGGTGCCCTTCGACCAGGCCATGCAGATGTAGCGGTCCTGGAACAGCGGCTCCGACGGGTGGTTGGTGGAAATGAACTCCTGTGGCACGACCACCAGGTCCGTTTCGCCGCGTTCCACCGAGCCGTGCAGTCGCGGCTGCGGCGGAAACAGCTCGAAGCTGACGCCCGGCGCGAGCCGGTGCGCTGCGCGCGCCAGGTCCGAGAACAGCACGGTCGCCACGTAATCCGACATCTGCAGCCTGAACCTCCGGCCTGACGTGGCCGGATCGAACGAGCTGCGCGTATCCAGCGCGGCTTCCGTCTGGATCATCAGGTCGCGCACCGAGCGGCTGAGTTCCTCGCCCAGCGGCGTCAGCGCGAACGACCTGCCCACGCGGATCAGGATCTCGTCCTGGAAATGATCGCGCAGCTGCGCCAGCGCGGTGCTCATGGCGGGCTGGCTCACGTTCACGCGTTGCGCGGCCCGGGTCGCGCTCTGCTCCTTGAGCAACGCGTCCAGCGCGGCCAGCAGATTGAGATTGAAGCGCTTGTAACGCATCGTGATGGCATCCAAAAAAGGTATATAAGCGATAAGAACAAATAAATTGTTTTAATTCAATAGCCGGCCTACTTTTCCGTCTCTAGGCGGGAATTGACTGGAAAAAAATGGGGGGATGGATATGCGCGGTCTATCGGCATCGGTTTCGTTCGGCCTCGTGCTGGGTGCGGTGGTGGCAACGCCGGTCTTGGCGGAACAGGCGGCCAGCAGCGGCGATGGATTGCAGGAGGTGATCGTCACCGCCGAAAAGCGTTCGGACACCGCCCAGCGCACGCCACTGTCGCTGCAGGTGGTGGCGGGCGACAGCATCGACAAGCTCGGCGAGAACAGCATCGACGACGTCCTGAAGGACGTGCCCGCGGTGCTGACCCGCAACAGCGCCAAAGGACTCACCATCGAGATGCGCGGCATATCCAACGGCGGCGTGCCCAACAACGACGCGGCCGCTGCCGTGGGCCTCAGCACCGACGGCGTCTATGATTCGCTGTCCGGCTCGGCCAGCCAGGTGGAATTCTTCGACATCAATCGCGTCGAGGTGCTGCGCGGCCCGCAGGGCACGCTGTACGGCGTCGGCGCCGAAGGCGGCGTGGTCAACATCATCACCAACAACCCGGTCGAAGGCCAGTTCGATGCCGCCGGCTCGCTGGAGGGCGGCAACTACGGCCTGATCCGCGTCGGAGGCTACGTCAACACACCGCTGTCCGACACCGTCGCGGTGCGCGCCGCCTACGACAGCGTCAACCGCAAGGGCTATTACACCAGCGGCTCGGACGACCAGGTTTCGACTTCAGGGCGCCTCAAGGTGCTCATCAAGCCCAGCGAGGATTTCTCGCTGCTGCTGGGCGACGAATACTCGCGGCTGGGCGGCAAGGGCACCGTGGGCGGCCGCAATGCCGGCATCGACGCGTGGGGCCGGGGTTCGCCGCCCGTGAATGCCTGGGATGATCTGTCCACCGGGCTGTGGGCCAAGCAGGTCGGGCAGACCTACGGCAACAACAAGGTGTGGGGCCAGCTGGACTGGACTGTCGGCAATGTCGGTACGCTGATGCTGCTGCCGTCGTACATCGTCTCGCACGGTTATTCCTTCAAAGCCGAACCGCCGGCGGTGGCCGGCGTGACGCCGCCCGCCTACAACATCGCCGATGATTACCACAACACGGTGCAGCGGACCGCGGAGGCGCGCTTCTCGTCGCTGCCTGCGGCGCGCATCCGCTGGCAGGTGGGCTACTTCTATTCGTACCAGCAGGTGTACGACAACACGTCGGACACGATGTTCTTCACTTACGACCCGACCGTCGTGACACCGAAGTCCTCCGCCGAATACGGCCAGGTCACCGTGCCGGTCGGCAGCTTCCGGTTCACGGCCGGCGCCCGTGAGAGCCATGATTCCAAATCGTTCACCAACGGCGTCTCCGGCATCGGCGGCACACCGGCCGCGGGCAACCATAGCTGGACGCACTTCGACTGGAAGCTCAGCGCGGAGCAGGACCTGTCGTCCGACTCGCTGGCCTATCTCACGGTGGCCACCGGCTATCGTCCGGGTGCGGTCAACGCCGGATCCTCGACCGTGATCCAGGGTCCGTCGGGCCCGATTCCCAATCCCAACGAATACACGAATCCGGAGACGCTGATTTCCTACGAGCTCGGATCCAAGAACGAATTCTTCGATCATACGTTGCGCGCCAACGTGGACGTGTACTTCGAGCACTACTCCAACCGCCTCTACAACAACTTCTACTTCGTGCCACTGCCCGGCGTGTGCGGCAACGGCGCGGTGCCGGGCGGCGGTCCACCGGGCTACGGCAACTGCGGTTACGAGGCGAACGGCGGCGTCACGGACATGCGCGGCGTGGAGGCGGAGACACAGTGGCTGATCAGCACGCACGACGTCGCCGCGCTGAACCTGTCCTACCTCGACGCCCGGAACAGCCTCACGCCGGTGATCCTGACCAACCTGGCCGCCGGCTACCTGGCGCCCATTGGTGGCCACACGCCGCCGAATTCACCGCGCTGGCAGGCGAACGCATACTACGAGCACGGCTTCGATCTGCCGCAGGGCCGGCTGACCCCGCGCGTCAGCGTGCGCTACACCTCGGAGTCTGCCGTCAACAGCTACAACTACCTGAACGACCAGATCGCGGCCAGCTGCAATTGCCGCAAGGGCGATTTCTGGATCCAGCAGGCGTACACCCAGTTCGACGCGTCGCTGGCATACGCATCGTCCAACGGCCGGTGGACGCTGACCGGTTACATCAAGAACATCGGCAACGTCGTCGTTAAGACCGACACGGACGGCTACAATACGACCGTGGGTGCGCCGCGCACTTTCGGCGCGGTGCTGAGCGTGCATCCGGCTTTTGCGAACTAGGGAAATCATGAATCGAAGCAATCGGAGCGCGGGGCATTTCATGCCGCGCTTGCTCGGGTGGTGCGCAATCGCCGCGGGTTGCGCAGTGGGCATCGCGGCCACGCCCACTGAACAGCGCGCCATCGTGCAGACCGGCAACGGTGGACCGGAAGTGCTGAAGCTGCAGTTCGTGCCGGTGCTCGAACCGGCAGAAGGGCAGGTGCTGATCCGCGTGTACGCGGCAGCGGTGAACCCGATCGACTGGAAGATCCGGCAGGGCATGGGTTCCGCGCCGCGGCCGCCAGCCGCGGCGAACGGCGCCGCGCCGGCCACGCCTGTCATCGCGAGCACCCGGATCCCGGGCTTCGACGTGGCCGGCGTGGTGGAGAAAGCCGGACCGGGTGTGAGCGCGTTCAAAGCCGGGCAGGCGGTGGTGTCCGCGCTTGGCATGGTCCGCACCGCTGGGCTCAACGGCGGATATGCGGAGTTCACCATCGCGGCGGCCGGGAATGTCGTCGCCAAGCCTGCCACGCTCACGTACGCGCAGGCCGCGGGACTCGGCACGGCGGCCGTGACCGGCGCGCGTTCCATCGACCAGCTCGGTCTCGCCAAAGGCAAGACCGTGCTGATCACGGGCGTCGCGGGCGGCGTGGGCAGTTCCGCGGCGCAAGTCGCGCTGGCGCAGGGCCTGCGCGTGGTCGGCACGGCGACGGCCCGGCACAGCGCCTACCTCAGGAGCATCGGCGTGACCAACGTGCTCGATTACACCAGTGCCGACTGGGCGCAGAAGGCGCAGGCCATGGGCATTGACGCGGTGTTCGACACCGCGGGCGGCGACTCCGCCAGCGCGGCGTTCGCCACCCTCAAGCGCGGCGGGAGCTACGTGGGCGTCGGGGAGCCGCGCACCGTCACGACGCAGATGTGCAAGGCCGCCGGGGTGAGGTGCTTGAGCGATGGCGGCCCGGGCGGCCGGAGCGGTCCGAGCCAGGGCGAAGTGCTCAAGCAGGTGGCGAACCTCGTCGCGCAAGGGAAGTTCAGCGTGCACGTCGACAAGACGTATCCGCTGGACCAGGCCGCGGACGCGCAGGAGGCCAACCGCGCCGGGCACACCGAAGGCAAGATCATCATCGCGGTGACGGACCGGGCCGACAGCAAGTAGCCGCCAGCGTCCGTTCTCAGATCGTCGTGCGGTACGGCAGACCGAGGAACGACGCGAACACGCGGTCCGGATCGTGCTTCGCGCGCAGGCACTCCAGCTTCGCGTACGCTTCGGCGGACAGATAGCGCTGCGGATGGTGCAGCATGTTCTCGTCGTTCATCTGCGCCCCCACCGACACATCGTCGAGCTCGCGCATCTTCTTCACCGGCCACGCTTCCATCTCGGCGTCCTGCGCCGGGTCCTGCCACAGCGTGTAGGCGCCGATGAACACATCGGCCTGCACCGACAGCGCCATGGGCTTCGGATACGGCTTGGTCGGTCCCCACGCGAACCAGAACACGTGCGTATGCGGGGTGGGGGGCTGGCAGAAGATCGAACGCATGCGCGGCGTGAGCACTTCCGCGGGAGCGTTGGTCCACGCGCAGTCGGCCGCGAAGCGGAAGCCCGACGGGTCCGCCGCGTAGCCGCTGGCGTAACGCTCTTCGAGGCTGGTGGGCTTCTTCTCGACGTGGAAGTACGCTTTGTCGATGCACGGGCAGGTCTTGAGCAGGTCCAGTGCCGCATCCGCATCGGCTTCGCTGTCGGTGAGCGCCAGCCCCGCCATCGTGATCCGCACCGGTGAGGGCTCGCCGGTCTTGGAATCGAAGGCCGTGGAGGACATGATGAACTCCAGGTACGGCGGAATCTTCGGCACCAGGTTGCGCGCCCAGGTGAACAGTTCTTCCACCACTTCCTCGTGGAAACTGTAGGCGCTGACTTTCATGACCTTCGGCAGGTCATGCGCCTGCAGCTTCATGCGCGTGATCACGCCGAAGAAGCCCGCACCCGATCCGGCCGCGGCCCACAGGAAGTCGGAATTCTGTTTTTCATCGGCGCGGATCAGTTTGCCGTCCGCGGTCACGACGTCGATGGCGAGGATGTGCGCTGCGCCGTTGCCCCACAGCCGCGAGTTCCACCCATAGCCACCGTTCATGCAGAAGCCGCCGATGCCCGGCGAGGGATGGTGCGCGGTGGGGATGATGAGGTTGTGCGCCGCGAGCTCGGAGTTGATGCGCGAACCGATCACGCCGGGATTCACCCACAGCGTCCTGGTCTTCGGGTCGATCTCGATGCTCTGCATGCGCGACAGGTCGATGAGCATGACGCGATCGCGGATGTGCGAGGACGACCAGCTGTGGCCGCCGGAACGCGTGGTGACCTGCATGCCATGGGCCTTCGCGAACCGCACCGCGGCCACCACGTCCTGATCGTCGTTGGGCCGCACCACCACGCGCGGGAAGCGGTTGGGCTTGTTGGCGCGGTAGGCCGTGCTGGCGCGCGCCAGCTCGTAGCCCGGCTCGTCCCACCAGTACACCTTGCCCTTGACGGCCTGCGCCAGCGGCTCGCGCTGCGCCGCCGGAATCCTGCCGATTTCATTGACGTCGATGTCGGCGCGGGCTTCCTCCGCAATCCCCGTCAAGCCGGTGGCGGCCACGGTGCTGACCGCCATGCCCTGCAGGAAACGGCGGCGCCTGGCGGACCAAGGCTGGTTCGGATCCTGGCTCATGCGTCGCTCCCCCGGATTAATTACTCGCGGCGATAATTTCGGTATGATCTGCCAACTGGCGCGATTCCGCCACCACAATATAAGTCAGGGGTGATGCGATGCGGATGGCTTTGACGTTGGCCCTGGTGGCGGGCGGGCTGCTGTGCACCGCGGCGCAGGCCGATGAGGCCATGGCCGCCAAGTACGGCTGCGTGTCCTGCCACGAGCTGGACTTCAAGAAAGTCGGCCCGGCCTATGAAGCGGTGGCGAAGAAGTACCACGGCGCCGATGCCGCGACGATCGAAACCCTGGTGAAGCACGTGCGCGAAGGCAGCACCGGCGTGTGGGGCAAGGACATCATGCCGCCGCAGACGCTGGTGCCGGAGAAGGACGTGCGCGAGCTGGTGAGCTGGGTGCTCTCGCTCGACAGCAGCGGCAAGTAGCCGCCACTGCGGCCGCTCCGGCTCAGGCGAACTTGCGCAGGTAATCGCGCAGCGGCGTCGCCGGCCGGCCGGCCAGCGTCGCCACGTGGTTCGTCACCACGTCGTATTCGCCGACTTCGGCCGCGCGGTAGCCGCTCAGCACGCCTTCCACCGCGTGCGGCGGCAGCTTGACGCGCGTCAGCAGGATCTCGCGCACCTTCTCCGGATCGCCTTCGGCCGCCGGCACGGTCCTGTTCCACAGCTTCGACACCAGTTCCGCGATCTGCGCCGCATCCAGGGATTCGGGGCCGGTGAGATCGTAGGTCTTGTGATCGTGGCCGTGCTGCGTCAGCGCGCCCGCCGCCGCCGCGGCCACGTCGCCCCGTGCCACGTAGGCGACTTTGCCCTTGGCGCCTGGCAACGCGAACACGCCGGTGTGCCTGGCCTGCATCAACGGTCCGTCGAGATTCTCCATGCGCTGGTTCTCGCGCAACAGGGTGTAGTTGAGTCCCGAGCGGTGCAGGTGTTCTTCGACGGCCACGCCGATCGGCGCAAACGTGCACAGGCTCTGATCGCCGGCTTCCAGGCCCACCAGGCACACCAGCCGGCCGATGCCCGCACGCACGGCCGCGTCGATCACCGCACTGTGCTGCACGACCACTTCTTCCACGGGGTCCGTGCCCGGGATCATGAACACGGTGGTGGCATGGCGGAATGCGTCCTCGAGGCCTGCCGGATCGCGGAAATCCGCGGCTGCGGTCTGGAAGCCCTGCGCCACGAGATCGGCAATTTTTTCCGGATGACGCGTGCCGAGCGTGACCTGCGAGGGTTTCACGCGCCTGGCCAGCTCCGTCGCCACGCTGCGCCCGAGTTGTCCGCTTGCACCCGTAATGAAGATCATCGGCAGTCATCCCCTGTGAGTTTTCGTCAAGCGGCGGCACTTTGACTGTGCGCCGCAGGTTCTGCAAGTTAGAGTAGCC
>Ga0335083_10006796_pt1 | contig 14196 bp, 10 predicted proteins | sample Lox_Sample_42_FD_206716 | JGI IMG/M metagenome (GOLD analysis project Ga0335083, IMG submission 206716) | Soil microbial communities from Loxahatchee National Wildlife Refuge, Florida, United States - Lox_Sample_4.2 | ecosystem: Environmental > Terrestrial > Soil > Wetlands | place: USA...
CGGTTTGCGTTGCGAGAATCAGATTCTCTAATATTCAGAACTAGAAGTAGCCAAAACGGATCCGCCGTTGACACTTGTTGGTGGGTGATGTCAGAGTTCAGTAGCGACACCATGCGCGCTCTCCTGTGGGGACAGGATGACCGCCGGTGAGCCAAGTTCCGGCGAGAGGCGATAATCCGTGACAGTCAGCGCGGCGAACGACGTCTACTTCGACCCGTACGACGTGGAGCTCAACGCCGACCCCTACCCGATGTTTCGGCGGCTGCGCGAAGAGGCGCCGCTGTACTACAACGTGCAGCACGACTTCTACGCGCTGAGCCGGTTCGCCGACGTCGACGACGCGATCGTCGATTACCAGACCTTCAGCTCGGCCAGGGGCGCGATCCTCGAAATCATCAAGGCGAACATCGAACTCCCGCCCGGGACGGTGATTTTCGAGGACCCACCGATCCACGACATCCACCGCAAGTTGCTGTCCCGGATGTTCACCCCGCGCAAGATCAACGAACTCGAGCCCAAGATCCGCGAATTCTGCGCTCGCAGTTTGGATCCGCTGATCGGTACCGACCGGTTCGACTTCGTCGCCGACCTGGGCGCGCAAATGCCGATGCGGGTGATCGGCATGCTGCTAGGAGTCCCCGAGGAAGATCAAGAAGCCGCACGCGATTTCGCGAATGCACAGATGCGCACCGAGGCCGGAAAGCCGATGGAAACCTCGATGGAAAACGTCGCGAGCCCCGAGTTCTTCGGCCGGTACATCGACTGGCGCACCGAACATCCATCCGACGACATCATGACCGAATTGCTCAACGCCGAGTTCGAGGACGAGACCGGGACCGTTCGCCGGCTCACGCGGGATGAACTGCTCACCTACCTCGGCGTGGTGTCCGGTGCGGGTAACGAGACCACCACCCGGTTGATCGGCTGGGCCGGCAAGGTGCTGGCCGAGCATCCCGACCAGCGCCGGGCTTTGGTCGCGGATCGGTCGCTGATCCCGGCGGCCGTCGAGGAGTTGCTGCGCTACGAGCCACCGGCGCCGCACGTGGCCAGGTACGTCACCCGTGACGTCGAGTACTACGGCGGGCGGGTGCCCGCGGGCAGCGTCATGATGATGCTGATCGGGGCGGCCAACCGCGACCATCGCCAATTCCCCTCGGACGGAGACGTTTTCGACATTGGGCGCGAGACACACCAGCATCTGACGTTCAGCGTCGGCACCCACTACTGTCTGGGCTCGGCGCTGGCGCGTCTGGAGGGCCGGATCGCGCTCGAGGAGATCTTGAAGCGCTTCCCCGAGTGGGACGTCGACCTGACCGAGTGCAAACTTTCCCCGACATCCACTGTGCGGGGTTGGGAGACAATGCCGGCTTTTGTCGGCTGAATGTCGGCTGAATCAGGAATTGAGGTAAACGATGACCGAAGACCGTGAAGGGCGTGTAGCCGGCAAAGTCGCTTTCATCACCGGGGCGGCGCGCGGTCAGGGCCGCAGCCACGCAGTGCGATTGGCCGAAGAGGGCGCCGACATCATCGCCGTCGACGTCTGCAAGCCGATCGTGAAGAACACCACCATCCCTGCGTCGACACCCGAGGACCTGGCCGAGACCGCTGATCTCGTCAAGGGCCTCAACCGCCGAATCGTCACGGCCGAGGTCGATGTGCGCGACTACGACGCGCTGAAGGGCGCGGTGGACAGCGGCGTGGAGCAGTTGGGCCGGCTGGACATCATCGTGGCCAACGCCGGCATCGGCAACGGTGGCGACACCCTGGACAAGACCAGCGAATACGACTGGCAGGAAATGATCGACGTCAACCTGTCCAGTGTCTGGAAGACGGTGAAAGCCGGTGTGCCCCATATCCTCGCGGGCGGCAAGGGCGGCTCGATCATCTTGACCAGCTCGGTCGGCGGAATCAAGGCTTACCCGCACTGCGGCAGCTATGTCGCCGCCAAGCATGGCGTGGTGGGCATTATGCGCTCCTTCGCAGTTGAGTTGGGGCAGCACATGATTCGCGTCAACTCGGTGCACCCGACCCATGTCAGCACCGCGATGATCATGAACGAGGGAACCTGGAAGCTGTTCCGGCCGGATCTGGAGAACCCGGGCCCGGATGACATGGCCCCGATCTGTCAGATGTTCCACACGCTGCCGGTTCCGTGGGTCGACGCGCGGGACATCAGCAATGCGGTGCTGTTCTTCGCCTCCGACGAATCCCGGTACGTCACCGGCGTCACTCTGCCTGTCGATGCGGGCAGCTGCTTGAAATAGGGTGCCGGGGCGCTGTGCTACGCCCGAATGCTGATCTTGAAGATGGCCGTGGATATTGCCCCGAAGGCACCGCGCCCCCCGATAAAGAGACGCTTGGTGTCGTAGCCTGCGACGTCTTTCATGTTTTCGCCGCCGAAGCGGGCTGGTGCCTGGCCGTCGGGTAGCACAACCTCGAGGCCGAGCAAGCCGTGGCGCACGCCAACCCGCTCAGGGCCACTGGCATCCGCGATCAATTCGCCGACGGAGCGTTCGGTCGCGTCGTCGGGAATGGCTGGGCAGCTCGCACCGTGTTCGGCGAGCTGTCGAGACAAGTCGTCAAGGCTGACTGCTGCGCCGACCACCAAGCTCAGGTTGGCGGTGTTCACCACGAATTGCGTCCCACCGGCGTTGGCGGCCGGCGTGGATTGCGTGACGGGAGCGACAGCGGCCCGTCGGTAAGGAGCCAGTGCGTTTTGCAACGCAGCTTCGAAAGAAGCCAGGACGGGTTCGTCCGGTGAAGGATCCGGCAACATGATGCCGGGGTTGAAAAGTGCTGCGGGATCGAAGACTCGTTTGATCACGCGTTGGGCGGCAATCTCGACGGGAGTGAAGCGCTTGGGCATGAATTGGCGTTTCTCGGTGCCTACTCCATGCTCGCCAGTGATGGTTCCCCCTAATTTCAAAGCGGCTTCGATGATTTCGTTGTTGGCTGCCTCCAGCGCAGCAGCCGCCTTGGGGTTGCCACGGTCGAAGAAGGTAGTGGGATGTAGATCACCGTCTCCGGCGTGGCCGGTCACCGCGATGAACAGCAGCCCGTCGGAGTGGCGGGCGGCGGCGGCTTGGATGGCTTCCTGCATTTCCGGGATGTGCTGGCGGGGAACAGTGACGTCACCTATGAAAAACCCCTTCCCGCTGCGCACTACGGCGTCTGGCGCGTGCAGGCGTCCGTACCACAGCTTGGCACGGGATTCCTCGTCATCGGCTCGGCGCACCTCCACGGCGTTGCGTCGCAGTACCTGCTCCACGATTTCGGTGTCGCGGTCCACCTGTTCAGCCGTGCCGTCAATGTCGATCAGCACGATCGCGTCGACATCGGTGGGATAGCCAGTGTCGGCGAACCGTTGAAGCCCGGCGATGCCGGCACGATCGAGCCATTCCACCGCGGCCGGCACTGTTCCAGTCCGGATGATGTCGGAGATGGTCTCAGCCGCGTCATGGGCGGTGGCAAAGCTGCCCATGAGGCTGCGCGTCACCGATGCGATCGGGCGCAGCGCCACGGTGGCCTCGGTGAGGATCCCCAGCGTGCCTTCCGAACCGATGAGCACACCCAGCAAGTCGGGGCCTTGGTCGGCAGCGCTGAGCTGGATGACGGTGCCGTCACAGAGCACTACCTCAATACTGAGGACGTGGCTGTAGGTGACCCCGTACTTGAGAGCATGTGGGCCGCCGGCGTTTTCGATGATGTTGCCCCCGACCGTAGCCAGCTGGGCAGACACGGGGTCCGGCGAAAAGCACAACCCGTGCGGGGCAACCTGTGCCTGCAGGTCGGCGTTGATGACACCGGGCTGAACGCGGGCGGTGCGAGCCACGGGATCGACGTCGAGAACCCGATTCATCATTGAGAGGTCGACCAGCACCCGACCCGGGTTGGGCATCATGGCGCCGGCGCAGTTCGACGCTCCGCCCCGGGTGACCAGAGGAATCTGGTGTTCGGCGGCGATGCGGACAACGGCGACGATTTCCTCCCGCGTGCCCGGACGCAATAGCAGCCCGGGTACACCGCCGAAACCCCAATAATCTCTACCGCTTTCGGCTAGCGTGCCGGGGTCGGTCGCCACCGCATCCGGACCGCTCAGCGCGGCAGTGAACGTTGCAATGATCGCGTCATCCATGTTGCGTTACTCCGTCGTCCTTTGGTTCACGGCGGGCGGGCTGTTCGTGGGCGTGCTGGACTGTGGCCACAGCGAAAGTCGCTGCAGCAAGGGACGTATCGGCCCGCTAGACCCCGACCGGGGCGGTGCGCACGTTGATGAGGGTGGGGCGTTGCCTATCGGCGATTCCGCTTCTCACCAACTCGACAACCTCGTCCGTCGTGTGTGCTTCGTGGGCGTCCACCCCGTAGCTTGCGGCGGTTGCCACGACATTGAGACCGGGTAGGTCGAGTCCGGGAACATTCGGTGTCTTCTCCCACCTGCCGAACTCCTTGACGACACCGTATTCGGCGTTGGACGCAACCACGACCGTGACCGGAATCTGGTAATGCGCCGCAGTCCACAACGCGGTGATCGCGTAATGCATTGAGCCGTCGCCCATTAGCGCAACTACCGGGCGATCCGGGGCCGCCAGCTGAGCGCCGACGGATGCGGGTAACCCCCAGCCAAGCCCGCCACCGGCGGCCGACAAATGCGAGAAAGGGTAACCGGGTCGAATGGCGTTGGTAATGGCGAGTTCGTTGCTCCCGGCTTCGCTGACCCACAATGTCTCCGTGGGTGCGGCGCGCCCGACCGCCGTCCACAGCTGTTCCGGCTTGAGCGGTGCCTGCACGTGTTCGAGGTCGGGGATGGGGCCACGCGGCGCCGGGGCGGACCGTTGGCTTGGTTTCGCGGCGTCAAGCAGCGCCCGGACGGCGCTGGCCAGGTCGGCGACGATCGCGTCTCCGACGGGAGCGCGGGCGGCTTCGTCGGGATCGTTGGTGAGGTGAATCATGCTTGCGCCCTCGGGCAGGTAGGGTCCGGGCACTTCGGGGTAGTACCGGAAGACCGGCGTTCCGATGGCCAGCAGCAGATCGTGTCCGGCCAGTGCCTGCGAGATCCAGCCCGCGCCCGGCGGCAAGGCGCCGCGGTACAGCGGATGATTCTCGGGGAAGCCGCTCCACCCCGTCAGTGGGGCGGTCCACACGACCGATTGGGTGCGTTCGGCCAGCCCGACCACTGCATCCCACGCACCGTAGCGTTCGACATCGCCGCCCACGATGAAGGCCGGCGATTTCGCGGCCTCCAGTCGCGCGCAGATCCGCTCGGCGAGTTCCGCCGGGAACCCCGCTGCGTGGGTCACCGAGCGGCCGCGCACCACGGCGGTGTCGGCGACCTGACCATCGCTGAGTTCGACCGGCATGTCGTCCATCGGCAACGAGACGAACACCGGCCCCATCGGTGGGGTCGTGGCCAGGTGAATGGCGCGGGCGAGTACGGCGGGTGCCTCGCTCGCGATGGCCGGCTCGGCCGCCCATTTCACGAACGGCCGCGGCACCGTGGTTGGCTCGATGTTGGTCAGCAGACAGTACTGGTTCTGCATGTTCCGTCGCTGATTTCCGGCCGTCACGATCAGCGGGGTTTTATTGCAGAACGCGTTGTAGAGCTGGCCTTGAGCATTGCCCATGCCCGGAGCGGTGTGCAGGTTGACCAGAGCGGGCCGGCCGGTGATTTGCGCATATGCGTCGGCCATCCCGACCGGAATCATCTCCTGCAGCCCTAGGAAGTAGCGGAGGTCGTCTGGGAAGTCCTGCAGCAGCGCAAGTTCCGACGAACCGGGATTGCCGAAGAAGGTCGTCAGGTTGTGCGCGCGCAGCAAATCGAGGATTGCATCGCGGACGGTGGTCATCTTGCCTCCAAGATCTTCGGGCCGGCGTTGTGGTGTTTGGGTGCCACCATTCAGCGCTGGATCGGGCCCCGCATCTTCACGATCGCCAACCATCGTCTGCCCGGTCAGGGCCGGAGCGCAATTGTCAACGGCTCAGGATCGCCGGGCATTGTTTGTGCTCTCACACAGGCTCGACCGCGGCGTTCGTGTCATCATCGTCGCGTGGCTGGTCTTTCCACCCCGAGCAGCTCGGTGCGGGCGATTTTTGGGCGGCTCGACGCCGACGAGATAGCGCGTCAGATGGATCTGGCGTTTCGAGAGTTGCCCAACTACACCCGATTCGTTGCCGACGATCACACGGATCGGGGTCATCCGGCCATTCGCTGGAACGTCGCTCTGGTGCTTCGTTGGTTGGCCGACGGTGTCGCACCCGACGAAAGCATGATCTCCGAGCTGCACGAGGTGGTGCGGGTCCGTGCGACGGCGGCCGAGCCGATGCACGAAGGGCTGCTCGTCTATCGGCAGGGGGCCCGCATCATGTGGAACATCTTGCTCGACGCGGCGACGGATACCGAACGCCCGTTGCTGCTCGAACAAGCCGACATCTTGTGGAGCTACCTGGAACTCGTGATCGACGCCTTTGGTCAGGCTTACGCCGACGAACAAGACGCGCCCGAGACGGTCGGCGAACGCCGTGCGGGGACACTCCTCGACAGATTGTGTGCACGGCAACCGATTACGGTCGATGATCGCGAGCGCGCGGAGTTTCTCGGATTTGACCTTGCCGGGCAATACCGGCCATTTGTGGCCCGCCTTGCCGGAGCGAACACTGCACACCACATCCGGCTGGCCAGCCGGCTACGGTCGCAAGGCGTGCTCGCGACGACCGAGGGCCGCCAGATCGCCGGGTTGTGCGCCGAGGGCTTCGATTGGGTCGGGCTGCTCGACGATCCTGATTTCCTGTTGGCGTGCGAGCGTCCGACCGAACGCCCCGGTCTGGCCGCTGCACTCGAAAGTTTGAGAATGCTGGTAGGTTTCGCCGATGACACCGGCCGCACCGGACTAGTCACCACCCGCGACTTTCTACCGCACCTGTTGCTGGCGCGGTCCCCGGAGATTGCCGACGACATCGTCGCGCGAGTTTTCAGTGGTCTCGAAGGCCTTGAGCACGTCGATCTCGCTGCGACGCTAAGGTGTCTGGCCGCCAACAGCTTTGACCGCGGAGCCACGGCGACCGAACTCATCGTCCACCGCAACACCGTGCTCTACCGCATCCAGCGGATCCAAAAGCTGACCGGCCTCGATCTGCAAAATCCCATCGACCAGAACCTGGTTTGCCTCGCCATCCTGTGGAGCCAGATCAAGCCGCAGTCCTCGCCGGGTTTCGGAGACGAGCAATACGCCCACTCGTCAAGCCCGAAGCCGGGGTAATACGCGTTCAGCTTGGCCGGCGCACCGACCACCCAAGAACCCTCGAACAACGACACCGGATACTGCATTCATGGATGAATTTGAAGGGCGCGGGGCGGTCATCACGGGCGGCGCGAGCGGCATCGGCTTGGCTACCGCCACCGAGTTCGCCCGACGCGGAGCCAAGGTTGTCCTTGCCGACATCGACCAACCCGGGCTGGAATGGGCCGTTACGCACTTGCGGGGCGGGGGTTTCGAGGCACACGGCGTGATGTGCGACGTCCGGCATCTCGATGAGGTCACGCATCTCGCCGAAGAGGCTTTCCGCCTGCTCGGTCAGGTCGACGTCGTCTTCAGCAACGCCGGAATTTGCGTGGCGGGTCCGATCGCGGAGATGACGCACGAGGACTGGCGCTGGGTGATCGATATCGACCTGTGGGGCTCGATCCACACCGTCGAGGCGTTCCTCCCGAAGCTGCTCGAGCAGGGCGCCGGCGGCCACCTCGCCTTCACCGCGTCCTTCGCCGGGTTGGTGCCCAATGCCGGCCTCGGAACCTACGGTGTCGCCAAATATGGCGTCGTCGCGCTGGCGGAGACGCTGGCCCGTGAGGTCAAAGACAAGGGCATCGGGGTGTCGGTGCTCTGCCCGATGGTTATCGCGACGAACTTGCTGGCCAACTCCGAACGAATCCGCGGCGCGGACTACGGGCTGGCGTCAACGCCCGACATAACCGGGTCGCTCGGCGCGCTCCCCGCTCAGGACGACACCGTTGGCGTCAAGGACACCGCCCGCTTGATCGCCGACGCGATACTGGCCAACCGGCTCTACATCCTTCCGCACGAAGCCTCCCGGGCTTCGATTCGCCGCCGGTTCGAGCGCATCGACCGGACTTTCGACGAGCAGGCCGCCGAAGGCTGGCGCCACTAGGTTACGCGAGCTGGGGCACCTCCGGCCGACGATATGTGGATAGGCGACACTTCAGACGGTTACCCAAAATCCTATTGGCTCTTGGTCTTCAGATGGTGTTCCAGCTGGTCCAGACTGGCGCGGGCGGCGGCCAGCGCGGCATGCGGGTCTGTCCCGCTGGGCGGGGCGCGCAGCATCGCGACCGCGCAGTCGGACATCTGTTCCGCGATCGGCTCGACGGGGTGATCCGGATCCGGCTCGTACCACCATGCCACCCAGTTGCACATCCCGTGCACACTCAACGCCGCCACGCGCGAATCGAGGGGCCGGAATTCGCCGGCGGCAATGCCGTCCTCGATGAGGCCGCGCAGTTCGGCGAACGCGTTGCGGCGGCCTTCCAGGAAAGCCGCCGCGATGTCGTCGGGCAGCGCGTGCGCCGATCGGTCGAGCAGTTGGAAGCGAGTACGGTCGCGGGCGCGGTCGGTGACCATCAGATAGGCGATGCGCCGCAGCCGGTCGGCGTGGCTGAGAGTCGGGTCGGCCCGAATCTCGCGGGAGCGGGTTACCGAAGCGCCGGTCAGGTCGGCGACGATCTCGGCCAGGACTTCATCTTTGCTCTTGACGTAGTAATAGAGCGCCTGCCGGGTGATTCCGACCGAGTCCGCGATGTCTTGCAGGCTGGTACCGGCGAATCCGCGTTCGGCGAACAACCGGGCGGCATGTTCATGGATCTCGGATTCGACGAGTTCGCGCCGGACCCTTCCGCGCCGCTGGTTGTCTTCGCCGTTACCGGCTCGTCGCGCCATGATTGCTGAGGTTACGCGCGGTTGGGATCCACGGCGGGCCGTTTGCTCAGCGGCGATCGCGCGCAAGCACTTTCTTGTCGATCTTGCCGACCTTGTTGGCCCTCGGCAGGTCAAATGGGCCGCTGCCCGATCACGCCGTCGGCTTCCAGCTGCGCGATCTCCGACGCAGTCAGGCCCAGCCCGCCGAGCACCTCATGGTTGTGCTGCCCGAGCAACGGCGCGGGTTGGGTGTGGAACACGCCGGGCCCGTCGGAGCACCTCATCGCGACGGTGCTGAGCTTGGCCCGGCCGTTCACCGGGTGATCGAGTTCTTCGAAGAAGCCGCGGAAAGCCAACTGATCAAGCTCGGTTTGGCGATGGGGCTGCATCACCTTGGCGACCGGCACACCCGCATCCCAGAGGGCCGCGACGATGTCGTCGCCGCTGCGGCGCTCACACCACGCGGCCAGCCGCTCGTCGATCAGATCCTGATTCTCGCGCCGACCTGCCATATCGGACAGTGTGGGATCCATTGTCCAGGAGGGTGATCCGAGTGCGGCACCCAACTGTCCCCATTGCGCGTCGGTTGCCACCGCGATGGCAACCCAGCTGTCGAGTCGGCCGAACTCGTCGACGTCGGCGGTACGGTAGAGGTTCTGCGGCGCCGCCGTTGGGCCCCCGTTCCCGGCACGTTCCAGCAGCGCCCCATACGCCGAGTATTCGATGATCTGCTCACACGAGATGCTCAGTGCGGCATCGACCATCGCCGCTTCGACCAGCACACCCTCGCCGGTGCGGCGGCGGTGCTCCAGCGCGAGCAGCAGGGCGTTGAGCGCGTGCACGCCGGCATTGGGGTCACCGATGGAGTAGGGCTCGTACGGAGGGCGGTCGGGATAGCCGGTCAACCAACTCAGCCCGGCCGCCGACTCGATCGCGTACGCGAACGCGGGATTGTCGCGCCACGGCCCGTCAAGCCCGAACCCGGGCATCCGAAGCATCACCGCGTCGGGCCGAACCGCTTGCACGGCAGCGAAATCCAGCCCGATCTGGTCCAGCACGCGTGGAGTGAAGTTTTCCACGACCACGTCACATGTCGCGATGAGCCGGCGCAGTATTTCCTGCCCGCGCGCGCTCTGCAGGTCCATCGCCAGGCCCTTCTTGTTGCTGTTCAGCGCGGCGAAGATCGGCGACTTCTCCCACCACCGGTCTTCGCTGACCGGGATACCGGCGATCAGTCGGGTGCCGTCGGGGCGACGGGCGGATTCCAGGTGAATGACCTCGGCACCGAGCATCGCGAGAAAATGGGTGCAGCACGGCCCCGCCCAGAACGTCGTCATATCCAGGACCCGAAGCCCGTTGAACGGCAGTTGATTTGCCGGTCCGGTCGGTGCGGCTCGCGAGGTCGGACTGGCCGACCGGTAGCGCGCGGTGTGCTCGCCCAGCCGTGGCGCCGAACCAGGACCCCGAAGTTGCGCGGGCCGCAGCCGATACGGGTGGCGCGGTTGGTCGAATCCGTCGCGCGGATTGCGCACAAACGAACCGCGCTCGACGAAGTGCTCCAGCGTTGCGATGTTGGCGCCGTTGGCGACCGGCGCGTTGGGAATCCGAAATGCCGTTGCCAGCTCCCGGATCTGGTCGACCGGGTTGCTCTCGACCCAGGCATAGATCTCGTCGGCATGGATGTTGGCCTGCTCGGTGATCGACAGCGGCGATTGCTCGTCGATCCACTCCGGGTGTCCGACCATCGCGCACAGATCGAACCACTGCTGCGCGGTCCCACACCCCAGATCGACCAGGCCGTCCTTGGCCTGCGCCACACCTGGCACCGTGAGTCGGCGGGCGTCTCGCCAGGGCCGGCCGAGCATCTCGAAATAGGTGACCGGGTAATAGGTAAGGCACAGGATTTGTGTCTCCAGCATCGACAGGTCGACCAGCTGCCCTGCACCACTCTGTATTTGGCGAAGCCGCGACGCCAGCGTGGCGGCGCTCGCATACGCGCCGGCCAGGTATTCACCCACCTGTCCGCCGACGAACACCGGTGCCCGGTTCGGCAGCCCGCGCCCCAGCCCGACGATTCCACCGGACCATGCCTGCAGGGTGAACTCGGTCGCCGCACGGTCCTTCCAGGGCCCCTCCAGGCCGAAGGGGGTGATCGCCGTGACAGTCAGATGAGGATGAGCAGCGTGCATGGCGGCGGGTGTGAAGCTTTGCTGCTCGGCGACTTTCGAGCCGGCGGACCACACCACCGCGTCCGCTGCCGTCAGCAGCCGGGTGACCATCCCGACGTCGTCCGGGCTGGAGGGATCGGCGACGACGCTGTGCTTGCCACCGGCCAGAAAGCTGAACAGCGCCCCGTCGCTTCCGGGATCGATCACCGCGCCGGAGGACGACCACCGCCGCAGCGGATCACCTTCAGGCGGCTCGATTTTGATGACGTCGGCGCCGCCGTCGGCGAGCAGCTTGGTGCAGTACGCGCCGGCTATGCCGGTGGATAGGTCGACAACCGTGTAGCCGGCCAGCGGCGCGCGGGTTGCGGCTCCCCCACTCACGCCTGCCACGACGGACTCGAGGTCAGCACTTCGGCCCCGTCGGCCGTGATCAGGACCGCCTCTCGCCCGAATACCGCACCCACTCCCTGCTCCCAGACGTAGCCCGTCACCGCGAGCACCATTCCCGGCTCCAGCTTTTCGTCGGCCGCGGTCGCCGGTAGGTGCGACGAGATGACCGGCGGGTCGAAGCCCATGCCCAGGCCCCGGGCCACCGGCATCGGCGGGGCCGGCTCCCCCGCGGCCTGGTAGGCGGCGAGCAACTCACCGGCGCCGGCGCCCGGTCGGCACACCGCTATCAGCTTGGACCACAAGGCATCCCACCGCTTATACAACGGCCCGGCTGCCTCGGTGCCGCCGGCGGGCCAGGTGCGCCCGACCTCGCCGATATAGCCACCCGCCAACACCCCGGCGGAAAAGGCCACCAGGTCGCCGGACCGGACCCGACCGTCCGAGCTGGCCCGTCGCCACGGGTGGTCGCGCGAAGTCACCCACGCGACATCCTGATTCGACGGGGTGCTCACCCCACCGGCGGCGAGGGCTTCCAGCAGCACACCGGCCAATGTCTGTTCACTCACCCCGGGCCGCAGCTCGGCCACCGCGGCGGCCAGGCCCGACTCGGCCACCGCGATCGACTCGCGCAGCGCGCCCACTTCCTCGTCGGTCTTGATGCGCCGGGCGGCACGCATGGCCAGCTCCCCGTCCACCAGCTCGGCGTTTGGAAACGCCGACGGCAGCAGTTTCGCGAAAACCGGTGACAGCGCATCGGTTCCGACGCGGCGGGCGGTAGCAGCACCGTCAATGCGCCCCAGCGCCGCGATGGTGTTCATCGGATTCCACGAGATGCCGTACAGGTGGTCGTGCGGGATGTCGTCGGGAATGCCTTCGTCCCAGGTGCTGAGCAGATGAACCGCACCTGTGGCCCGCACCAGTACACAGGTCGGCCCGAACGGCCGGGTCCCGGCGACCCACAGTTGCGGCGCGCCAGTGACATAGCGGACGTTGGCCTGCCGACCGAGGACCAGGACATCCAGGTCGTGTTCGGCCATCTGGGCCAGCGCCCGTTCCCGGCGCCCCGAACGCAGTGCCCGATCGTCGGGCAGGACTTCAGTTCCCATAGGGGTCATAGGGGTAGTCGGTCAATCGTGTCCAGCCTCCCTCGGTGATTACCAGCACCTCTTCGCTGCGGTACCCGCCGGTGCCGTCCTCCCATACCACCGGCTCGAGGACCAGCACCATGTTCGGCTGCAGCACAAAGTTTTCATCGAACTCGTCGCCGAGATCGGTTCCGATCATCGGCATTTCGGCGGCGTTCACCCCGATACCGTGACCCAGGTAGAAATGCGGCAGCCAGGGCCGGGTACCGCCGTTGGCCGCGGTTGCCGCCCTGCCCAGATCGGCGGCGGTCGCTCCGGCCCGGGCGACCTCGAGGACGGCGGTCATGATTTCCGACCACCGCTCGAACTGCGCCTGCTGACGCGGCGTGGGATCACGACCGACGATCCAGGTGCGCCCGAAGTCCGAGCAATACCCGCCGTAGGTGATGCTGACATCCGTCCACAGCACGTCACCCTCGGCCAGTTCCCGCTCGGTGCTCAGCAGCGGCAGCGCCAGATCACCGTGCGTTGTCCACACGCCTTCGGCTTTGCTGTGCGGCATGACCTGCCAAATGGGTTCCAGCATGCTGGCCGTGGCCCCCAACTCGAAGGCCCGCCGCAAAAAGCTTGCCGACAAGTCGATCTGGCGGATGCCCGGGGCCAGAGCCTTCTGGACGTCGACCATCGCCTCGTCGGTGATCCGGATCGCCGTGCGCATGCAGGCCAATTCGTCCGGTGTTTTGATCAACTTCGCGGCACTGACCACCGCGGCGGCGTCGACGGGAGAACCACTGGGGAACAACATCTTTCCGGCGCGCGACATGGCACCGGTGCACTCGTCGACCGCGATCACCGCTGCCGCCGGAATCAGGTCGGCCATCAGACGTACGAAATTCTTTACCCCTTCGTCGAATTCGAGGTAGACCGGTCCGTGTAAGTGATCGGCCGGCAGCTCCGACTCCTGCGATACACCTTCGCGGAACGGCAGAAAGAGATGCGGCCACTCGTCGCCGGCGAGCACCACCGCGACCGGCCGCTCGACGTGGGAGAGGCCGGCGTCGCCCAGCGGCCAACTGGTCCCGGTGGCATAGACGACGGCGTTGTTGCCCAGCAGGATCAACGCGTCGACGCCCCGTTCGGCCATCGCCGACCGCAGCCGCGCCCCGGTTTCCCGCCGCATCCGCGTCAGGTCGGGTACGTCGGGAATCACCAAGCCGGTACCGGCGGATCGGCTCGCTTGTGCGAAAGTCGTCACAGGCCCAAGAATTCGGTGATGTTCCCGCTGACGATCCGGACCGCGTCCTGGGACCCGACAGCGTCGACGACGGCGGCCAGTGACTTCTCGGAATACCCGTAGGTGCTTTCGTTGTGCGGGTAGTCCGACGACCACATCACCTTGTCCACACCGATCTTGTCGATCAGCTCCAGCCCGAGCGGGTCGACCATGAACGACGCGCTCATGTGGTTGTCCCAGTAGTACCGCACATCGTGCAGCAGCGGCCGGTTGAACATGTGCCGATAGGACGCCACCAGGTGCTCGGCGTCCTGCAGAGCCCAGGGCACCCAGGAGATGCCGCCCTCGAACCAACCGATCCGCAGGCCCGGGTGCTGATCGAGGATGCCACCAAA
>Ga0335083_10006797_pt1 | contig 14196 bp, 8 predicted proteins | sample Lox_Sample_42_FD_206716 | JGI IMG/M metagenome (GOLD analysis project Ga0335083, IMG submission 206716) | Soil microbial communities from Loxahatchee National Wildlife Refuge, Florida, United States - Lox_Sample_4.2 | ecosystem: Environmental > Terrestrial > Soil > Wetlands | place: USA: Florida...
CAATGCCCTTATGAATGTTGTAACTGAGAAGACGCATGTTTTATTTAGCCCTCGGTCAGTGACCGGGGGCTAACTGCTGAAAAACTCACCACTCGACCGCCACTTTAATCACCGCTTTGTGAATTTTGGTTGGCGCCGCGACAGGTGCATGGGCATCACCGGGGAAAAATACCACAAAATGCCCCGGCGGCAGCGGAAACCACAATTGCGGCTGATCGCCAAAAAAAACAATGTCTTTGGCCTTATCGAACGGCACGGTCGTTTCCGAACACGTGGCCGTCGGCCGCCAGCCAAACTCTTGGGCAATGGCGCCTGCACGGGGGATAATATATTGTACGTCGATGTACTTGCGGTGGGCTTCCAGGCGGGCAGATTCACGCCCTTTCCCCTCGACCAGGTCGATAATCATCACCAGGGCGTCGCCCATCACTTCGTGCCGGCCGACGGCAATTTCGTCAAACGGCGTGCTGCGCAGCAAGTCGAATGCCGCATCGAACCCCGGGTGCAAGCGACAATACTTCCCCGCCTCTTCCAGCCTGTCGACAATCATGATGGTGTTCCTGATAGAACGGTTTGCTCCGAAAAACCGGCCCAAGTTTCCGCGAACGTACCATGACCGGCCGAAATTGCCAACCGTCCTCGGGACGAATCTTGATTGTTGAAAACCACCGCCTGAAAAGCACACCGGGACTGGCAGCAAAATCAATCTGAGGTAACATTAACAAGAACCTCACACCCGTCTGAAAGTTCCTGTCCTGGCCCATGGGACGTACCGCCTAAGCCCACGCAGATTTGTCGTGCCACGTAGTAAAACCGCCCGGATTTTTGAGGGTTCATGAAGCCAATTCACAAGCTGTTGGTGGCCAACCGCAGCGAAATTGCGATTCGAGTATTTCGTTCGTCGCACGAGCTGGGCATCCGCACCGTTGCCATTTATTCGCACGAAGATCGGTACGCGCTGCACCGCTTCAAGGCGGACGAGGCGTATTTGATCGGCAAAATTGGCGAGCCGATTCGCTCTTATTTGGAGATCGAGCCGATTGTGGCCCTGGCCGTTTCGCACGGCGTGGATGCCATTCATCCCGGCTACGGGTTCCTGTCTGAAAATCCGGCTTTGCGAAAGGCCTGCGATGAAGCGGGAATAACATTTGTCGGCCCGCGGCAGGAATTGCTGGAAAAACTGGGCGACAAAACCGCCGCCCGCGAAATTGCCGACCAGGCCAAAGTTCCCATTCTCGGCGGCAGCGCCAAAGCGGTGAACAGCGTGGACGAAGCGCGCCAAGTGGCGGCCGACATCGGTTACCCGGTGATGTTGAAGGCAGCCCACGGCGGCGGTGGCCGTGGGATGCGCGTGGTATTGAAGCCGGAAGAATTAGCGCCGAATTTGGAAACCGCCCAGCGCGAAGCGGCGGCCGCTTTTGGCAACGGCGAAGTGTTTATCGAAAAGTACATCCGCCGAGCCCGGCACATCGAAGTGCAACTGTTGGGCGATTTGCACGGCAATTTGGTGCACTTGTTCGAGCGCGATTGCTCCGTGCAGCGGCGGCACCAAAAAGTGGTGGAAATTGCCCCGGCCCCGTCGCTGGATCCGCAATTGCGCCAAAAGCTGTGTGATGCAGCGCTGGCAATTGGCCGGGCCGTGCGTTACGAAAATGCGGGCACCGTGGAGTTTTTGGTCGATGCTGAAAGTGGTGATTTTTATTTCATTGAAGTGAATCCACGCATTCAGGTGGAACACACGGTCACTGAGGAAGTCACCGGCGTCGATGTGGTCAAAAGCCAAATTCTGATCGCCCAAGGGCATCGACTGGACGACCCGGAAATCGGCCTGGCGCGGCAGGAAGACATTCGCACCAACGGCTTCGCCCTGCAATGCCGCGTGACAACCGAAGACCCGGAGAATCGCTTTGTGCCCGATTACGGCCGGATTATGGCGTATCGCTCGGCCAGCGGCATGGGCATTCGGCTGGATGCCGGCACCGCTTTTTCCGGCGCGGTGGTCACACCATATTACGATTCGCTGTTGGTGAAAGTGACAGCTCGTGGTCGGCGATTTAAAGATGCGTGCAACCGGATGGAGCGCTGTCTGAGCGAATTCCGCGTGCGCGGCGTGAAAACGAACTTGCCGTTTTTGCACAATCTGATCATGCATCCGACGTTTGTGGCCGGACAGTGCACGACCACGTTCATCGACGATACGCCGGCGCTGTTCCACATGCCGCGGCGGCGCGACCGGGCCACCAAACTGTTGCAGTTTTTGGGCGAGATCATTGTGAACGGAAACCCGCTGGTAAAAGATCGTCCTAAAAGCACGCGGCGCGAGCCGGCTCCGGTCATCGAGTTTGATACCGAGAAGCCGCCGCTGCCCGGCACTCGCCAAAAATTACAAGAGCTGGGGCCGGAAAAATTCAGCAAGTGGATTCTCGATCAAAAACATTTACTCGTTACGGATACGACATTCCGCGACGCACATCAATCGCTGTTGGCCACCCGCATGCGAACCCACGACATGCTGCAGATTGCCAATGTTTATGCCCATGGGATGAGCGAGTTATTCTCCTTGGAAATGTGGGGCGGGGCCACGTTTGACACCGCGATGCGGTTTCTGAAGGAATGTCCCTGGCAACGACTGGCCGATTTGCGGGCCGCCATTCCGAACATTTTGTTTCAGATGTTGGTCCGGGCTTCCAACGCAGTGGGTTACACGAATTATCCCGATAATGTAGTCCAGGCGTTTATTAAGGAAAGCGTGGAAGCAGGCATGGACGTATTTCGCATTTTCGATCCGCTCAATTGGACGGAAAATATGCGCGTGGCGATGGACGCCGTCCACACGCACGGCGGCATTTGCGAAGCCGCCATTTGCTACACCGGAGACATTTTGAACCCCCAGCGCCCGAAATACAACTTGCAGTATTACGTCGATTTGGCGAAAGAATTGGAAAAAATGGGGGCCCACATTTTGGCCATTAAAGACATGGCCGGATTGTGCAAGCCGTATGCCGCCGAATTATTGGTGAAAACACTGAAAAACGAAATCGGCATTCCCATTCACTTTCACACGCACGACACCAGCGGCGTGGCGGCCGGATCGGTTTTGAAAGCCGCAGAAGTGGGCGTCGATATTGCCGATGGCGCCATGGCCCCGATGTCTGGCCTTACCTCGCAGCCAAATTTGAATGCCATTGTCGCGGGCCTGCGACACTCGAAGCGTGACACAGGACTTGACGATTACATCCTGCGTTCCATTGCCCATTATTGGCAGGCCGTGCGAGAATTTTACACGCCGTTTGAAAGCGACATGAAAGCGCCCGACGCAGATTTATATCTGCACGAAATGCCGGGCGGACAATTCACGAATTTGCAGGAGCAAGCTCGGGCGCTGGGATTGTCGCACCGCTGGGACGAAGTGTGCCGCATGTACGCCGACGTGAATCAATTGCTGGGCGACATTGTGAAAGTCACACCGACATCCAAAGCCGTGGGGGATTTCGCGCTGTTTTTGATCACGAACAACCTGACGGCAGATGCGGTGCTTGATTCGGGCCGCGAATTGGCGTATCCGGAAAGCGTGATCGACCTGTTGGCGGGCCGCATGGGACAGACGCCCGGGGGCTTTCCGCCGGAAGTGCAAAAACGCATCCTGCGCAATGTGCAACCGGTGAAAGGACGACCGGGCGAAACGCTGCCGCCGGCCGATTTTGCGGACGCCGCAACCAAAATAGAGAAAATGCTCGGCCGCAAACCCACGGGACAGGATGTGATTTCGTACCTGCTGTATCCGCGCGTGTATCAAGATTTTGTCACGCACATGGCACAGTATTCCGACGTGAGCATTTTTCCCACACCTTATTTTCTGTACGGCCAGCAGGTGGGCGAAGAATTGGCACTGGAAATTGAGCCGGGGAAGACGCTGATCATCAAACTGCTGACGGTCGGTGAGCCGCATCCAGACGGCACCCGCACGGTGTTCTTCGAGCTCAACGGACAGCCGCGGAGCGTGTCGGTGGTGGATAAATCAATCAAGGCGGAAACGACGCGCCGGCCGAAAGCCAATCCGACCGATCCCAAGCAAGTTGCCGCACCCATGCCGGGACTGGTGGTGACGGTGCCCATCAAAGTTGGCGACCTAGTAAAGAAAGGCCAAAAGCTGCTGTCATTGGAAGCGATGAAAATGGAAACCACGGTGTACGCCGACGTCGAGGGCAAAATTGCCGACGTGCTAGTAAAGCCCGGCACAGCGGTGGAAGCGGGAGAGCTGATTGTGCAAATGGAATGAGGGGTGTTGTGATTCGCCTCATTCATACTCATCGAGCTATTTTCTCAGAGCGCTAGCTCGCTGTGGATTGTCCCACGACTCGGCCCATGGCCGGATCGCTGAAAGTCCACTGGCCGGTTTCCACGCGGCCGGCAAAGCGGCGGTAGTAGTTTTCGGATTGTAGAATTCGCAGGCCGATGTCGTACCAGCCGTGGCTGCACGAGGTGTCGATGGCTAATGACACCGCTCCACCCGGCGGAAGTTTACGCTTGGGGCATTCAGCGTGATATGAGTGGTCGGTAAGCTCTACATCGATGCTGCGCTGCGAGTCTCGATTGGTGATGTGCAGTTCTAAATTTCCATTGAGCTTGGTGTTGGTCGCGCTCACTGGTTGGTAAGTGGCGCTGATTTCCAGCGACGGTTCATCGGCCCCGCCCGTGAATTCGCGGAAATAACCGTTGGGGCCATACACTTGCAAATGGTACTTGCCAGCGGCGAAATCGCTCAGGGTCCACGAATCTTCCAACGTGTCGCCGGCAGAAACGGCGTAATTACGGACGCCCAATTGTTCTTTGCCAGTGCGAGCATAAACGGTGAACGGGCAGCCGGGAGTGTGATCGCCGAACTGTTCTTTTTTCACTTCCATGCGGAGTGAGAATTGGGTTTTATCTGCATTGAGCGCGCCGGCGACGTACAACTCGTAGGGGAGGGGAGCGGAGCGGCGAATGCCCGGCTCTTGATGCTGCATCAGGGGCGAGCCGGCCGGGTCGTGCCGCAGTTGCTCTAGTTCGGCGGCCGTCAGGGCTTTGTATCCGCTCGGCAACGGCTTGAATTGCGCCTGATAGATTTGCTCCACAAACGGATCGCGCTTCACAAACTCCGGGTTTTTATCTTTGTCGTCGGCCGCCGCCTGGAATGCCGAAGTCAAATCGCCGCAGATAGTTCGTCGCCAGGAACTGATGTTGGTTTCCACGACGCTTTGGCCGCTTTTGTGCGTGAGGAATTTTTCCAGGAACTGCAAGACCGACGTGTTGTCGAACACTTGCGAGCAGACACAGCCGCCGCGGCTCCAGGGGGAAGCGATGACCATCGGCACGCGGTAACCCAGGCCGATGGGGCTTTGCCGCGCCGGCCCGCGGACTTTGCCTTGCAGCTTTTCATCGGCCGCAAGCTGGACGAAATCGAGACTGGTGTCGACGCCTTTGGAGGCGAAGCCGGTTTCGCGCTTGAGCGGATTGGGGCAAACAAAGGGCGGCTGGTGATCGAAGTAACCGTCGTTTTCGTCGTAGGTGAGAATGAAGACGGTTTTTTTCCAAACCTCCGGATTATCGGTGAGAATTTTCAGCGTTTCGGAAATGTACCACGCCCCGTACCAGGCCGATTCGGGATGATCGGACAACCGCTCCGGCGCAACCAGCCAACTGACTATTGGCAATTTGCCTTTGGCCACGTCATCGCGGAACTGAAATAGCACGTCACCTTTGGGAACTTTCATGCGGCGCTGCTGCCCGTCATCTTCGTAAACCAGCTCGGTGAGTTGCCGATAGTCAGGGTCGGCGGAATTGGTGCAAAATGCTTTTTGGTACAGGTTTTTGGCGCGAGGCGAGAGCGCGTCGAAATCTTCCTCATCCCAATGGGCACGTTCTTTCTCGATTTGTTTGAGTTCTTTCGTTAGATCCTCGTGCTCCTTTTTCAGTCGGGTCAATTCAGCGGAGGCTAGGTTTGGATTGTCGAGCTGTTGCTTCAGAGCCGCAATTTGCCCGGGCAACAGCGGTTGTTGTTTGAGAAAATATTCGCGGTGCCGTGGGTTGGCCTGGACATGGTATTGCTGAAAGTATTCCATCACATTGCAGCCGAAATTCGCCAGCCATGGTTCTTCGTCTTTGTCCAGCCCGGTGGGAACGGTCAGTTCGTTTTGGTAAATTTTCCAGGAAATTCCCAAGTCTTCCAGACGTTCGGGGAATGTTTTCCAGCCGACGAGCAGTTCGTCCACGATTTGCTCGTTGCGGACGTGTGCCGGCGATTCAGGCGTCTGTTTTTCGCGCACGCTGCCGGTCCAGTAAAACAGCCGATTGGGGAGCGTGGGCGTGATTGAGGAACAAAAGTGTTGATCGCAGATGGTAAAGGCATCGGCCAGGGCGTAGTAAAAGGGGATATCGTCACGGTTATAAAAGCCCAGCGTCAGGGGCATCTCGGCATATTCTTTGTGACCGGAGCGCTTGGCTTCCAGCCAGCGGTCGTACTGGCCGTCATTGCGGGCATCGACCTGGCTGGCCCAGTTGTGCGGTAAGAATCCCATCCACGTAGCCTTGGTATCTTTCAAGTTGAGGCGAAAGGGAACATAACTTTCTCCCTTGGCATTGGTTTGAACCCATACCGGATTGTTGTTGGCCAGCGAGATGGCCCGCGGATCATTAAATCCGCGCACACCGGAGAGCGTGCCATAGCAGTGATCGAAGGAACGATTCTCCTGCATTAAAATAACGATGTGCTCGGCATCGAGAAAAGTGGTGCCGGGGTCGGGCTCAATGGCCCACGCCTTGCGGAGTGGCAATTCGAGCGCGCCCCACACCCCTAAGGTTCCGGAGAACAAGGCGGCGTTTTTCAGAAATTCGCGTCGGTTTTGCATTTCAGCTTTCTACGCCAAACAACCCGCTATTTGGTCACACCGATTTCGAGCCTGTTCACGATCTTACCACCGATAAAGTACCGTGCTCAAGGCGTCGAAAGTGTCGCTTACTGCTTGGCGCGATGTTTGGAGAACAGACTTCGCCGAGATCTGTTCAGAGTTCGCTCAAATGCTATGTTGCATCGATAACCTGAAGTTTATTCTGTGAATCACAGGGAGAGCCAAGGAACATTGCCATGCTGCGTGGATTGAATTTGATTGTCATGTTAGCCTACATGGCCACGGTCGGGAGATGGCCTGCCGCTTTTGCGGACGAACCGCTGGCAGTCGATCGCTTAGCGGCTGTTGCGCCCGCGCACATCGACGTGGCTCATGCGCCTGCGCCACTGTACGACGATCCGGTGTGGCACGGCGCGACCGATCCCTACGTGATTTGGATGCCGGGCAAAGGGGAGAATCACCAAGGGCAGTGGTGGATGTACTACACGCAGCGGCGGTCGACGCTGGAAAATCCCCACGGGGTCGATTGGGTGCATGGCAGCGCCATTGGAATCGCCACCTCCGCCGACGGCTTACATTGGAAGTACGCCGGCGTGTGTCAGGGCGATCATCATTTGGCCGATCCGGTTGCGGCGAACATCAGTTGGTGGGCCCCGTGTTTATTGTGGGACGGGGGCAGGCTGCACATGTTCGTGGTGCTAGTGCATGGCATTTTTACGAGTTGGACGGGAGATCGCACTATCGAACACTTCACGAGTAACGACGGCGTGAATTGGCAATTCGTTTCCACGTTGAAGCTTTCGTCCATGCGCTGCATTGACCCAATGGTGCTGAAAATTGGGGACCTGTGGTACATCTGGTACAAGGACGAAGCCGCGGGCTCGCACACTTGGATGGCCCATTCACCCGACTTGAACGATTGGACTGTCGACAAGGAAGTGGTTGGCGGGCATGGCCACGAAGCGCCGTTCGTGTGGTATTGGAAAGGAGCGTATTGGCTCATTGTCGATGCCGGCCGCAGCCTGCCGGTTTACCGTTCCGAATCCGGCACCGACCATTGGGTGCTGAACAACACGCTGCTTTCCGGCACCGAAGGGAAGCGACCGCAAGACAACCGAGTGGGGAAGCATCCGGCAATTGTGCTGCAGGGGGATCAATGCTTGATTTATTACTTCACCGAGTCGAACCGCCGGAGCGTGATTCAATTGGCGGAATTGACGCTAGACGGCGATGGGAAAATTCAGTGCGATCGCAATCAATATCTGGCCACGACGCCGGCACCGCCGCAACCTTGAAGATTGCGTTTGCCTGGCGACCCCGCACTCCACGCTTCGAAAAAGCTGCCAGGTTAATAAATGGGCCAGACGCCGGGAGTGGCCAGTTCGATCAGGTTTTCGTCCGGATCGCGGAAGTAAATGCTGTAGCCGCCGCGCTCCCAATGAATGCGGCTTTCGATGGGCACTTCGTGCAGTGCCAAATGCGCCTCCCATTGCGAAAACTCTTCCCTGGCGCAGGCGAACGCTAAATGCAACTGTCCGTGACCATCGTGCGGGGGCAACACGCCGCCGGCCAGCGGAATCGGCTCGACCGAAGCGCCGCGCTTGAACAGAAGCAACACTTGCTTGCCTGTTATCGCCAGGGCGCATAGCCGATCGTCGGCGAACATTCGTTGAAAGCCGAACACGGTTTCGTAAAACCGCGCCGCCTGATTGACATCGGCAACGTACAACGACGTTTCTAAAACACCAGTGATTTTGGGCATGGAACAATTCGTCGTGCTTTTCGGAAAACAGTGTATTCATTCGCGGCGGCCTTTATGGTAAGCCGCCGGAGGACAAATTCCTATCGCAAGTTTGCGCCTCCTGCGAACCCTGGCCCGGCAGATTTGTCTGTTGCCCAGGTCAATGGATTTTCAGGCAGGGGCCGTAGCGATGCTGTTATTCATCACCGGTTTTGCCACCGGCACACTGTTGACGGTATACCTGTTGCTGGACGTAAATCGGTCGCAAGGGGAAGGCCCAACCAATCCGGCAAAAGAACACGCAGAGAAGTGGCTACATCAGCGCCCTCCGCCCCCTTTTTAAGCACGGGATGTTTTGCGCTATGCTTTTTGTGAACGATCAAACGCCGGACCAAAAAACTGCAATGCGAAATGCAACGCATTGCCATGCTTGACCAAGCCGATTTTGAACGGCCGCTGAGAACGTTGTTGCGCGGGGCCAGAACAGCGGTTCGCACGCGCAGTGCGCGCCGTATTGCCCGCCGGGCCGCCCGCAGAAATGGTGTGTGAGTCGAGCCTTATCGACCGGTGATTTTATCCCAAAGCTTTTCGCTCACCTGAGCCAGTTGGCCGCTTCTTTTGCCCAATAGGTGATGATGATCGATGCGCCGGCGCGGCGGATGGCCGTCAGCATTTCCAGCGCCACGGCCTGTTCGTCAAGCCAGCCGTTTATGGCGGCGGCTTTTACCATGCTGAACTCGCCAGAAACATTGTAAGCCGCCAGGGGGACGCCCGGAAAGCGCTCCCGCACGTCGCGGATGATGTCGAGATACGCCAGCGCCGGCTTGACCATGACAATGTCGGCCCCTTCGGCCAGATCGAGCTCCACTTCGCGCAGCGCTTGGCCGGCGGCTGCGGCCGGGTCCATTTGATAACCGCGGCGATTGCCTGCTTGCGGCGTACTTTCCGCCGCATCGCGAAATGGGCCGTAAAACGCGCTGGCGTATTTGGCGGCGTAGCTCATGATCGGCACGTGCAATAGATTTGCGGCGTCCAAAGCGCGGCGGATGGCGCCGATCATGCCGTCCATCATGCCGCTAGGGGCCACCATATCGGCGCCAGCCTGCGCGTGGCTGACCGCCTGCTTGGCAATGAGTTCCAGCGTGGCATCGTTATCGACATCTAGCCGGCCGGTTTTTTCGTTCAGCACGCCGCAGTGGCCGTGGTCGGTATATTCGCAGAAACACACGTCGGTAATGACCAGTAAATTCGCCGCGGCTTTTTTCACCGCACGAATGGCCTGCTGCACAATTCCGGCGTCGTTGTACGAATCGCTGCCGGTGGCATCTTTCTTGGCTGGAATGCCGAACAGCAAAATGCCCCCCAGGCCCAAATCGGCAATGGCGCGGACTTCCTCGCCCAAACGATCAGGCGACCACTGATAATGCCCAGGCATTGAACCGATTTCTTGCTTGATATTCTGCCCGGCCCGCACAAACAGCGGCAGCACAAAGTTGCCCGGCTGCAAACGCGCTTCGCGCACTAACTCCCGCACCAGTGGATGGTAGCGCAACCGCCGCAACCGCGTGCTGGGAAAACCGGATATGGAATGCTGTTCGGCCATGTTTTTCTTATAACTGAAAAGGCTGGGTAATTAAACCGCAGAGGACGCAGAGGAGCGCGGAGGAAGATTTTTATAAGGAAGGCAAGAAGTTAGGAATACCGGAATAGGCATGAAAAAAATCGTCATGGATTATCTAAGGTAGGTTAGTTTCATTTACTGCTTTTCCTGTCTCGCTACTTTTCCAATTTCCTTATGCAATTCTGCTATTCTTCTCTGCGTTCCTCCGCGTCCTCCGCGGTTCATTTTGCCTGTTCCAGCGCTGCTTTGGCTTTGGCTATCGATTCGGCGGCCCACGGTTTGTCGCCGTACAAGGTGATAATGCTTTGCCAAATGTTTCGAGCTTGCTCCGGCGAAGTTTGTCGAAGTTGCTCGGCCCGTTGCAAATTGGCGTCGATCACGGCTAGATCTTCGGGCATAGATTTCGCCGTCAGATTGCGTAGCTCTTTCAAATCCTCTCGGGCGAATTCTACGCACTGGGCCGTGCTTTCGCTCAGGTCGGTTTGCGATCCGTACAATTCGACCAGGGCTTGCAATTTGTCGATGGTCCGCTGCCGGTCGATGGACACGCCGTTAATTGCTTCCAAATAATCGCGCTCCACCGGACTGAGTGTGTCGTCATCGTGAGCCCGCGTCAGGAGCCGTTTCTTTTGTCGCTGCAAATTGATTTCCTCTTGGTAGCGCTTTATGTCCGCGGCGCGCTCGTGGTCAGGAAATCGGGCTAGAAAACTGTTGATGTCGTCTTCCGCGCCCAAAAGCGCCTTGCCGTGACTCTCGCTGGCGGCAGTGTTGATCCGGCTCAGCAGTTTTTCCGCCGAGGGGGGCCGGGACAGATACCACACTAGGCCGCCGATCATGGCCAGGCTTAACAATAGCAACATAATTTGAATGACGGACGAATTGTTTTCGGTGGCCCGTTGCAGTTCCTCTTGCTGGCGCTCGTCTTCTTCAATGGTGGTGAAGCGGTTTTGCACAATCGTTGCTTGCGGACGCAGCTCGGATTGAGGGCGCACTTCGGACTGCGCAGCCGCTGCCACTTGCTCTTGCAACGCCGCGCCGGAAGAGCCCGACGCCGGACCTGTCGGCGCGCGCGACACCGTCCCCATACCCATATTCTCGCCTGCCACCGCCGCAACCGAAGCGCTGGGAGCGATCATGGTTGAAGCATTCGGATCGTACGGGGTGGCCGGCAAAGGCGGAGTCGGAATTGACGTTCCCGGCCGTGTCGCAACACGCGGATCGACACGCCCTTCATCCGGCGGGCTGCCGTTGCTGACAGTTTTATTTACCGGCGGCTGGCTATCGCCGTCGTCGGGGGGCGCAGCAGAATCTTCCTCCGGGCGCTGGCGGATCATCGACAGGCCATGTTCCATCGCCGAGAGTTGCCGGCCCAACACCAATGCGTTGGGAGCACGGGCCGCCGGCTCTTTCGACAGCAGGCGATTGATGAGATCTTCCAGCTCGACCGGAACGCCCTGTGCGTAGCGTGACAAAGGCGGGGCCGGTTCGAAGCGCTGCTTGTGCAACATTTCGGCCAGCGACGCGGCCCGAAACGGCGGCCGGCCGGCGAGCATGGCGAACATCACGCCCCCCAGGCTGTACAAATCGCTTTGCGGGGTCACGCGCTCCCCGGTGGCCTGCTCGGGCGACATATACTCGGCCGTGCCCACCAGCGCGCCGTCCATCGTCAAGCGGTTGTTGCCGAACAAGCGCGCGATGCCGAAATCGGTGAGCTTGATGTCGGAATCGTCTTCGTTCAACAACAAATTCGCGGGTTTGATGTCGCGGTGAATGACGCCATGATCGTGTGCGTGCCGCAGCGCCTTGCACAGTTTGACCGCATACTGGACCACTTCGCGCCAAGTAAAGCGGCGTCCTTGTTGCAGCTCTTCCTCCACGCTGTGCCCGCGGACCAACTCCATGGCGTAATACAAATGCCCCTCTTGCTCACCAAAGCCGAGCATCCGCACAATGTTAGGATGCTTGAGTTTTTTCAGCGTGTTAATTTCTAGCTCGAATCGTTCGCGAAAGCCCTCTTCTTCCGCCAGATGCGGATTAAGAACTTTAATGGCGGCCGGCTCGGTGGTTTCGACATTCAGCCCTTCGAACACGGCGCCCATGCCGCCGCGCCCCAGCCGCCGGCCAATTTTGTACGGTCCCAAGCGATCGAATTGCATGATCGACCCGCCAACGTAAAATAGACATCGCCACAAACATTCATTGTACCTAGTTTTTTCCCGCCGGCATCGGCGCGGCAGCGCCCATAATATTGACGTGTCAAACGTGTTCGGCCTGTTGAACATATACAAACCCGCGGGGCAGACTTCGCGCTGGGTCGTTGATCGGGTGCAGCGGCTAGTGAAACCGGCCAAAGCGGGGCACGCCGGCACGCTGGATCCGCTGGCCACGGGCGTGCTCATTGTTTGTGTTGGGCAAGCCACGCGGTTGATCGATTACGTCCAGCAAATGCCCAAGCGTTATCGGGCTACTTTCATGCTGGGCCGCAGCAGCGCGACAGAAGATGTCGAGGGCAAAATCATCGCATTGGAAAACCCACCCATTCCTTCGCGGCTGGAAGTGGAAGCCGCCGCCGCGAAATTCATCGGTCAAATCGAGCAGCGACCGCCGATATTTTCCGCCCTGAAAGTGAGTGGGCAGCGGGCCTATAAGCTGGCCCGTAAAGGCCGCACGGTGGAATTACAGCCCCGCCCTGTGACTATCCACTGGCTGCAAGTGGCCGAGTATGAATACCCGCAATTGACATTGGAGCTGCAATGCAGCGGCGGCACGTATGTGCGTTCGCTGGGGCGCGACTTGGCCGAAGCGCTGGGCACCGCCGCGGTGATGAGCAAGCTGAAACGCACGGCCATCGGCAAATTTCGCGCGGAAGAAGCCGTCGATGTGACGACGCTTAGCCGCGAAAATCTCGCACAGCATTTGCTTCCTCCGCAAACCGCCGTCGGTCATTTGCCCGTTATTTGGCTTTCTCAACCTGAAATCGACGCCATTTCTCGTGGATTGTTCATCGCCCGGCCTGCAGCGCTTAATGAACCGCCCGGCGCGGAGTATGCCGCGTTTGACGGCTGCGGAAACCTTGCGGCCATTCTCCACCGGCGCGGCGACGGGCTGCTGGGCCCGGTGCGGAATTTTCCACCCGAATAATTTCGGCGCCGGCTTGCGACCTGGGTGCTTCGCCAGCCGACAAACTTTTCCAGGTCGGCACAAACCTTCGCCTTTACGCTCGATCTTGTCGAGTTCCACGTCTTTCCGCCGATAGGTGGCACGTTGGGTGGTAAAATTCCATGCGGTCCGAAATGCACACAACTTTAGGGAGCAATTTTGAGCAGGGATGCAAACATAGTCGCCAACGATTGACGGATTTTTCCGAATCGACGCTTCCAGGCTTCGGCTTGGAAACCGTCGCAGGGCAACCGACGACTGGATTTTGACTTGAAAGCATCTATGCCCGAACAACGTAGTCATAAACTCGACGTGCTTGCGCTGGCGTTGTTGGCACTGGTGTTGTTTTTGACCGTGGCTCTGGTCACGTATCATCCGAACGATGTGTCTGGGGCGCTTCCGGGCGGGCAACTCATCAACACCGTGCCAGGGGCACATTCGGCTTCGCTGGTCGCCAAAATTAGCAATGCCTGCGGGCGCTCCGGGGCGTACGTGGCTGAAGGCTTGTATCGCCTGCTGGGTTGGGGCGCGTTTTTCCTGGTCGGTTCGCTGGTGGTCGTAGATTTATGGCTGTTAACCCGCCGGCCACTGAATGACGTGCCCCTGCGCGCCAGTGGTTGGCTGATGACGCTGGTCGGCGTGACCACCATGTTAGCCTTGGTTGGACCGTCCATTTCGCCAGGGCCTGTGATCGGGCCGGGCGGTTACATGGGAGCCGCGGGGCGGGCGTTATTGGAAATCAATTTCGCGGTGACCGGCGCATTCATTCTCGCCATCAGCTTGCTGGT
>Ga0335083_10006798_pt1 | contig 14196 bp, 10 predicted proteins | sample Lox_Sample_42_FD_206716 | JGI IMG/M metagenome (GOLD analysis project Ga0335083, IMG submission 206716) | Soil microbial communities from Loxahatchee National Wildlife Refuge, Florida, United States - Lox_Sample_4.2 | ecosystem: Environmental > Terrestrial > Soil > Wetlands | place: USA...
ACCCGGTGCCGACGTACACCTGCGGCATCCCCTTGCCGGACTCGATCTCGATCACCCGGCTGAGACCGAAGTCACCGAGCTTGGCGTTCCCGTAGCCATCGAAGAGCACGTTCTCCGGCTTGATGTTCTGGTGGGTGAGCCCCTGGGAGTGGGCGGCGCGCAGCCCGTAGGCGAGCTGGAGGAAGATCCGCATCGCCTGCGCCACCGGGAGGCCCTTGCCGGCCGTCTGGTCGAGCCGCTCGCGGAGGTTCCCCCGGAGCAGCTCCATCACCACGTAGGGACGGCCGACGTCCGTGTTCTGGTCGAGGATGCACACCACGCCCGGGTGCCGCACTTGCGCCTGCGCGCAGAGCTCGCTCTTCAGCCGCTTCACCACGTCCGAGCGCTGGAGGAAGGAGAAGTAGCCGAAGATGTCCTTCAGCTCCTTGATCGACACTTCGGTGCCGAGGCTGTTCTGGCGGCCCTTGTAGACCGTCCCCAGGGGGCCGGAGCCGATGGCATCGAACTTCGCGTAGCGGAGGTCCCCGTCGCCCGCCTTGCTCGTCGCGGCGGCGCGGCCGTCCACTGCCTGGAGCCCGTCGACCGCGGAGGCGGCCCGCCTCGGCGCGGGGCGAGGCACGGGGGTGCTGGAGGGGGGCGGGGGAGGCTGGGTCACTGCGTTCTCCAGGGTGACGTGTTCGGAGATGGAGACGGCCGCCTCCACCTCCACGGGGTACGAGGACCCGATCGGCTCATCGGACGGCCCGAGCTGCTCGGAAAAGAACTCCCCCACCTCACCGCTGAAGCGGTCCAGCTCGTTTCCTTCCACCACCCGCTCGCCGGTGTCGGTGAGCCGCAGCTGGGCCTCCCGGTCCATGGCGATGTAGTGGAATTTCCGGAGAAAGAAGAAGTAGGCGTCAAACTCCAGCGACACCGCGGGCTCGAGCGCGGTCTTCACGTCGGCCAGCTTGTTCGACCGGCCGAGCCGGCTGTTCTCCCGGAGGTTCTTCAGGATGAACAACGCCTCTCCGCTCACCGTGTCGCGGGTGATGGGCGCCCTCTGCGTGTTCATGGCGTTCCTCAAGACTCGTCGGATGTTAGCCGATCCGTAGCAACTGCTTCACCGTCTCCAGGACCTGGACGAACTTCAGCGGCTTGCCCAGGTACACGTCTACCCCGAAGTCGGTGGCGCGCACCTGCGCCTCCGTCCCACCCCCGCTGATGGCTACCACGGGAACGGCCCGGAAGCGCGCATCGGATTTCATCCGCTGGACGAGCTGGAATCCATCCAAGACAGGCATGTAGAGGTCGGTGACCACCAGGTCGAACCGGCCCCGCTCCAGCTGGGCCAGCGCTCCGTACCCATCCTGGGCGAAGTGGACCTCCATCGGGACGCGACCCGCGAGCTCCTGCAAGGCCAGCTTCTTCAGCACGTAGCTCACCATCTCCATGACGTGGGGGTTGTCCTCCACCACCAGGACCCGGTAGCCCACCGCGGCCGGGGCGGGCCTGGCCGGGCCGCCCTCGGCGAGCACCGACTGCAGGCGCCGGCGCGCCGCCGCATCCGGGACGCGGATGCCCAGTCCCCCCACCGCGTCCGGGCGGGGAACGCGCACCCAGACCACCTCGCCGTCGAGGGGAACCGGCTCGAGGAGGCCGGGGAAGGAGATGGCCAGGGCCACGCGGTCCCCGGGGGCGAGCGCCTCCGAGGTCTGAACGAACAGCCCGCCCCGCGAGAGGTTCTCCGTCGCGCTGACCGCTTCGGACCGATCGCGAAAATGGACGCGCAGGACGAATGGCAGCCGTGCGTCGCCGCGCTTCTCTTCCTCGTCCATCACCACGTGCCTATCGTTGACAGGGACCCTCGAAAGCCCCTACGAAGCCGCCCCGATGGGGTCGCCCTTCTTCTCGGCCGAGGAGCAGCGCGTCTTCGACGCGAAGCTGTCGGAGATTCTCTCGCACTACCCGGCGGACCGCAAAGGCGCGGCAATGCTGCCCGCGCTCCGACTCCTCCAGGACATCAAGGGGTGGCTGCCGCCCGAGGGGCTGGTGCTGGTGGCCAAGGCCCTGGAGGTCCCCCCGGAGCGGGCCTACGAGGTGGCCACCTTCTACGTGATGTTCCACACCACCAAGCCGGGCAAGCACGTCGTCGACGTCTGCACCAACCTCTCCTGCTCGCTCCGCGGCGCCGAGGAGCTGCTGGTGCATCTGGAAACCCGGCTGGGGGTGAAGGCGGGCAATTCCAACGAGCAGTGGACGCTGCGGGAGACGGAGTGCCTGGCCTCCTGCGGCACCGCCCCCTGCCTTCAAGTGGACGAAGTCCACCACGAGAACCTCACCCGCTCCCGGGTGGATGCCATCCTCGACAAGCTTTCCTGAAATTCCCGGAGGGAAGACAAGCACCATGCTGCCGGCCGCCGAGAAGGTCATCACCCGGAACTGGGGAAAGCCGGAGTCGTGGACCCTCAAGGCCTACCAGGCCAACGGCGGCTACCGAGCGCTGGAGAAGGCGCTGGGGATGGCTCCGGACCAGGTCACCGACGAGGTGAAGAAGAGCAACCTCCGGGGGCGGGGCGGCGCCGGCTTCCCCACCGGGATGAAGTGGAGCTTCGTCCCCAAGGACAATCCCAAGCCGCGTTACCTGGCGGTGAACGCCGACGAGTCCGAGCCGGGCACGTTCAAGGACCGCTACATCCTGGAACATGACCCGCACATGCTCCTGGAAGGCATCGGCATCACCTGCTGGGCGCTCGGCGCCCACACCGCCTACGTGTACGCGCGCGGCGAGTTCAAGTTCCAGGCGGAGCGCCTGGAGCACGCCGTCGAGGAGGCCTACCGGGCGGGCATCCTCGGAAAGAGCGTCCTCGGGCGGCCCTTCGCCCTCGACGTCTACGTCGTGCGCGGGGCGGGGGCGTATATCTGCGGCGAGGAGACGGGGATGCTCGAGTCCCTGGAGGGCAAGAAGGGCTGGCCCCGCCTCAAGCCCCCCTTCCCGGCGGTGGTCGGCCTGTTCGGCTGCCCCACGGTGGTGAACAACGTGGAGACGATCAGCTCGGTGCCGCACATCATCGAGCACGGCGGGGAGTGGTACTCCAAGCTCGGCACCGAGAAGTCGGGCGGGACGAAGCTGATCTGCCTTTCCGGATCCGTGCGGCGGCCCGGGGTGTTCGAGATCTCGATGCGCACCACTGTGCGCCAGCTCATCGAGGACGAGCGCTACGGCCAGGGCATGCCCCCCGGGCGGAAGGTGAAGGCGGTCATCCCCGGCGGCTCCAGCGCCCCGGTGCTGGCGGCCCACGAGCTCGACGTGGAGCTGGAGTTCGAGGCCCTGAAGAAGGTGGACAACATGGCCGGCTCGGGCGGGGTGATCGTCATGGACGACGCCACCTGCATGGTCCGCTGCCTGTGGCGGGTGACGCGCTTCTACGCCGAGGAGTCGTGCGGCCAGTGCACCCCCTGCCGGGAGGGGGGGCCGTGGGCCACCCGCATCCTGCGCAAGCTGGAAGAGGGCCGCGGCGAGCCGGAGGACCTGGACATCCTCGTCCACGTGGCACACAGCATCGCCCCCTTCCCGCCCATCGGGCTGGGGAACACCATCTGCGCGCTGGGGGACTCCATCGCCCTTCCCATCCACAGCTTCGTGGCCCGCTTCCGGGGCGAGTTCGAGGCCCACGTCTCGCAGCACCGGTGCCCCTTCGGCGACAGGCCCTGGGGGCACTACGGAGCCCTTCCCGCGTGAACCTCAACGGGCAGGAAGTGGTCTTCTACCTGCTCGCCGGGGCCACCCTCGGCTCGGCGGCCCTGGTCATCGCCGCGCGGAATCCGATCAACTCCGCCATGTCGCTGGTGGCCACCTTCTTCTTCCTGGCCGGGCTCTACGCCCAGCTCCTGGCCCACACCATCGCCGTGCTCCAAGTCCTGGTCTACGCCGGGGCGATCATGGTGCTCTTCCTGTTCGTGATCATGCTCCTCTCGCTCACCGACCTCGGTGAGCCGGTGCGGCGCGTGACCTTCTCGCGAGTGGTGGGAGGGGCGGCGGCGGCCGGGCTGCTCATGGTGCTGGTGGCCGGGGTGTCGCGCTGGCAGGCCACCTCGGTGGAGAATCTCCCGCCCGGCAGCAAGGCCTTCGGGACGCTGGAGGCGGTGGGGGGGCTGCTCTACGCCCGGTGGATCCTTCCCTTCGAGGTCGTCTCCCTCTTGCTCCTGGTGGCCATGGTGGGGGCGGTGGTGGTGGCCAAGCCCCGCATCTAAGGAGGCGTTCGCGCGCACATGCACTTGCCCGGCAGCCAGGTCGCCATCCAGAACTACCTGCTCGTGGCCGCGCTGCTCTTCTGCATGGGCATGCTCGGGGTGCTCGTCCGCCGCAACGCGCTGGTGGTGTTCATGAGCATCGAGCTGATGCTCAACGCCTCCAACCTCACCTTCCTCGCCTTCGCCCGGGATCGCCTGGACATCACCGGTCACCTGGCGGCGCTCTTCGTCATCGCCGTGGCCGCCGCCGAGGCGGCCATCGGACTGGCCATCGTCATCGCCGTCTTCCGCAACCGGGGCACGGTGAACGTGGAAGACATCCGGACCATGAAGTACTAGGCCCCCGAAACCGACATGGATACCTCCAGCTGGTGGACGACGGCGTGGGCGAACCCCAAGGCGCTCTCCGCCTCGCTGTGGCTGATCATCGCCCTTCCCGCCCTGGGAGCGGTGGTGTGCGGGCTGCTCGGAAAGACGCTCGGGCGCACCTACGTCAACCTCATCGCCTGCGCCACGGTGCTGGGGAGCCTGTTCCTCTCCGCCTTCTGCTTCCAGGCGGTGACCGACCCGAGCGCGCTGGTCCTCTCACCGGCCAGCGGCACCGGGGTGCGCTTCGCCCTGGCCGGGGACTTCGGCACCTGGTTCTCGGCGGGGAGCTTCGTCGCCCACTACGGGCTGTGGGTGGATCGCCTCACCGCGACGATGCTCCTGGTGATCACCGGGGTGGGCTTCCTCATCCACCTCTACAGCACCGGGTACATGGAGCACGACGAGGGGTACTGGCGCTTCTTCAGCTACCTCAACCTCTTCATGGCGATGATGCTCACCCTGGTGATGGCCGACAACCTGGTCCTCCTCTTCGTCGGGTGGGAGGGCGTCGGGCTGTGCAGCTACCTGCTCATCGGCTACTACTACACCGACGCCGAGAAGGCGTGGTACGGGCGCAAGGCCTTCATCTACAACCGGGTGGGCGACTGCGCCTTCATCGTGGCGATGATGCTCATCGTCGTCACCGTCACCGCCTACGCGCAGTCGCCGGCCAACGACACCCAGCTCTTCGCCTGGAAGCAGCGCAAGACGATGTGGACCCGGGCGGTGGCCGATCCCGGGCCGCTCAACTTCCAGGTGCTTGAGGAGTTCGCCCGCGTCCTGCCCGCCTCTCCGGTGACGGGGAACACCAACGTGCTGGAGACGGCCATCCCCTCCGGCCCGCTGGCCGGGTTCAGCTACGGCGGGACGCTGACCGTCATCTTCCTCCTCCTCCTGCTCGGAGCGACCGGGAAGAGCGCCCAGCTCCCGCTCTACGTCTGGCTCCCGGACGCCATGGCCGGACCCACCCCGGTCTCGGCGCTGATCCACGCGGCGACGATGGTCACCGCCGGTGTCTACATGCTCTGCCGGATGAGCCCGCTGCTCGTCCTCTGCCCCCGGGCGATGGCCGTGGTGGCGGTGGTGGGCGCGGTGACCGCGCTCTTCGCGGCGCTGATCGCCTTCGCCCAGGACGACATGAAGAAGATCCTGGCCTACTCCACCATCAGCCAGCTGGGGTACATGTTCCTCGGCGTGGGAGTGGGCGTTTTCTGGGCGGCCATCCTCCACCTCGTCACCCATGCCTGCTTCAAGGGCTGCCTCTTCCTCAGCGCCGGCAGCGTGATGCACGGCAACGCCGACGAGCTGGACATCAAGAGGCTGGGCGGGCTGAGCAAGACGATGCGCTGGACCACGTGGTGCTTCGGCATCGCCACCCTGGCCATCACCGGCATCGTTCCCCTGAGCGGCTTCTTCTCCAAGGACGACATCCTGGACGGCGCGCTGCACGCGCACGTGGCCGGCGCGCCCTGGGTGGGGACCACCGTCTACACCCTGGGGATGGTGGGTGCGGTGGCCACCGCCTTCTACATGAGCCGGCTCTTCCTGCTCGCCTTCACCGGTGAGCGCTCGAAGGAGGCCAGGACGCCGCACGCCCACGAGAGCGGCTGGGTGATGGTCGCCCCGCTGGTCATCCTCGCCGGCCTGTCGGTGCTGCTCATCAGCCACGGCATCCCGGGGCTGATCAACGTCCTCGCCAGGTGGTTCCCCAGCTGGGTCCAGGCGCCGCCCGGAGAGCCCCAGACCCTGATGCAGATCTTCCTCAAGTCCGTGTTCGACGTCTCGGACAAGCTGGCCTTGCAGGTGAAGAGCGTCACCTTGGGCCACGTCGCGGTGCCGGTCGTCCTCCTCTACGTCTTCGGCTGGGTGGTGGCGGTGGCCGGCGGCGCGGTGGCCTACGTGCTCTACAAGCGCGTCTTCCCCGCCCGGGCCGGGCAGCCCGTGCCGCCGCTCTTCGCCGCCGTCCGCTCCTTCACCGTGCACAAGTTCTACGTGGACGAGCTCTACGACGGGCTCATCATCCGCCCGATCAAGTACCTGGCCATCGGCCTCTACCGGGTGGTGGACCAGCTGGTCATCGACACGGCGGCCGTGGCCGTGGCCTGGATCATCGGGCGCGTCGGGTCGCTGCTCCGCTACGTCCAGAGCGGCAACGCCCAGGCCTATGCCGCTGCCATGGCGGTGGGGCTCCTCGTGGGCGTCGGCTACGCGCTCTTCCAGGTGATCGCCCGATGAGCGCCTTTCCGCCCTCGCTCCTGACCCTGGTGGTCTTCGTCCCGGTGGCCGGTGCGCTGCTCCTCATCTTCATCCCCCACGGGGAGAAGAATCAGGTCCGCGCCTGGACCCTCCTGACCATGGTCGCCGATCTCGTGCTGGCCGCCATCGCCTACGGGCAGTTCGACCCCAAGGGCCCGGAGTTCCAGTTCCAGGAGTTGCGCCCGTGGATCCCCCCGCTGGGCATCACCTACCACCTCGGGGTCGACGGGCTGAGTGTCTCGCTGGTCCTCCTCACCGGCTTTCTCGGCCCGATCCTGGTGCTCGCCTCGTGGAAGTTCATCCAGGAGCGGGTGAAGGAGTTTCACCTGGCCCTGCTGCTCATGCAGACGGCCATGCTCGGCAGCCTGGTCTCGCTGGACCTGATCCTCTTCTACGTCTTCTTCGAGGCGATGCTCGTCCCGATGTACCTGAACATCGGGGTGTGGGGCTCGGAGGAGAGGCTCAGGGCGGCGGTGACGTTCTTCCTCTACACCTTCGTCGGCTCGCTCCTGATGCTGGTGGCCATCCTGGCCATCTATCTGGCCCAGCCGGCCGGGACCCGGAGTTTCGAGTACGGAGCGGTGTACAACTCGCTCGTCGCCGCCCACCGCGAGCTGGCCGCCTGCACCGGCCCGGGCGCCTGCCCCGGGCTCTCGTCCCTGGCGCTGACCCTGAAGATCTGGGGACCGCTGATGTTCCTGGCCTTCGCCCTGGCCTTTGCCATCAAGGTCCCGATGTTCCCGGTCCACACCTGGCTCCCGCTGGCCCACGTGGAAGCGCCGGTGGCCGGCTCGGTGGTCCTGGCCGGGGTGATGCTGAAGCTGGGGACGTACGGCTTCTGGCGCTTCGCCATCCCCCTCTTCCCGGGCGCCGCCTACCAGTTCCGCCCGCTCTTCGTCAGCCTGGCCGTGGTGGGCATCGTCTACGGCGCGCTGATGTGCCTGGCGCAGCACGACGGCAAGAAGCTCATCGCCTACAGCTCGGTGTCCCACCTCGGGATGTGCATGCTCGGCATCTTCGCCCTCACCGCCGAGGCGGCCACCGGCAGCGCCTTCCAGATGCTCAGCCACGGGGTCTCCACCGGGGCGCTGTTCACCCTCTTCGGCTTCGCCTACGAGAGGCGCCACACCCGGGCCATCAACGCCTACGGCGGGATCGCCAAGGTGATGCCCGTCTTCGCCGCGTGCTTCGTGATCATCGCCTTCTCCAGCATCGCCGTCCCCGGCACCAACGGCTTCGTCGGGGAGTTCCTGGTGCTCCTCGGCGCCTTCAAGGCCCCCGGGCTGTGGCTCGGCTTCCCGCTCCTGGCGGCGACCACCGTCTTCCTCGGAGCGGCTTATCTGTTGTGGATGGTCCAGAAGATCTTCTTCGGACCCATCGACCGGCCGGAGAACGAAGGGCTCCGGGACCTCGACCTCCGGGAGAAGCTGATCGCCGGCGTCTTCGTGGTCGCCGTCCTGCTCATGGGGCTCCAGCCGCAGCCGCTCCTCGACCGGCTGGCTCCCTCCACCGAGCGGTTCATCGCCCGGGCACGGCTCGGGACCCCCGACGCGCCCAAGGTCCGCGACGGGGAGATCCGGGTGGAGATGCTCCCGCTTCCCGGTGCTCCCTCCACCGCCTCTGCTCCGGCCACCGCTCTCCTGACGCCCCGCTGACATGCTCCCCCTGCCCAACATCACCGGGGCCGACTTCACACCGCTCTGGCCGGCGCTGCTCCTCTCCGCGGCCGCCATCCTGCTTCTCCTCTCCGAGGCCTTTCTCTCCGCGAAGAGCTCGCGCACCTACCAGGCAGTGATCGCGGTGGGGACCAGCGTCCTGGCCGGGCTGATCGCGCTGGCCTCCGCCTTCCAGCCCGCGCGCCCGGTATTCCTCGGATTCGGGGTGCTCGACCCGTTCGGAAGCTTCCTCACCGCCGTGGTGTGCCTGAGCCTTGCGCTGGCCTGCCTCCTCGGGAACGGGTTCTTGCGAGCGCGGGGGGCCGAGCGAGGCGAGTTCTACTCGCTGATGCTCTTCGCCGCCGCGGGAATGAGCCTCCTCGCCGTCTCGGCGGAGTTCATCACCCTCTTCATCAACCTCGAGGTGATGAGCATCGCCACCTACGCCCTGGCCAGCTTCCTCCGCCGCGGGCCGCGCCCTGCGGAGGCCGGCTTCAAGTACTTCATCCTCGGCGCCTTCTCCTCGGCGCTGCTCCTCTACGGAGTGGCCCTCCTCTACGGCGCCACCGGGAGCACCCTCCTCACGGAGATGGGTCGCGAGGTGGCCCGCATCTTCTCCGACCCGGGCTCGGACCGGCGCCTGCTGGTCGAGTGCGGGATGGCCCTGGTCGCCGCCGGGCTGGCCTTCAAGGTGGCGGCCGTGCCCTTCCACATGTGGACCCCGGACGTCTACGAGGGGGCGCCCACGCCGGTGACGGCGCTGATGAGCGCCGGAGTGAAGGCGGCGGCCTTCGCCGCGCTGGTCCGCGTCTTCGTCTCGCTCGGACACGGGCTGGATGCCGCCACGCCGGTGCTCCTCTTCTCCACCCTGGCCATCCTGACCATGGTGGTGGGCAACCTGCTCGCCCTCCCGCAGCGGAGCGTGAAGCGGATGCTCGCCTACTCGTCCATCGCCCACGCCGGATACGTCCTGGTCGGCGTGACCGCGCTCTTCGTCTCCTCGCCGCGGGCCGGTCTCCCCGGGGTGACGGTGCTCGTCGCCGGTGAGCGGGTGGACCAGGCGCAGGTGCTCCGTTCCATCCTCTTCTACCTCTTGGCCTACACCGTGACCGCGGTGGGCGCCTTCGGGCTGGTGGGAGCGCTGGAGCGCCAGGAGGACGAGACGCGCGGCTTCGCCTGGGACCTGGACCGCTTCAGCGGGCTCGCCCAGCGGCGGCCTGCCTGGGCCTGGGCGATGGCCGCCTTCATGCTCTCGCTGGGAGGTATTCCGCCGATGGCGGGCTTCATCGCCAAGCTGCTCGTCTTCCAGGTGGCGGTCGGCGCCGGGCTGGTGACGCTGGTGGTGGTGGGGGTGCTCACCAGCGCGGTTGGCGCGTTCTATTACCTGCGGGTGGTGGTCTACATGTTCATGCGGCCGGCGCCCGAGCAGGCGGCAGCGCCGGATCGCCGGTGGACCACCGAGCTCGCCCTGGCCTTCACCGCGGTGGCGGTGGTGCTCCTGGGCGTCGCCCCGTCCCTGGTGGACCGCTGGCTGGGCCCGGCCGGGCAACTCCTCGGCCGGTAGGCCTGTCCCGGGGCTGAAAAGGCCCTGCAATGGCCGGTGGCTTGACACGTCTACAGTCGTAGTATTACACGTGTCGAACTTCCGGGAGGCTTCCGCATGACCGACCCCAGCCAGTTCACGGATCTCCAGCTGGCCATCCTCCGCGTCCTCTGGAAGCAGGGGACGGCCACCGTCGCCGACGTGGTCCAGGCGCTCCGCCCCGAGCGGGACCTGGCGCCGACCACCGTGGCCACCCTGCTCAGCCGCCTCGAGAAACGGGGCGTCGTGTCACACACCACCCGTGCGCGGCAATACCTCTACCGGGCCAGCGTCTCGGAGGGGGAGGTTCGGGCATCGATGGTGAGCGGCCTGACCGAGACCCTCTTCGGCGGCGACGTCTCGGCTCTGATGAGCCACCTGCTCGACCCGAGCGCCATCCGGCCGGGGGACCTGGAAAGAGTGCGTGACCTCATCGCTCGCGCGGAGGCAGGCCTGGAGGGAACCGATGACCACCGCTGACCTGATCCGCCTCGGCCAGTCGCTGGCCGCCGTCGGCGCCGCCTGGCTTCTTACCTACGCCATCCATTCCACGGCCCTCGTGGGCGCAGCCTGGCTGCTCCAGAAGCTCGGCCTGCTCCGCTCCCTGCGGCTGCGAGACCTGGCCTGGCGCGGGGCCCTGGTGGGCGCACTGCTCACCGCCTCCGCCCAGATGGCGGCCGGGCTCGCCCCCTGGGGGCTGTCGCTCGAGGCCGGGCGCGGCGCGCCCGAGGCGTCCCGGGTGGCCGGCGCCGCGGCGGACGACCCGGCGCCCGCCCCGGCCGCTCGGATGAAGGAGGCAGCGCAGCCGGCAGCGCGGGCTCCGGGCGACCTGGCGGCGCCCCGGGCTCACCAGGCCCCGGCGGAGGAAGCCCGCCCGGCCGAGGCGGCCCCGATGCCCCTGCCCGCCCCCGAGCAGGCGGCGGTGGCCATCCCCGAGGTGCGCGTGAGCTCGCTGCTCTTCATGGCCTGGGCCGCGGTGGCCTCGGTGCTCCTCCTCCGGCTGGCCGTGCTGCGGGCCCGGGTCCTGGAGCAGCTCGGACGGCGCCAGCCCGTGCTCGACGAGCGGGTCAGTGCCACGCTGCAGCAGCTGTGCAACGAGGTCGGCCGGGAGCGGCCGGTGCGGCTGACCACCGCGGAAGGCCTGCGCAGCCCGGTGGCCCTCGGCTGGTCGGAGATCTGCATCCCCGCCGCCGTCCTCACCGAGCTCGACGCCGCCGAGCAGCAGAGCGTGCTCGCCCACGAGCTGGCGCACCTCGAGCGGCAGGACCCCCTCTGGCTCCTCCTGGCCACCAGCCTGGAGCAGCTCCTCTTCTTCCAGCCGCTGAACCGGGTCGCCCGCCGCAACATGCAGGAGGTGGCCGAGTACCTGTGCGACGACTGGGCGGCGGTGCGCGGCGGCTCCGGCATCCCCATCGCCCGAGGGCTGGCCACGGTGGCGCGCTGGCTGGACGGCCAGGAGCGCGCGGTTCCGCTGGCCGGGATGGCCGAGCGGCCGAGCCAGCTCGTGGAGCGCGTGGAACGCCTGCTCACCTCGAGCGTGGCCCTGGAGCCGAAGCGCTCCTGGCACGCCGCCGCGCTGGCCCTGGTGCTTCTCCTGTGCGTGGTGCTCGTCCCCGGCGTCCGGGCCGCGCCGGCCATCGGCTGGTTCGAGGCGGAGTGGGCGCCGGCGGCGGAGGCTCGAGGGGCCGGTGCCTCGCCCGTGCCGGTCGCCGACCCTGCTCAGGCGGACGTCTCCGAGCCGGCCGAGGCCCCGGACGACGCGCCCACCCCGGCCCCGGAGCCCGCGCCCTCGCGTCTGGCGCATGCGGCGCGGGAGCTGAAGACCCGCACCGCTCAGCTGGCGCAGAAGGTGGAGCTGAAGGTGGAGAAGCTGGCGCGGAAGACCAGGAAGGAGACCACCGTCGTCGTGGACGACACGAGAGGGAGCGGGGTCGGCATCTTCGAGATGGCCCAGTACACGCCCCGTCCCTCGCGCGCGCCCGAGGCTCCGCTGGCCCCGCTCGCTCCGCTCGCCCCGCGTACGCCCGAGCCGGCGCTCGCACCGCCGGCCCCGCCCGCTCCGCTCGCCCCAGAAGCCCCCGAGGCCCCACTGGCGCCCACCCCGTTTCCGTCGATGGCCATGACCGTGGTGGACGGGCGCACGGCCTGGTCCGAGGCCTGGGCCGAGGCAACCCGGGCCCAGGCCGAGGCACGCGCCGAGGCGGTCCGGGCCCAGGCCGAGGCACGGAAGGTGGCGCGCAAGCACGGGCGGAGGGGAGGCTCGACCTCCGCCGACCCGGCCACCGTCGACGCGCTGGTGAAGGCCCTCAAGGACCCGGACGCCGGCGTCCGCCAGGCGGCCGCGGAGTCGCTCGGACGGCTCCGGGACACGCGGTCCCTGGAGGGCCTGATGGCCGCCGTCTCCGACTCGGACGTCAAGGTGCGGGTGGCGGTGGTGGAGGCGCTGGCTCGCTTCGAGGATCCGCAGACCGTCCCGGCCCTGGCCAAGGCCCTCAAGGACGCCAACGCCAACGTGCGCCGCGAGGCCGCCGATGCGCTGGCCTCGATGGACGACGTGCCGGCCACCGTGGATCCGCTGGTCGCCGCGCTCGGGGACTCCGACGTCAAGGTGCGCCTGGAGGCGGTGGCCGGCCTCGCCCACCGCGGCGACAAGCGGGCCCTCGGGCCACTCGCCGCGCTGGTCAAGGACCCCTCCCCCGAGGTGCGGGCCACGGCGGTGCGGGCGCTCGGCGAGCTGCGCGACCCGTCCTCCATCCCGGCGCTCACCGCTGCACTCAAGGACGAGAACGCCCGCGTGCGCCAGCTGGCCATCCGCGCCCTGGCCCGCATCGGGTCGGCCAAGGTGGCCCCGGCGCTCATCGAGGCCACCCGGGATGCCAACAGCGACGTCCGGGCCCACGCCGCGGCCGCCCTGGGCGAGATCCGCGACCCGTCCAACTCGGCGGCCATCGTCTCGGCGCTCAAGCCCTTGCTCGACGATCCCGACTCCGACGTCCGCGAGCAGGCGGTGGAGGCCCTGTCGCGCATTCGCGATTCGGGCGCGCTGCAGGCGCTCATCGCCGCCATGCAGAGCAAGGATCCGGCCGTGCGAAAGGCCGCCGCCGAGGCGCTCGGGCAGAGGGAGTGATGCGCCGCCGGCTCGCGCCGGGGGGACTGCTCCTCGCCCTGCTGCTGGCAGCGCCCTCCGGCGCGCTCGCCCGGCGTCACGGCGTCCACGTCGGCCACGACCGCGGGGGACGCCCCGGGCCGACCGCGGCCCAGCTCACCCCGCTCCTCGACGGGCTCGCCCGGGCCGAACCCCTGGTCTGCACCCTGGCGGCGGACACGGTGGTCGCCGGGCTTTCCTTCGGCCCGCGGGCGAATCTCCCCGGTGTGGATGCCCAGGCCCGGACCCTGGAGCGGGCCCTGGGCGGTCCGGTCACCGCCCCGGACGCGGTGGCGCTCCTGGCCGGCCGGCTGGGAGACCCGAGCGCCTGCGTGCGCCGGGTGGCCGGGGAGCTGCTCGGGAGGACGGACAGCCCGGAGGCGTTCGCCCGCCTGCGCACTGCGCTCGCCTCGAGCAACGCCGGCGAGCGGCAGGCGGCGGCGCTGGGCCTGGGCGAGCGCGGGGACCCGTCGGTCCGCGAATCGCTCGAGCGGGCGCTGCGCGACCCGGACCCGGAGGTGGCGGCCACCGCCGCCTGGGCGCTGGGGGCCATCGAGGACGCGCGAGCCGTCCCGGCGCTCCGGGAGGCCTCCGGCCATGCCGACGCGCGCGTGCGCCGGGCAGCGGTGGCCGCCCTGGGTGACCTCTCCGACCCCCGGGCGGTTCCCCTCCTCGTGGACCGGCTCAAGGACGGCGATCCGGGGGTCCGGCGGTCGGCCGCCGACTCGCTCGGATTGCTCGAGGACCGCGAGGCGACGCCGGCGCTCCTCGGCCGGCTCGGTGACTCCGAGGCGGATGTCCGCCTGGCGGCGGTCGAGGCGCTTGCCCGGCTCGAGGATGCCCGCGCCTTCGACGGGCTGGTCCGCGCCCTGGCCGATGCCGACCCCCGCGTCCGGGCGGAGGCGGCCGAGGCGATCGGTGAGCTGGAGGACGCCCGCGCCCTCGAGCCGCTGGTGCGG
>Ga0335083_10006799_pt1 | contig 14195 bp, 14 predicted proteins | sample Lox_Sample_42_FD_206716 | JGI IMG/M metagenome (GOLD analysis project Ga0335083, IMG submission 206716) | Soil microbial communities from Loxahatchee National Wildlife Refuge, Florida, United States - Lox_Sample_4.2 | ecosystem: Environmental > Terrestrial > Soil > Wetlands | place: USA...
CCACGCTTATCGTGCAGATGGGCGGAAAATTAAATTCCGTTTATTTCGGTCACTTTTTTTATATATATCAGACTGATATGGATCATTATTCCAGTAAAATGTCACAACCGGACCGCGCGGGGAGCCATTCGCAGGAAAACATTGTGTTTCCTAGATTCTGAGCTATATTCCCTTCGCAGGCGCTTGAGTCATAACGGGTCATAGCCCGGAACACGGCGCCCGCCCGTCAATAACAACACCGACGCGAGTCGAGGTAGTGATGAGCACTACTCTGGACCTTCTTCAGGCGGCGACGCTGTCACTGGCCCGCCCCGGCTCCATCAAGGAGCGTCTCACCGATGCCTGCTGCAATCACCTGGCGCTGATCGAAGAAAGCGATCTGCCCATGGAAGTGTGCGAGGAGTTCCGTGCGCTGACCAACACGCTGGCGCGCGAACGGCCGTTGCTGCGGGGCGAGGATGCTGCGCGCGCTACGATCCGCAAGATGTCGAACGAGGAAGCTGGCGAGGTCGCCTGCGCCGTCGTGCGTCTCTACGGCACAGTCTCGCGTGCCACCACCGTGTCGATGTTGTCGAAGAACAAGAAGAACTCCGTCAACGTAGTGCCCTTCTACGTCGCGGAAGCCTAGTTCACCTGGCTGGATCCGTCTGCGACAGATCCAGCGGACAGCACGATCGTCCGCCGGCAAAAAGCATGGCTCTTCCGGCTGCGCACTGACCGTGAGAACACGCCTCAGTCGAGCTTGAATTCGATCGTGTCCCAGCGGGTCGTGTCCTCGTGACGCGCCTGCCGGCGGATCGCATCCACCAGCGCGCGCTCGTCCCAGTCCACGATCTCGTCGGCAAGATCCGCCAGCGCCTTGGGCACCGGGCGCTGTGAGCCGAACGGCTTCATCAGCACCACCGGCTTCTGGCTGGCCTGCGCGTACAGCAGCTGGAACACCACGAGGTCCGGCGATCCCTCGTACAGGCTCGACAGCGCAATGACCACTTCCGCCGGGATGATCTGCTTGCGCCAGGCTTCCTTGAGCGCTTCCTTGTCGCCCTCGGGGCGCAGCTCCGGCTTGCTGGAATTGCGATAGAAGAAATTACGCGCGCTCTCGAGGTACTCGAACACGCGCAGGTAATCGTCGCTGTTCTCCCACAGGTGTGTGACGAAGAGACGGACGGGATCGGCCTGCGACATGGAATTCCGGCGATGCGCTGCGACTGGGGCAACGGGCGACACCGAGTCTCGCACAAGCGTGGCTGCCGGGAAACTCGCCACCGATCGGCGTGGATGAGGCGCCTGCCCTCCCGCGCGCCGGACAGCCTCTATAGAATGGCGCGTTTACGAGAGGGATGCCGCGCTTGCGACTGCTGGTCTACAACATCCGCTATGCCACCGGTACCGGTCCCGCCTTCAACCTGCCCCTGCCCGGGGCGGGTTACCTGCGCAGCAACCGCAAGGTGCTGGCCGGCATCACCGACTTCATCCGCTCCGAGCAACCCGACGTGGTGGGTCTCATCGAGGTGGACACCGGCTCGATCCGCACCGGCATGGTGAACCAGGCCGAGCACATCGCCGGCTCGCTCGGCCACTATTCAACCTTCCAGTGCAAGTACGGCACCTCCTCGATCAATAATCTCGTGCCCATCGTGCGCAAGCAGGCGAATGCCTTCCTGTCGGCGCCGCATGTGCACAGCGAGCGCTTCCACTACTTCGACACGGGCATCAAACGGCTGATCATCGAACTCGAACTGGATGATGTGTGCGTCTTTCTCGTGCATCTGTCGCTGAAGTTCCGCCATCGCCAGTACCAGCTGCGCTCGCTGCACGACCTGATCGTGCAGTCGCCCAAACCCGTGATCGTCGCGGGCGACTTCAACACGTTCTGGGGAACGCACGAGATCTACCTCTTCATGCGGGCCGCCGGCCTGCGCAGCGCCAACTCCGCCGGCCTGCCCTCCTTCCCGGCCCACGTGCCCCGGATCGAGCTCGACTTCATCCTGGTCAGCGAGGGCATCGAGGTCACGGACTTCCGCGTTCCCGATGTGCGCTTCTCGGATCACCGCCCGCTGGTGTGCGATTTCCACGTCCGCCCGGGCACCGTCGCGCGCCAGACGGCAGCCTGAACTCCCGCGGCCGGCGCGCCGCCTGTCAAAGGTTCCGCCCATGACCGACCCGACCGCCTGGCAATCCGAACGCGACGCGGATGGCATCGTGTGGCTCACGATCGACAAACCGGGCACCTCCGCCAACGTGCTCTCCAGCAGCGTGCTGCGAGAACTGGACGCTGTGCTCGATCCGCTTGCGCGTAACCCGCCGCGAGCGGTGGTTGTCATTTCGGCCAAGAAGAGCGGCTTCGTCGCCGGCGCCGACATCAAGGAGTTCACCGGCATCACCAACGCCGAGGAGGGCTACCGGCTGATCCGCATCGGGCAGCAGGTGCTCGACCGTCTCGAAGCCTTGCCGTGTCCGACGGTTGCCGCCATTCACGGCTTCGCTCTGGGCGGAGGCCTCGAGCTGGCCCTGGCCTGCCGCTATCGGATCGCCGTGGGCGATGAGCGGCTGTCCCTCGGTCTGCCGGAAGTGCAGCTCGGCATCCACCCCGGATTCGGCGGCACCGTGCGTTCCGTACGGCTCGTCGGCGTGCGCCCGGCGATGGAGATGATGCTCACCGGAAAGCCGGTCCGTGCTCAAAAGGCCCTGCGCATCGGACTCGTGGACCGGCTGGTTCCCGCCGATCAGCTGCGCAGCGGCGCGCGCGAACTGGCCCTGAATCCCCCTGCTCCCCACCAGCCGCCATTCGGCGAGCGCGTACTGGGCTGGCCCGGCATCCGCGGCTTCGTCAAGGGCACCCTGACCGCACAGGTGGCCGCCAAAGCGCCACGCGATCATTACCCCGCCCCCTACGCCATGATCGATCTGTGGGCGCGGGGTGGAACCTCTTTTGAGGCGGAAGCGCGCTCCATCGCCCAGCTGTTCGTTTCGCCCACCTCACGCAACCTCGTACGGGTGTTCCTGCTGCAGGACCGGCTCAAGGCCCTGGGTGGCAAGGCTGGCCAGGAACTGAAACAGGTGCATGTCGTCGGAGCGGGTGTCATGGGAGGCGACATAGCCGCGTGGGCGGCGATCCGCGGCTTCTCCGTGACGTTGCAGGACCGTGCCCTCGAGTACATCGAGCCCGCACTCAAGCGTGCCGGGGAGCTCTTCGACAAGCGGCTGCGTGATCCCGCGAAGAATGCGGAGGCACGCGCACGGTTGCGCGCCGACGTGAATGGCGATGGCGTCCCGGATGCGGACGTGGTGATCGAGGCGATCTTCGAGAGCATGGATGCCAAACGGGACCTGTACGCGCGACTCGAGCCGCGCATGAAGCCCACCGGCATCCTCGCCACGAACACCTCGAGCATCATGCTCGAGCCGCTGACGCAGAAGCTCGCCCGGCCCGAGCGGCTGGTGGGCCTGCATTTCTTCAATCCCGTAGCGCAGATGCCGCTGATCGAGATCGTGCAGTCGGCGCGCACCGATGCCGCCGTACTGCAAAGCGCGATCGGTTTTGCCCGTCGCCTGGACAAGCTGCCCGTGCCCTGTCGCAGCGCGCCGGGCTTCATCGTCAATCGCGTCCTCATGCCCTACCTGCACGAGGCCATGTTCGCAGCGCAGGAAGGGGTGCCACTTGCCCTGATCGACCGCGCCGCGGTGCAGTTCGGCATGCCGATGGGACCGATCGAACTGGCGGACGTCGTGGGTCTGAACGTGGCACGCGATGTGGGTGAGATCATCGCAGCGGAACTGGGCCGCCCGGCCCCCGACCTGACACGACTGCGCGAGCGGGTGCAGGCGAACAAGCTCGGCCGCAAGAGCGGCGAAGGGTTCTATGTCTGGAAGGACGGCAAGCCATCGAAGCCGGACGCGGGCGGCGCAACCGTCCCCACCGATCTCATCGACCGGCTGATCCTCGTCATGGTGAACGAGTGTGTGGCGTGCCTGCGCGAGCGCGTGGTGGAGGAAGCGGACCTGATTGATGCCGCCGTGATCTTCGGCACGGGCTTCGCTCCGTTCCGTGGCGGCCCGCTTGCCTACGCGCGTTCTCGCGGCAACGCGGCGGTAGTGGCGCGCCTGGGCGAGCTCGCGGCCCGCTACGGTACGCGGTTCAACGCCGATCCGGGCTGGTCCCTCCTGGGTGCTGATGCAAAAGCGTGATCGGGATTGGCCCGCCCTCGGCGCGGGTGGAAAAGCGTGATCCGCGCCCACGGAAAGCGTGAACGCGGTTCCAGTCCGCCAGGCGGCCTGTGCTACCATCGACTGTGATTTGCGACGCACCAACCTCGGGTTCACGGCGTCAGGTTCGGTGAAATGCACGACGAACGCGAAGCCAGCGTTCAATTGCTCAAACAGTTCGCACCTCTGGACGGCCTGAAGCGCGACAACCTGGCCGCGCTCGCCAAGAAGGTCAGCGTACGGACCATGTCGGCCGGACGCATGCTCTTCAAGGAAGGCGACACCGACAAGCGCACGGTCTGGCTGGTCGGGGGCATGGTCGAGATCCGCGAAGGCGACCGCACCATCGCCATGATCCGCGGCGGCACGCCCGAAGCCCGCAATCCCCTCTTTCCGAAGCTGCCGCGCTCGGTGAGCGCCCGCGCGGTCGATGAGATCAGCTACCTGTCCATCGACAGCGAGCTGCTGGATGTGATGATCACCTGGGACCAGACCGGTACCTACGAGGTGGCCGAGCTGCAATCCCAGCTCGAAGGCAGCGGCGCCGACGACTGGATGACCACGCTGCTGCAGACCAAGGCTTTCCACCGCATACCACCAGCGAACATCCAGGCGATCTTCATGCGCCTGCAGCGCACGCCCTACAAGGCGGGCGATGTGGTCATCAAGCAGGGCGATGAGGGCGATTACTTCTACATCATCGTCAGCGGCAAGTGCGTGGTCACGCGCGAGACTCCGCTGAACCGCGAAGGCATCAAGCTGGCCGAGCTGGGCGTCGGGGACACCTTTGGCGAGGAAGCCCTGATCGCCGAGGCCAAGCGCAATGCCACGGTGGTGATGCTCACCGACGGCGTGCTGATGCGCCTGAACAAGCAGGATTTCCGCGAGCTCATGAACGAGCCGCTGCTGCAGTGGGTGGACTACGAGAAGGCACGCGAGATCGTCGAACGCGGCGGCCGCTGGCTGGATGTGCGCCTGCCGAGCGAGTTCCAGAACCTCGCCATCGAGGGCGCGGTCAACATCCCGCTGTATTTCATCCGCCTGAAACTCTCCGCGCTCGACCGCAATGTCCCGTACGTCGTGTACTGCGACACCGGCCGGCGCAGCTCGGCCGCCGCCTTCATCCTGGTGGAGCGCGGCTTCGATGCGTACGTGCTGACGGGCGGCCTCACCAACAGCAGCGTCGCGCTGCGGCGTTCGGCCTGAGGATTGCGGTTGGCGGATGAGCAGGGCGCGAGCGCGCCCGTTGTGGCGGGTTCGCCCCGCTACATCGTGTGCGTGGCTTTGTCGCCCGAGAGCGCGCCAGCCAGATAGGTCTCGATCTTCTTCTGGGTCTGGCCGCGATCCTGGTCCGAGAACTGCACGCCGATACCGGCGGTACGCTTGCCCTGCGCGCCCTTGGGTGTCACCCAGATGACACGCCCGGCCACGGGCAGCTTCTCGTCCTCACCCATCAGGTTCAGCAGCATGAAGACTTCATCGCCCAGCCGGTAGTTGCTGTTGGTGGGGATGAACAGGCCGCCGTTGCGCACGAACGGCATGTAGGCCAGGTACAAGGCGCTCTTGTCCTTGATGGTCAGAGTCAGCAGACCCGGCTTGTTGCCACCCGTACGCAATGTCCTACCTCTAACTCGGCTCGCTCGCGTCAGCTCTTCAATGGGGTCAGACGGCGCAACAGGCTCTCGAGCGCCAGCCCCCGGTTGATCGGCGTCTCGAGCGCGGACTTGAGTTCACGGACCCCGTCCAGCAGCTCGAACGCACGCCGTATATTCAAGACCGTCTGGCGTCCTGGCAAGTGGGTTCCAGCGCCCACTTCTGTCAAAAGGCCCGGCGCGCGGAACTGGCCGCGAATTCGATCCGTGATCCAGTTCTCAATGCACCGCAGGCGCAGCGGCAGCTCGCTTCGCGCCCATTTCTCCGCCAGCGCCAGCGGATCGGTGCGGCCGGCGAGCGTCGCCTCCAGTTCCTGCCTCACTTCGGCGCCGATCTGCACGACGGCCGCGGCGTCGGCCTGCGCCGCCAGCATCGGTGATTCGCCCATCACATCGAGCACCGCGGCCCAGTTCTGCGGTCCCTGCGACCGTTCCAGCCAGTTCAGCGACTGCTCACGCGGCGGCGCATTGATGCGTATCCGCTGGCAGCGGCTGAGGATGGTGGCGGGCAAGCGCGACGGCTGCGTAGCGACCAGCATCAGCACGGTGCGGGCAGGCGGCTCCTCCAGTGTCTTCAGCAGCGCATTGGCCGCGAATCGGTTGAGCGCATCGGCCGGTGAGATCACCCCCACGCGATAGCCGCCCTGGTGAGGGGTCAGCGCCAGATCCTGGGCCAGCTCGCGCACCTGCTCGATGCGGATCTGCTTCGACTCCTCCTGCAGGCGCAGCTCCAGCAGATCCGGATGCTGACCGGCCGCCACGCGCCGACAGGCGTTGCACTCACCGCACGGAGCCCGCTGCCCCTCGGTGCACAGCACAAGCTGCGCGATCCAGCCGGCGAGCCAGTCGCCGCCGGCACCGGGTGCCTCGTGAATCAGCAGACCGTGCGGCATGCGGTCGGCACGAAATGCGGCGCGGAGGGTCTGCGCCGCCGCGTCCATCCAGGGTGCGATCTGCTGCCCGCTCAAGAGAGCGTCTCCAGCAACTGCTCCAGCACGAGAGTGACCTGTTTCGTGACCGAATCCAGAGGCGCCGCCGCATCAATCAGGCGCACCCGTTGCGGATGCTGGCGCGCAATCGCCAGATACCCTTGCCGGACTCGGCCGAAGAACGCTTCGGTCTCCGCCTCGAAGCGGTCCGCGGCCTGTCCCGATCGGCTGCGCGCCCGTGCCAGTCCCGCCGCTACGGGCAGATCGAGCAGCAGGGTGCAGTCAGGATGCACGCTACCCTGCACCGCCGCGGCGAGCTGCTCGATCCAGGCGAGATCGATCCCCCGCCCGTGACCCTGATAGGCGCGGGTCGCATCCGTGAAGCGATCGCAGACCACCCACTCGCCCCGGGCGAGGGCAGGTCCAATCAGATTGTCGACATGGATGCTGCGCGCCGCGAACATCAGCAGCGTCTCGGCAGTACCGGAAACCGCTTCCGCGCCATGTTCCAGTACCACCTGGCGCACGCGCTCGGCCAAGGGCGTGCCGCCCGGCTCGCGCGTGGCGCGCACGGGGATCCCGCGTGCCACGAGCCAGTCGCACACCTGCCTGGCGACGGTCGACTTGCCCGCGCCCTCGATGCCTTCGAGCGTGATGAAGCGGCCCCGGCTCATCGCGAACCGGTCCCCGTTTGCGCATCGGGTACCCTCGAGCGGGTCCCGTTCGCCGGGCCCGGGGACGAAGCCGCCGGGGCGTGGCTGCCCGCACCACGCTGCGCGCTGCGCAGGTTGTCGAGATAGTGCTTCACCGCCAGATTGTGCTCTTCGAGCGTCCTGGAGAAATGGTGCCCGCCATCACCGGTGCCCGTGGCGACGAAGTACAGCTCGCCAGTTTCCTGCGGATGCACGGCTGCAAGCAGTGATTCCCGCCCCGGGAGGGCGATCGGGGTCGGCGGCAGGCCGGCCCGCGTGTACGTATTGTAGGGCGTGTCCGTCACCAGATCGCGCGTGTGGATCTCGCCGTCGTAGCCGTCCCCCAGCCCGTAGATGACGGTGGGGTCGGTCTGCAGCCGCATGCCCTTGCGCAGCCTCGCCACGAAGACCCCGGCGATCCGCGGCCGCTCGGCCGGCAGAGCGGTCTCCTTCTCCACGATCGAGGCCAGGGTGAGCGCCTCGTAGGCATTTTGCAGCGGCAGGTCCGGGCTGCGCGACTGCCAGGCCGAATCCAGCGCGGCCTGCATGGCCGCGTACGCCTTGTTCAGGATGTCCAGGTCACTGGTCCGGGCGGCGAACCGGTACGTGTCCGGGAAGAAACGTCCCTCGGGATATTCCCCGGCATGACCCAGCGCCGCCATCACCTCGGCGTCACTCTTGCCGCGCAGCGCATGGGTGATGTCCGGGTGTGCATCCAGGCTGTGGCGCAAGTCGGCGAAGCGCGACCCTTCGATGACCGTGAGCTGCTCGAGAACCACCCGACCCTGATCGAACATCTGCAGTATTTGGGCCGCACTGGCGTTCGCCGGGATCTCGTAGGTGCCGGCCTGCATCCGGCGAGCATGGCCACTGATACGCCGTTCGATGCGGACATACCATTCGACAGCACGCGGATCGCGAAGTGCACCCTGCTTCTCGAGCGTGCCCAGTACGGTACGGATGCTCGCCCCCTCTTCCACGCCGATGCGCAGTGGTGCATGAGCGGGGCCTGCCGCGTTGAACTCGGCCTGCAGCCACAGATAGCCGCCCACGGCCGCCCCGCCCGCCAGCAACAGCGTCACCAGGATCACCGCCAGGATCCGGAACGTTCTAACCATCTGGCTTGCCACTCAACAGGGGCGCGAGCGCCGCCTGCAGCCGGCGCGTCACGGGACCTGGCTCAAACGCCCGTCCGTCCAGCTCCCGCACAGGCCAGATGCCAATCCGTGCGTTGGTGAGAAAAATCTCCTGGGCCGAGTGCACCTCCGCGGCGCGCAATTCCGATTCTCCAGCGATCAGGCCCGCGGCTCGCGCCTCGGCCAGAACAACCTTGCGCATGACACCGGCCACGCCACAAAGATCCATGCGTGGTGTACTCAGACCGCTGCCGTTGACGAGAAAGACATTGGTCATCGTCCCGGATACGAGCCGTCCGGAGTGACTATAGAGCAACCCTTCCGCCAGATCCGGCCCAGGCCAGGCGGCGCGCGCCAGGATCTGCTCCAGGCGGTTGCAGTGTTTGAGGCCCGCCAGCGCGGGATTCTCGCCCAGCCGGAAATTCAGGGTGCAAACCCGGACACCCCGTTCGGTGCAGCCTGGATCCTCGTCCGGCCAGGGTTGGCGGATTGCGATGCGTGTCGCGCGCTCGTTGCCCGCAGCCGCGTACCCGCGCTGGGTGGCTGTTCCGCGTGTGACAATGACTTTGATCAGGCAGCGCTGGGCATCCCGTGCCAGTCCGAGCACCTCTGCGCGCAGAGCCGGCATGTCGGGAAAATCGATGCGCAGCCGGCTGCATCCGAATGCCAGGCGCTCGCAGTGCAGATCGAGGAATCGCGGCGCACCGCGCACGCAGGCGATGGTTTCGAACAGCCCGTCGCCGAACTGCAGGCCCCGATCGAGCACACTGATCTGTGTCTCAGGCCGGCCGTCCACCAGAGTCATCGGGTTGGCGGGCGGGTGGCGACTGGCGGCCGTGCCGTCGGCCCCTGCGCTGCTCGCGCCAGGCGGCCGGCCTGTCACGCAACGGCTCCCGCGGCCTGACTGATATCGAACGCGGCCAGCATGCCCCGCGCCTTTGCCCGCGTCTCTTCCAGCTCCCGCTGCGGATCGGAATCGGCCACGATGCCGCCCCCGGCGCGCAGCTCCACGCCGCCGTCGACCACCGTCATGGTGCGAATGAGGATGTTCATGTCCATGGTGCCGTCGCGGCCCAGGAAGCCGAGCGAACCGGTGTAGGCACCGCGACCTGTGCCCTCGAGCTCCGCGATGATCTGCATGCAACGGAACTTGGGACACCCTGTGATCGTGCCCCCCGGAAAGACCGCCCGCAAAGCTCCGATCGGCGTGACGTCCGCGCGCAGTTCACCCGTCACGTTCGAAACGATGTGGTGCACATGCGCGTAAGACTCGATGGTCATCAGTTCATCCACGCGGACGGTACCGGCTCGACAGACGCGGCCAAGATCGTTGCGCTCCAGATCGATGAGCATGATGTGTTCGGCGCGCTCTTTGGGATGCGCGGCAAGTTCCTTCATCTCGGCGAGGTCCACGCCCGGCCTCAAGCTTCGTGGGCGCGTGCCTGCGATGGGTCGAGTGTCCACTTGTCTGCCCTGCACGCGAAGCAGGCGCTCGGGGGAGGAGCTCAGTATCCGTGCACCTCGCCACTGCGCCAGCGCTGCGAAGGGCGCGGGATTCGCGCGGCACAGCCGGTTGTAGAGCGCCGCGATATCCGGCTCGCCCGCGAACTGCACGCGCCACGGACGCGACAGGTTCGCCTGGTAGATGTCTCCGGCCCGCACGTATTCCTTGGCTCGCGCCACGCGATGCAGGTACTTTGCCGGTTCTTCCTCGAACACGGCCTCGACACGCTGCAGCTCGCTCAGCGGCTCGGCCTGAGTGGCCGCCTGGCGCGCGTCAGCCTCAATGCGATTCAGCGCGGCGGCGGACTCCGGCTCGGCGATCGCATACACCCTGCCTGATGCGCGCTCGTGAATGACCGCGCACGGCGCGCGCAAGGCAAACGCCTGCCAGGGAAGCTTCGCTCGCGGCAGGTACAGCTTCGGCTCGATCTCGCGCGCCATCTCGTACGACAGGAACACAGCCCACCCGCCGTTGAAGCCCGCAAGTTCCCGCAGTCCGGTGCCGCCGCCGGTAGCGGTGTCGCTGTGGATTGCACTGGCGCCGTGTACGGCAACGCCGGCAGAGCCAACATCCCGCTCCGCCAGCCACCAGTTCTCGAGCGCCGTGAGGAAGTCGGGGCCCTCCACCGTCGTTCCCTCGGCACCCAGGCGACCGTCGGAGTCGAGCCAGAGTGCGGCACGGGGTTCGGCAAACAGGATGCTCGCGCGGCTCAGCGGACCATCGGCTGCACTGTCGAGCAGGATCGGGTAACGCTCCGGCGCACGGGCGGCCAGCCGCCGCAGCACCTGCGGCGGCACGTTGAGTTCGCGGATGACGGGGCCGGACCCCGCTGTGGCGCGCATCGGAGCCCTCACGGGCTCACATCAGCCGGTGAAGCGCCGGAAGATGACCGAGCCATTGGTGCCCCCGAAGCCGAATGAGTTCGACAGGGCCACGTCCACCTTCATCTGGCGGGCGGTGTTGGGTACGTAATCCAGGTCGCACTCCGGATCGGGCGTGCGGTAGTTGATCGTCGGCGGCACCACGCCATCGCGGATGGCCAGCACCGAAAAGATCGCTTCCACCACTCCGGCCGCGCCAAGCAGGTGCCCCGTCATGGACTTGGTGGAGCTGATGGCCAGCTTAGGGGCGTGAGAGCCGAACGCGCGCTTCATCGCGAGCGTCTCGGCCTTGTCACCCAGTGGGGTGGAGGTCGCATGCGCATTGATGTACTGCACCTGATCGGGATTCAGGGCGGCGTCCCGCAGTGCATTGGCCATCGCCAGGCGAGCGCCCTCACCGTCCTCGGGAGGCGCTGTAATGTGGTAAGCATCCCCGCTCATGCCAAAGCCGACGAGTTCCGCGTAGATGTTGGCTCCACGCGAACGCGCATGCTCGAGTTCTTCCAGAACGACCGCCCCGCCGCCGTCACTGAGCACGAAACCATCGCGATCCTTGTCCCAGGGACGGCTCGCCTCCTGGGGTGCCTCATTGCGGGTGGAGAGCGCCTTGGCCTGACCGAAGCTACCCAGGCCCAGAGGGGTGGTCGCCATCTCACCGCCACCGGCGATGACCAGATCGGCATCGCCGTACTGGATCGTGCGCATGGCCAGCCCGATGGCATGCGTCGAAGTCGTGCAGGCGGTGACCACTCCCAGATTGGGACCGCGCAGGCCGTATTTGATCGACAGGTGGCCGGCGATCATGTTGACGATCGAGGCCGGCACGAAGAAGGGCGAGATCTTGCGCGGACCGCCTTTGAGGTATGTCGCGTACTCCGCCTCGATGGTGCCGAGTCCGCCGATGCCGGCGCCACACACCGCCCCGCAACGGTCCGACTGTGCCTTCGAGAAGTCGATGCCGCAGTCACCCACCGCCTGGATGCCGGCGGCCACGCCGTAGTGCATGAACTCGTCCATGCGCCGGGCATCCTTGGGCGTGATGTACTGCGAGATGTCGAAATCCCGCACGGCACCGCCGAAGCGCACCGGGAATGCGGACACATCGAAGCGGGTGACCGGCCCGATGCCGCTCTCACCCCGCAGGATGGCATCCCAGGCGCTCTTGACCGTGCTGCCTACGGGCGAAACGATGCCGAGGCCGGTGACGACGACACGACGTTTGCTCACACGTTACCTGTATGAAGACGAAGGGACGGCAGGGGCGCGCGGATCTCGCAGCCGGCCGCGGCAGTCGCCGGGCCGGTCGCCCCAGGATGCGCAGGGTCAGGCTTTGTTGCGGCGATCGTTGATGTACTCGATTGCCTGCTGGACCGTGGTGATTTTCTCGGCGTCCTCATCGGGAATCTCGATCTCGAATTCCTCTTCCAGAGCCATGACCAGCTCGACGGTATCGAGCGAATCGGCTCCCAGATCGTCCACGAACGACGCATCGTTCGTGACCTGTTCCTGTTTGACGCCCAGCTGCTCGGCAACGATGGCTTTGACCTGCTGCTCAACTGTGCTCATTAGCGCGTTGTCCTTCTAATAGAACGGTAACTCATGCCGGCCCCCGCCCGGACCGAAGCGGTCCGGCCCGGCGGCGCGGGCGCGGTATTGTAGGGGAACACCCCCGGTGCTGCCACTCGATTGGAATATGCGAGTGGTTGTTTTTGCTGGCGAAACTCCAGCACCCGCGTTCCTGCCCGCGCACTGGCGCGGCGCACGGCCCGTGTGGCGTGCATCCAACGCAGCCGCAGCAGTACTCAGGGCATGTACATGCCGCCGTTGACGTGCAGGGTCTCGCCGGTGATGTAGCCGGCTGGAGCGGAACTGAGGAACAGCACCGTGGCCGCGATGTCCGCGGGTGACCCGAGCCGGCCCATGGGAATGTGTGTCAGAAGCGCTGAGCGCTGTTCCTCGTTCAACGCACGTGTCATGTCCGTGTCGATGAAGCCGGGAGCGACGGCGTTGACGGTGATCCCGCGCGAGGCGACTTCCTTGGCCAGCGATTTGGTGAAGCCCAGGATGCCCGCCTTGGCCGCCGCGTAATTGGCCTGTCCCGGATTGCCGATGACACCCACGACGGAGGTCAGGTTGATGATGCGGCCGTGGCGCTCCTTCATCATGCGCTTCAGGCAGGCCTTGGACAGGCGGAACACGGAGGTCAGATTGGTGGCGATCACCTGGTCCCAGTCCTCCGGCTTCATCCTCAGCAGGAGCGTGTCGCGGGTGATGGCGGCATTGTTGACGAGGATGGTCGGCATCTGGCCGGCGGCTTCCAATTCGCCCATCAGTGCATCGATGGACGCGGGGCTGCCCACGTCGAGCACCGCACCTCGGCCGTTGTATCCGTGCGACGCCAGAGCGCTCGTCAGAGCCGAGGCCCCGTCCGCCGTGGTCGATGTGCCGATGACGGTGGCTCCCGCTCCGGCCAACGCCATGGCGATGGCCTGGCCAATACCGCGGGACGCCCCGGTGACCAGCGCAATTTCCTTCTCCAGCATGCTCAGCTCCGTGAATGGGTGGCCGGGGTTGCGGCGGCAGTGGCCGGGGTTGCCGTGCCTGCGGCCGCGAGCGCTGCATCAATCGAGGCAGCATCCTCGAGCGCCAGGAATTCGGATCCGGGACCTCGCTCGATGCGGCGGTTCAGTCCCGTCAGCACCTTGCCCGGGCCGCATTCGATGGTCAGCGCGATGCCCTGCCCCGTCAGTGCCCGGATCGTCTCCCACCAGCGCACCGGACTTGAGAGCTGTCGGCCCAGATGGGCGCGGATCTCGGCCGGGTCGCTGTGTTCATTGACATCGACGGCGCTGAGGCAGCGGATCTTTGGCGTGCGGATCTCGACGTTGGCGAGCCGCTCGGACAGACGCTTCCCCGCCTCGAGCATGAGACTGCTGTGCGAGGGCACGCTGACAGGCAACGTGATGGCCTTCTTGGCACCGTGCGCCTTCGCAGTCTCGATGGCGCGAAGCACGGCACTCGCCTGACCGGCAATCACCACCTGCCCGGGAGAATTGAAATTGACGGCCTGCACCACTTCGCCCGCCGCCGCCTCGGCGCAGGCTTTGACCACATCGGCATCCTCCAGACCGAGAATCGCCGCCATGGCACCGGTCCCGGCGGGCACGGCCTCCTGCATGACCTGACCCCGGATGC
>Ga0335083_10006800_pt1 | contig 14194 bp, 11 predicted proteins | sample Lox_Sample_42_FD_206716 | JGI IMG/M metagenome (GOLD analysis project Ga0335083, IMG submission 206716) | Soil microbial communities from Loxahatchee National Wildlife Refuge, Florida, United States - Lox_Sample_4.2 | ecosystem: Environmental > Terrestrial > Soil > Wetlands | place: USA...
ACCGAATACGACATCGTCATCGCCGGCATGAAGCCAGGAATGTCTCCATGCTTCACCGTGATCTCGTTCGTGGCGGGATTCTTATCGAGCACCTCACCTTTCAGGTCGTAATGTTTCGTTTTGGATTGGCAACCGCTTAACAGAATGCCTAGGAAAACCACCGGAATAAGTCTTTGCAGATTCATCCAACCGCCCTCCTGAGTTCACTCTGGCCCGCTCTGCCGGGCCTCACATTCCGCAGCGGTTTTTCAGCCCGTCACTGGGAGAGTTTGCCTTGGCGGCGATCCTGTACTTCGCCAAGGATCTTCGCCGCATGATTCGCAACCAAATGTCCGGAGTGTGGGAACAATTTGACGTAACGATGGTGTCGGGCCAAACACTCGGCATTGTCGGATACGGAAGCATCGGACGCGCGGTGGCTTCCCGGCCTGTGCATTGGAAATGAATGTTCTCGGACTCAGGCGTCGACCAAAGATTCGCTGATCGACAAAGTCTATGCGTCGGCAGAGCTTTTGGAAATGCTTCCACGGTGCGACTATGTGGTCGTTACAGTGCCATTGACGGAGCAGACGCAAGGTTTGATCGGAGACACCGAGTTCGCTGTAATGAAGAAGAACGCGGTCGTGATCAACATCGGTCGAGGAAGGTGCAATGATCAAGGCTCTTTCACAGCGCAGGATTCGAGGCGCTGCCCTCGACGTCTTTGATCAAGAACCACTGCCGCAAAGCCATCCCTTTTACTCTATGGAGAATGTCTTGTTGTCCCCTCACTGCGCTGACCACACCCCCGACTGGCTGGACAACGCCATGCGATTCTTTCTTGAACAACAGGAAAGATTTAGGCGTGGAGAGACACTTTTGAATGTCGTGGACAAGGCATTGGGATACTAAGGAAACGCTCCTTTCTACCTACCGACCGCAGCCTCTTTGTCGATCTTTTTGCCGACGAGGATTCGTCAAAAGTACGCCGCGAGTACTTTTCGCAATGATGACTTGGTCGCCGACCTAATCGAAATAGAGCTCCAACTTTTCTTTGAGTCGTGCACCCGACGGTCAGCTCGTCAGACGGCTGGACGCAAAGCGATTTCACGAGAGATCGACTCCCCTTCAGCGCCCCGAAAGCGAACTGTTCCACCGATTGTCAAGGCGTTATTCAGAATTACCTGCCGTTGCCGGGCTTTGGCGGCGAATTGGTTCCAAGTCTTGGAGAACCCGCCGGAATCCTAATTATCACTTGCCGAGAGTTCAGCGAGAGGCTGTCTCTCAGGGCAGTGACATTTGTTGCTCACCTGACCGTAGCGGATAAGATTTTCCCTGCCACACCAGGACGCCTTGCAGGACTCCGGGCAAGGTTACTGTCGCCTTCGTTCCCGCTTGTGTCCGTTCATACTTGACCAGGATCATGCCACCGCGCGGGTAGGGCATTGAAGCCTCAACCCACTGCAGGTCACCGAGAGCAGGCTCGATCCGCACTGTGTCGAAGCCTGGGGATGCCGGTCGAATGCCGGCGACAAGCGTGAGCAAATCGAATGCAGGGTGCGCGCTCCACGCATGTGTGTCAGAACGGGTTGGATCCTCGAACTCGGGGGTGGTGGTAAGACCCTTGGCCAACATTTCACGCCAAGGTTGAAGCAGTCCAAGATACCGATCTGCCATGCCGGCATGCTCGAGTGCTCGCGCCACATAAAACTGATAAAAGAAGCTGGCTTTCACCGCCTTGGGAGAATCGCCTTTCGCATGTAGTCTGGTCTCCAGAATTCGCCCCAGGACCGATTTCTGGTCTGCTTTGGGAATCACGTCCAACAGCACGGCAGCGATGTTTGCGTGCTGGCTGTATGAGTCCTTCCGGGGATTGTCCGCCAAAAGGCCAAGTCCAGGATCCCAGCAGAGCTTGTAAACAGCATCTCCCGCTGATCGTGCCTGGCGCCGGTAGCGTTGCGCCAGGCCGGAATCCCCTAAGGCTTGCTCAAGGTCGGCGGCTGCTTCGAGCGCCGAAACCATCTGCAAAGTCACGGTCGCGGAGCGGCCCTCCTCGTCTTCCGGGGGAAAGTTCTCCACATCACGCACCCAATCGATGAAAACCCATCCGGGGATAGACGAAAGCATTCCATCTGGTCGCTGTTTTGCCAGAAACCACTCCAAGACTCCTCTTGTTCCAGGCAGTAGCTCGGCAACGAACTTCCGATCTGGACGATACATCCAGTAATCGTGGAGCATATTTATGTACAGCAGGGAAAACGGAGGGATGAACTGGGCGAGAGAGGCCGGATAGCGGCTCTGGGTAATCCCTTCAGGGATTCGAGAGTCATCGAAGGCCTGAAGAGCCTGGCGTGCTAAACGATCGTCGCCACTGATCACATAAGAGATCAGCGCTTGTATGCGTGTGTCTCCGATGTACTGGAGTTGCTCCCAGTAGGCCGTATCCATGTAAGTCTCATGTGCATCGAGTCGGGCTGTGCGCCAGCAGATATCGCGAATTCTCGCCAAATCCGCGTCACTCGCTGCAAACTTGCCGCGTTCTTCGAATGGGTAAGCTGTGTAGTAGGTGCGGAATCCATCGAGTGTAAGCGGTTCTGCCCCAGTAGCAATCTTGAGCTCGACATAACGCCACGTACGCCACCACAATGGCCGGAAAGTTCTGTGTTCGCCCCCGTCCGGGAAAAATTCGTCGCTCAAACCCACTACTACACGGTCGGCGATTTCGTTTCGGTTGCCACGTTCTAGATTCGAGTCATAGAGTGCTTCGGTGAATGCCATACGAACGACAGCATTCTTCCCACCGGTGACCTCCAGTTCCGGATATGCCGACAGCACAGTTGCGTGGTCAATCAGAATCGTCACCGAAGAATGTGCCGGTATTGTGACGGGCTTAGCAGGAAAATTTCTGGCGTCCTCCAGATTCGTGCGTATCACGCTGCCGGTGGGAACTTCTTCGTACTCCATCGTAGGAAGCAGGTCAGAAGTGAGCAGCCATCTTGTACCGGCATCCTCAAGGCGAAATCCGGGAATGCTCCGATGGGGATCATTCGATTCTCGAATCGCACCAACCGCTCGGACCCAATGCGCATTTGGTGACGCCCCCGCCTCTTTCCAGGTCCAGTCATATTTGGTGCCGTCAATCCGCTCTCCCGGTCCAGCAGCCCAGTACTGATGCATGGCTTCCGGCAAGGGAGGAATGACCGTATGTCCAAATTCTTCCTCCACTTCCCAGCTTGAGTCGGTGTTTAAGATTCCTTCTGAGCTGGTGTTTCCTTCCAAAAGGAAAGCGAGGCGGTCGGTAATTTGTGCGACAGGAGCGTAGATGCCATACTGCCACACGGTGGCCGCGACCACATTGTCGCCGTGGCCAAGAAAGGGCGCGAGATCAACTGTTTCATAGCGCCAACGAAAGAAATTGCCGCGCGCAGGCCCTTCTACAACTCGCTTGCCATTTACGAAAAGCACGAAGCGGTTGTCCGCGCTGACGTGAACCACGAAGTGCTCCGGCGCGACTGGCAAGTTGATGACCTTGCGAAAGTGGAATACCCCGGGCTCGCGCAATGGAGCGGTGGGATGAGAAATCCACTCCGCTGACCATTTCATCCGGATGGTGGGTTCAGGGGAAGTTTGGCAGACACCGATGTGCCCAGTAGCCAATGCAATCAGCAGAAGCGAAGATATGTTAAGTGTCCGGTTGGTCACGTTTCATATCCTTAAATGTAGCCGGCTTCCACACATCGAAAGGTTGCCGCTATCCTCCCGCGGAGACCCATCAGAGAACTGGCAAGCGCCAGCCACACTCAACTAGGGCGACGGAAAAATCCGGCCGCTGGCCAGCAGTTCCATGGACGTGTGGCTGAGCGTATCACAAGGTTTGATTTCAATCAGCGACCACACCTTCTGGTGACGCCATTCGGAGAGGCACCCGTGTCGAGACTGACAGAGTGCAGAATCGCGAAAAAGATGTGCCGACGGCGCATGGGAGCCTCCTACATATGCAGAAACAAGATTTCTGTTTGCCCTGAAATCTGTAGTTAGGAAAATAGGCTGCCAGGCTCGCGGTTGCGTCAAGCTAGCAACTGCGCAACGCCGCGGCATCGTACCCAACACGGGTCAGTCTGTCAAGGTGAATGAAATTGCACACACGAACCGGAATCTTGCGTTGAAAACGTTTGAAAACGAAGCACCTCACGCCCGCATAAGAAACTCTGATCTACTGTCGGGTGAGGAAACGGATTAAGTCGAGGGTCGGTTGGCGCTAATGCGCGCGATTGCACTCAGTTGTCTGCTTTTTGCGTATGTTAACGATCCCCCTAACGCTGATTACGAAGGGCGGATCTGTGTCGATAATGTAGAGGCGACACCCGATTTAGGGCTGATCGCCAATAGCCTGGCGTCTTCTGCTCAGCTTCTTCAGCCTGGATGGGGGACTCACTCATTGTGGGCGATCCCTCTGCCATGACTTATCTCCAGAAGTCCTCAAAATATTCGGTCCCGCACTGTTAAGACCGGGCAATGCGCATGACAGAGCACCTGATGAGGGATAACCCACGGCAGATGGGTTGACACCTGAGCGTAAGACGTATAGTGCGGCCCCAGCACGATCAGGTCTGCTTTCTGAACTTCAGCCACTTTCAGGATGTGTTCTCCCGGTACGCCGATCTCGACGATGCCTTCTGCTTCCACGGAAGCGGTCCTTTCGGGCGGAAGCAATTGCATGAGAAGCTTCATCGCCATTTCTTTCTGTGACTCTGCGTATCCCGGAGGAACACCAGTGGCAGGTTTCAGAACATGAAGCAGGGTCAAATGCGCGTGTTCTTGTTCCGTCAGCCATAGGGCATACGTAAGCTCTATCCCTGAGTCGTGGGCCAGATCTATGGCGCACACAATGTTCTGGAGCTTCACATCCGATTTCGGCAAAACCTTCGGCCCAACGGTAAGCACGGGACAACGAGCGGAGTCGATAATCTCTTCTGCCACAGAGCCGAGGACGAGCTTCTTGATTCCGCCGCGACCATGCGTGCCGAGCACGACCAGATCAATCTCAAGCCGATCGATCAACTCGGGAAGTAGGTCTGAGACGAAGCCTTCTTTGACCAATTCGCCGTGTTTAATGCCGCGAAAAAGCTCCGACTCTACAAGGCTCGCCATCTTCTTCTCAGCGGAGTGTCGCAGGAAGAAGGGGTCGGGCGGCTGGACGTAGTCTGTGATCTCCGGAGGGACTATAGTCACTGCGTACAGTGTTGCGTCGTACCTGCGGCACAAGGCAACCCCATACTGAAGAGCTGTTTCTGAACAAGACGAAAAATCGGTTGGGAACAGGACGTGTCGGAGCGAAATTCGAACTGGTGCAGCCAAGGAGTTCATTGACCGCCTCCGTCTGGCGGCAATACCAGAATTTGTCTTCGTTTCTCCCGGCTGCCATCGGGCTCCTATTTCTTATACAAAATAGGGAGCAATCTTGAAGGTCACGGTTGAAACCCTCCGCGCAGCCGACCTAAATATATTTTTCTCCGCTCGTGTACGCACCGCTGTGATCCAAATCACTAGTGGCGGTGAGTCTCGCAAGCACGTGATACTTGAAAAGGTAACCGTCTTGCGGGTGGAAAGCATCGCATAATACGGAGAACATCATAAACGGACACCAGCGGGCAGTGTCCCGCTCAACGCCAAGATAGGAGGTATGTTATGAGGCTTAGCACAAGAGGTCTGGCGCTGGCGTCTGGAATCCTGTGGGGAGTGGCGATGCTGGGAACGGGTCTTGCCAATTTGATCTGGGCGAATTATGGTCAGCAATTTCTCCAGATTATGGCATCCGTGTATCCCGGTTACCATGCGACTCGCAGCATTGCAGAGGTCATCGTCGGGACTCTCTACGGATTCGTGGACGGTCTTATCGCCGGAGCGGTTTTCGCTTGGCTGTATAACCAGTTTGCTAGAACCACTGCCTGAGCGCGATGAAATCCGTCGCTGGTAACACCGTAGGGACATACACCGAATTGCGTGACTGCCGTTTGTTATTTCGGGGTTAACCAAATAAGTAATACAGCAAAAACTGTAGAGGCTCCTTTAATACTTCAGCGCAAGGCTGAGTTGAACGATTCTAGGAGAAGTGGCATTGTTGATGGTGGAGAAGAGGCCGGGAGCGTCGTCGAGATAGAGATCGGGCGTGCCCCAGCTGGGATGATTGAAGACGTTGAAACCTTCCAACTGGAACTGCAGACTGCGCGATTCATCAAGGGCGAAATTCTTGGCCAGGCCCACATCCCAGTTCTGGAAGCGAGGACCACGGAGAGCGCCGACTCTTTCATCGCCGAATGTCCCGAGTGGCTGCAATTCGAAAGCGCAGGGATTGAACCAGTTATTCAGAGTACGAACCTGGGATGGGGCGGAGCAAGTCGGATTTCCTGCGATGGTTCCGGCCTGAAAAGGATTGCCCACCTGATTGACGCGCTCGTTGTAACTGCCAACGCCAGCCTGATCGCCAAACAAAGTTACTGTAAGAGGCGCACCGGATTGAAAGACGGTGATTCCGGAGAGTTGCCATCCCCCAAGAATCGCTTTGGTTGCTCCCTTCGAATGCTTGAAGAGTGGAAGTTCCCACGAGTAGTTGAAGGTGAGGATGTGAGTACGGTCGAAGTCGGCCGGACCGTACTCCGCTTTGATGTTATAGCTGTCTTGCGGGAAGCTGGGTACCGTGGCGTTGGGGCCGGCGTTGTCGGTGAGCGTCTTGGAATACGTGTATGACGCCTGGAACGAAAGGCCGTTTTTCAAGCGATGGATCACCGAGGCCTGCAGCGCGTTGTAGTTCGAGTTGAAGATGTTGGCGTAGGCCGTAATCTGCGAGAAGCCCTGGTCGGGGCGGACAGAATCAGGAGAGATGTTGTACTGCGCTACTTGGGCGTTAGGCTGGCCCTGGTTGGCGTCGAAATACCCGAGCAGATGCGTGCCCCTCGTGCCCACGTAAGCAATCGAGGCGCTGGTGTCTTTGACGATTTCGTGCTGAACACTGAGCGACCATTTCTGGACGGTGGGGTATTTCCATGGCACCAGGGAGGCGTTCAATCCTGCGGGATAAAGTGTGCCGGGTGTTCCACCGGGCTTGTCGAGAGAAGTGTTGGTGATGTTGACGGAACTATTAAACGGCGGGCTGAAGGCGCCGAATTGACTGTAAGATCCCCAGCGGTCGTAAAAGATTCCATAGCCGGCGCGGATGGCGGTCTTGCCGTCCGAAAAGGGATCCCACGAAATGCCGACGCGAGGAGCAACGGCCCGCTTGTGGCTGGGGAAAAGGGCGCGGCCGTAAGGCGAGCTGTTGGCTCCGGCATAGGTGTTGTGGCCGCCCACGATGATGCCGTTCAACAGATTGCCGGTGTTGGGAACGATGGTGCCGTCGGGATTGACCGTAGGCGCCTCGGCTGGGTTGAAGAAGGCCGCATCGAAGGCGCCGAACATGTTGTGCAATTCGTATTCGGGCTGGAAGTAGGCGTAACGCAGCGCAGCGGTGAGCGTCAGGTTATTCCGTATCTTGATCTGATCTTCCGCGTACGGCTCGAGGTTATACCAGCGATATTTCCCGAAGGGATCGAGTGCAGTTTCAGTGTAGTTGGAGGCGAGGCCTAATTCGAAATCCGCCAGAGCATTGTTCGTAAAGTTCCCCAACGAAATTGTAGGTTCCGTTGGTGTTGTTGTCCGACGGATTGGCTAGTTCACTTTTGCCCTCGGGAGTATAGACGAGGCCCAAGCGGACGGTGTGGCGTCCGTGAACCCACGTGGTGTCGCTTTGGATGGGCACGCTGAAGGCGTCATTGTGGAAGTACCACTGCTCGACGATGCCGGCGTAGCCGGTTCCGAAAAACATGGTAGGGATGCGGTCGAGTTCGTCCAGGGGAAAGACTTGCTGCAAGGTCAGTCCGGGCGCGCGAACCTTGCTGGAGAGTGGTCCGTTGACAAGCGATTTGTCATTTGCGAAATACATCCCGACCGAGAATTCCGTAAATAGCGTCGGGCGCGGAGTATAGATCGCGTGGACAGACCAATTGTAAATCGGGAAGTTCTGAGTTGATCCGCCGACATAGGGGAACGGATTCTCGTGGAAGAGGCCGTACGGGTTATTGAGCAAAACGCTGTCCTGCGTGTAACGTCCGAAGATACTCAGCTTGGAGTTCGCCTTGGCGTCGACGCGAACGGACTCTTCGCGCCAGCGAGTGTAATCCGGGGCTTCGGAGATAAAGTTGAAGCCGTCGAGGTTATAGCCAGGTGTCGGCATGGGGAAATAGTTTTGCAGCAGGAGAAGAGCGTTCTGATCGAGGCGGTTGCCGGGGATCGTATTGTTTTGGAAGGGCTGGCCCGTGGTGGGATCGATTGGTTGAATGGCGCTGTCGTTGAAATTGCCCTGGCGCTCATCCGCGCTCGGAGCGAGCGTGATGACCGGTCCTGAACTTTGAATGATGCGGCGCCACTCTTCCGACCAAAAAAAGAAGAGGCGATTCTTCTTTATCGGTCCACCTACGTCGTAGCCGAAATCGTTGTAACGGGCTTCAGGATTGACCGTCGAGAAACGGTTCATGGCGTTAAAGACGTCGTTGCGGAAGAACTCGAAAACATCGCCATGAAACGAGTTCGTCCCGGCGCGCGAGATGAGGTTAACCTGGGCGCCGGCGGAGCGACCCGCGGTTGCCGTGTAGTCATTGTTTTCGATGCGGACCTCAGAAACGGCAAACAGGTTGGGAGCGACGAACGCGTTGCCGCCAAAAGTGTCGACATTGCGGACGCCATCAATCAGCAGGTTGTTCTCGTCATCGCGGACTCCGTTGACGGAGAAATCGACAGAGGAGTTCGAGCCGAATCCGGGAGTGACATCGACCGGTTTGGACACGCCCGGTTCAAGGTCCATTAACTGCGTGAAGACTCGATTGGTCAGGGGCAGGTTGTTCACCTGTTCGCCGGTGATTGTGTTGCCTTCGTTCGCAGTGACGGTATTGACGACGGGGAGATTTCCGCCCGTAACCATTACTTGCTCTGAGGTGGAACCAACTTTGAGAACGAGATCCACACGCGCGGGTTCGGCGGCGTGAACTGGAAAGGAGGAAAACGCTGTTTTGGAGAATCCGGCTTTCTCGGCCGTCAGAGCGTATTCGCCGACGGGTACTAGGAGAAAGCGGAATTGTCCCGATTCATCGGTCTGCGACTCGTACACAAGGCCATTCCCGGAATTGCGAAGCGTGACCGTAACTCCTGGGACGAGAGCAGCGGAAGAGTCTGTCACCGTGCCCAGCACGGTTCCGGTATTTGACACTTGAGCGGCGAGATGCACTCCGGAGCAGAAAACTGCCGAAACCAGGAGTATGGAGGAAAGAACTAACGTCACTCTGTTGTTTTGCATAGCGGTATCCCTTTGGTTCTGGCCGCGTGAGCGGCCCGCGAACAACCGAGTTGGGGGACGACTTCATACGCTTACGGCAAGGGAGCTTCGGTAAGCTCGAGTTCCCAGTGATCTGGCGCATCTAAATGGCAATCGAAGCCATAGAAGCGGTGGTTGAACACGTGCTGGAAGAGGCAGGCGCGTTGCCCACGCAGAACAGGGTTTCCGGCGACGGGTTGAAAGTTCCCGTCGGGAGAATCGCCGGAGAAGACTCTTACCTGCCATTCTCCTTCGGGACTATTGGTGTAGCGGTGAGGATAAATTTCAGTCGCGAGGTAGTAGATGCCCTTGTTTGTTTGTCCACCGGGAGCTTTCTCCAGATAAAGGAGGGTTGGCGCGGCGACGGTCTCGGTGGTCTGCATCAGGAGTTTCTCGGGCGCCTTATCGAGATCCCGCACTTGCGCTGCGCTTTTGCTAATGATCTCGAAATGGTCGTGATCGTTGCCTCGATAAAAGGTGAGATAGAAACGTCCGGAGCGCGGGTCGCGGAACAGATTTGGATTCTGGTTGCGCTGATCGGGCACTGCGGAGACGAGCGTCTTTACCTGAGTAAGGTGAATGCCGTCTTCAGAAGTTGCGAGCACGATGTAGCTGCTGGGCGTGTCGTAGCCGCGCGTGATCGCGAAGTAAAGCAGCTTGGGATGCTTGGGATCGGCATTCAGCAGGACGGTGGGCCAGCGAGCGTCCGTCCAAAGCGGGTTCTTCTCATGCTTGGTCCAGTTCACAAGATCGTTGCTGCGCACGAGGCCGATTCCCGCTCCTTCGTTCAGGCCGTACCATCCCCAATAGCGAAAGCCGCCGCGATTTAGTTCGAGGACCGAGAGAGTGTGAGGAAACTCCTGTCCTTCCCAGGGCTGGGCGTCAGGCAGGACGTGACGCGGTGTTGTCAGCTGCAGATAAGGAATGCCGGAACCCGTTGCTGAACCGGGCGTTTGAGTCCACACATAGGGAAGAACTAGCAGAGGGAAGATGACTGCCAGAAGCAAGCGAGAGTCGCGCATGAAGCCTCCGAAATCGATTATCAGGTTGTAGGTTCGGCCACCGCCTTCTTCAGGTTGAGCGTGGCGTTTGCGATCAAAGGCTTTGCCCAGAAGCCAACACTCAGGACACAACCAAAAGTCAGGTAAAGAAATGCCACCCCGGTGCGGAGTCCGAAGCGGTCACCGATGCGCCCGATGATGAGGGGGACGACCGCGCCTCCCATGATCCCGGTGCTCAGGATTCCCGCAAACGGGCCGTGATGCTCGGAGACCGAGTTCAATCCAAGGGAAACGAGAATGGGCCACATGACCGATGCGAAGAGGCCGATGACCGGAAAGGAGAACAGGGAAACGCTGGCTGGACCGAAGAGGGCAGCGCTAAGACAAAGCAAGGCGCAGATGCTGGTGCCGATGAGAACCTTGCGGCTATCGAAAAGCTTGAGCAGACCCATGCCGATGAAACAGCCGATGGTGAGCAGTCCCCAGAACCAGGAGACGGCGGTGGCACCGGTTGTGTGGGGATCGTAGCCGTGGTAGAGAGAGAGAAATTTCGAAGTCCAGTCTGCGGTGCCTTGTTCGGACCCGACATAAGCGAACACGCAAAAGAAGAACATCCAGACCATGGGGCGACGGAGAAGATCTCCGTACATCGACCAGGACCCGGCGGATTCCTCGCTGGAGCGCTCGACACGAGGAAAAATCGTGAAGTAGAGGACGAGAATCATCGTGACCGTGAAGACTGCAAAGATCCAATAGAGCGAAGCCCAGGGTAGAGCCGGCGGAGTTACCCGCGCCAGAAGTTTGAGCAGCGGATCGGAATTGAAGCCCGATTTTCCAAGGTTAAGCACTAGATAGGAGTACATGTACGGGCTCAGGAACGATGCGGAGCCGAAGATCAGCTGCGCAAAAGCTGAATTGAAGGCGAAGTGTTCTTCCCCGCCAGCGACGCGTAGCAGGGGATTGATCGCGGTCTGGAGCGTTGCCATGCCAGAACCCATGATGAAAAGGGACACGATTGCGACATGGTAAGTAGGGCGAAATGCGAAACTCAGCGATCCGACAGTGCCGGCCAAGAAGGCCGAAATCATGACGGGTTTTTCGCCAAAACGTTCCACCAGAAAGCCGGCAGGGATGGACATGACTCCGTACGCAATAAAAAAAGAGAATGGTAAGAAGGCTGCGGCCGCCAGGCTGACCTGAAAGCTGCTGATGATGTCAGGAACGATGGGACCGAGAATATTGGTCAACAACGACATTACGAAGAACGTCAAGAAGACCAACGCGATCATGGAGCGGCTTCGTGACATGGATTGACTACTCCGTTGTCGTAACTTTGGTGGCGCGCTCGAACTTTCCGGCTTCGCGATTGGCGAGAGCGGCCAAGGCGATCGTGATCATTTGCACCGGCAGAATTTCCAGAATCGGGCGAATGTTGTCGCCGTGATTGTCCAGGCGAAAAGGCGCGAGCGCGGAATCCTGGCCGACGAATTCGGCGCAGCCGCCACCCTGCTGAATATCGGCGAGCAGACGCTGGTTCAGATCGCGCGTCTTGTCGTCGCCGGAGAACACCGCCACAAAAGTGTCATGGCTCAACATCTCAAAGGGACCATGACGGAACGCGGCGCTGCTCATTCCTTCGGCGTGAAAGTGATCGGATTCCTTGATGATGAGGGCGCCGGTGCCGACGGCGGCAAGGGATGCTCCGCGGCCGACGAAGAACAGATGCCGGATGCGGCGCAGTTGGTTCGCCAGGAGTTCGACATGTTCCCGCCACCGGCTGAGGTATTGGGCAACCGATGGCACTGTGATTTTCAGATCGCTGCAGCTTTGTTCGGGATCGCGCTGGCAGAGCACGTCGCCTAAGAACTTCAAGACCATCAGCGCCGTGACGTAGGTTTTGCAGGAGACCGAGAATTCGCGTCCAGCCTGGGTGAAGAGTGCGGCCGTCGAGTGTTTGACAAGCGAGCTCTCCGGCGTGTTGGTCACGGCGATGACGCAGGAGCGTTGGCCATTCGCTTTCGCGAGACGAACCATCTCGGCGCTTTGGCCGGATTGCGACACGGCGACGATCAGCGTCTTCGGATCGAAGAATCGGGATTGGTAGTGGATCAATTCCGAGGTCTCAACCATCAAGGCGGTGAATCCCTGGCTGATCAATTGCAGATTCAGAGGATGGAGTGCATGAAACGAAGAGCCCATGCCGGTCAGAACAACGCGGTGGAACTTGCCTTCAGAGAGACGTCGAGATAGGTCGGTGAGCGGCTGAGATAGTTCGAGACTGCCAAGTGTCGCGTCCAGAGCTCGCGGCTGGTCGAGAATGTCTTCAAGGTACTTGCCTTCGACGATTCGGAAATCGGGTGTGGCGATATCAGGGTTCACCTTGAGCTCCCTCATTCTGAAATCGGTGATACCAGACTCTGGCCGCACCGATGAGGTTTGCGTTTTCGCCCAGCGAAGCCAGCGTGAGTTCCGTCTTGTCGAATGGAACCAGAGAGCAGCTTCGGCGAATTATGTCTTTGATGCGGCCGAGAAACAGCGAAGCACTCTTCATCACGCTGCCGCCGAGCACGATGGCATCGGGGCAGAACATGGTCACGAGATTGGCCAAGCCGAGACCGAGGTAGTAAGCCTCGCGATCGACGGCACGCTTGGCCAGTTCGTCGCCGGCAGCAGCTAACTCGCAGATTCGCTTGGCCGACAGATCGCTGCCGTGGGGATACTCGGGCCCAGCTTGTTCGTTTATCCACGCGGTCATCGCTGGGCCGGCAGCGAGGGATTCCCAGCATCCGTGAAAGCCGCAGACGCACGCCGGGCCGGAGGGATCGACGAGGTGATGCCCAATTTCGGGGTGGGAATAATCGACACCGCGATATAGATGACCATCGATGATGAAACCGGTGCCGATACCGGTTCCGATGGTGACGTAGATCAGACTCTGCTTGTTTTTTCCGGCTCCCCAGCTTGCTTCGCCGAGTGCGGCTGCGTCGGCATCATTTTCCAGCGCGACTTTGACTTGGAAAAGATTCGATAGGTCCTCAACCAGGTTCTCGCCTTTCCAATTGGGAAAGAAATTGACGTCACCGAACTCGCCGGTCAGCGGCAATACCGGACCGGTTGAGCCGATGCCAATGCCCGAAATCTGTTGGTTGGCTTCGCGCGTGGTCGCATCGAGCATTCGGCGAATGTTGCCCAAGGCGTTCGCATAACCGCGGGAGGGATCCGTAGGGCACTCGCGCTGAGCGAGTACATTGCCAGAATCGTCGACGATGCCGACAGCGATTTTCGTCCCGCCAATATCGACGGCTGCGATCAAGCGGCCTCCCTACGAACTTGCTTCATACAGATCACTCTTTCCATTCGAATACGGCGCCTTCGTAGGCGCCAAGATCGACCCTGAAAGTCGTTCGGGATAATTCCAATTGCGCTTTTCCTTGCGCAGTCACTCTGGAAACGGAATGCAGTGCCAGGGAAGCGGTGACGGTCACGGTTTGCTTCTGACCGCTGTGATTCGTGACAATCGCGTAGCCGCGGGAGGTGCCGTTCAGGGATGAAACCTCTACGGACGGCTGATCGGTGTGGAACAGCGGCTTTGTGCCGGACTCCTCGCGGAAGGCCTGATATATGCGGTATGTCAGCTCAGGCTTGTCGAAGACGGCGGGCGAATTGGCGAGATAATTCTCGATTGGATACGCGCTCAACAAGGTTTTGCCTGACCCTACTTTGTTTGCCACCAGGGCAGGACGGCCATCTTGATCGACCGCGATTACTGTGCCGCCCTTGATTTCAAGAATTGATCCCCAGGAGCGCGGAC
>Ga0335083_10006801_pt1 | contig 14194 bp, 11 predicted proteins | sample Lox_Sample_42_FD_206716 | JGI IMG/M metagenome (GOLD analysis project Ga0335083, IMG submission 206716) | Soil microbial communities from Loxahatchee National Wildlife Refuge, Florida, United States - Lox_Sample_4.2 | ecosystem: Environmental > Terrestrial > Soil > Wetlands | place: USA...
CCGCTATTTGATCTGTATCGGCAGCCAGGTGGTGAGCGGCGGAAAGACGATGGTTAATCCCAGCACCACGATGGCCCAGCCCAGAAATGGCAGCACCTCCCACATCACTGGCCCCAACCGCAATTTACCTACGCTCGACACGACGAACAGCAGCAGTCCGATCGGCGGATGCATCAGGCCGATCATGAGATTCAGCACCACCACCGCACCGAATTGAATCGGATCGATGCCGACCTGCGCCCCGAGGGGGATCAGCAGCGGCAGAAAGATGATCATCGCGGGCAGTGGCTCGACGATGCAGCCGATCAGCAGCAGGAAAACGTTGACGATCAACAGCACCACGATCGGGTTGGTGGATATGCTCTGTATGGTCTCGATCACCGTCTGATTGATCTGACTCTCCGCCACCAGCCAGCTGAACGGACCGGCGGCTGCGAGCAGGAACAGAACGATGGCGGTCGAGCGCCCCGCGTGAAAGATCAGCTTCGGCAACTGGCGCAGCGTGAGCCCACGATAGACGACCAAGCTGACGATCAGGGCATACAACACCGCCATGGCCGCAGATTCCGTCACTGTGAGCAATCCGAAACGGATGCCCCCGATGACGATCACCGGCATCATCAATGCCCACGACGCGTGCCCCGTCGCGCGCACCTTTGCCTTCAAGTCCACGGGTTGGCGGCTGGGATATTTTCGGTAGCGTGCGACGATGCTGCAGATCACCAGGAATCCGGTAGCGAGCAGGATCGCGGGGACCACACCCGCCATGAACAGCTTGATCACCGACTGGCTGGCAATCTGCGCGTACACCACCATCGGAATGGATGGCGGAAGAATCGGGCCGAGCAGGGCGCCGGCCACAATGACCGCACCGGCAAATCCTTCGCCGTAGCCTTCCTTGCGCATCGCTGGAATGAGTGGCTTGCCGGTTGCGACGGCGTCCGCAACTGCCGATCCGGACACTCCGGCCATCACGAAGTTGGTGATGATCGATACGTGCCCGAGGCTGCCCTTGAGCCGACCGACCAGCGCCATCGCCCAATCGATCAATCGCATCGTGAGTCCACCCCGGTTCATCAGCTCGCCGGCGAGGATGAAGAGCGGTACCTGGACGAGGGAATAGCTGTCGACGCCCGCAATCATCGACAGCGGCATCATGGCGGTGTCGATGATGTCACCCGGTTTGGCCAGGATTCCGAGCCACGCCGAGAGGAGCATGGAGAAACCGACGTCGAATCCCATCAGCAACGCCAGGAGAAACGCGACGAACAGCAGGGCCAGCACTTCTACGTTTCCTTGGGTCCCGGCAGCTCGTGTCCGAGAAGGCGGGAAACGAGCCGCAGTCCGACGAACAGCAGCATCAGCAGACAAGAGACGAACACACCGGCCGCGGGCACTGCCGCAGAGAATGCAGTGCCCAGCAGCATCTGGTCCTTGCCGATCTCGATCAGGCGCCAGCTCCCGGGCACCAGGATCGCGAGCAGAACCAGCATCAGCGCGTCGAATATCAGCGCGAGAGCGCGTCTGACGCGAGCTGGAAGGTGCGCATCGATCAGATCGACGCGGATGTTGAGCGCCGCGCGTACGGCGATGGCAAAGCCGATGAAGGTGAGCCACACCAGACCGACGCGTGCATATTGGTCAGGGGCAGCAATGCCGGTGTCTATGAAATGGCGATCGATGAACTGCAGAGAAACGATGGCCACCAGCGACACCATCAACCCCACTACCATCCACTCGATCAGGACATCGAGCAGATGCAACCCACGGCTGAGAATCTGCAGCACGAATTGCGCTCGCCCGATTCAGCGGCTTACTTCTGGGCCGCCTTGATACGATCGACCAGACCCGTTGGCCAAGCCGTACCTTCGTAGCTCTTGTACACGTCCTTCCAAGCCGCTTCGAACGCCGCCTTGTCGGGAACCACGTAGGTCACTCCCGCTTTCTTCAGCTCCTCCATGCCCTGACGGTCGATTTGCTCGCCCATGTCGGTGGCAATCTTCCCGCCAATCTGCGCGGCGCGTTTGAAGAGGTCCTGTTGCTCCTTCGTCAGAGATTTCCAGCGTCGCTCGGATATATACCAGGCGGCTACGTCGTAAACGTGATCGGTGGCGGCCCAGTACTTGGATACCTCATGGAAACGGAACGTCAGAGTCAGATCGAAACCGTTGTCCTGACCATCGACCTGCCCTCGCGACAACGCCATATATACCTCGTTCAGACCCAAGGGCACGACCTTCACGCCCAGCGTCTCGAACGTCTCGCGAAAGATGGGGATGGGCGGAATCCGCAGCCGCATTCCCTTCAGATCCTCGGGCTTGCGGACAGGCCCTTTGGTGGTGACGATTGCGCGCGGCGAGCGCGCTCCTGCAACTGCGAAGATGCGCAGCCCCGAAGACTTTGCGCAACTGTCGTAGAGCTCCTGGAAGATGGGACCGTTCAGAACCTGCGTGGCCTTGTCTTTATTCTTGAACAGGTACGGCAAGTAGGCAATATTGAGTGCGCCGCAGTCCTTGAGCTGACCCGAGTTTCCCACCCCGAGATAAGCCATGTCGACGGTGCCCAGCTGCATGCCGGCGATGAGTTGCTGAATATCCCCGATCTGACTGTCGGCATAGACCTGCACTTTGATCCTGCCGCCGCTCTCCTGAGCGACGACCTCGGCGAACTTTTCCATCGCCTTGTGCAGATTGCTGTTGGTAACGAACGGCGTGCCGAAGCGCAGCGTGAGATCCGCAGCGCGAGCGGCGGGTATGGTCGCGACAAGCAGCAGCGCCAGGACCGCAAAATGTCCTAGCTTCATTCTCCTCCCCTGGAGTTCTTGATATGGTTTGAGAAAAGCAAAGCGCGGGGGTCGCGCCTCGGCGCGCGTTATCATCCGGGAATCGGCTGTGTTGAGCAACTGGAGCTGATGGGACGCCGGTCGCCGGCTCCGAGGTGTAGAGTGGCATTTCGTCAGAGACGGTATTTGTTGGCGGGTATCAGGACGCAGATCTTAGAGGGGACGGGTCATGTTCGGACGGAACAAGCGAAACGGTGGGGTAAGGATCGACAGCCTGGCTCGCGCCGCGCAGGCAACTATCGGGATGGCGCTAATGCGCCACTATGGCGTGGGCCGCACCGCATCCGCCGGCGGAGAGGAGCAGATAGCCAGGAAAGCGGCCGCCGCTGCGAACTTTCTGAACGGGCATGCGCCTCATCCCGCGCATGAGGGGCTCGATCTGCCTCAAGTCCATGCCGAGGCGCGCGATTGGATACGCAAGAACATCGAGATGCGTGAACTCGTGGTGCAGACGCTTCGCGTCACGGCCGATGTGCACACCGTGGGCAAATATGGAGACGCAGCCAGCGAAGACAGCCTTTCGATACTTTCGGAGTTCGGTGGCGACTCCTCGGAAATTCCCGACCCACGTGCGTATGAGGCGCTGGTCCGGCGCGCCATCGCCACGTTGCCCCACGATACTCAGATCCAGCTCATGCGCCTTACCAAAGGCGAAGAGTGAGCGGATCACCCGGGAGGGAAGTCATGAGACCGCGTTTCTTCTCCGCACCGTCCCCGCTGAGCGACGATTCCCTGGTGCACAAAGTCATGCTCGACGTGGATGGAGAGCAGCGCGTGGTGTGGAGCGCGACGAATGCGGAGCAAGCCGAACAGCTTGCGGTTGAATTGAACAAGGCTGTAATCCGGATACTCGGCCCGAGTTAGTAGGCCTCCTGCAACCGCGGCCAGGACAGCACCTTACCCCGCCAGCCTGCTACCGTTCCCACCGCGGCATCACGCCTGCCTCCCCGGCTGCAGGAGCAAAGCGGTAGTCCTGCCCCACTGCCGGAACCCATACCAGCGCTTCCCCCGCAAACACGAGCGGCATGTGGACGCGCTCCCATTCTGGGATCGCAGCTTCCTGGAATAGATTCTTAAGCGTACGCGATGGGCGATTGGCCGCAAGCCGCAAACGCTCTCCACCCGAGCGGGCCCGAACGGTAACGCGTTGCTCGCGCAACCGCGACAGAGACAGGCCGGTTCCGCGCGCCGGCTCGAAGCGCAGACAGCCCAGACCCGAGGGGAGAACCAGTGCCTCTTGCCCCGACCATGTGATATTCCACCCGCGAGCAGGCTCGGGGCGGATGTACTGCAGATAGATGCGGCCGCGATGGCGCCGCAGCCAAGCCTCGCCCAGTTTTACTCGCAGCTGAGCATCTCCTCGCGCCTCCAGCGCCTGGCGCAGTGCCTCCTCGAGTTGATCGCGGCTCGGTGGGGGTAGGCCCTGTCGCTCCAGAAACCAGCGCAGAACATTGTGGGCTGCGGCCGGTGAAAGCGCGGCAAGAGCTGAGATCGACAGCGCGTCGCCTGCCACTACGAGCGCCGCATCTTTCGCGGCAAGATCATCCAGGAGCTCCGCTGCATCGGCGAAATTGCGCGCCGCGCGACCGACCGTCTCCCTTATTCCGGGAAAGCGCGCGACGAGCTCGGGCAGTATCTGGGTGCGGAGGAAGTTACGGTCGAATACTGGATCGAGGTTGCTCTCGTCCTCCACCCAGGACAGTCCCGCTCCTTCGGCGTAGCGACGGATCTCGCCGCGTGTGAGCTTGAGCCACGGGCGCAGCAGGAGTAAACCCGTCGCGGCGTCTAGGACGCGTGTCTCCGGCATTGCGCTGAGACCACGCACTCCGGCCCCGCGCAGCAGCTGCTGCAGCAGCGTCTCGACCTGGTCGTCCGCATGGTGCGCAAGGGCAACGGCTTCGGCCCGCTGTTGCCTGAACACCGCATAACGCGCCTCGCGAGCGGCAGCTTCGATGCCGAGCGGCGAGGCGCGGTCAACGTGCACGCGCACCTCTGTAAATGTCACTCCCAAGCTATCGCATAATCGAGCGCAGGAGCGCGCCCACTCATCGGCGTGCGCGCTAAGGCCGTGATGCACATGCAGAGCGGATACCGTGACACCAAGACCCGGGGCAGCCTGCACCAGAGCATGGAGCAACGCCACCGAATCCACCCCCCCGCTCAGGCCCGCCACGACGCGTCCTCCCGCGAGCCCCGCATCGATCAGCGCCCGATCCACCAAACCGACGCAATCGCCAACAACTTTTCGCGCTCTCGCCACGCGTCCGATCCCCGTAAAACAAAATCCCCCGCTCAACGGGGGATCGCGTTGCTCAAACCCGCGCTGGGCCAGTCTCAGCGCAAAGCCACTTCCTTGAACTTTCCAAAGTCCATGAGCCGCGCGAAGCGCGCCTGCAACAGCTCTTCCAGCGGCTGCTCCTGTACCTGCTTGAGCGAGTCCTGCAGCGATTTGCGCAGCGTCTGCATCATGGTTTGCGGATCGCGGTGGGCCCCGCCCAAAGGCTCAGCGACGATCTTGTCCACCAGTCCGAGCGTCTTCAAACGGTTGGCTGTGATCCCCAGCCCTTCCGCCGCGTCCGGGGCCTTCTCTGCGCTCTTCCACAGGATGGAAGCACAACCCTCTGGCGAGATCACCGAGTAAGTCGCGTATTGCAGCATCAGCACCGTGTCCCCCACCGCGATCGCCAAAGCCCCACCGGAGCCACCTTCCCCGATGATGGTGACGACGACGGGCACGCGCAACTCCGCCATCACGTACAGATTGCGGCCGATCGCCTCCGACTGCCCGCGCTCCTCGGCGCCTACTCCAGGATAGGCACCGGGTGTATCCACGAAGGTCAGCACCGGGACGCCGAACTTCTCCGCCAGCCGCATCAGCCGCAGCGCTTTGCGGTATCCCTCCGGCCGGGGCATACCGAAGTTGCGCAGCAGCTTTTCCTTGGTATCGTGGCCCTTCTGATGTCCTATCACCATCACCGTCTGATTGGAGAAGCGGGCCAATCCACCCACCATCGACGCATCGTCCGCAAACGTACGGTCCCCATGCAGCTCTTGGAAATCGGTGAAGATGTTGTGAATGTAGTCGAGCGTATACGGGCGCTGCGGATGCCGTGCAACCTGCGAAATCTGCCAGGGGTTGAGCTTGCCGTAGATTTCCTTCGTGAGCGAGTTGCTTTTCTTCTGCAGGCGGTTGATCTCCTCCGAGATGTCGAGAGCGGAGTCATCCTGGACGTAGCGCAACTCCTCGATCTTCGCTTCCAGCTCGGCGATGGGCTGCTCGAACTCGAGAAACGTCTGCTTCATGCGGGTCCTCGCGTCATGCGCATGTTTCGCGCACCCTAAACGAATCGAGACTTCGAATCAATCCGCACCTCAGAACTGAGCATTGCCCTGACCGCGCGGATCGCTGTAGCCACTGGCTTCGCCGGAGGCGCGATCCACGTAGACCGCCTGCATATTACCCCAGCGCCGCCGCCCTTCACGCAATGTATGACCCATGGCCTTCAGGGCGTCGATCCAGGCCTGGGGAAAAGCGCCCGGCTCGTATTCGATGCCGTCGGGCAGGAACTGATGGTGGTAGCGTGGCGCGCTCACCAATCGCACGATGTCGGGTGGCCCGCCGTCCACATAGTCCAATATGCCTAGCAACATCATGCTGATGATGCGTGAACCGCCCGGGGTGCCAAAGACCAGCAGGCCGCGGTCGTCTTCCAGGAAGGTGGGGGTCATGCTCGAAAGCGGCCGCTTTCCGCCTTCGATTCGGTTCGCATTGCCGGCAACCAGCTGGAACGAATTCGGAATGCCCGGAGCCACGGCGAAGTCATCCATCTCATCATTGAGCAACACGCCGGTATCGCCGGCGATCACCCCCGAACCAAACGGCAGATTGATCGACAGCGTGGCAGCGACGCGGTTGCCTTCCCTGTCCACCACGGAGAAGTGAGTCGTGTTGTCTCCTTCCGATAGCGCTTCCAATTTGTCGCTGCGCGTCGCATGCAGGGGATCGATGGTACCGGCGCGTCGGTCCGCATAGGCGCGCGTGCCGAGCCAATCGGGGACCCGCACGAAATCCGGATCTCCCAGATAGCGCGCACGGTCCTGGAAACCGCGCCGAAGCGCCTCTACCACCAGATGAATGCGTTCTACCTGGCCGAGCGAATCCAGCGGGAAGCGCTCCAGGATCTGCAGGCTCTCCGCCAGCGTCAAGCCTCCCGCGGACGGAAGCGATGCGCATGTAATGCGAGCACCGCGATACTTGAAGTGCTGCGGTGCACGCTCCACCACCTGGTACCGCCGCAGATCGTCTTCTCTCCATATGCCGCCGCCTGCCTGTACCGCCGCGGTCATGCGCTGCGCCACATCACCTTGATAAAAGCCATCGCGCCCGCGCTCCGCGATCGCCTGCAGGGTCGTCGCCAGCTCGGGTTGTCGCAAAACAAAGCCCGGCGCCGGAACGCTGCCCTTGTCGAGAAATGTAGCGGCAGTTCGCGCCTCAGTCTTCAGTTTCGATTCCACGAGTCCCGCGACGATGGCGTAGCGGGCATCGACCGGAAACCCGTCTCGTGCCAGGCGGATCGCGGCGACAAGAGATGTCGACAACGGCATCCGACCATAGCGCTGCGCGATCCACGCTAGGCCCGCAGGAACGCCTGGAATGGCCGCTGCCTTCACACCATCGACCGAGCCCCTTGCGACGGGTTTTCCATCTGCTCCGATATACATGTCGCTGCGTGCCAGGCCCGGAGCAGTCTCGCGCGCATCGACCATCACCTCTACACCATCCGCCGCCCGATGCAGGAGAAAGAAACCTCCTCCTCCCATCCCCGATGTGAAGGGCTCCACGACGGCGAGTGCCGACGCCACCGCAACTGCCGCGTCGAAGGCGTTGCCACCTCGAGCCAGAACCTGCATGCCCGCCTCGGTGGCCAGCGGATGCGCCGAGGCGATCGCTTCCCGCGCGGCGTGCGCCGGGCCATGCAGGGCCAGCACAAGTACGAGGAAAAGGCCAGCGCGAGCGGGACGAAGCCTCGAATCAGCGAGAAACAGTCGGCACAACGCGGTCAGGATCATGCGGGAGAAAGGCTCGGAGAAAACCCAGATGGGCGCGCTAATGTAGCACGGCCGCGGCGGTCGCCTTTTGTGGAACGGGCGTCGCACCAGGTCGCTTGACCCGGAACCAGGCAGCATACAAGGCAGGCAAGAACAACAGAGTAAGCACGGTAGCGACCAGCAGCCCACCCATGATGGCCACCGCCATGGGTCCCCAGAAATTACTGTGCGTCAGCGGGATCATGGCCAGGATCGCCGCCGCCGCTGTCAGGATGATCGGACGAAAGCGACGTACCGTCGAATCGATGATCGCTGTCCACAACGGGTGTCCCGCAGCAGCGTCCTGATCGATCTGGTCCACCAGAATTACCGAGTTGCGCATGATCATGCCGAACAACGCGATGAACCCGAGCATGGCGACAAAGCCGAATGGCACGTTGAATACGAGCAGGAACAGAACCACTCCGATCAGTCCCAGCGGTGCGGTCAGCAGCACAAGCACGGTCTTGGACATGCTCTGCAGATGGATCATCAGCAGCGTGATGACAACCAGTATTGCGATCGGCACCACTGCGTTGACCGAGGCCTGGCCGCGCGCGCTTTCTTCAGTCGCACCGCCCACCTCGATGTTGTACCCGGGTGGGAGCTTCGCGCGTATCGGATCGAGCGCGGGGTTGATCTGATTGGTGACGACCGGCGCCTGAACGTGGCCGAGGATGTCGCCCTGTACGGTAATGGTCGGCATGCGATTGCGGCGCCAGATCACCCCATCCTCGAAGGCGTAACTGATATTGGCCACTTGCGACAGTGGCACCCACTTGCCGCTCTGAGTCGGCACATTGATGTCGCGGATATCGTCGAGATTGAGCCGCTCCTTGGGCTCGGCCCGAGCCAGCACCTCGATCAGCTTATCGCGCTCGCGGAACTGGGTGATCGAATACCCGGACAGAATCGAGTGCAGGACGTTGGACAAACCCTCTGATGTGGAGCCGATCAGGCGTGCCTTGTTCTGGTCGATGTCGAGCTTGACCACCTTGGACATCTCGTTCCAGTCCAGATGTACGTGCATCATGTTGCCATTGGCGCGCATTACCTGAGCGACCTGATTGGCGATCTCGCGGATCTTGGTGTAATCCGACCCGCTGACGCGGAATTGCACCGGATACGCAACCGGCGGACCGTTTTGCAGCGGGCTCACACGCCCGCGCAAGAGCGTGAAGTCATTGTCCAGAGTGTCGAGCAGCCGTTTGGCCACCCTGTCGCGCACGCCGTTGCTCTTGGTGGTGATCACGAACTCGGCCAGATTGGCATTGTTGAGCTGCTGGTCGAGCGGAAGATAAAAACGTGGGCTGCCACCGCCGACATAGACCACGTAGCTCTCGATGTCCTTATCCGCACCAAGGATCTTCTCGAAGCGTCTGGCTTCCGTATCGCTGGCATCGATCGACGCGCCATTGGGCAGCCAGAGATCCACCACCAGCTCCGGCCGATTCGCGGAAGGGAAGAATTGCTGTTGCACGAAGCCGAAACCGAACACGGAAAGCAGGAACAGCCCAGCGGTGGCGCCGATCACCGTCTTGCGCCACGTTACGCACCAGGTCACCAGGGCGCGAAATCGCTGGTAGAAAGGCCCGCCATAAACGTCGTGATCGTGAGCCTGAACGCCCGAGGGTGCGGTCGGCAGCAACCGCGGAAAGCGACGGCGCAGCGGCCCCAGAATGAAGCGCTCGCCGAACGTATTGCGTCGATCGAGGGTCTTGTAATCGGGCAACAGCTTGAAACCGAGATACGGCGTGAACAGGACCGCGACCACCCACGACACCAATAACGCGATCGTCACCACGGCAAAGATCGAGAACGTATATTCGCCGGCCGCCGACTTCGCGAGTCCTACAGGCAGGAAGCCGGCGGCGGTTACCAACGTACCGGTGAGCATGGATGGCGCGGTCGAAGTGTAAGCGTAGCTGCCGGCGCGGAACCGGTCCCACCCCTGCTCCATTTTGATCGCCATCATCTCGACCGCGATGATGGCATCATCGACCAGCAGGCCCAGAGCGATGATGAGCGCGCCCAACGAAATGCGCTGCAGGTCGATGCCGAACACTTTCATCAACAGAAAAGTCGACGCCAGCACCAAGGGAATGCACAGCGCGACCACGACACCTGTGCGCAAGCCCAGGCTGAGGAAGCTCACCGCGAGCACGATGACGATCGCCTCGCCCAACGTCCGCATGAACTCGTTGATGGAACGCGCCACCACGGCGGGCTGGTCCGCGACTTGATGTACCTCGACGCCCACCGGCAGATTGGACTTGATGCGTGCCATCTCGATTTCCAGCGCACGGCCCAACGCGATGATGTCGCCGCCCTTGCGCATGGACACAGCCAGTCCCAATGCGTCTTGGCCTTCGTAGCGAAACTTGAGCGCCGGCGGATCGACATAGCCCCGATACACGTTGGCGATGTCACCCAGCCGGAACAACCGTCCGCCGGCCATGATGCCGATCTCGCGGATACTCTCCACCGATTTGAAGTCGCCGCCGATCCGGATGTAGATGCGATCGGCCTTGGTCTCGAAATTTCCGGCCGGCACCATGTTGTTCTGCTGTTGCAGGACGGCGAAGATCTGGAGCGGATCCACGCCCAAGGTCGCCAGCTTCTTGTGCGACATCTCGATATAGATCTTCTCGTCCTGATCACCGAGGACGTCCACCTTGCTCACATCGGGTACGCGCAGCAGCTCGCGCCGCACATCCTCGACGTAGTCATGCAACTCGGAAAAGGAATAACCGTCCGAGGTGAAGGCGTAGATGATGCCGAAGGTGTCGCCGAACTCGTCGTTGAAGAACGGTCCCTCGACGCTGGCGGGAAGCGAGACCTTGATGTCGGAGATCTTCTTGCGCGCCTGGTACCAGGCATCGGGCACGGCCTTGGGTGGTGTGTAATCCTTTAGCACCACGAAGATCAGCGACTCGCCGGGCTTTGAGTAGCTGCGCGCGTAGTCGAACCAAGGCGTCTCCTGCAGTTTTTTCTCCAGACGCTCCGTGACCTGCAGTTCCACCTCTTTTGCGGTGGCGCCCGGCCACAGGGTCCGCACGACCATGATCTTGAAGGTGAACTCGGGATCTTCGCCCTGACCCAGGTGGAGGTAGCAATAGGTGCCGGAGGCAAACAGCGCGAGGATGAAGTAGAGCATCAGGGCCTGATGTTCCAGCGCCCATTCCGACAGATTGAAGCGCGTGATCATCGTGCACCACTCACTGCGCGGGTTCCGCGAGGACGCGCACCTTCTCACCCTGGTTCAACTTGTGCACTCCTGCGCGCACAACCAGGTCACCATCGTTCAATCCCGACAAGATCGTGACATAGTCCTGCGTATAGCGACCGACCTGCACCGGCTTCAGCGCCACCTGTTGGGTTTTGGGATCGATCAGCCAGACGGCCGGCTCGTTGCCTTTCTGGAACAGCGCAGTGAGCGGCAGGCGAGCGACTTCGACAGTGGTGCCCCCACTGAGCTTCACATTGGCCGTCATGCCGAGCTGAACCGATGGATCCGGATCCAGCACCGTCACCTTTACCGTATAGGTGCGAGTGACATTGTCCGCGCTCGGAGAGATCTCGCGGACGCGACCCTTGTAGATCTTGCCCGGAGATGCCCACAGGCTGACGTCGGCATCCTTTGTGGCGCGCAATTCGACGAGTCGATTCTCGGGGACATTGACCGCTACCTCCTTCTCGTCCAGGCGCGCAATCTTCACTACGGTCTGGCCGGCCGTCACCACCTGGCCGACTTCGGCCTGCACCGCGGTAACGACGCCGTCATGGTCGGCGCGCAATGTCGTGTACTCGGTCTGGTTGCGATTGAGTTCGAGCTGGGCCGTCGCCTGCTCCAGGCGTGCCGCAGCTGTCTGATACGTGGTCTTGCGCCGATCGAACTCGGCGGCGCTGACGAAGCCTTTGTCGACTAGATCCTTGTATCGCACCAGGTCGGCTTTGGCCTGCTGATAGTCGGAGCGAGCCGCGAGCAGCTGTTGCTTGGTGGCTTCGGCCGTCAGCTTCTGGTCCTCGGGGTCGAGGCGGGCCAAGACCTGACCCTTCTTGACCTGCTGCCCGACCTCCACCAGCCGCGCCACGATCTTGCCGGGAACTCGGAATCCGAGCGCCGTCTCCCACCGCGCGCGGACATCGCCAGTGTAGGTGACATCCTGCTCGTCACTGGCGACCGAGACTGCAATCGCGTGCACGGGACGTGTCGCCTCAACTTGCTGTGGGGGCTTGCTGCAGCCTGCGACCAGCGCCAGCATTGACAGGCTGATCGATACGCGGAGGCTAGCCATTGAGTAGCATCCTTGAACGAAGGCGGTTGTCCAGGCCACTCGCCGCGCGGGAAGCACAGGAGTAGCTCTGTTCATCGCGTCACGCGCGCACCGCCGCGCCGTGTTGCGAGCAACCCACGTTGCAGAATATCGAGATGTTGGTCGACATACGCGTCGGGGTCGAGGTTCTGAGTACTGCAGAAATCGAAGGAGTGCCGGTAAATCACCATCAACACCAGCGGTGCGAATACGAGCCTCGCGACGTAGTCCGGGTCGAGTTTCCGGAACTCTCGATTGTCCAGGCCGAGACGCACTGCGGCGCGAACCAGCTTCTGACCGCGCGTGATCACCTCGTCGACATAGAATTTGCCGAGCTCCGGGAAGTTGCGGCACTCCGAGACCATCAGTTTGGGAATACCGGCGAACGGAGTCAGACCGAAACCCTCCCACCAGCCGCGGACCAGTTCGCGAATCAGATCCACGGCGCTGCCTTTGTGCTCGGCCACCATCTTCTCGCCGCGCTCGAGCAAAGGCACGAGCCCTTCGCGAACCACGGCCTTGAACAAGTCCTCTTTCCCGGGGAAATACAGATACACCGTGCCTTTGCTCACGCCCGCACGCTTGGCGACATCCTCCAGACGTGTCGCGGCATATCCACGCTCCACGAACAACTCGAGGGCGGCGGCGAGCAACTCGGCAGGTCGGGCTTGCTTGCGGCGCGCCCAGCGGGGTGCAGGCATGACGATACCAGATTTAAGTAACTGACCGGTCAGTAATGTAAGCCTTCATAGGACAGTAAGTCAAGGGTAAGCTGGGTCATCCGACGATGGGCCATTACGGCGGCGGTCCCAGCTGCGGATTCAGCCCCGGCCGGCCGTTACTAAGCGGGTTGAATGGCCTTCGAAGTTCAGCTGCGGATTTGGCTGTGCCCGCAAGTGCGCGCGATGAATGCGACCGACACGGGAATGCCCATCCGAACGTCAAGACGATTAGAGAATGACCACGTGCAGGTTCGGCGGTTCGCACCCGAGAGACAGGCTGACGTACCGCGCTTGAAGGGCCTGCGGCCCGCCACAATGTAGCAATGCTCATGACCGAGATTCGTCCACCTGCTGTCGCGGGAACGTTTTATCCAGAGGCGAGGGACATTCTGTCCCGAGACCTCGCGACGATGCTGGAGGCCTGGCCGGTCTCCACTCGTGCGCCAGCGCCCAAAGCGTTGATCGCTCCGCACGCCGGCTACATGTATTCCGGCCCGATCGCGGCGGCCGCGTACGCCCGGTTGGCACCGGCGCGGGGGCGTATCAAGCGCGTTGTCCTGCTTGGTCCCGCTCATCGGGTGGCGATCGACGGGCTCGCACTGCCGGGGGTCGCGGGGCTCGCCAGCCCACTGGGCGTCGTCCCGATCGATCGAGAAGCAGTTCGCTCGCTCTCCGCTCTTCCCCAGATCAGCGAAAGCTCGGCGGCGCACGCACGCGAGCATTCGCTGGAAGTGCACTTGCCATTCCTGCAGACGGTATTGGGCAAGTTCGCAGTCGTGCCCCTGGTAGTTGGACGCGCCAGCGTCGAGCAGGTAGCGGCAGTGTTGGACCGGCTGTGGGGTGGCGCTGAGACCTTGATCGTCATCAGCTCCGACCTTTCCCACTACCTCTCCTACGACCAGGCGCGGACGATGGATCGTGAGACGGTGAACAGCATTCTGTGTTGCCGGCCGCTGCTGGACCACGATCAGGCGTGCGGGGCCACACCCGTAAATGGCTTGCTGACAGTGGCGATGCGCCGTGGTCTCAAACCGGAGCTGCTCGACCTGCGCAATTCGGGAGACACCGCCGGCGACCGCAGTCGGGTCGTGGGGTACGCGTCGATCGTCTTCTTCGAGTCGCCAGCGCAATCCCTCGAAACGGCGGCGGAAAGCGCCGATGTACGCGGACCGGTATTGCTCTCGCTGGCGCGGGCAGCGATCGGCGATATCTTCGGGGTTGCCTAC
>Ga0335083_10006802_pt1 | contig 14194 bp, 11 predicted proteins | sample Lox_Sample_42_FD_206716 | JGI IMG/M metagenome (GOLD analysis project Ga0335083, IMG submission 206716) | Soil microbial communities from Loxahatchee National Wildlife Refuge, Florida, United States - Lox_Sample_4.2 | ecosystem: Environmental > Terrestrial > Soil > Wetlands | place: USA...
TTTTCGGTCCCTGACGTTCTTCTTGCGCCGGGAACCTACTACCTGACCCTGAGCAACGGCTTCACGAATTGCGACTGCCCGGACAACGCAGATACTGCCCTTTACTGGGACGAAAACGACGTCAAGACGACCGGCGTGGCCTACTTTGAGGGAAATACCGACATAACGAATGTGGGGTGGTCGTTCCAGGTGGACGGTACCAGCAGCATCAGCGCGGTACCCGAACCCAGCTACATCCTGCTGCTAGGAGTCGGACTCGCTGCACTGGTGGTGCAAAGAACGATCCGGTCGAGGTCGCGAGCAGTTGACTCGCCGCTTCAGCGCGAGCATCGGGTTAGTAGCCGGTGTTAATCGAGTGGCGCTATATCAGTCCTACGCGTTTTTCGAGTTCCACCATGCGGGGATCCTGCTGATACGCCGCGAAGGCCGGGTCGATGCGCATACTCAGCGCCTGCTGTTCATGAAACTCAACCGATTGCTCGAGCCAGTGGAACATGCGGTCGCGATCGCCCAAATAAGCGCTGACCTGCGCGAGCGCGTATCGCGGGTAGGCTTTGTCGTCGGCTTGCGATTCCATCTGAAGCAGCAAGCCGAGCGCCTCGTCGCGACGTCCGGACAGAGCGTAAGCCATCGCAATCCCAGGCTCGATCACTGTAGCTCCGGGCGCGAGATTCGCGGCGCGTTGAAGATGCGCCAAACCTTCCGCAGGATGGTTGTCATACACTTCGATATAACCGAGTTGCACCCATCCTCCCAACCAATTGGGATTCTGTTTGAGGCATGGGGCCAACTCCTTGGCCGCATCCCCGTTCCGGCGTTCCATATGGAGGAGCTGCGACATATTAATGTGCCCCTGGCAGTTCAGCGGATCCAGTTGCATTGCCTGGCGTGCCTGTTGCTCGGCTTCGGCGAACCGGCCGCGAGTCATGAGAGCCCACTGGTAAGTTTGATGTGCGGTAGCACTGGAACCCAAACTGATCGCGCGACGAAAACCATCTTCGGCGCTGGACCAATCCCAATTGAGAATGTAATTAATGGCCGCGAGTTGCGCATTCGCCATGGGAAGCCGCGGGTCGAGCGATACGGCGGTTTCAGCCTCTCGCCGGGCCATTTCAAGCTCGGCCTTTTGCCGCGGGCCGGTCCGCCCGGAACGCGCGATGTGAACACTGGCCAGCCGCGCGTGCGGCCAGGCGTACCGCGGTGCCAGGCGGATCGCATTCTGATAATGCGCTTCGGCCGACGCCAGCGAGGCGGGAGTGGATTTCTGCTCTTCCGCAAAGCCTTGCAGATATTCATTGAACGCTTCCGCGCTCGGAACGTATTCGCCCGTAGGCTGTCCAGTGAGGCGTACGCGTAACGAGCCGGCAACCACCTGAGCGATCTCGCCCTCGATGCTGAGAATGTCTTTGGTTTCGCGATCGTATTGAGCCTGCCAGAGGTGTGTGCCGTCGGTGGTGCGATCCAATTGAACGATGATGCGGATGCGGTCGCCCTGGCCGAAAATGCTGCCTTCCACGATAGCCCCAGCGCCGAGTTGCCGCCCAATCTCGCGCACGTCGATATTTTTGCGCTTGAACTGGAACGCCGAAGTCCGCGCCACGACGCTCAGCCCTTTGATCGTTGCGAGGGAGTTTGTCAGCTCTTCGGTAAAACCGTCGCTCAAATATTCGTGCTGGCCGCCCGGCGTGAGATCCATGAACGGCAGGACAGCGATCGTGGTGATCGGGGGTGTGGAGCGGAATCGCCGGAACGTCACCACTCCCAGCGCTGCCAGGACCAGAATCGCGATCGCAAGGATGAGGGGCAAGCGCCAGTTCGTGCGCTGAGTGGTGGCCGGCGGTTCTTGTTGCCCGGCCGCGGCCGGTCCGTTGCCTTTGAACGCGGGAACATAGCCGCGGAAGGGAAATTCGATGATGATGGGGTCTTGAGCGCCTTCGGATTTGTAGTATTCACGGAGCTTCTGGCGCATCCGGTTGAACTCGACGCGGACGCTCGAATCAACGCGAGGGTCCCACGAGTCGGGTTTGCCGAAGACCTCCTGCGCGATGTGGTATTCCTTGGCCGGTTCCGTTTCGCCGGCGAGGAAACGGCCGACCGACCACTGCAGCAGCTCAGAACGCCGGCGAGAAGTCCGGAATTGGGGGCTCGCCAGGATTCTCGCGACCTGCGCTTCAATACCGGCGCGTTCCGGCCCCGTCTCCGATGGCGGGTACGGCACTGATGGCGAAGGCACCACGCTTGAGAATTTTACCATTGTGCGGGTGTCCGTTTCCTGCTTGCCGGCATAACCAGGCGAGCGAACAGCGGAATCCCGGGTTACATTCGTATTGCGGACGAACCGGGCGGGAGCGTTCGGTGGACCTGCGAGTTGGAAACTCATCCGACCTCCACCCCGCCTCCGAATCGCATATAATCGTTGCATCTCGCGCCCGGAGGTGCACATGCGCAAGATCAAGGTAAAAGGCCGGATTTCCCGCCGTACGTTCATCGAGGGCACTGGCGTCGCGGTGGTCGCGGCTACCGCCACCCCCGCTCTCGAAGCCCAGAGCACAAATATCGAACCCGCGCCGGGCGTACCGCATACCGCCATCCGCGTTACCGTGAATGGCAAATCGCAGCGCATCGACGTCGAAGACCGCTGGTCCATCGCCGAAATGCTGCGTGACCATCTCGGCCTCACCGGCACGAAAATCGGCTGCGACCGCGGCGAGTGCGGCGCTTGCACGGTGCTACTCGATGGCAAGCCCGTTTACTCTTGCAGCAATCTCGCGGTCTGGGCCGACGGACGCACCATCCAGACCGTCGAGGGTCTCGCGCACGGCGACGAGCTCGATCCTCTGCAACACGCCTTCATCGAACACGATGCCCCTCAGTGCGGTTTCTGTACCTCCGGCCAGCTCATGAGCGCAAAAGCAGTGCTCAATTCCAATCCCCATCCCACGCGCGAAGACGTGCAAGCCGGCATGACGGGCAATATCTGCCGCTGCTCCAACTACAATCGCTACGTGGAAGCAGTGCTGGCTGCCGCTGCGATGCCCCTGGGTAAGAAGACCAACTCCACCGCGAGCCGCAGGCGCTCCAAAGGAGGCCTCTCATGAGCGAGACCTTGCAGCCTCTCAAAACGGTCGGCCATCCCACGCCACGCATCGATGCGCTGGAGCGCGTCACCGGCCAGGCCCACTACACCGGCGACGTGAAACTTCCCGGAATGCTCTACGCACGCGTCCTGCGCAGCCCGCATGCCCACGCGCGCATCCGCAGCATCGACGTTTCCAAAGCCCAGGCCCTGCCCGGCGTTAAGGCCATCATCACGCACGACAATTGCACGGTGGTGTGGGGCGCGGGCTCGATCGCCGGCGGTGTCCAGTATAACGACGAAATCAAGAAAATCACCAAGCAGCGCCGCTATGCGTTCAACAACCCGGTGCGCTTTGTGGGTGACCCGGTCGCGGCCGTGGCGGCCACCGATCGCCACATCGCCGAAGATGCCCTGCATTTGATCCAGGTTGATTACGAGGTACTGCCGCACGTGCTCGAGCCTGAAGAAGCGCTCAAGCCCGACGCGCCCAAGGTCTGGCCGGAAGGAAATTTCGCGCTGAATCCCCGCAACGAACAGCAGCCCATCGGACAAAAACGCGGCAACGTTGAAGAAGCCTTCCGCACTTCCGACCACGTCTTTGAAGATCGCTTCTCGACAACGTATGTACACAACGCGCAAATGGAGCCGCGCGCGGCCGTCGCGCACTGGGAAGGCGACCAGCTCACCGTCTACACGCCCACCGGCGGGATCGCCAATTGCCGCCACGACATCGCCCGCGACCTCGGCCTCAGCGACGACAAAGTGCGCGTGATCTGCCAGTACATGGGCGGCAACTTCGGCAACAAGAATCAGAACCAGGATGCGGACCTGATCGCAGCCTCGCTCGCCAAAATGGCCGGTGCGCCCGTCAAGCTGGAACTCTCGCGTAAGGAAGACTTCATCGGCATGCACGGCCGCTGGCCGACGGTTCAATACTACAAAGTTGGTGTCTCGAACGATGGCACGCTCAAAGCTATCCAACTCCGCGGCTTCAGCGGCATGGGCGGCTATCGCAAAAATTCCGGCGCCATCGGCGGCATCGAAGTCTATGAGTGCCCCAACATCGAGACGATCGTGACTCCCGTCTATACCAACAAAACGGTCTCCGGAAATTTCCGCGGGCCCGAGTTCCCGCAAGGCTACTTCGGCATCCAGTCCATGATGGACGAGGTCGCCTACAAAATGAAAATGGACCCAGTCGACTTCGCCTTGAAGAACATGACACGCAAGCCGACTCAAGGCGAGTACACCAACTACACCTTAGACGAATGCATCCATCGCGGCGCTGAAGCCTTCGAGTGGAAGAAACGCTGGCGTTCGGTTCCGGGCTCCGATTCCGGTCCCATCAAGCGCGGCGCCGGCTTCGCGTTCATGGCCTTTCGCTCCGGCGTCGGCCACAGCAACGCGGTGCTGCGCGTCGATTCCAACGGCCGCTACTACGCGCATGTGGGCGTCACAGATGTTGGCGCGGGCGCTAAGACCACGATGGGCCTGATCGCGGCCGAGGCGCTGGACGTGCCGCTGTCGCAGGTCGAAGTGGTTTGGGGCGACACCGGAACATGCCCCTACTCAGTCGGCGAATCCGGCAGCCGGACCACCATCCAGACCGGCTGGGCCGTCATCGAGGCCGCTCACGATTTGAAAAAACAGATCGCGGAAAGAGGCCTGCCCAAAGCCGGCGAATTCCTGACAGCCTCCGCCGGGCCGAGCCCCAGAATGGAACCCGGTAAGGTCCGCAACGCCTTCGGCGCGCACTTCGTCGAAGTCGAAGTTGACACCGGCCTCGGCCGCGCGCGCGTCACCAAATATCTCTGTGTGCACGACTGCGGCCGCATCATGAACCCGCTCACCGCCATCAGCCAGATCAAAGGCGGCGCCGTTATGGGCATCGGCATGGCGCTGCACGAAGACCTTGTGTACGATCGCGCCTCCGGCGTTCCACTCACCGCGGGCTACTACGGCGCGCGCATCTCCACCCATCGCGACGTGCCGGATGTCGAATGCATCTTCATCGAATCGGACGACGGCTACGGGCCCTGGGGCGCGAAAAGCATGGGCGAGTCAAGCAAGGTTCCGGCCGTCGCCGCGGTCGGCAATGCGGTCTTCAACGCGATCGGCAAGCGCATGAAGGACCTGCCGATCACCAAGGACAAGATCATAGGAGCACTGGCATGAAAGCTTTCACCAACGCCAATCCGCGGGATCTCCCGCACGCGCTCACTCTGATTCAGCAGGCGCAGTCCAGCGGTCGGCACGCGGCGATCGCGGGCGGCGGCAGCGACCTGCTCGGCATGATCAAGGAACGCATCGAGACGCCGGACGTGGTCGTCAATCTGAAATCGGTCAAGGGTCTCGACCAGATCGCCTCCGCAAAATCCGGCCTGAAGATTGGCGGCCTGACCACGCTCGATACGATCACACGCCATCCCGCCATTCGCCGACAGTACGCCGTGCTGGCCGAAGCGGCCGAAAGCGTCGCCACGCCGCAGATCCGCAACGTCGGCACGCTCGCCGGCAACGTCGCCCAGCGTCCCTGGTGCTGGTATTACCGCAACGGATTCCCGTGCTTCAAAGCGGGCGGCAAGCAGTGCTTCTCCATCAACGGCGAGAACCAGTTCCACGCCATCTTCGGGGGCGGCCCGAGTTTCATCGTGCATCCGTCCGACACTGCGCCCGCATTGGTCGCGCTTGACGCCAAGTTCCACGTCGCCGGACCAAAGGGCAATCGCACGGTATCCGCAGCCGAGTTTTTCGTTCTCCCGCGCCAGAACGCGGAGCGCGAAAATGTTTTGGCCGCGGACGAGGTCCTCGCGCACATCGAGATCCCCTCAGCCCCTCCCGGCACGCGTAGTACGTACCACAAGGTGATGGATCGAGAGGCCTGGACGCACGCCGTCGTAAGCGCCGCCATTGTCCTGGAAATGGACAAGGACGTCTGCCGCTCGGCGCGCATCGTCTTAGGCGGCGTGGCCCCGATACCATGGCACATTCCCGAGGCCGAGAAGGTGCTAGCCGGCCAGCGCATCACTCCGGAACTCGCCGAAAAAGCCGGCGAAGCCGCAGTCGCAGGCGCCACGCCACTGGCGAAAAACGCCTACAAAATCCCGCTCACGAAAGCCGTCGTCCGTCGCACGGTTTTGGAGCTCGCCCAGCGCGCGTAGTCTGATTCAGTTCCGGCCGGGCTGACGCAAGCTGTCGACGAACTTCTGATATTCCTGATCCGGCACCGCGCGCGAGTCTACGAAAACTCCGCCCAGCAGCCTGCGCGCCATGCGGCGCTCGGGTGTATCCTCGGAACCGGCGGCCTGCTGCGATAGCTTCGTCAGCCGGTCTTTCAACTGCGAAAGACTCGCCGTACGCGCGTCTCCACCGTCCCCGAGGCCTTCCTGCAAATCCATCAGCTCGGACTCGAGCTGCGCCTCGAAGTGCTCATCGGCGTGTTGCTTATTCAGCGCATCCAGCAGGGTCTTTTTCCCTTGTAGTGCCTGAACCTGTGCCGAAAACTTGGACACGTCGCGCAGACCCTCGAAATCCCGGACCATCGCGGCGGCAGCCTCGAACGTTCCCAACTCGGTCTTTTGCGCGGCGACCTCGGCCGACCGAGCGTCAAACACCTTCTGCAACAGCTTCTCATCGCGTGGCGCTCGCTCCGATTTCATGGCCTGAACTTCCATCCACTCCACCGCCTGCATGGCCAGATCGGGCGGCAGCCAGGTGTGCCCACCCTGGAAAACCACGATACGATGCGGGCTGCTCAGCTCCTCATCAAGCTGCCGCATTTCCAGGTAATTGAAATCTTCGGTGCCCGCGGTGCCAAATACGGCGAAAGGCAAGTTGCTGTTGCGCTCGCCCGGCGGGAATCCCGCACTGGACGCAATGACCCCCGCCATTTCGTTCGAATCCATTGCTACCTTCATCGCGATGCGCGCGCCACCCGACAGCCCTGCCGTGTACACGCGTTTCATGTTGATCGAAAATCGATGGACGACTTCCGACCCCATCATGGCCGCCGCCGTCAGACTCACCTCCGGCGGGCCATTGCGCGCGTTGTTCGACCCCGCCACGATATACCCGTACTTCTCGGCCGCGTCCTTATACTGCTCCAGAGGCTCCTTGCCTCGCCCGCGCGGGTCGAAGGCCAGAATCAAACTCCACTGCCGATCCGCCGTATAATTCGAAGGCAGATAAATCGCGAAGCTCTGCGATGGATCCATTGCGCATTTCACGCCATCCACAATCTGCCCGCGCGGCAGGTCCTGTCCCAATGCGGCAACAGCTACCGCCGCCAGAAGCATACGTGGCCACATGCGCACCATTAAACCACAACTACACGGGTATGCTAAGGAAATGCGAAGCATCCGAGCCCTCGTAATCTTTCTGACGGCGGCCTCGATTCCCGGGGTGGCTGAAGTGACCGACTCCGCCAGCAATGGATTCACGCTCAAAACTACGGTTCAGATCCAGGCCCCGCCCGATACGGTCTATCGCCGATTGATTCAAGTCGGCGATTGGTGGGATTCGGCGCACACCTTCTCGGGCAACGCCAAGAATCTCAGCATCGAGGAAAAACCAGGCGGCTGTTTCTGCGAGAAGTTGCCCAACGGCGGCGGGGTCCGTCACCTGGAGGTTGTGTTCCTCGCGCCGGGTAAGAGGCTGGTCCTGAGCGGCGGCCTGGGTCCGCTGCAATCCATCGGCGCAAGCGGCGCTATTACCTTCGATCTGACCCCGGCTGAAGGGGGAACGAAACTTCAATTCGTCTACGCCGTGAACGGCTATCTTGCCGCGGGCATGAACACGCTCGCCGCACCGGTGGATTCCGTTTGGTCAGAACTATTAGTGCGCCTGAAAAACTCGGTCGAGCATGGCGATCCGGCGCCCAAAACAAAATAGCCGGGGCCGCTATTTTTCCGGCAGCGCAAAGACGTACAACGCGTTTCCATTCCCCGGATGATGAATCTCGGGCGCGATGGTCGCAGGCACCTGGCGCGGGCTGCCTCCGCCGAGCCCCGATGTCACGGCGATATACTGGCGTCCGCCGACGCTGAACGAGACCGGATAGCCCTGCGCCGACGTTCCCAGCCGCGTCTTCCACAATGTCTGGCCGGTTTTTACATCGACAGCTCGGAACACGCGATCCAGATCGCCGACAAAAGCCACGCCGCCCGCGGTCGAAAGCACCGCGGTCAGGAAGGGCGCACGCTGCTGGAACGACCAATTTTCCTTCATTGTCTTCACGTCAAACGCCGCCAGCTTGCCGATGTTGCCATTGGTGCCGGGCATCTCGTAGAAACGCCGGTCCGCAGCCGTTCCGCCGGAGCCATCTTTAAACTCCACCACGCGTCCCGACATCTCCATGCAGCTCTGGCTTAGCGGAATGATCAACTCACCGGTGGGCTGGTGGTAGCTCATAGCCTGCCAGTTGTGGCCGCCTTCGGTGCTGGGGCAGGACTGCACCCACTTGCCGGTTTCCTGCTCCAGAATTTCGCTGCGATAGGTCGGCTCGCCGGTCTTCGGATCGATCTGGTCGAACACGTTTTGAAAAACCGTTTCCTTGGAAGCGATGTACTTGCCGGTTCTGCGGTCGAGCTTCCACAAGATGCCGGCCTTGCCGATAGTGAACACCCACTTTTGATCGCCGCTATCCACCAGCACGCGCTCGAATACTTCATCCAGATCCAGCGATTCGCCGGGCACATGCTGGAAATACCACTGCAGCTTTCCATCGTCAGGATTCAGCGCCAGCGTGGAACTGGTGTAGAGCGCTTTCTCGGATTTCGTGTTGCGGCTGGCGCGCATCCACGGCTTGGCCTGCGCGACGCCCCAATAAGTCAGGTTGAGTTCGGGATCGTAGCTGCCGGTGATCCAGTTGTCGCCGCCTCCTCGCAGCATGTTCGGAAGATTGTTCCAGGTGTCGCCTCCCGGTTGGCCTTCGCGCGCCACTGTATAGAATTTCCAAAGCTGCTTGCCGTCGTTGGCGTCGTAGGCGCTAATGTAGCAGCCTTCTTCCTTGAAGCGGTCGCACCCCATGAGACCTTGCAGCACTTTGCCGTGAATCACGATCGGACCGCCCGTCTCGCTGTAGCCTTTGCGGCTATCGGCGATAGGAGTTTGCCAGACGATCTTGCCGGTGCGCGCGTCCAACGCGTACATTTTGGCGTCCGTGGTCGGAACGAACACTTTGTCCTGATAGACAGCCAGGCTGCGCGTCGCGCCGTAGGCGATGGTGGATTCCGGACCAATGTGGTTTTCCCAGATCAAGTCGCCGGTGCGCGCATCCAGCGCCTGGACGGTGTTGCTTGTGTTCGACAGAAAAATGGTTCCGTTGTGGACGATGGGCGTCGGCTCTGCGGCGCCGCCGTCGTTCATGGACCACGCCCAGACCAACTGCAGGTTCTGAACATTCTTGGTAGTGATTTGTGCCAGGGGGCTGTAGCTGGAAGCTTGATAATTGCGACGGATCATGAGCCAGTCGCCGGGATCGGGATGGGTCAGCATCTCGTCTGTAACCGGGACGTAGTTTTTCACTTCGCCCGCGACGGTGATTCCGCGTGGACCGGCCGGGCGCGCTCCACCGCGTCCACCAGCGGCGCCACGTCCACCGCCACCTCCAGCACCGCGCCCGCCCGCCGGAGCTTGTCCAGTGGCGATCGAGCTGATAGTAACTGCGCTGGCCGGCGTCAGCGGCTGATTCCCCGGCGTCGCCCCGTTGGATTGAAGAATGAATGCTGCGATCTCGGCGTACGTGTCGGCGCCCAACGCACCGGGACTACCGGGCGGCATGGTGGTCTGGATGAGCGCCAGCAGCTCGCGCGTCGTTCGGCCGCCCCAGGTGTTCATGAAGTTGCCGCCGGCGAGCGGCGGAGCTTCGTTCCGTCCGGCCAAGTCAGGCAGGTGGCATCCCGAGCAATTTTCCTGATAAGCGGTCCTGCCGGCCGATGCCTGCGCCGCCGTAAACGGACCGGCGGGCCGCTGCTGGCCTTGAACCAGAATCACTCCCGTCGCGCCCGCCACAATCAACGCCAGACTGGCTCGTTTCTTCATTGTTGACATCTCCTAACGCGTCAGCCAGCCCCACAAATTTCCATCCGGGGCTTTTTCACTTTGAATCTGGATGTAGAATCGGCCTTTCTTGAGAGCCTCCACCTGATCCGAGCTCAGGTCCACGGAACCGGACACGGAACCGCTGGTGGAATGGGTCACGGTCAAATCGAATACCGCCGGCCCCCGCACCCCCGGCACGCGGCTCAAGCGGAGGTTCGCTGTTGTGGCCGGAGTACGCAAGCCTTCAAATGATCCATTGACCTCCAGCTTGGTTCCTGAAAGCGTGGCCGTAGCCGAGCCCAATCCGGCGACCGTTGCCCGCATGGTAGCGTCCATCGCCACGGGCGCCAGCCGGGTATGAAATTTTTCTTCGGTTGCGGCCGCCCAGAGCAAACCGGCTCCGATCGCCGCGATCGCGGCTAGCCTCATCCACGCCATTCGTTTCTTCATGCTCGTCAAGAAAAGGACACTAGGCATTATAGCGTCGAATCGGCGCGCGCTTGGGATGCGGCGGACTCGGCCTCGCCGGCGGAGCGCCATTTTTCCACTCTTATCCGTATCCACCTATAGGAGGGCTTCCGCAAAAGCATGGGGTACCGAATAGGAGCCGCATCGATCTTGTTGTTGCTGGTCGTGAAGGCTAGCGCGCAACCCGCTGCGAACTGGACGCAGCGCAACCCAAAGACTTCGCCATCTCCGAGGTACGGGCACGCGATGGTCTACGATCCGGCGCACAATCAGGTGGTCATGTTCGGAGGCGTAGGCGCAACGGGAGCTTTAAACGACACTTGGATCTGGGACGGCACAAATTGGAGCCAACGATCACCGCAAACGAGCCCCGCCGCCCGGATTTGGCACAGCATGGCATACGATGCGGCGCATCATCAGGTAGTCCTTTTCGGAGGCGAAACTGTATATGAACATCTCTTTCAATACGCCAATGACACGTGGGCGTGGGATGGTACAAATTGGACCCAGCTTGCGGTCAGCAACACACCTCCAGCGCGGTCTTTGGCGGCCATGGCATATGATGGCGGCCACAGCGACGTGGTTATGTTCGGCGGCGTCTACGAGGTTCTGGGTGGATACACCGTGGCGCAATCCTTACGCGATACCTGGGTGTTGAATGGACTTAACTGGACCCAACAGTCGCCACAGGCCGCTTCGAGCGCCGGCGAGGGTTGTTCCATGACATATGATGCCGCCAGTGGCCAGGTGGTCCTGTTCGGTGGTGAGAACGAGAGCGGTGGAAACCGTATTCCGAACGCCGAGACATGGGTGTGGGACGGGATGAACTGGACGAAGAAGTCTCCCCCAAACGCCCCTTCGGCACGGTACCAGCACGCTGCGGCGTTCGATGCGGCTCACAGTCAGATCGTTCTGTTCGGCGGGGCCGACACGAAAAGGGCCAATAGCGAGACCTGGATTTGGGATGGCGCGAACTGGACCCAGGAGTCGCCGCAGGCCAGCCCGTCGGCCCGGCTCAGTCACTCGATGGCTTATGACACGCAACACGGCCAGGTTGTACTTTTTGGAGGCGAGGATGCGGGCGGAAATCTCTTCGGAGACACGTGGACGTGGGTGGGAAGCAGCGTGACGCTGCCCACCATCACTTCGGTAATCAGCGCCTCGGGCTATGGCGGCGCGGCAGCGGTTTCGCCAGGCGATTGGGTGGAGATCTACGGCAGCAACCTTGCCTCGGCTACACACGAGTGGGCTGGTACCGATTTCAGCGGGAACAACGCCCCCACTGCCCTGGGCGGAGTCCAAGTGACTATCGGCGGGCAGAACGCTTTTATAGAATACATTTCTTCGTCGCCGCCGCAGATCAATGCGCAACTGCCATCGAACATCCCTAGCGGCGGGACAGTGCCGGTGATCGTCACCAACGGCGCCGCATCCAGCCAACCGTTCAACTTGACGGTGAATCCGACACAGCCGGGCCTGCTGGCGCCCGCGTCGTTTCAGATCGGTGGCAAGCAGTATCTGGCGGCGTTGTTTTCCGACGGCGTCACTTATGTGCTGCCACCGGGCGCGATTTCCGGCGTCGCCTCGCGCCAGGCCCATACGGGCGAAACGATTACAACCTATGGAATCGGATTCGGATCGGTTACGCCAGACACGCCGGCCGGCGAGATAGCGCCGCAGTCCACTCAACTCGCGCTACCACTTCAAGTCCTCTTCGGTCAGACGCCGGCCCAGGTTTCTTATGCCGGCCTGGCTCCGGGCTTCGTGGGCCTGTATCAATTCGATCTGCTGGTCCCCGCGGTTCCAAACAGCGACCTGGTACCGGTGACTTTCAATCTTGGCGGCGTGTCTGGGACGCAAACGTTGTACACCGCGGTGCAGCAGTAGGGTTGCGTGCCAGTAGGGTTGTGTGCAAGTAGCGTTGCGCGCTTGCCGGACAGGCCGGTGAGGATATAATGATTGACCGAGCCACGTTGGCAATGCAAGCCAGGCCAACTGGCAAGGAGAGGACAATGTATAAAGCAGTTTTGGGAGCAGCAGCACTGCTCATGTTTTCAACTATCGGGTTCGCGCAGCCCAAGGCAGCGATCGACATCACGAAAGCGCAGATCGACGAAGTTTTGAAGAACGCTCCACCCAAGGTCGACCAGACGCTTCGCGTCATCGACATGGGCGACTATGCGTTGTCGGTGGCCGTTGTTCATCGCGGTCCAACCGGGCAGCCGGCAGGCGGACGAGGCCGTGGCGGAAACGGCGGCGGACGCGCTCAGCAAGCGAATATGGAGCGCTGCGGGTTAACGTCGGCGCCGGCAGGTGCCAAGCAGAGCCCGCCGGGAATGATCGCGCACGATGATACCGTCGAGACCTATATCGTCATATCAGGCTCCGGGACACTAGTCACCGGAGGCGAAATCGTGAACGGAGTGCGGTCTCCGGCCGACAGTGAAGTAACGACAATTTTGAACGGCCCGTCGTGCAGCGGGCGCGCGGTCGGCGATATCGTCAGCCGCCCTATGCATGTTGGCGACATTTCGGTGATCCCGGCAGGTGTGCCGCACGGATGGACTGACGTCACCACGGAAGTGACCTATCTCAGTATCCGCCCCGACCCGAAAAAAGTGCTAGAGCACGGCTACGTTAATCCTGCCCTCAAATAGCCGCTTGCGCTGGCGCGGATCTCAGGATGTGCGCGCATGAGCGCGTTCGACCACATTCTGTTCGTTGCCATCTGCCTGGCTTCGCCGCTGATCGATTGGCTGTGGCTCTATCCCCGCTTCAGGTGCGCCGCGTCGGCTGGCGTCCAGGGCGCGCGCCAGCGCGGCTACGTCGTCACGATGCTGACCGCCTGGGGCTTGACGGCGTGTGTCATCGCGCTTTGGCTGGCCTTCGGGCGCCCGTTTGACTATCTACGGCTCGGAATCGGCAACCCGCTCAGAACAGCAATTGGACTCGCCCTGGCCGCGGTCTATGTTGTGTTCGCCTGGATGCAGCGGCGCGCGGTTCTGCGCCAGCCGGATGCGGCCGAACTGGTGCGACGTCAATTGGGCCGCGCCGATGCTCTTATGCCTCACACGCCGCGCGAGTACCGGCTGTTCCGGATGGTTGCCATCACGGCCGGCATCTGCGAAGAGGTGCTTTATCGCGGGTTCGTTCTTTGGTATTTGGCGATATGGACCGGTCTCATCCCGGCCGCTGTCATCAGTTCGATTCTCTTCGGACTCGCTCACATTTATATTGGCGTCCCGCACGTCGTCCGAGCCTTGATCGTGGGTGGGGTGATGGCAACGTTAGTACTCGGAACTGGTTCGCTTTGGCCGGCGGTCATTCTGCACGCGGCCATTGATTTGTCCTCCGGGGACCTCGTTTATCATGTCCTGCATACCGTGCAACCAGGATCAGAAACATGAGGCGCATATTATGATTCGAACTGTGGCTCCGTTCAGGGCCGATCACGTCGGCAGTCTGCTGCGCCCCGCTGAATTGAAGCAAGCACGTGCTAAACGGGAGCGCGGCGAGATTTCAAGCGGTGAACTCCGGACCGCCGAAGACAGCGCGATCGCTGCTGCCATCCATAAACAGGAAAGCATCGGACTCCATGGCGTGACG
>Ga0335083_10006803_pt1 | contig 14192 bp, 12 predicted proteins | sample Lox_Sample_42_FD_206716 | JGI IMG/M metagenome (GOLD analysis project Ga0335083, IMG submission 206716) | Soil microbial communities from Loxahatchee National Wildlife Refuge, Florida, United States - Lox_Sample_4.2 | ecosystem: Environmental > Terrestrial > Soil > Wetlands | place: USA...
TCCTCGCGCTCCTGGGGCGATTGCAGCCGCTCCTTCTCCGGCGCGGGCTCGTCGTTGATCACGTAGGGCTTCACCGAGTGGTACTGGGCGAAGAACTGCGTCATGTCCACGATGAGGTCGCGGACGATCGGAAGCCCCGGCAGCGGCTTGATCACGACGGGCTCGGCCACGTCCGTGAGCTTCGTGATGCACGCGAGGCCGTTCTTGCCGTTGATGTTCATCGCGTCGGACCCGCAAACGCCCTCGCGGCAGGAGCGGCGAAGCGAGAGCGTGTCGTCCATCGTCTTGATGCGGACCAGGGCGTCGAGCAGCATGCGGTCCGAGGGACCCAGCTGCACGTCGTAGTCCTGCATGTAGGGACGGGCGTCCTTGTCGGGATCGTATCTCTGGATGCGGAATTTCATGATCAGTAGACCCGCGCTTTCGGAACGAAGGTATCGACGGTGAGGGGCTTCAGGTGCACCGGCTTGTACTCGAGCCGGTCGCCTTCGCGGTACCAGAGCGTGTGCTTCAACCAGTTCACGTCGTCGCGCTTGTGGTGGTCGGCGCGATCGTGGGCGCCGCGGCTTTCCTCGCGCGCGGCCGCGCTCACCATTGTCGAGCGCGCCACCTCGACCAGGTTGTCGAGCTCGAGCGCCTCGATCCTCGCGGTGTTGAACACCTTCGACTTGTCCTTGATCTGCGTGCGCTTCGCGCGCTCGCTCACGGCCTTGATCTTGTCGACGCCCTGCGCGAGCAGGTCCGGGAAGCGGAAGACGCCGCAGTGCAGCTGCATCGTGCGCTGCAGCTCGCTGCGCACGTCGTTCACCTCTTCGCCCCCCGACTGCGAATCGAGGCGCGCGATGCGGGAGCGCGAAAGCGCGTCGGCATCCTTCGGCAGCTCCCGGTCGGCCTTGCCCTCGCCCTTCACGAACTCGATGATCGACATCGCCGAGCTCTTGCCCATCACCAGCAGGTCCGTGAGCGAGTTGGTGCCGAGGCGGTTGGCGCCGTGGATCGAGGCGCAGCCGCACTCGCCCGCCGCATAGAAGCCCGGCACGACGGACTCCGGATCGCCGCCCCGGGGCACGATCACCTGGCCGTGATAGTTCGTGGGAATGCCGCCCATCTGGTAGTGCACCGTGGGCACCACGGGAATCGGGTCCTTCACGGGGTCGACGTTCGCGAACTTCATCGCGATCTCGCGGATGCCCGGCAGGCGCTTCTCGATTGTCTCGTGGCCCAGGTGGTCGAGCTTGAGCAGCACGTACTCGCCGTGCTCGCCCAGCCCCCGCCCTTCCTTGATCTCGGTGGCCATGGCGCGCGACACCACGTCGCGCGAGGCGAGGTCCTTCATCGTGGGCGCGTAGCGCTCCATGAAGCGCTCGCCGTTCTTGTTGAGAAGGTAGCCGCCTTCGCCGCGCACGCCCTCGGTGATGAGCACGCCCGCGCCCGCCACGCCCGTCGGGTGGAATTGCCAGAACTCCATGTCCTCGAGCGGAATGCCCGCGCGCGCCGCCATGCCCAGGCCGTCGCCCGTGTTGATGAACGCGTTGGTGGACGAGTGGAAGATGCGTCCCGCGCCGCCCGTGGCGAAGAGCACGGCCTTCGCCTGGAAGATCGCGATCTCGCCCGTCTCCATCTCGAGCGCGGTCACGCCGACCACGGCGCCCTCGGCATCGCGCACGAGGTCGAGCGCCATCCATTCGACGAAGAACTGCGTCTTCGCGTGGACGTTGCGCTGGTAGAGCGTGTGCAGCATCGCATGCCCGGTTCGGTCCGCCGCGCACGAGCTTCGCTGCACGGGCTTCTCGCCGAAATTGGCCGAGTGGCCGCCGAACGGCCGCTGGTAGATGGTGCCGTTGTCGTTGCGGTCGAAGGGCATCCCGTAGTGCTCGAGCTCGATCACGACCTCGGGCGCCATGCGGCACATGAACTCGATCGCGTCCTGGTCGCCCAGGTAGTCGGAGCCCTTGATCGTGTCGTACATGTGCCAGAGCCAATGGTCCTCGCCCATGTTGCCGAGTGCCGCGCCGATGCCGCCCTGCGCCGCGACCGTGTGCGAGCGCGTCGGGAACACCTTCGAGAGGACCGCGACGCGAAGGCCGGCGTGCGCGAGCTCGAGCGCGCCGCGCATGCCCGCGCCGCCCGCGCCGACGATCACCGCATCGAACTTGCGAATGGGAGCGCTCATGTCATCGTCCCCACAGGATCGAGGCGGCCCAGATGAGGTAGAAGACGAGCATGAACCCCACCACGGACTGCGCCGTGAGCCTCACGCTCGTCGCCTTCAGGTAATCCATGAGGATGTCGCGCATCCCGACCCACGCGTGGTAGAGGAGCGAGGCGAGGAAGAGCATCGTCGAAAGGCGCACCAGCGTGCCCGAGAACATCGCCTTCCATGCGGCATATCCGTGGGGAGCCTCGGTCACCAGCGCGAGGAACATCACGACGGTGAAAAGCGCCATCACGACGGCCGTGAGGCGCTGCAGCAGCCAGTCGCCCACGCCGTAATGGGCGCCGACGGGATTCTTGCGGTAGGCCTTCACCAGAGCCTCCATGCCACGAAGAGCGTGGCGAGCGCGCCCAGCACGAAGACCACGAGCGCCGAGGAGCGCGCGGGCGCCTTCTCGATGCCCCAGTGCAGGTCGAGCAGCAGGTAGCGGATGCCCGCGAAGAAGTGGTGCGCATAGAGCCACACGGCGCCGAACGCGATCGCCTTCACCAGGGGCTGCGCGAACCACTCGTGCACGCGCGTGAAGCCCGCCTCCGATCCCAGCGCGAGGTACATGAAGCACAACAGCGTCGGCAGGATCGGGAAGAAGAGCAGCGCCCCGGAGATGCGATGGAAGATCGAGACGAGTCCGGGCGGTGGAAGGTGCGCGAGGTTCAGGTCGTAATACGGCCGGTATTGCTTCGGCCGCGGCGTGCTGGCAGCGCTCATGTTCTTGTCCCCTCGGGAGCCACGAATATTAGCTCAGCTCGTTGTAATAGGAGAATCCGTCGGTGCGGCACAGGCCCCTGCGCCACTCCACCGGATCGTCCCCGTAGGTGTAGGCCACCCGATCGACGCAAAGCAGCGGCGTGTGCACGGCCACCTTGAGGTGCGCCGCGGCGAATCCGTCGGCCGCGACCGCGCGCACCCGCTCCTCGGCGCGCACCATGCGCACTCCGAAGACAGTCTCGTAGAAGCTGTAGATGGAGCCCGCGAACTCCTCGAGCTCCGTGAGGGTGAGGCCCGGAAAGCGATTGGCGGCGAAGACGATGTCGTCCAGGATCATCGGCCGCCCGCCGAAGGACATCACGCGCTTGAATCCCATCACCGGCGCTCCGGGCTTCAGGCCGAGCGCGCGCGCCGCATCGCCCTGCGCCTTGCCGCGCTCGAGGTCGAAGAAGAGGTTCCTCGGTTGCGGCCTCTCGCCCGAATCGGGAATCACGCGAAGGAATCGATACTGGTAGTCGGGCTCGCTGTGCGAGGCGACGAAGGTGCCCTTGCCCTGGCGGCGCGTGAGGATGTTCTCCGAGGCGAGCTCGTCGATCGCCTTGCGCACCGTGCCCTGGCTCACGTGGAATCGCGATGCGAGCTCCATCTCGGAAGGAATCGCTTCGCCCGGCTTCCACTCGCCCGCGACCAGGCTCTGCGTGAGCAGGATCTTGATCTGCTCGTATAGTGGCCGGAAGGACGGCGCCTGAGCGGACTTGTTCATGCTGCCCGGCATAGTACCATAGCTTTTTTGCCATGTCTTATATAAGATATAACTTTAGCGTTCTCGGCGGACACTCGGGTTTTCCATACCGATACTACCGACCCCGCCGGTCGATGCTCTATGTACCGGGCTGCAATCCACGGTACATCAACAAGGCGCGCACGCTCCGGGTCGATTCCGTGATCCTCGACCTGGGCGATCCGATACTCGTCGAGAAGAAGGTCGAGTCGCGCCGTAACGTCGCCGACGCGATCCTCGCCGGCGGCTTCGGGCGCCGCGAAGTCGTGGTGCGCGTGAACGACCTCGATTCGCCCTGGGGCCGCGACGACGTGCAGGCCATCGCGGGATCCGGCGCCGACGCGATCTTGTTCCCGAACATCGAGTCGAAGGACGACGTGATCGAGGCGCTCGCGGTGCTCGACGCCGCGGCAGGCCAGCACATGCCGATCATGCTCGCCATCGAGAGCCCGCTCGCGGTGCTGCGCGCCGTGGAGATCGCTTCGGCCTCCGACCGCATCGCGTGCCTCGTGATCGCGACCTCGGACCTGCTGAACCAGCTGCATGGCCGGCGCACGCCCGATCGCATCGCCCTGCTCCACAGCCTCTCGCAGGTGCTGCTCGCGGGGCGCGCGTACGACCGCGCGGTGGTGGACGGCATCTCCACGGACCTGAAGGACATGCAGTCCTTCGAGCTCGCCTGCCGCCTGGGCCGCGACCTGGGCTTCGACGGCAAGAGCCTGGTGCATCCGTTCCAGCTGCCCTATTGCAACGACGCGTTCACCCCCAAGCCCCACGACATCGCCGCGGCCCTCGAGGTGATCGAGGCGCTCGAGCAGGCCAACCGCGACGGGCGCGGCAGCGTCGTCGTGAACGGCCGGCTCATCGAGGGCCACCACGTGAAGGCCGCGCGCCGGATGCTGGCGCTCTCCGACATGATCGAGAAGCTGGAGGCGGGGCGGTGAACTTCTTCGAGGACTTCGCCGTGGGGCGCCGCTTCCACCATGCGACGCCGCGCACCGTCACGCAGGGCGATGCCTCGCTCTACATCGCGCTTACCGGCGCGCGGGCGATCGCCCATTGCTCCGAGCCCGCCGCGCGGGCCCTGGGCCATCGCGCCATGCCGATCGACGACCTCCTCGTCTTCCACATCGCCTTCGGCAAGACCGTCCCCGACATCTCTTACAACGCGGTGGCGAATCTCGGCTACGCGGACCTGCGGTTCCTCGCGCCGGTGTATGCGGGCGACACGATCTCGTGCGAGTCGGAAGTGATCGGCGTGCGCGCCAATTCGAACGGCAAGAGCGGCGTGGTCTACGTCCGGTCGCGCGCGTACAACCAGTTGCGCGTCGAGGTGCTCACGTGGGCGCGCTGGGTGATGGTCGCGAAACGCAAGCCCGGCGAAGGCGTGGATCCCGCGCCGGTCGTCCCCACGCTCCCCGGGCTCGTGGAGCCGTCGCGATTCGCCGTGCCCTCGTTCCTGAAGCCCGCGGCGCTCGACGCGCGCGACTCGGGCGGCGCGCGCCTCTGGGACGACTACGACGTGGGCGAGGTGATCGACCATCCCGGCGGCGCGACGCTGGAAGAGGCCGAGCACATGGCGGCCACGCGCCTTTACCAGAACACCGCGCGCATCCACTTCGACGCGTTCCGCGCGAAATCGAACCAGTTCGGCAAGCGCCTCATCTACGGCGGACATGCGATCTCGCTTTGCCGTTCGCTCTCGCATGACGGCCTCGAGAACGCCTTCGCCATCGCGGCGATCCACGGCGGCACCCATGCCAATCCGCTCTTCGCGGGCGACACGCTCTACTGCCGCCATGTGGTGCTCGCACGCGACGCGATCCCGGGCCGCGGCGACGTCGGAGCGCTTCGGCTTCGGATGCTGGGCGCGAAGAACGTCGAGCTCTCGCAATTGCCCGCGGTCGCGCCCGGCCAGAAGCACGACGCGGTGGTGCTCGACCTCGACTACTCGGTGCTCATTCCGAGGCGCCAAAACCCCTAGAATAGCCGTCTGCCCGGACCCTTCCCCCATGCCCGCCAAAGCCGACGCAACACATCCCCGGGACGCCCTGTTCTCCGGCGAGAAGCCCTTCCCGGTGGTTCCCGCCTGCGAGCACTTCGCCGGCAGCGAGAAGCTGATCGGCAAGGCGCTCGAGCTCCAGTCGAAGATGGGCCGCGTCTTCGACATCACGTGCGACTGCGAGGACGGCGCGGAAGCGGGCAAGGAAAAAGAGCACGCCGAGATGATCGTGGACGTGCTCGGCTCGTCGAAGAACGGCCTCCACATGGCCGGCGCGCGCATCCACGACTACACGCACGCCCATTGGAGGAAGGACGTGGACATCCTCGTGGGCGGCGTGGGCGCGGTGCTCGCGTACCTCACGCTGCCCAAGTCCACGTCCACCGCGCAGGTGGCGGAGATGATCGGATACATCCGCGAGGTGTCGGCGCGGAAGAAGCTCTCGCGCGAGATTCCCGTGCATGTCCTGGTCGAGACCCACGGCGCGCTGCACGACGCGTGGGACATCGCGCAGCTCGCCGGCGTGCAGGTGCTCGACTTCGGGCTCATGGACTTCGTGAGCGGCCATCACGGCGCCGTGAACTCCTCGAACATGCGCTCGCCGGGGCAGTTCGAGCACCCGCTCATCGTGCGGGCCAAGACGGAGATCGTGGCCGCGGCCCTCGCCCACGGCGTGGTGCCGGCGCACAACGTCTCGCTCGACCTCAGGAACTCGTACAACGTCTTCCGCGACGCCTGGCGCGCGCGCAACGATTTCGGATTCCTGCGCATGTGGAGCATCCATCCGTCGCAGATCCAGCCGATCGTGGACGCGATGAAGCCCGACCTCGCCGAGGTCGCCGACGCTTCCGAGATCCTGCTCGCCGCGCAGCGCGCCCATTGGGGCCCGATCCAGTACGCGGGCGAGCTGCACGACCGCGCCACCTACCGGTACTTCTGGGAGATCCTGCAGAAGGCGAAGGTCACCGGCGTCGCTCTCCCCGAAGACGCCGCCGCTGCTTTCTTTTGATTTACGACATTGGAACCACAGATGAACACAGATGAACACGGATGGGCCTCAACCCTCCAGAGCGTCACGCCCATAGGCAAAGTCCAGATCACCATCGCGAATCATCTGTGTTCATCTGTGTTCATCTGTGGTTCCAGCATGGGTAGAGCGAAATGACCCCCGGCGCGAAATTCAGAGCTGCACTCCAGAAGGAAAAACCGCTGCAGGTCGTGGGCGCGGTCAACGCCTACCACGCGATCCTCGCCAAGGCGAGCGGCTACAACGCGATCTACATCTCGGGGGGCGGCGTCGCCGCGGGCTCGCTCGGCGTGCCCGACCTCGGCATCTCGAACCTCGACGACGTGCTCACCGACGTGCGCCGCATCACGGACGCCTGCGACCTTCCCCTCATGGTGGACGTGGACACGGGCTTCGGCGCGAGCGCGTTCAACGTCGCGCGCACCGTGAAGTCGATGATCAAGTTCGGCGCCGCGGCCATCCACATCGAAGACCAGGTCGGCGCCAAGCGCTGCGGCCACCGTCCCGGCAAGGAGCTCGTGTCGAAGGACGAGATGGTCGATCGCGTGAAGGCGGCCGTGGACGCGAAGACCGATCCGGACTTCTTCGTGATCGCGCGCACCGACGCGCTGGCGAGCGAGGGCTTCGATGCGATGCTCGATCGCGCCCGCGCGTGCGTGGAGGCCGGAGCCGACGGCATCTTCCCCGAGGCGATCACGGACCTCGACATGTACGGGAAAGTCTGCCGCGCGCTGAAAGTCCCGGTGCTCGCCAACATCACCGAATTCGGAAAGACCCCGCTTTTCACATTGGAGGAGCTGCGCAGCGCCGGAATCGCCATCGCGCTGTATCCGCTGTCGGCATTCCGCGCGGCCAACCTCGCGGCCCTTCACGTGTACGAGACCCTGCGCGCGGAAGGCACGCAAAAGGGCAGCGTGAAGGAAATGCAGACCCGCGACGACCTGTACAAGTACCTGGGCTACCACGAGTACGAGAAGAAGCTCGACGCCCTCTTCGCCAAATCCAAGTGAGAACACAATGACCGAAACCGCAGCCGCACCCGCCGCCACCGGCCCCAAGCCCAAGAAATCAGTCGCGCTCTCGGGCGTCACCGCCGGCAACACCGCCCTTTGCACCGTGGGGCGCACCGGCAACGACCTCCACTATCGCGGCTACGACATCCTCGACATCGCCGAGGCGACCGAGTTCGAGGAGATCGCGTTCCTTCTCGTGCACGGGAAGCTCCCGAACACAGCCGAGCTCGCCGCCTACAAGCGCAAGCTCCGCGGCCTTCGCGGCATTCCCGCCGCGGTCCAGGGCGTGCTCGAATGCATCCCGGCCTCGACGCACCCGATGGACGTGCTGCGCACCGCGTGCTCGGCGCTGGGCTCGGTGCTGCCCGAGGGCGAGCACCACAAGCTCGCCGAATCGCGCGACATCGCCGACCGCCTCATGGCCTCCTTCGGCTCGATGCTGCTCTACTGGTTCCACTACTCGCACTCGGGCAAGCGCATCGACGTGGAGACCGACGACGATTCAATCGGCGGCCACTTCCTCCACCTGCTGCACGGCAAGAAGCCCTCGGAGCTCTGGGTGCGCGCGATGCACACCTCCCTCAACCTCTACGCGGAACACGAGTTCAACGCGTCGACCTTCACGGCGCGCGTGATCGCTGGGACGGGCTCGGACATGTACTCGGCCATCACCGGCGCCATCGGCGCGCTGAAAGGCCCCAAGCACGGCGGCGCCAACGAGTTCGCCTTCGACACCATCGGCCGCTACGACAACCCCGACGATGCGGAGAAGGACATCGTGCGCCGCGTGGCGGAAAAGCAGGTGATCATCGGCTTCGGCCACCCGGTGTACACGATCGCCGACCCGCGCAACCAGGTGATCAAGGCCGTGGCCAAGCGCCTCTCGGAAGACGCGAAGAACATGAAGCTCTTCGACATCTCCGCGCGCGTCGAGGAAGTGATGTGGCGCGAGAAGAAGATGTTCCCGAACCTCGACTGGTACAGCGCCACCTCGTACCACATGATGGGCGTGCCCACGGCGATGTTCACGCCGCTTTTCGTGATCTCGCGCACCAGCGGCTGGAGCGCGCACGTGATCGAGCAGCGCATCGACGGCAAGATCATCCGCCCGTCGGCCAACTACACCGGCCCCGAGAACCTCGAATTCGTCCCGCTCGCCAAGCGGAAGTGAAACAAAGCATTGGAACCACAGATGAACACAGATGAACACAGATGGCTCACCGAATGGACAGGAATCGTGGGGGAAATGGCAAGGGCATGACGCTGATGGGCCCCAGACTATCGAGGATCCTGGCCAATTTCTCCCTGCACATCCGTGTTCATCTGTGTTCATCTGTGGTTGACGCCTTAACTCCACTGGAAAGAGAACTAGCAACGTGTCTGCACACATCAGCAACGTAAGGCCCGCCCCCGACCAGGTCCTGGTCGACATCGTCGACTACGTCGGGAAGTACAAGGTGAAGTCCGCCGAGGCGTACGAGACCGCCCGCTACTGCCTCATGGACACGCTGGGCTGCGGGTTCGAGGCCCTCGAGTATCCCGCGTGCACCAAGCTCATGGGACCGATCGTGAAGGGAACGATCGTCCCCAACGGCGCCAAGGTCCCCGGAACGCAGTTCCAGCTCGATCCGGTGCAGGCCGCCTTCAACATCGGCGCCATGATCCGCTGGCTCGACTTCAACGACACCTGGCTCGCCGCCGAGTGGGGCCACCCGTCGGACAACCTGGGCGGCATCCTCGCCGCGGCCGACTGGATCTCGCGCAACAACCTCGCCGCCGGGAAGAAGCCGCTCACCGTGCGCGACGTGCTCACGGGAATGATCAAGGCCCACGAGATCCAGGGCGTGATCGCGCTGGAGAACAGCTTCAACAAGGTGGGCCTCGACCACGTGCTGCTCGTGAAGGTCGCCTCCACCGCGGTGGTCGCCGGATTGCTCGGGCTCACGCGCGAGGAGACGATCAACGCCGTGTCGCTCGCCTGGGTCGACGGGCAGTCGCTTCGCACCTATCGCCACTCGCCCAACACGGGCTCGCGCAAGAGCTGGGCCGCGGGCGACGCCACGTCGCGCGCCGTGCGCCTCGCGCTCATCGCGCAGACGGGCGAGATGGGCTATCCGTCGGTGCTGTCGGCCAAGACCTGGGGCTTCTACGACGTGCTCTTCAAGGGCAAGCAGTTCAAGTTCCAGCGCCCGTACGGCAGCTACGTGATGGAGAACGTGCTCTTCAAGATCTCGTTCCCGGCGGAATTCCACTCGCAGACCGCGGTCGAAGCGGCAATGACGATCCATGGCGAGCTCGCGAAGCTCGGCAAGACGGCCGAGGACATCCGGAAGATCACGATCCGCACGCACGAGGCGTGCATCCGCATCATCGACAAGAAGGGCCCGCTCGACAATCCGGCCGACCGCGACCATTGCATCCAGTACATGGTGGCGGTGCCGATCCTCTTCGGCCGGCTCACCGCGGGCGACTACGAAGACGACGTCGCGAAGGACCCGCGCATCGACAAGCTTCGCGACAAGATCGTCTGCGTGGAGGACAAGCGTTTCACGAAGGACTACCACGATCCGGACAAGCGCTCGATCGCCAACGCGCTCACCGTCGAGTTCAGGGACGGCAAGAAGATGGCGGAGATCGTCGTCGAATACCCGATCGGGCACAAGCGCCGCCGCAAGGAAGGCATGCCGGTCCTCGTGGAGAAGTTCAAGACCAACCTCGCGCGCCGCTTCCCCGAGAAGCAGCGCGCCGCCATCCTCGCGCTGTGCATGGACTCGAAGCGGCTCGAAGAGACGCCCGTGAACGAGTTCGTGGACCTGATGGCGATCTAGCCCAAGGAGTTCGCATGCGCCACGCCGCCCTCCTCGCCTTCGCCGCCCTCGCCGGGTGCGCAACCGTCACGAACTACCAGCTGACCGCGATGCCGCGCGACAGCGGCAAGCTCTACAGCGGCACCGCCACGGACACCGGCGGCATCGAAGGGCCGATCTCGATCACAATCGAGAACAAGACCTACACGGGGACCTGGGTGCAGACTCGCCCGTCGACGACCTCCGGCTACGTGAGCGGCGGCTACGGCACGGGGCCGTATTGGCACGGCGGCGGGTGGTACGGCGGCGGGTTCGTCTCCATGGACAATCCGGCCGGCGGCGCCGCGAAGGCGTTGCTCACCGCGCCCGACGGCTCGGGCCTGCGCTGCGACTTCAAGAGCGGCCAGGGCGCCGGCGGCGGAGAATGCCGCGACGACAAGGGGCAGACCTACGACGTGCAAGTCCGCGCGACCAGATAAACAACCGAGAGAACGATCATGGCTCACAACGCCTTCGGCACCTTCAAGACCTTCAAGACCTCCACCGGCAAGAGCGGGCAGTACTACTCCCTGCCGGCGCTCGCCGCGACCTTCCCGAACGTGAAGCGCCTGCCGGTGTCGATCCGCGTGGTGCTGGAATCGGTGCTGCGCAACGTCGACGGCAAGAAGGTGACCGAAGAGCACGTGAAGGAGCTCGCCGGCTGGACGGCCAGGGGCGCGCGCACCAACGAGATCCCCTTCGTGCTCGCGCGCATCCTGCTGCAGGATTTCACCGGCGTGCCGGTGCTCGCCGACCTCGCGGCGATGCGCTCCGTCGCGGCGAAGATGGGCAAGGATCCCAAGGTGATCGAGCCGCTCGCGCCCGTGGACCTCGTGGTGGACCACTCGGTGCAGATCGACCATTACGGCGCGCCGAACGTTCTCGACCTCAACATGAAGCTCGAGTTCTCGCGCAACCGCGAGCGCTACCAGTTCATGAAATGGGGCATGCAGGCGTTCGACACGTTCAAGGTCGTGCCGCCCGGCATCGGCATCGTGCACCAGGTGAACCTCGAGTACCTCGCGCGCGGCGTCTTCCAGAAGGACGGCGTGTACTACCCGGACACGCTCGTCGGCACCGACAGCCACACGACGATGGTGAACGGCCTGGGCGTGGTCGCGTGGGGCGTGGGCGGCATCGAGGCGGAAGCCGGCATGCTGGGCCAGCCCGTGTACTTCCTCACGCCGGACGTGGTGGGCGTGCACCTCAAGGGCAAGGCGCGCGAAGGCGTCACCGCCACCGACATCGTGCTCACCATCACCGAGATGCTGCGCAAGGCGAAGGTCGTGGGCAAGTTCGTCGAGTTCTTCGGCGAAGGCACGGAGTCGCTCGCCGTTCCCGACCGCGCCACAATCGCCAACATGGCGCCCGAATACGGCGCGACAATGGGCTTCTTCCCCGTGGACGCGAAGACGATCGAGTACTTCCGCGGCACGGGACGCAAGCCCGACGACGTGGCCGCCATCGAGGCGTACTACAAGGCGCAGGAGATGTTCGGCATCCCGAAGGCGGGCGAGCTCGACTACAGCGACGTGCTGGAGATGGACCTCGCCACCGTGCGTCCCTCGGTGTCGGGACCGAAGCGCCCGCAGGACCGCATCGAGCTGGGCAAGTTGAAGTCGAAATTCACGGAGCTCTATTCCGCCGCGGTAGCGAACAACGGCTTCGGCAAGAAGGCCGACGACCTCGCCAGGCGCTTCAAGACGAAGGACGGCATCGACATCGGCTCCGGCGACGTGATGATCGCCGCCATCACGTCGTGCACCAACACCTCGAACCCGAGCGTGCTCATCGGCGCGGGCCTGCTCGCGAAGAAGGCGGTCGAGAAAGGCCTCACCGTGAAGCGGTCGGTCAAGACCTCGCTCGCACCCGGATCGCGCGTCGTGACCGAATACCTGAAGGCCGCGGGCCTCATGGAATCGCTCGAGAAGCTCGGTTTCTACCTCTCGGGCTACGGTTGCACCACGTGCATCGGCAACGCGGGCCCGCTCGCCGAGTCCATCGACCAGGCGATCGTGGACAACGATCTCGTGTGCGCCGCCGTGCTCTCCGGCAACCGCAACTTCGAGGCGCGCATCCATCCCAACCTGCGCGCGAACTTCCTCGCCTCTCCGCCGCTGGTGGTCGCCTACGCCATCGCCGGCACGGTGCTGAAGGACCTGGAGACCGAGCCGCTGGGCCAGGGCAAGGACGGGCCCGTGTTCCTCAAGGACATCTGGCCCACCTCCGCCGAGATCCACGCGCTGCTCAAGTACGCGCTGGATCCGGTGGTCTTCGGGCGCCTCTACAGCGACTTCACCAAGGACAACCCGATGTGGGCCGACGTCCCCGGCGCCACCGGCCAGGTCTACAACTGGCCCAAGTCCACCTACATCGCCGAGCCGCCGTTTTTCGCGAACTTCGGCATGAGCGCGGGCAAGGCCCACGACGTGAAGGGCGCGCGCGTCCTGGGCATCTTCGGCGACTCGGTGACGACCGACCACATCTCGCCCGCAGGCTCCATCAAGGACACGTCTCCCGCGGGCAAGTACCTCATCGCCAACGGCGTGCAGAAGGCCGACTTCAACAGCTACGGCGCGCGCCGCGGCAACCACGAGGTGATGATGCGCGGCACCTTCGCCAACGTGCGCATCAAGAACCTCATGATCCCGCCCAAGGCGGACGGCACGCGCGTGGAAGGCGGGCTCACGCTGCTTCAGCCCTCGGGCGAGCAGATGCCGATCTACGATGCCGCGATGAAGTACATCGCGTCCAACACGCCCACCGTCGTCTTCGGCGGCGAGGAATACGGCTCGGGCTCGTCGCGCGACTGGGCCGCCAAGGGCACGCAACTGCTCGGCATCAAGGCGGTGTGCGTTCGCTCCTTCGAGCGCATCCACCGCTCCAACCTCGTGGGCATGGGCGTGCTGCCGCTGCAGTTCAAGGGCGCGGACTCGGTGGACTCGCTGGGGCTCAAGGGCGACGAGACCATCGACGTCACCGGCCTCGAAGGCGGCATCCGCCCGCAGATGGACGTGAAGCTCGTGGTCCATCGCAAGGACGGCTCGAAGAAGGAAGTCGCCGTGCTGCTTCGCATCGACACGCCCATCGAGGTGGACTACTACCTGCACGGCGGCATCCTGCCCTTCGTGCTGCGCGAGCTGGTGTCCAGGGGGCCGGCGGCGGCCGCCACCGCTTGACGGAGCGCGGCTCGTTCTTCCAGCGCGGCGGCAGCTGGCTCGCGGCCCAGGGGCCGCTCATGGCCGCCGTCGTCGCGGTGCCTCCGTATTTCGGAACCCTCGCCGACTGGCCCGTGCGCATCCTGGGCGGGGCGCTGATCGCGCTGGCTGCCGCGTTCTTCGCATGGTCCAAGCGGGGACTCGGCAAGTCGTTCACCGCGTTTCCGCAGCCGGTGGACGAGGGCACCCTCTCGACGAGCGGCGCCTATGCGCTCGCCCGCCATCCGATCTACACCTCGCTCATCATGTTCGCGGCGGGATGGGCGATCTTCTGGCAATCGCTCGCAGGCGCGGTGTGCGCGCTGATCCTCTTCGCGTTCTTCGACCTCAAGTCCCGGCGCGAGGAGGCGTGGCTGGAGGAGAAGTACCCGGGCTACGCGGA
>Ga0335083_10006804_pt1 | contig 14192 bp, 13 predicted proteins | sample Lox_Sample_42_FD_206716 | JGI IMG/M metagenome (GOLD analysis project Ga0335083, IMG submission 206716) | Soil microbial communities from Loxahatchee National Wildlife Refuge, Florida, United States - Lox_Sample_4.2 | ecosystem: Environmental > Terrestrial > Soil > Wetlands | place: USA...
TGACCGGCACTGCGCTGACATCGGCAACAGGGATGATGCGTCGGGACATGGATTGCTTCAATTGAGTGCAGGCTTCCATTTTAGCGGAAGGCCTGCCGGGTCACAGCGGAGCGAATACCCGTACGCGGAAAACGAAAAGCCCGCCGGTGAGGGCGGGCTTTCCTTGCTACGTGACGCTGATTGCAGGTGGGGTGACGGCTTACTGCTGACGCTTCACCGTTTCGACCTGTTGCATCGGCGTGCTGTCGACCGGCGCGAGCGGCTTGCGCTCACGCGGCACGCGGACCGGCTTCGCGGCCTGTGCAGCGGTTTCCTGTGCTGCGCGCAGCTTGGCGGCGTCGGTATTCACCCAGACGAGGCCGGCGCTTTCCAGCACCGGCTGCAGCGCTTCCGGCGAGAGGCCGTTGCGCGTCGGCTGGCGGACGGCCACCGGTGCCGGCTCGGCCGCCTGCGCTGCCGCTGTGGCTACGGGCTCGGCTTGCGGCGCTGCTTCGACCAGGGGCTGCGTGGCTTCGACCGGCGCGGCGACCTGCCCGGCCGGGGCGACCGGCACGGCTTCGCTGACCGGTGTCTCGACAGCAACCTGCTCGACGGCCGCGTGTGCCTGAACGGGAGCTTCTGCCACCGGCGCCGCGTTTGTCGTTTCGACAGGTGCGGCGGCAACTTCCACCGCGGCCGGTGCAACGGCTTCAGCCGCAGCAGCCGGAGCCGGGGTCGGCTCGGGGTGCGCGACGACCGGAGCCTCAGACGGAGCAGCTTCCGCGGCCGGCACAAAGGCTTCGGTTTTGGCCACTTGTTCGGCAGCGAGGATCGGCGTTGCGGTTGCAGCGGGCAGTTCCGCGACGACCGTGGTATCCGTTGCCACTGCTGCCACGACGACCTCGACCGGCGCTGCTGCCGGGCTTTGCTGGAGCGGCTGCTCGGCCGGAGCCTCGAGCGCTGCGCCGCTTTCTGCTTCGGCGCTTTCGACTGCCTCAGCACCTTCGGCATTGACGTTACCGTTCACGCCTTCTTCTTCGCGCTCGCGACGACCGCCTCGGCGACCGCGACGGCGGCGACGACGCTCTTCGCCTTCGCGCGCCACGGCTTCCTGATCGACCGGCGCAGCGCCTTCGACGTTACCTGCCTGGTTCTGCGCCAGCAGATCGGCCTGGTTTTCGTCGTGGCTCAGTGCCTCGGCGGCTTCCGGCTGCTTGCGGCGTTCGCCGCGCTCGCTACGGTCGCCACGCTCACGACGCTCACCACGTTCCTGGCGTTCCTGGCGTTCGCCACGGTCAGCGCGCGCTGCGCTTTCCACGGTTTCGCCGCGTTCGGCACGGTCCTGATCACGTTCGCCGCGGCCTTCACGGGCTTCGCGGTTATCACGACCTTCACGGCCCTCGCGTGGCTCACGGCCGCCGCGCGGTTCGCGTGTTTCGCGGCCCTCACGCGGTTCGCGTGCCTCGCGTGCTTCACGTGGCTCACGGCCCTCACGCGGCTCACGGCCCTCACGCGGCTCGCGTCCTTCGCGTTCTTCGCGACGCTGCGACGGCTGTCCTTGACGGCCGCCGGCGCTTGCGCCTTCGCCGCGTGCGGCGCCGTCACGGCTCGCTGCGCCGCTGCGGCGGTTGCGGTTGCGTTCGCCACCGCGTTCGCCGGTGCGCTCGGCCCGTTCAGGACGTTGCTCGCCGCGTGCCGGACGCGCCGCCGTACTCTCGACGGTCGCCGGTACTGCCGGAGCAGGCGCCGCCGGCGCCATGCCGAACAGGCCCTTCAGCCAGCCAATGAAACCGCCGCTCGCCGGTGCGACTACGGCAGGCGCAGCCGGGGCAGCCGGGCGCACCGGCGCGCTCGGCGCCGGCTTTTCAGGCGTGATGCCCTTGACCGCGGCTTCCTGCTTTGGCTTTACCTCTTCGCTGCGCTTGCTGTAACCGGTTTCCGATTCCAGTTCGCGGGCCGCTTCTTCGGCCATCTTCCACGAAGCACGTGGATCGTCGAGGCGCGCATCGTCGTGACGCAGGCGCTCGAGCTTGTAATGCGGCGTGTCGAGGTGCTTGTTCGGGATCAGGACGACATTCACCTTGAAACGCGATTCGATCTTGTTGATTTCTGCGCGCTTCTCGTTCAGCAGGAAGGCGGTCACTTCGACCGGCACCTGGCAGTGGATCGCCGCGGTGTTTTCCTTCATTGCTTCTTCCTGAATGATCCGCAGCACTTGCAGCGCGGACGATTCGGTATCGCGGATGTGACCCGTGCCGTTGCAGCGCGGGCAGGTCACGTGGCTGCCTTCGGAGAGGGCCGGGCGCAGACGCTGGCGCGACAGCTCCATCAGGCCGAAGCGCGAGATCTTGCCCATCTGGACGCGCGCACGGTCATGCTTGAGCGCGTCCTTCAGGCGCTGCTCGACTTCGCGCTGGCTCTTGGCCGATTCCATGTCGATGAAGTCGATCACGATCAGGCCGCCCAGGTCGCGCAGGCGCAACTGGCGGGCCACTTCGTCGGCGGCTTCGAGGTTGGTGCGCGCGGCGGTTTCCTCGATGTCGGCGCCCTTGGTGGCGCGGGCCGAGTTCACGTCGATCGCGACCAGCGCTTCCGTGTGGTCGATCACGATCGCGCCGCCCGACGGCAGCGGCACCGTGCGCGAGTACGCGGTTTCGATCTGGTGTTCGATCTGGAAGCGCGAGAACAGCGGCACATCGTCGTGATACCGCTTCACCTTGCTGACATTGTCCGGCATCACGATATCCATGAAGGCGCGTGCCTGGTCATGGATTTCAGTGGTGTCGATCAGGATTTCGCCGATATCCGGCTGGAAGTAATCTCGAATCGCGCGAATCACCAGGCTGGATTCGAGATAGATCAGCATCGGCTGGCCGGTCGAGCCGCTTTGCGACGCGGCTTCGATCGCGCGCCACAGTTGCATCAGGTAGTTCAGGTCCCACTGCAGCTCTTCGGCGGAACGACCGATGCCTGCCGTACGGGCGATGATGCTCATGCCTTCTGGCAGTTGCAGCTGCGCCATGGTTTCGCGCAGTTCCTGACGATCGTCGCCTTCGATCCGGCGCGACACGCCGCCGCCGCGCGGATTGTTCGGCATCAGCACCAGATAGCGGCCGGCCAGCGAGATGAAGGTGGTGAGCGCTGCGCCCTTGTTGCCGCGCTCTTCCTTTTCGACCTGAACGATCAGTTCCTGGCCTTCGCGGAGCGCATCCTGGATGCGCGCGGAGCGCATGTCGACGCCGTCACGGAAATACTGGCGGGCGACTTCCTTGAACGGCAGAAAACCGTGGCGGTCTTCGCCGTAGTTGACGAAACACGCTTCGAGCGACGGCTCGATGCGGGTAATGATGCCCTTGTAAATATTGCCTTTGCGCTGTTCGCGCCCGGCGGTTTCGATGTCGATGTCGATGAGTTTTTGCCCATCGACGATGGCCACGCGCAGTTCTTCCTGCTGCGTCGCGTTGAACAACATGCGTTTCATTGAACGGCTCCAGAACGGCTAAGCTTGCCCACGCCTTGCGTTTGTCGGACGCAAAAGGCGATCAGGGCAGCGGCATGCCGCGCCTTATTGTGTTTTCACAAGCACGCTGGAGCGGGAAAAATGGCGGGGAGAATTGCCTGAGAGGGCCCGGTCCACAAAAAAAGAAGGACGCGGTGCCGCAGGGCACATGCGAACACGGCTTCAAATAACGGCCCGACACGCCGCGGGTACAGCCGGCCGACCTTCAAACGCCTTCGTCCACTCGCGCCGGTGCGCCAACTGGGCGCGTGACCGGAGGGTCGAAGGCTGCGGCCGTGCCGCAGCGGGAAGTTCGCGCAAAGGGCGCGTCTTTTCCCGCCGGGGGTGTCTCGCCTCATTTTGACGTCGCCATGTCTTGTACTTTCTACAAGACGCCTCGGGCGCACGCCGTATTTTCGCAACTGGAAGCCTCGTGCTGCCGGGCGTCGACCGCCCGAGCGCTAGGCTCGCAGTTAAATTCTTTTTTACCAAAATTCCGTTACCGTCGGAGCTGACCTTGACCGAACGCGCCTGTGGGCGCCGTCCCTGCCGGGTGCTGACTCCGTGCGTACAACTTGTTGCATCTCGTTATGCGGGTGAGCAACCAGACCCGGGCGCAAGTAAAATGACTGTTTATCGCTTGCACCTGCGCAATCCGCCGGAATTCCGGACAATGCGCCGGCCGCCGCAGACTGCTGGGCAAATTATATTCAGAATGAAAGAGTTAGGCAAAATATCCCAGAAATCGGTCGCAAGCGACCACGTCTCGATGATCGAGATCGACGACGGCGCGGCCGGACAGCGAATCGACAACTTCCTGTTGCGCGTCTGTAAGGGCGTGCCCAAAAGCCACATTTATCGCATCCTGCGTAGCGGGGAAGTGCGTGTGAATAAGGGCCGGGTCGATGCGCAATACCGTCTCGCCCACGGCGACCTGGTGCGCGTGCCGCCCATCCGGATCGCTCAGGGAAACGAGGCCGTCGCCCACGCGGCGGTGCCGGCTGCCCATTTCGATATTCTTTTTGAAGATGATCACCTGCTGGTCATCGACAAGCCGGCCGGTGTCGCCGTGCACGGTGGCAGCGGCGTGGCGTTCGGCGTGATCGAACAGATGCGCGCGGCGCGGCCGCAAGCGAAATTCCTTGAACTGGTGCATCGGCTCGACCGCGAAACCTCCGGCATCCTGATGCTGGCCAAGAAACGCTCGGCGCTGGTCGGTCTGCACGAGCAGATCCGCGAGAACCGCATGGACAAGCGCTACTATGCGTGCGTCCACGGCGAATGGGCGAGCGACTGGGGCCGCCGCCGGGTGGTCAAGGAGCCGCTGCATAAATACTTGACGGCGGACGGCGAGCGGCGCGTGCGGGTCCAGCCGGACGGCCTTGCGTCGCATACGATCTTCAATCTGGTGAGCCGCTGGCCGCAATACGCGCTGCTCGAAGCGGAACTGAAAACGGGGCGAACGCATCAGATCCGGGTTCATTTGGCGCACTTGAATCTGCCGATCGTCGGCGACGCCAAATACGGCGATTTCGCTCTGAACAAGGAGCTGGCTCGTCCGAGCGCGCGCCCCGGGCTGAAACGGATGTTTCTGCACGCGTACCGGTTGAAGCTCGTGCACCCCGCCACGGGCGCGGTGCTGCAGTTCGAGGCACCCCTGCCGGCCGAATGCCGGCGCTTCCTCGATCAGCTGACCGAATTGAACAAAGGGTCAAACCCGGAGGCGGATACACATGGCTAGAGAGCAATTTGACCTGATCGTCTTCGATTGGGACGGCACCTTGATGGACTCGACCGTGCATATCACGCGCAGCATCCAGTCGGCCTGCCGCGACCTCGGCTTGCCGGTGCCCGCCGACGAAGCGGCGAGCTATGTGATTGGTCTCGGCTTGCGCGATGCGCTGCAAATCGCCGCGCCGACGCTCGACCCGTCCGAGTATCCACGTCTCGCCGAGCGTTACCGCTTCCACTATCTGGTCAAGGACCAGACCACCGAACTTTTCGGCGGCGTGCGCGAGATGCTGCAGGAGCTGCGCGAGCAGGGTTATCTGCTGGGCGTCGCCACCGGCAAGAGCCGCGTGGGCCTGAACCGGGCGCTCGATCAGGCACGCCTGACCAGCCTGTTCGACGGCACCCGCTGCGCCGACGAAACGTTCTCCAAGCCGCATCCGGCGATGCTGCACGAACTGACCCGCGAATTGGGGCAGGACCTGGCGCGCACGGTGATGGTCGGCGACACGACGCACGACCTGCAGATGGCCATCAACGCGGGCGTCGCGGGGATCGGCGTGACCTATGGCGCCCATCCGGCCGAGTCGCTCGCCGCGCTAGAGCCGAAGTTCGTCGCGCCGAGCGTCGGCGCGCTGTCCGCCTGGCTGCGTGAGAACGCATGAGCGGGCTCGTCATGGAGCCGGTGCGCATCTGTGCTTCCGATGAACTGATCGACGGCGGGGCTGGGCTGCGCCGCCCGGCGAAGTATGCCGGCGGTGATGCGGTGGTCTTTTTTATCCGCTACGGTGGCCACGCGTACGGTTATCTGAACCGCTGTGCGCACGTGCCGATGGAGCTCGACTGGGTCGAGGGTCAGTTCTTCGAATCTTCCGGTTTATACTTGATGTGCGCCACGCACGGCGCAATTTACGCGCCGGACACGGGGAAGTGTTTCGGCGGTCCGTGCCGTGGCGGCAGGCTGCGTCCCGTTCAGGTGGACGAACGGGATACGCCGGATGGCCGCGCGGTATTCTGGCTGCCGGACGACGACCTGCGTCCGGTCACTCCCTGACTCTTCGATCTGCGACGCATGGCCGACAATCTCACTCCCGATCCGCACCCGCCGTCATCCGCTGGCCGCACGCCCACACCGGCAGATGAGCCGGGCTGGGAGCGCGCCGCGCTCGAGCGTATCGCGCTGGCTGCCATTAATGAGCAGCGCGCGGCACGCCGGTGGAAAATTTTTTTCCGCTTTGTGTTCATCGCCTTGCTGCTGCTGCTCGTCTGGGGAATCTTCGACTTTTCGGGCGAAAAGGTGGCGACGACCGGCCGCCATACTGCCCTTGTGTCGCTCGACGGCGAAATCTCGTCGGACACCAATGCCAACGCCGATGACATCGACACTGCGCTGGAAAGCGCATTCGACGACGCCGGTACCGCGGGCGTAATCCTGAGTTGCAATAGTCCGGGTGGCAGCCCAGTGCAGGCGGGGATCATCAATCGCGATATTCGCCGGCTGCGCGGCAAATATCCGTCGATTCCGCTGTATGTGGTGGTGGGGGACATGTGCGCGTCCGGTGGGTACTACGCGGCGGCGGCGGCGGACAAGATCTACGTGGACAAGGCCAGCATCGTCGGCTCGATCGGTGTGCTGATGGACGGCTTTGGCTTTACCGGGCTGATGGACAAGCTCGGCATCCAGCGGCGCCTGCATACCTCGGGGGAAAACAAGGGCTTCTTCGACCCGTTCTCGCCGGAAACGCCGAAGATGGACGAGCACGCGCAGGAGATGCTCGACCAGATCCACCAGCAGTTCATCGACGCCGTGCGCGAGGGCCGCGGCAAGCGGCTGCACGAGACGCCGGACATTTTTTCAGGGCTTTTCTGGACCGGTCAGCAGAGCGTCGACCTGGGGCTTGCCGACGGTCTTGGCGACACCGACTACGTCGCACGCGAGATCATCAAGGCGCCGGATATCGTCGATTACACGGTGAAGGAAAGCATCACCGACCGCGTCGCGCGCAAGTTTGGCGCGGCAGTGGGTAGCGCTGCGGTTCACGCGCTGGTGCTGGGCGGGAAGGTCAGCTTGCGTTGAGCGGGTCGGTTGGGTTTGAGCCGTTAGTGCGCAGGACAAGTTTGAGCCGACCGGCTTGCCCGTGAGGGTTCCGGGCAAATCTCGCCGATAGCGGGGCGCTGACTTGCCCATGACCTCATGCGGCCAACAACAACCCGCCAGCGCAGCACCGGTTGAGTGCTGCGCTCGAAGATGCCTTCGATAAGTCAGGCAGCGAGCAGCAGAAAAATCGCCGGACGCTTGTGCAGATCAAGTGCCCCGGCTTTCTTCCAATCCGCCACGGTGCGACTCGCGACTGTCTCGGTTTCCAGCGTCAGGTCGACCGCTACACACACCAGCGTCGACGGTGCGCAGGTTGCCAGCAGCGTATCGAGCAGCGCCTTGTTGCGGTACGGCGTCTCAATGAAGATCTGGGTCTGCTTCGCTTTACGCGAATGCTGCTCGAGATCGCGCAGCCGCTTGGCCCGTTCGGCGCTATCCACCGGCAGGTAACCGTGGAACGCGAAGCTCTGGCCGTTCAGGCCCGAAGCCATCAAGGCCAGCAGAATCGAACTCGGCCCGACGAGCGGCACGACCTTTACGCCGCGCTCATGCGCCCGCCGTACCAGCAGCGCACCCGGATCGGCCACCGCCGGGCAGCCTGCCTCCGAGACCAGCCCCGCGTCCGTGCCGGCCAGAACCGGCGCGAGCAGCTTGTCGATTTCGCCCGCCGGGGTATTGACATTCAGTTCGCGAATCTCGATTTCCTGGATCGGGCGCTCGGTGCCGACCTTCTTCAGGAAGGCGCGCGTTGTTTTCGCGTTTTCGCCGATGTAATAGTGCAGCACGGCGGCGCGTGCCCGCACCGGCGCGGGCAGTACGGCGTCGAGCGCGTCCGCGTCACCTTCGCCGAGGGTGTTCGGAATCAGATAGAGTGTGCCGCTCATTGCGCCCCCAGAAGTGGAAAACCGGCTGCGAGCAGCATGCTGGACAGTTCGATCAGCGGCAGGCCGATCAGCGCGGTCGGGTCGTCCGACTCGATCGCCTCGAGCAGCGCAATGCCGAGCCCTTCGGATTTGGCGCTGCCGGCCACATCGTAAGGCGTTTCGGCGTGCAGATAGGCGTCGAGGTCGGCGTCCGGCAGATTCCTGAAGCGTACCGTCGTGATCGCGTCGTGCGTCTGCGCGCGGCCGTCACGGCTGTCGAACAGGCATAGCGCGCTATGGAACAGCACCTCGCGGCCACGCATCGCTTGTAACTGGGCGAGCGCCTTTTCGTGCGAGCCGGGTTTGCCGATTTGCAGGCCGTCGTAAGTGGCGACCTGGTCCGAGCCGATGACGAGCGCGTGCTCGCCGGCAGCGAGGTCGGCGGCCACCGCGCGGGCTTTGGCTTCGGCGAGCCGCAGCGCAGTGGCTTCGGGTGTTTCGCCGGTGTGGGGCGTCTCGTCGACAGCCGGCACGACGACCTCGAAGGGAATGCGCAGGCGTTCGAGCAACTCGCGGCGATAGCGTGAACTCGACGCCAGAATCAGGCGCGGCGGGCGGGAAGGGGTATCCGGCATGGTGAACCAACGGCTAGAGAGGGCTGGCCGCACAGGCCTTCGCGTGTGCGGGCTTAAGTGTTTGACTCGAAAAGACAAAACGGATATGATTTTGGGCTTTTCATCGGTATGTGCTTGTTGCAGGCCTGTTGCGGTGCTACTGCAAACTCGGCCCGAGCGCTTCGGCGCGTCCGCCCGGCGGGCGTTTAACAGGCGCCATACCGATTTACCCCGGCTAAATCCGTGCCGACGCAGGAGCGCACATGACTCAACATCCTGGCAAACCTGCAGGTCTCGCCGACCCGCATGAGCTCGATCTGTTCGAATTCGCGCGCAGCGGGCGGCAGGCGGCGGGTGTCGTGCGCGTCTCGCAACTGCCGCGCATGTTAAACGAAGTTCCGGCGGAAGCGCCAGAGCGCGAGAGCGCGTTCACCTGGCAGGCCGAAGGAGCGACGCAGCCGGAATTGCAGGACGACGGCACCGAGGGGCCGCAGCCTTATCTGAGGCTCGCGATTCACGGGTCGGCGTGGCTCGAATGTCAACGGTGTCTCGCGCCGTATGAGCAGGCGTTCAACGTCGATGCGACTTACCGGATCGTCAACACCGAGGCGGAAGCCGAAGAGTTTCCGCTCGACGAGGATGAAGTCGATGTGATCGTGGGTTCTAGCCAATTCGATCTTATCGACTTGATCGAAGAAGAGTTGCTGCTGAGTTTGCCGTTGGTGCCCAAGCACGACGTCTGCCCTGAAGTGCATGAGTCTCTCGTGTCGGGGGTGGCGGGTGAGGAGGGCGAGGGTGACGAGGTCGCGCAGGGCGAAGCTGAGGAAGGCGGTGAGCCTGCCCGGCCCAATCCGTTTGCGGCGCTCGAGGCCCTGAAAAAGGGCGGTCCCGGCGGCAAGAAGCACTGAACAGTTGCATAGGAGCGCGATGCGGCGCGTTGGCCATCCGGTCAGTGGCGATTGCAGTATCGGGCTGTGTTAGAATTCGGAAAATTTTTAGGAGTTATCATGGCAGTCCAACAAAACAAGAAGTCGCCGTCGAAGCGCGGTATGCATCGCTCGCACGATTTCCTCAGCGCAGCGCCGCTGGCTGTGGAGCCGAGCACGGGTGAAGTGCATCTGCGTCACCACGTTAGCCCGAACGGCTACTATCGCGGCAAGAAAGTCGTCAAGACGAAGAACGACTAATCGTTTCACTGCGTTGCGCCCCTTGGCGTTTCGCGTGGCGATCGGCTCGCTTGACATTTTCCCGGCTCAACAAAAAGGCGGCATTCTACTGCCGCTTTTTTGTGCCTGAAATTCGTCGCATTCCATGACAGTAAAGCTCACGATAGATTGCATGGGAGGCGACCACGGCCCGTCCGTGACCGTTCCCGCGGCTGTCAATTTCGTTCGTTCGCATCCCGATGTGCAGTTGATGCTCGTCGGCATCGAAAGTGCCATTCGCACCCAGTTGAAGAAGCTCAAGGCTGAGGGCGAGTCTGCGCTGGTCGTCGTGCCCGCTTCCGAGGTCGTCGCCATGGACGATCCGGTTGAAGTCGCGCTGCGCAAGAAGAAAGACTCGTCAATGCGCGTGGCGCTGAATCGCGTCAAGGAAGGCGAGGCTCAAGCCTGCATCTCCGCCGGCAACACCGGCGCGTTGATGGCGGTGTCCCGCTATGTTCTGAAAACGCTCCCGGGCATCGAGCGCCCGGCGATCGCGTTCGCGCTGCCCAATCCCACCGGCTATACGATGATGCTCGACCTGGGCGCCAACGTCGACTGCGAGCCGCAGCATTTGCTGCAGTTTGCGGAGATGGGGCATGCGCTCGTGTCGGCGCTCGAGGGCAAGGAACGCCCTACGATCGGCTTGCTCAACATCGGCGAAGAGGTCATCAAGGGCAATGAGACCATCAAGCGCGCCGGCGAACTGCTGCGCGCGAGTACACTGAACTTTCATGGCAACGTCGAAGGCGACGACATCTATAAGGGCACGACCGACGTGATCGTCTGCGACGGCTTTGTCGGTAATGTCGCGCTGAAGACGTCGGAAGGGCTCGCGCAGATGCTGAACAACATCATCAAGGAAGAATTCGGCCGCTCGTGGCTGACCAAGGTGATGGCGGTCCTCGCGATGCCGGTGCTGCTGCGCTTCAAGAAGCGTGTCGACCATCGGCAATACAACGGCGCGGCGCTGCTCGGCTTGCGTAGTCTCGTCATCAAGAGCCACGGCTCGGCGGATGCCTACGCGTTTGAGTGGGCGATCAAACGCGGGTATGATGCCGTCAAAAACGGCGTGCTGGAACGCCTTGCGCGGGCGATGGAAGAGAACGCGGGTTCTCTGGAACAGGCGGCGCGGGACACTGGCGGCGCGGGTTACGCAAGCCCCGCCGCCGGCCAGCCAGCCGAGCCCTACGCTGCGCTACCCTCGAAGGCATAATGGCTCAATCGACAATTTATTCCCGCGTGCTGGGCACCGGCAGCTACCTGCCGCCCGGGCGCGTCACCAATCAGGAACTGGCTGATCGTCTCGCGAAGCAGGGCATCGAGACGAGCGACGAATGGATCGTTGCCCGCACGGGCATTCACGCGCGCCACTTCGCCGAACCTGATGTCACCACCAGCGATCTCGCGCTCGTCGCCGCCCAGCGTGCGATCGAAGCCGCTGACATCGACCCGCAATCGATCGATCTGATCATTGTCGCTACCTCCACGCCGGACTTCGTGTTTCCGAGCACGGCGTGCCTGTTGCAGAACAAACTGGGCATCAAGAGCAACGGCGCGGCGTTTGACGTGCAAGCCGTCTGCTCCGGTTTTGCTTACGCGGTGGCGATCGCCGACAGTTTCATCCGCAGCGGCCAACACCGTACTGCGCTGGTGATCGGCGCCGAGACGTTTTCGCGCCTGCTCGATTTCAACGACCGCACCACCTGCGTACTGTTCGGCGACGGCGCCGGCGCGATGATCCTCTCTGCTTCCAATGAGCCGGGCGTGCTCGCGAGCGCGCTGCACGCCGACGGCAGCCATTCGAACATTCTCTGCACGCCGGGTAACGTGAACGGCGGTGTGATCGCCGGCAGCGCGTTCCTGCATATGGATGGCCAGGCCGTGTTCAAGCTCGCGGTCAACGTGCTCGAGAAGGTCGCTGTCGAAGCACTTAACAAAGCCGGCCTCGCTCCGCAACAGGTCGATTGGCTGATTCCGCACCAGGCCAATATCCGTATCATGCAAAGCACGTGCCGCAAGCTCGGTTTGCCGCAGGAACGGATGGTCGTCACAGTGGGCGAGCACGGCAATACGTCGGCAGCGTCCATTCCGCTCGCATTTGACGTCGCCGTGCGCGATGGCCGCATCAAGCGTGGTCAGAACGTACTGATCGAAGGCGTCGGCGGCGGCTTCACGTGGGGCGCGTCGGTTATCCGCTATTAACGGCTGGGCGCGGCGGCACACGCGTGCCGCCTGCAGTGGTTAATGCGTAGATAGGGCCGCGTGCCGCCCGCATCTGAACTCATCGAATTTGGGGACGTTATGAAATTTGCGTTCGTTTTTCCTGGTCAAGGCTCGCAGTCGGTTGGCATGCTGAACGCATTCGCCGATCACGCCATCGTGCGCGAGACGGTTCAGGAAGCCTCTGACGCGCTCGGCCAGGACCTGGGTAAGCTAATCGCCGAAGGTCCGGCGGATGATCTGAATCTCACCACCAACACTCAACCCGTCATGCTGACAGCCGCGTATGCGATCTATCGCGCGTGGCAGGCTGCGGGCGGCCCGACGCCGGCAATCGTCGCGGGCCACAGCCTCGGCGAATACACGGCGCTGGTCGTGGCTGGCGCGTTGGCGTTCCGCGATGCCGTGCCGCTTGTGCGTTTTCGTGCACAGGCGATGCAGACGGCAGTGCCCGTGGGTGTGGGCGGGATGGCCGCGATTCTGGGTCTCGACGACGACACAGTGCGCGCGGTGTGCGCGGAAGCGTCGTCCGCAGGTGTGGTGGAAGCGGTGAATTTCAATGCGCCGGCGCAGGTGGTGATTGCCGGCCACAAGGCTGCGGTCGAAAAGGCTTGCGAAGTGGCCAAGGCCAAGGGCGCGAAGCGTGCGTTGCCGTTGCCGGTGTCGGCGCCGTTCCATTCGTCGCTGCTCAAGCCCGCGTCGGACCAGTTGCGCGAGTACCTGGCGAGCGTGGAAGTGAAGGTGCCGCAGATTCCGGTGGTCAACAACGTCGACGTGGCCGTGGTGAATGAGCCCGCCGGCATCAAGGATGCGCTCGTCCGCCAGGCAGCCGGCCCCGTGCGCTGGGTCGAATGCGTGCAGGCGATGGCGGGGCAGGGCGTCACGCATGTGATCGAATGCGGCCCGGGCAAGGTGCTGGCAGGTCTGACCAAGCGTATCGACGGCAATCTGGTCGGTGGCTCGGTGTTCGATCCTGCTTCGCTTGAAGAAACGCTCAAGCTTCTGACGGCCTGAACGGCGCTCCAGCGAAAACAGGCAAAAAGATAATCCGCCCCTGACGGGCGATCCGGACTGACAGATGGAAAAGACTCTCGATAAGCAGATTGCGATCGTAACAGGTGCGTCGCGCGGCATCGGCCGTGCCATTGCACTCGAACTGGGGCGCCAGGGCGCGACCGTGATCGGCACGGCCACCAGCGAAAGCGGCGCTAACGCGATCACCGAGGCGTTTAAAGCCGAAGGCGTGAACGGGCGCGGCGCGGTGCTGAACGTGAACGATGCGGCTGCGGCGGAAGCGCTGATCGACGGCACCGTGAAGGAATTCGGCACGCTGAACGTGCTCGTGAACAACGCCGGGATCACGCAGGACCAACTGGCGATGCGCATGAAGGACGACGATTGGGACGCGGTGATCGACACCAATCTCAAGTCGGTCTTCCGTCTGTCGCGCGCCGTGCTGCGCCCGATGATGAAGGCGCGTGGCGGCCGCATCATCAACATCACGTCGGTGGTCGGTTCGGCCGGCAACCCGGGCCAGGTCAACTATGCTGCGGCGAAGGCCGGCGTAGCGGGCATGACGCGGGCTCTGGCGCGCGAGATCGGCAGCCGCGGCATTACGGTGAATTGCGTTGCGCCGGGCTTCATCGACACCGACATGACGAAGACCTTGCCGGAAGAGCAGCAAGCCGCGTTGAAGGCGCAGATCCCGCTGGGGCGTCTGGGCAGCGTGGAAGACATCGCTCACGCGGTCGCATTTCTTGCCTCGCCGCATGCCGGCTATATCACCGGCACGACGCTGCATGTGAACGGCGGCATGTACATGTCGTAACCGAATTCGGGTACCATCCGCGCCGTGACGCGTTTGCTGTCGCGCGGGGCGGATGCCTTGACAGGAACCGTGCGCGCCGCTTTTTTGCAGGGGCAAACCTGATAAAATGCGCGCACCTGTATTTTTGAACTTCTTTTCCCTTGGAGGGGTTAATGGAC
>Ga0335083_10006805_pt1 | contig 14190 bp, 11 predicted proteins | sample Lox_Sample_42_FD_206716 | JGI IMG/M metagenome (GOLD analysis project Ga0335083, IMG submission 206716) | Soil microbial communities from Loxahatchee National Wildlife Refuge, Florida, United States - Lox_Sample_4.2 | ecosystem: Environmental > Terrestrial > Soil > Wetlands | place: USA...
GGTGACCGGTTCTGGAAACGTGCTAAAACCCTGTTAACGTCATTCCAGAAGCTGCGAGCTTGCTTAATCTTCGTCTCCTTGTGATGGCATATCGCTCGGTGCCTTATCCAAGTTGATTGCCGGACGGTTGGCTTTGCGCAATATGCCGTTCAGCGTAGGCAGCTGGTTCTGCCTAAATTCTTCCCAGCCAGGCAGCACTTCCTTGCCTTCTGCCTCGACGTGCGCGGTAGCGTCGAGCAACGCCCTGGTCGGGGCGGCATCTGCCTGCTCCAACTGACCGTAGAGCTGTGTTGCTTCCTCGGTCACGACGTCGATTCCGGGCTTGTGCTTTGTCGCGCCTGTCGCGCTTCCACTGAGCAGATTCTTTAACGCGTCTCTATAAGGAGCGAGCTGTGCGGTAAGCACGCTGTTTTGCGGCCCAGTCAGCTGCTCGCTTACTGAGTGGGCTGCGAGGGCAGCTTTCGCCAAGGCGTCGACGGAAGTGGCCATTGCCACCTGCGCCGTATGCAGCGACTCGAGCTCTGCAGCAGACACCTGCACGCGAGGATCCATTTTGACTACAAGAGGCTTCGATTCGCTGTGCCCCTCCACCGTGAGCCGCACGGTATAGCTTCGCGGCAACACGACCGGGCCCAGTGGGGTAAGCGGCGTGCGATGCGGCACGGCAGAGATCGGATAGTCATAATGCGCGGCAGTGGGTGCCGCAGAGCGCAAATCCCATACCCAGCGGTGCATTCCGGCAGTTGTCGGTAGCGGGCCCCGCATCTGCGGCCAGTACGGCGGAATCAGGTTTGTACGCAACTGCTCCGGAGTAGGCGCGACGGGGGCTTCGCTGCTATAGCGGCGAAGCAATGTACCGTTGCTGTCAAAAATCTCCAGCGTGATCGGCCCATTTGCCTCATGCGGCAGGTTGTAGTCGATGATCGCGCCATCCGGCGGATTCTCTCCTGCAGGCTCGTCGGGAGGTAGTGGCGTGTCAGTATTCGTGCTGCGCCGAACGCGCCAGGTTGAGGCGGGCACAAACAGAATGGGCATTTTCTTTCCGGCATTTGCAGCCAACTCACGCAGAGGAGCGACGTCGTCCAGAATCCAGAATGAACGGCCATGCGTGGCAACGATTAGATCGTCGTCTTTCACTGTCAGATCGCGCATTGAGGTATGAGGAAGGTTGTACTGCAATGATCGCCAGTGCGCCCCGCCATCGAAGGATACCCACACGGCATGCTCTGTCGCTGCATAGAGCAAACCCCGCTGTAACGGATCCTCACGGACGGCGTTCACGGGAGCGTCTTGCGGAAGGCCTGCGCTGATCTCCTGCCATGTCTTCCCTCCGTCATGCGTGCAATAGATGTAAGGGCGAAGATCATCCAGCCGCATGCGGTTGACAGCCACGTACGCAGTGTTGTCGTCCAAGCGTGATACATCGATCTGCGCAATCTTGCTCCAAGGTGAAACTTCAGGTGGGGTGACGTTGGCCCATTGTTCGCCCCCGTCCCGCGTGATCCACACCAGTCCGTCGTCGGTTCCAGCCCAGATCGTCTGTGTTGTTTTGTACGAAGCAGCGACGGAGTAGATCACGCCGCGCCGCTCAGCCTGCTGCTCCGGCGCGAGTGCTGGTACCGACCGCGGCTGCCCGGTCTTCTCCTGGCTGAGATCGGGGCTGATGATCTGCCAGGTTTGTCCGCAGTCGGTTGTTTTGAATAGGTGATTCGCCGCGTAGTACAGCGTGTGCGGGTCGACGGGAGAAAAGAGAATGGGCTGAGTGCGGTCGACGCGGAAGTCTTGTTTGTGCATGGGTAAAGGAGTCACATTCTGCACTTGCCCGGTCACCATGTCATATCGCGACACCTCGGTGCGTCCGGCTCCGTAAACGATGTCCGGATGCAAGGGATCGGGCGCTGCGTAGCCGTACTCGATAATTCCAACCGGGTGCCACTCGCGGAAGGTAATTTCTCCGTCATTGCCGCGACTTGCAATACAAACTGAACCGCTCTCCTGCTGGCCCGCGCATACCTGATAAGGGAAGCCGGTCGTTGCCGCAACATGATAAAGCTGCGCCGTGGGCTGGTTGTACCAGGAACTCCAGCTTTCGCCGCCGTTCACGCTCACCAGCGCGCCCTGATCGCTCACCAGCAGCAGGATCCGCGGGTCGTGCGGATTGATCCAGAGATTCTGATAGTCGTCGCCGCCGGGCGCACCGCGCAGGCTTATCCACGTCTTGCCGCCGTCGGTGGAGCGGCAAGTCACGATGCTGGTGCTGTAAACCACGTCCGGATTCTGCGGGTCTACTACCGGGACGGGAAGATCGCCGCCACCGATCTTCATCGACGCACGTGGATCGTCGGTAATCTTTCGCCACGTCATACGTGCATCATCGGAGCGGTAGACACCCAGGCCTTTGCCGGATGCATATGCTCCTTCGGCTTTCGTCGAGACTGTAGCGTACAGCCGTTGCGGATCGCTTGCTGCGATTGCGACCTTAATCTGCACCAGGTCATCGGGAAGCCCATCCTTCAACTGTTTCCAGGTTGTTCCTCCATCAGTGGATTTGAAGAGTCCGCCCTCCGTAGTTGCATAGCTGTTCTTGTCCTCCCATGGTCCCAGGCGTTCACTCCAAAGAGAGGCATACACGGTCTGCGGATTTTTCGGGTCGATCACAACATCGGAGCCGCCGGTGCTTTCGTTTTTATAAAGAACCTTGAGCCAGCTCTTCCCGCCATCTTCGGACCGAAAGATGCCTCGTTCCGGATTCGGGCCGTAAGGATGGCCAAGGGCGGCGACGAAGAGCTGATCAGGGTTTGTCGGATCAACGGCAATGGCCGGAACCTGCTGGGTATCGCGAAGTCCGAGATGTGTCCAGGTTCTGCCGGCATCACTCGAACGATAAATACCGTCGCCGACAGAGAGATCGGGACGGTGCAGTCCCTCACCGCTCGCCACGTAAAGGATGTTGCTGTCGGAGGGCGCAACCGCGATAGCTCCAATTGATTGGGTATCTTCGCCGTCGAAGATCGGGTTCCATGTGCGCCCGCTGTCTGTTGATTTCCAGACCCCTCCGTCCACCTGTCCCACATAAAAGACATTCGGCTGATCGGGAACTCCGGCCGCGGCCCGTGTGCGACCACCACGGAAAGGCCCGATCATTCGCCAATGCATATCCGGCATCGGAGTCTCGGCTGCGAGGCAAGGGGCCGATTGCAAAGATGGTCCTACGAGAATGGCCGTGAACAATACAAGTCGCGATAACGAGCGGTTTTCCATCATTATTCTTTGCTTCCCTCTTGAGCCGCAATCAGGCGCGACACTCATATTTACAGCCGACATTGTACCTGTCACAGCCAAGCATCCATCTCCGGGAAAACTGCCTCTCGCGCGCCGGCATGTTGGTTGGTTAAACTCGCTAGTGAATAATCGCCGAGCACTCATTGAGTCCTGAGTAGTACCGCTAAGCCAGATTTTGTTTAATCAATACCTCGCCCCGATGCCATTGCTGTTCTCAGCACCTTCTCGCGCTCCCTAGACTGCAGTTATCTTTGAAATCCCAAGCATGACCTCTGTCGCGCAGCGGCTGCGATTTGCCAACCGGATACCAGGTGGTAGAACAAACAGCCTAGCCTTAGGATTGTCCGGTGCACCTATCGCAGCTTTAAGCCCGTTTTGAAGGGGGTGGCGGTTGTTTCTCCCCTACATTCCTTTGTGAGTGCGATTCATGATTTCATCGTCAGCTGCGAAGCGCTGAAGTACGGTCGGGTGGTGAGGAGAGGCGTGAATGCCGCAGCTGCATACTAAGTGGAAAGGCCGATATCGCCTTCGAGCACTTGCTGGACGAGCCTCGGCTTCTCGCCGGCTCGCCAAAGCCGCGCGCTATGCACGACCCGATAGCGAAGTGGTCCGCCGTCAGCGCGTTCACTGCGCGTGATCGGCCGCGGAATGCAGACGAACTCGGTCCGCATTTCATCCACGCTGAGCCGAACCGTCGCATAGCCGTGGCCGCCAAGGTCAACGAACTCGAGGTGTGGGGCAAGTTCCGGGTTCGAAACGGCATGGGCGCGCTTCAGGTCAAAGCTCTTCGCATACTCAAGGCACGACCGAACGCCGTGCTTCAGCAACATGTTATAGGTCCAATCGGGTTTGCCTCCGCCAGGGCGATCGGCAAGGAATAGCGGACGAAGCGGATCGGCTTTCGGAAAATTATGCTCGTACGCTTCCATGGTGCCGGCGCTCGAAAGCGACGCGCCGACGAAACTTAGGCCTACGGGATCGAACTTGCCCGGCGGCAACCCCGACGTCGCGTAGCCCGCCCAGAAGCTGTGCCGGTCGCCGGAGATAATCGCGAAGCCCGTTATCCTCTCGTCGCGTACCAGGTCGTATATCTCGGCGCGCTCCCGATAAGCCGATCCATAGTCGCCGCTACTCATCGAGGCATAGGTGGTCTTCGGCCATGTCTCCTTTGTCAGTCCAGGCGGAAGGTTCTGCGGGTCGCTACGCCAATCCGGCGCGCCTTCGGAATTGCCCCAAATCTTCCAGGTCGCAGTCGATCTGCGCAGCCGGTCCTTGAACCAGGCCTTCTGGGTGGCGCCGAGGATCGTTTGCGGCGGCGCGTCCTTTCTCGGGTTCGGAACGTGCGCGCCGTTGAATGAGATTTCGTTCGGCGGGTTGCCGCCGTTGAAGGCACGGCCTCCATCAAGAATCTGGGCGGCATCCTCCGGGAACATGCTGGGGAATTCTGGACCAAAGCTGGCGACTGACTTGTCGCTGAAGGGATCGGCACTGCGGTAACTATGCTGATCGGTGATGATGAGATCGAGATGCCGACCGTAGCGGTAGGAGCGATAGCCGATCAGGCTGTTGATCGCCGTGAGATTGTTGGGCTCGACGCCGAGGCCGTTCTCATCCCATTGCTCGATCGGCACATCCTTGACCGTTGGCGGTCCGAACGCCTCGAGCGATCCGCTCGGCGGAGCGACGCGCGCGGGCAGATATTCGAACCATGCCTGGTTGGCGGCGACCTTGATGCTCTGTCCCGGGCGTTCGGGTCCTCCTGCCTGCTGGATGCTTTGCCACCCCTGCCAGGAGAATTCGTGATTGTCCCACATCGCCACGAACGGCCATCGGGCCCTCGCATCCTGCAAGTCTGGATCGGCGAGATAGCCGCGATAGATGGCGCGGTAGCCGTCGACCGTCAGCGGATAGTGGAACTTGCCGACCTTGCCGCCATCAGGGATACGCGCGACCTCGTAAATCGTACGGTCGTACCGCGTCTTCACTTCTTCGGGATATTCGACGACCTCGTAGATGAAATCGCCGAGGTGCAGGATAAAACCGAGCTGGTCCTCCGGCGCCGCCCGCTCGTCCTCGAAGATCATCCGGCGGTAGGCGTTGAGCTTGCCTTCGTTGACGTCCTGGCAGCTAACGAACGCGAAGCGCACCGCTCGGTCATCTTCCTCCGCAGGAGCGGTCTGTGTCCGACCCACGCGACTACCATTCCCCTCGCTGTCGGTGAAGCGATACCAGTACACTCGCGCCGGCTTCAGTCCACCCGCCAACACGCGGCACGTCCAGTCCGACTCCGCCGAAACTCGCGCCATCGCGCTCACCACGACCCGCCCGAACGCACGGTCTTCGGCCACTTCAACATGCAGCGTCCTCACCGCAACACCCGCAGCGTACGGCCGTCGAGTCCACAACAGAACACTGCTATAGTCCGGGTCGCCCGAAGCGACACCCTCTGGAAACATCGTCCGTTGCTCAAGCCACGCAACCCGCGATGCATGCACGACGCCATTGCCCCACGCCGCCGTAGCGCCGACGCTCAGAGCTGCCTGGAGAAACGTGCGGCGATCGATGCGCGACATGGATATCCTCCGTTGAGCTTCTGATTATCCTTTGCCCGCGCAGCAGTTGGCTAAAATTGTGACGACTGGTTGTCCGCAAAGCTCCTCCCGGCTTTACCGCCGCCGCAGCTGTGTGCGCGAGAACTCCCACGACTTCGCCAGCCGCATTCAGACCCACAAGGTGAAAGACCGTCTTCCCTAGATCAATGCCGATTGTGTCAATTTCCATGGACCGCCTCCTGTCGCACCTCTTATAGCCCCGAAGGGCCAAGAAGCGGCAGACCATGCCAATTAGTTTCGGCGCATATGCCAATCCAGAAGAAGATGCGGGTCTCGACGCGATCGACCCAATTAGGTCGCTGTATCATGAAGCCATTCGGTCAACGAGCTTTAGGGCAGTCCTTGGCTGCCTTCTTTTTTAGCCAGCCTGCTGGCGAGTCAAATCCCATGCGGAATGCTGTTGTAATTATGGCTTCTGTGACCGCGCAGAGCTGCGACCTGGGCATCCGTTATTTCGATCCAAACGGAGCCTTGATCCTGGGATTTCGCTCCGGAGATATCGCCGTGAATCCTGGAGAGGATACTCAATAGCGTCTCTCTCTTACCAACTGAACGGTCGGGGACAAGCAGGGTCTCCTGATCTTCCGCAAGGATGTGGAACGTCCAGGCCCGGCGGTTCCTGAAGGTCAACAGTGCGCGGATTTGAACAGCATACTTTTGGGCCTTATATGCCCGCAATGGACTGCATGACTCCCGAAAGAGCGGAACAAGCACCTCACTGAGTTTTGGACGGTTGACCGGCATTACGAAAGATTCGGCGAGCCGGGGTCGAAAGGTCCCGGATGGCGGCAAACCACCAGTATCAATGATTTTTCCATAAGGTTCCCAAAATTAGGTCTCAAGGCCTCAGGTGGTCCGGAACTCTCAAATTCTATCCACCGATCTCCCGCCTGCCTTCGAACAAGATTGCCGGCAGTGTTGTCGGCCAAAATCAGAACTGGACGCGAAGCCCCATCGAAATTACTCGTGGTCCACCGATCGTGCCCGTAACAGAGCCGAAGTTTGCCCCATTGTTCGGGCAACCGTTAGCGACGGTCGCCTTGGTGCACGAAAGCGTGCCAACAGGAAGAGTTGTTGGAATCGTGGTCGATCTGCCCGAGCCGTTGTGATATGGCAACTGGTCGAGATCGACCAGCGCCGAATGTTGATCAACCGGATTGTTGGCGGTGACCACTTGTCCATACACATACCCGTGCTCGCAGTTGTACGAACTGGCCGAGGTGGCCGAGCATCCGTAGGTCTGCCGGATCTGGGTCTGATCCTGCGGAATGTCCAGGCTCGTCGTATTTGTAATGTTGAAGATGTTGAACTGGTATTCGAGATTGAACCTTTCCTTGATCATCAGATTCTTCCGGAACGAGGCATCCAGCCTCTTCTGTGGAGCCTGGCGGAAGAGGTTGCGTTGGCCGGGGGCAAAGTCAGTTTCGTAGATGTCCTGCGGATCGCTTCCCGTTGAAACCGGAATGCCTTTGTCACCCGGACTGAGATAGTGAATATCGAGCTGACTGGGATCGATGGCGGGGATGAAGCTGCCACCTGAGCCGCGGAGTTTTCCTGAGTTACCTGTCAGAGCAGTATTGGGGTGCTTCGGGTCTTTGACGCCGAGTACAGGGTTCAACAGAGTGGGGAAATTCCCAAAATAGACGCTTCCTACAGCTCCATAGAACTCGTAGAGAGAGTACGGTTGTCCGCTTTGAAGAATCGCGATCCCACTCACATGCCAGTCGTTGGCGAGGTAGGAAACGAACGAATGGGGGTTGGCAGCGTTTGGCACATCAACCAGGAAGTTAGCGCTGAAGATATGCGTGCGGTCAAAGTCGGCGGGCGCGTACGAGGTTCGCAGGTCATTAGGATTGTCGCCGGTGAAGAACAATCCGATATCGCTCTGCTCGTCATACGTGTGACTGAATGTGTAGCTGGCTCCAATCTGGTAATTGTGCGAGAGACGTTTTTCCAGATGCGTCTCAAGAGCATCGTAAGCCGACGTGCCAACTGTCTCAAACGAAGCAGCATTGGGGCTGAACCCTATGTAGGGCGTGCGGAAATCGACGTTGCCTCCGTCATAGGTACTCCAAGGCTCGTTGGCGATGGGGGCAAAATCTTCGCAGTATGGACCCGCACAGACGTTCTGATTGAGAACCCCAAATCCGTAGCTGTACTGCTCGCCATGGATGGGATTGGAAGTAGTGGCGATCACCGGCTCGTTGATAGGAATCGGAATCACACTATGCCGGCCGCGGTTGCCGGTGTAACCAAAGGTGACAGCCAGATCGCTCGCCGGCTGCCATTGCACATTGAAAGCAAAATTCATAGTGTACGGCAGCACGTTATTTTTGCCATACCCACCGAAATTTAGGGGAGACGGGCAATCTCCGACCTCCTGATTCGCAATGGCGCCACAAGTCGGTGCGGAGCTGCCATCGAAGAACGTCGTTTCGCCGGTCATTACGTTCAAGGTTGACTGCAAAGCCTCTGTGATGACTGCAGGGTTTGCGCTCGGAGGCGTATAAGGATTTACTTTCGCCAGCGGCACGCCGAGCGAGCCTCTACCGGCCGTGATATACGCTGCCAGCGGAGCGGACTCCGTCACGCCGAAAGGACCACCAATGCCACTGCCTGCGGGCTGCGAAAGATAGGCAAAGTACTCGCCGCGATCGTAATAGAGGCCGAAGCCTCCACGGAAGACTACCGTGCCGTGGTTCTGCTTCGGCGACCAGGCAAATCCAATACGCGGAGAGAGACCCCATTGGCGGCCAGTGAGCGTCGAGTTACTCACTCCAGGCGTGGGATAGTACTTGTTGTTACCAGCCACAACAAAGCCGGCGTTCGCAACCGAAAAGCCGCTGGTAGTTGTCCCGGTGACGCTGTACGCCTTGGGATCGAAGTTGAATATGTTGCCGTATTTCTCGGTCATTCCGCCGTGGTAGTCATATCGGACACCGGCGGTAATAGTCAGGTTCGACAACAGCTGCCATTTGTCCTGAGCATACGAAGAGACTTCATTGGTGCGGTAGTAGCGGTTGGCCAGGTTCCTCCCATTTCCGATCGTGTCAAGGACGTTGGCACTCTTGGTTTGGCCTTCGAGAAAATCCACAAAGTTGGTCGCCGTCACGAGCGCAATTCCGGTGCGATTGTTGGTAATGTTAAGTTGCGTGTAGCTGTAACCACCGCCCACTGAGAGCGTATGTTTGCCGAGCACAAGAATCAGGTTGGTGGAAGAATTGAGGCGGTTCTGGTAATAGCCCATGTTTGTAAACGCACTGTATGGGCCAATTTTGATTGAGGGTGATGCCGTGGTATCGGCAGCGAATTGATTGATGAGCAGGCCGGGCATGAAGTTGAAAGTCTGTCCGGCTGGCGCACCGGGATAGCTCGCATCGATGCCGCAGGTGGGATCGCCGGCACAACTCATCTCCTGCGTGTAATACGTATAGGAACCCATGCGCGAGTAGCCCAGGGTCTGCTCCCAATTGATGTGCGGACCAAAAGCGATCGTGTTGTCGAGCGACGCAACCTGCGAGCCGTTGTTTTGCGATTGCGGGAAGCCGCCAGTGCTCGAAGAGTTGTATGGCTTGCTCACCGGGATGTTCTGGTAGTAGTACTTCGCCGTCAGGTGGTCAGTCTGAGTCAGGTTGAAGTCCACCGCCGCAGTCGCTTGGTCGCCGGTCATCAACGAGGTTCCGGTCAGGGTGACATTGGGCACCCCGTATTGGAAGGGCCCGCTTACTTGGGGCGACGGAATCAGGAAAGACCCGTTCGGGAGCTTGGCACTCATAATGCCTTGTGCCACCGGGCTGATGGTCCCGGTAAACGGCATCCCTTGCCACGCTGATGCAGCAGCCGTCAGGCCGCCGACTGAGCGATCGCCGGTCAGGCCCGGCGGCACACTGAATTGCGAGAGGCCCGTGGACTGGTCGGAATCGTAGAGGTGTTGGTACGCCACAAAGAAAAACGCCTTGTTCTTCCTGATCGGACCGCCGAGCGCTGCTCCAGTGGTCCAGCGGTGCAGCGGCGGAACGACCAGCGAACGTGGAAATGCCCCCACTCCTTGTTGCGACAGTTGATATGCCTGGTTGAAGAAGAACGGCGAGGCATTCATGGCATTGTTCGCAAACGTCCCGTAGATCTGGCCGTGCCAGCTGTTGCTGCCTGTTGCGGTGTTCACGTCGATTTGAGCGCCGCTGGTTGCGCCCTGTAGGGCGTCGTACATCGAAGTATTCACGCGGAGCTCGGTGATGAACTCGGGCGGCGGAGATGGCAGGTTGTTGCCGTTGGAACCGTAGACGGATGTTGCGGTCGGATTGGCGCCGCCAGTCGTGGCAGCGCCCGCAGAAGACGAGCTGGATGTGCTTCCCGCCCCGATGTTGAAGTTGTACCGCTGAGAGGTACTGCCGCTGGAGCTTTTCCCGTTGAAAATATTCGAGACGTCGACGCCGTTCACCTGAAACGTATTGGAGGTGTCCCGCTGGCCATTAGCCCAGATGGGCTGGTTGCCAATTCCCGCATTGGTATCGAGTCCGCTGAGCAGTTCTGCGTTCACGCCCGGCGCGAGCACGGCAAGTTGCGTGAAGCTTCCAGTCGCCAGGGGCGTCAGGGCAATCTGCTGTTTGTCGAGGGTATAGCCGTTCGTGGTGTCGGTCGCGTTGAGAAGAGGATTCGCTGTGACAGTTACGGATTGTGAAACCTGACCTAACCTGAGTGCAGTATTTACCGTGGTGGTATGAGCCTCCTGCACCTCGATTGCGGGCAGCTTGGTGGTTTCGAAACCCTCATGGGTTATGGTCACCGCATAACGTCCAACCGGTAAATTGAGAACTTCAAAGTAACCGTTCTTTTGTGTCTTTGTTGAGCGCGTTAGACCTGTTGCCAGGGCCGTAGCGGTTACAGCTGAGTCAGGGACAGCGGCACCCGAGAGATCCGTAACTGTGCCGTTGATTGTGCCGAGAGTCTGTTGCCCCCATGCCACGCCGACGGCGAGGTTGGCAACAACAATCGAAAACAGAACCCAAAGGAGCGAAGAGATGATTCGGAGAACTTTCATTGGTGGCCCTCAGTGCGTAGTAGCGAAACGGGTCCCTTACAACAAAACAAACCGAATATTCTTTAGCCCGCCCAAGACTGGCGCCTCGGAATTTAAGAGATTAAAGCACAATGAATTGTCAATCCCCCAAAATTTTTTGCCGATTAAGGTCGCTTATGCTGTGAATTTCTTGAGAAAAGGACCTGCAGACTCTTGTCACGCTGGGCTCCAACCGACGATCTTGGGCAATCTTCGTCGAGCGGGAAGCAGGCATCTGGCATTCGGGCTCACGGCAAAATGGCAGCAATCTGCTGACGAGTCAAATCCCATGCGGAATACTGTTGGAATTATGGCTTCTGTGACCGCGCAGAGCTGCGACCTGGGCTTCCGTTATCTCGATCCAAACGGAGCCTTCGTCCTGATATTTCGCGCCGGAAATATCGCCGTGAAGTCTGGAGAGGATACTCAGTAACGTCTCTCTCTTACCAACTGAACGGTCCGGGACAAGCAGGGTCTCCTGATCATCCGCAAGGATGTGGAATGTCCAGGCCCCTCGGTTCCTGAAGTTCAACAGCGCGCGCATTTGAACAGCGTACCTCTGGGCCTTATGTGCCTACAATGGCCGGCATAACTCGATCTGAGGCGAATCGTGCTGGGGCTGACCAGCAAACGGGTCCTGGTCGAATTCGTCAAGGAACGCCTCTCGTTCACAGGCGAAGATTCTGCGATGTCCCAGTTGCTGCTCTCCGTCATGGGAGCTTTTGCGGAATTCGAGCGGTCCCTAATCAGGAACGTCAGCGGGAAGGAATCGCTCTGGCGAAGAAAGCAGGCGTGTACAAGGGGCGCAAACCGTCTTTGAGCGCTGAAAGAGCTACTGAACTACGCAAGAGGGTTCAAGCAGGAGAAAAGAAGGCAGCATTGGCCAGAGAGTTTGGCATCAGCAGGGAGACGCTATATCAATATGCAGCACGGTGAGCCTCGGGAGCACTTCCTAATCGTTTGTGCCAGCTTGAGGGCCGACATCGCAGAAGGTTCGAAAGAGTACTTGTCACGGTGCTGCCAAAAGAGTTGGCGTACAGCATTGCGCAAACTGACGAAAGCGCCCGGGGGCAAAGGTTTCCGCTTTCACGACTGCCGCAACCACGCCCTCACCGAACTTGCCGAGTCCCATGCGAGTGACGCCACGATCATGGCCCTGGCCGGTCACGTGTCCAGGAAGATGCTGGAGCACTACAGCCATGTGAGGCAGGAAGCCAAGCGAGATGCTGTGAACGTACTCTCGGCCAAGCGCCCTAAGAAGCCAACAATCGGGGGTTACGACACAAATAACGACACAAATCCCATCATGGATGGGCAGGTGTAACCGTATGTTGTTGAATGGTAGGCACGAGGAGACTCGAACTCCTGACCTCTACCGTGTCAAAGTCGGAAATCGCGCAGAATCATGGAATAGGAGAACGGAAAGGCACTTACGGAGCACTGCGGAACGTTCGGAGCGACCAAATGTGCCCTCGTTTGTGCCCTTGTTTGCTCAAGGGTGAACCTCAACGCCGTTTCACTGCACTCGCCCGGCTGGCACCCAACGAGCGCATCGCAAGGATAGGGTCGCATGCCAACCCGTTCGACCAGATCACATCTTTGCAAGACCAGGGGCTGCGAACCTAGAGCTATTGATTCGTAGTTTTCGTAGTTATGGTCAGAGCGAAGAATCGCACGGTGCGGTGCCGCGAACTTCTGCGTTCCGCGCTGGCACTCACTGATGATCTTCTGAATCAAACAAAGACTCCTGTTGCATTTCTGGTTCAATTGTTTTTCCACCCGCGTTGTCCTATACAGCGGTTGCGCCACGCCTTCCGCTGCTTCTCGTTGCAGTTTGTCATCGGTCCTGCCAGGTATACCGTCAATGACTTTGACATCAGTTCCTCCAGACGTGAGGCCACTAGTGATTGGCTACGTAGTCTGCCTATTCAACTGGCATGCTGGAAAGGCGCGGTATACGGCCCGGATGCTTGCGGAAATATATTCCTGCGGGACAATATTCCGAGTCCTGACGCGACTTGTGCTCGACGTGTGGCGCTGGCCCGTGCGCCACATGCCTGCCATGCAATCTAACTGCGCCATGGCAGTCCTTGCAGCGGAAGTCGCTGACGCCGTCGCGAATTGCCTCTACCACTGGCGCTGCGTGAAGACTAGTGTGTTCCCGGCGGACGCGAGGCAGACGTGACGATCCCCGCTCTGATCTGGCCGAACGCTATTTCTAACCTTCGCAGCGTGATTCGCGGGGGAAATGGCCGCTGGTGTGTGGTTGAACTGATTTCATTGTCCCCGCTGCGAAAACCTCTTCTATTGGAAGTGAAGTTGGAAGATCTTAAATCAATCGAACTTTCGCTTGCGCTCATGACTTCACTTCCAAAGCGACTCCCCAGATCCGATTACGCGTGTTCCGGCCTTGGTACAAAACCGGGACCGATTTTACGAGGCGCGAAACAAGAAGAGGATGATCAGTAAAAAGCCAAGCACATAGGCCACATAGGCGTTCAGACGACCGTGATGCATGCCAGCCAGAAATCTGGCTACGCCGCTCATTGCCTGGCCGATCGGCCGGAGGAATAGCCGATCAACCACGGGGGTTTCATCGCGCCGGCGGCGAATGGCGGTACGGAAATGGACGGCCACGGTCTGCCGCGTGTCCTCGGTAATGTTCGGTCGAAAGACCGCCTGGAAGACAACCCGCACGGGATTGGAAAAGCCCGTCGCTGTGTAGGTCATCTCCGCGAAGAGACGGGGGATGCCACCGGCCCAGAGCTCGCGGCGCGCGGTCGCCCGTTGTCGGGTCAGACGTGTCACTACGAACCACGCGATGAATAGCATGATGGCCAGTGCGGCGAAACTATAGGACGTTGGGGGCGTCACTGGCACACTCTCCGGCACACCTTCGCTAGCCGTCTGGTGATGGCTGGGGTAGACTTAAAAACAGTGCAGGAACTGATGGGACACAAGACGATCGCCATGACCGCCCGGTATGCCCACCTCGCCCCGACTCACAAGTTGCAGGCGCTGGAGACCCTGGTCCATCAGGGGTCGGTTTCGGTACAAAGTGGCTACAAATTGGCTACCAACACCAAAAGGGCCACCGGGATCAAAAAACTGAATAGCAGTCAACTTATTGAATCAAAAATAGGTTGAACATGATGTGAGCTCGTAGCTCAGCTGGTAGAGCATCGCCCTTTTAAGGCGCTGGTCCTGGGTTCGAACCCCAGCGAGCTCACCAACCCC
>Ga0335083_10006806_pt1 | contig 14190 bp, 15 predicted proteins | sample Lox_Sample_42_FD_206716 | JGI IMG/M metagenome (GOLD analysis project Ga0335083, IMG submission 206716) | Soil microbial communities from Loxahatchee National Wildlife Refuge, Florida, United States - Lox_Sample_4.2 | ecosystem: Environmental > Terrestrial > Soil > Wetlands | place: USA...
GGCCGATCACGTAATAACCCGTTTCGTCGTTGTAGGAGTTGGTGGCGCTCGGCCCAAGACTGCTGTAAATGGTCTTGAGAGTTACCGGGGGAGCCTTGAACGGGACGACCGGCCCATGGTGAGTGGTGTGAGCGACCTTCGGGCCATTTTGCGCCCAAAGGACTCCCGAGGCCAGGGTCAAGGCAAATAGACAACTCAGAGCACGCTTTACTACCATTTTTGTCCTCCACATTATTTTGTTTCGCAGCATCGCCCACGATATTTGGCCCTGGGAGGAGCCTTTCCATCTGGGTCAGACAATGGGCCACACACATCTCGGGGTGCTGCCAAATGCCCTTAAGCTGCGCGGGACATATTATCCCGACGGCTGGAGAAGTCAATGCTGGATGAAAGGCTGGAGTCGAAAGTCCACTACAGGACGAACGGTATGGACAAAGTGAGGGATCCAAGAATCGACGGAGCGGGCGATCGTGGATGCAGACAGGGCCTAAGTTTTTGCTTTGGCCTTCAGTTTGACGTGGCCGTCGGTTAATTCAACGGAGTATTCGACGTTCTCGCAGTGGTACTGCTTGCGGATCTGCTCGGTTTTTTTCTGTACAAAGGTGGTGAAGGATTCGATATTGCCGGAGACGTTCTCTCCTGCTTTCTTCTTGGCAGCCACCAGCGTGTTGTAGAGGCGCTCGACCTGTTCGCGCTCGGCCTGATCGACGCTATGCAGCGTGAAGGGTTGGGACGAGGCGGCTCCAGCCGCTGCTGCGGCGGCGTGGCTTACGCCATACACGGGATGATGTTGCGCCTTGTGCTCATCCTCCACGACTCGAACTCCCTGCACTGAAAGAAGAGCATCCTGCGGACGGCGGTAGCCTTCCTCCCGGATGCGAGACTTCTTACGCCAGAGGTCGCTGTAAAGGGCGTAGCGCTGGGCCATCTCGTTATAGCGGTAACGCTGGGAGAAGTTCATGCGACCGCCGTCAGAGAATTTACGCAGCAGGCTGAGGACCTTCCACTCGATGTCGGCCGGAGGGCGCTTCGTCGGGTTGCTGAAGAAAATCTCGTACTCGATCTTGAGACGACGCAGTTGCGAGTCGAGAAGATTCAGTTCCTCGTCGGTGGTCACAGGTTTCTCCATGCACAGTGTAGTAAGGAGCAAGTGCCCGGACGAGGTACCTGTGGGTCACTAAGGGGAATAGAACGAAAGTAAGGGGGAGAGCTACTAGCTTCTAGCTACTTGCCCCTAGGCTCTTCTAGGCTATGTACGCTGCTTCGGCAGCCGCTTCGTTCGTGCATTCTGCCTTTGGGTGGAAGGGTGGGTCTGAGCTAGAAGCTAAGAGCTAATGGCTAAAAGCTTACTTCCCCGAATTCGACGCCATTTTCTTGACCATGGCGAGGACCAGCTTGCGGTCGCTGTCGTTCAGGCTGGTGGAGTAGCGGCGGATCTGGCTGAGGAAACGGACTTCGTCATCGGAGAGTTGCGGCAAACCTTTGGAACCGTTGCTGTGGCCGGGTTCGGCAAAAAACTGCGACAGCGGGAGTTCCATGGCGCCGGCGATTTTGGAAAGCGTATCCAGCGAAGGAATGGTGTGACCGTTTTCGACGCGCGACAAGTAGCAGCGCAGAAGGCCGGTACGCTTTTCAATGTCGCCTTGAGACATACCCTTTTGGAGCCGGTAATTACGGATCGTCTCGCCGATATTCATGGTTGGGAGCATTTCAGGATGGGCAATAGTAACCAGATCGGTACCTTCTGGCAAGTGGGAAATTCGTGCTATGCGCCGGACGTTCGTGCCATACGAAAATCGAATCGGATTCAGCGGAGTTTCGCGCGCAGGGACATCTTCGCTGGCCCGGCGCATGAATATTCATCGAGCGTCAACCTGCTTCCGGCGGGCTGTTTCAAGCGGTCGCATTTCCGGCTATTTTTTCAGGGTCGCGGCGAGAAAATCGAGCGTGCGCTTGCGGGCGTCGGCTGCATCGTCGGCGCGATATCCGTCTTTGTTGTTGGGATTTTCGAAGCCATGGCCAGCATCGTCGTAGATTTTGATGTCGACCTTCTTCCCGAGTTGCATCATGGACTGCTGAAACTTGTGAACGTCGTCGGGAGTGATGCCATGATCCTGCGCGCCGAACAGACCGAGGATGGGCGCGTTGATTTTCTTGAGTGCGTCAGTGTCTGTGGCGAGATGCCCGTAATTGATGACGGTTGCGGCCAAAGTTGGCTCCTGCAACGCCACGTCGAGGGAATAGCCGCCGCCCATGCACCAGCCGATCGAACCGATGCGGTCTTTCTTCACATTGGACTGAGCCGCCAGGAATTCGAAGGCTGCGTTAAGGTCACGTTTGGCGCGGTCTTCGGGAACGCCGCGCATGATTTCGTGCGCCATGTCAGGAGTCGTCGCGACTTTGCCGCGATAGAGATCCACCGCGAGGGCAACGTAGCCCTGGTCTGCGAGGCTTGACGCCTGCTCCTTGACCCAGTCGTTCAAACCCCACCACTCGTGAATCACCACCAGAGCCGGGAACGGGCCTTTGCCGGCTGGCGTATAGAGAATGGCCTGGACGGTTTCATCGCCACTCTTGTAGGAGACGGACTTGCCGTCAGCGGCGAAGGCGGACCCAACTGCGAGAAGGACGACGAATACAAGGGCGAACTGTTCTCTCATGGGAGCCTCTTCAATCTGTTTTGGTGCCGACATTCTGGCCGAAGGATGCCAGGAATTACAACTGCAGTTCCATATACAGGGCGCCGGCAATCGGATTCGCGCAATAGGGAGCAATTTCCCGAAACCCGATTTTGCGGTACATCGCGACCGCATTTCTCATCACCGGCTCGACGGTGTCGAGGCGCATGTGCTGGTAGCCGATCTGACGGGCTTCCGCAATGATGCGGTCCGCGAGCATGCGCCCCAGATCCTTTCCGCGGAATTGCGGACGCAGATAGAGGCGCTTCATTTCGCAGATGCTCGACTCGATCTTGTGAAGAGCGACACAGCCCGCGAGTTGACCTTCGAACTCGGCCAGCAGAAGGCGGCCTTCAGGGGGTACATAGTCGCCAGGAAGCGCCGCGAGTTCGTGATCGAAGTTTTGGAAGCACAGGCTGAAGCCGAGAGACTGCGCGTATTCGAGGAAGAGTTCGCGGGCTTGGGCAATATGGGGCGGCGTTTCTGCTTGGGTCAGCGAAAGAGCTTTCACCACAGAGGACACGGGGGACACAGAGGAAACCGGACGGCTGGGATGTTTTGCGTTCATTTCCTCTGTGTCCTCTGCGTCCTCTGTGGTTCGCATCTCTTAACGGACTATCCCATCAGCATGCCGCCGTTCACGCTCAGGACGTGGCCGGTGATGTAGGCAGCGTCATCCGAAGCCAGAAAAGCCACAGCGCCGGCGACGTCTTGGGGCGATCCGACTCGGCCTAACGGGATCTGCTTGACGGCGTTCTCTTTGAATTCTTCGCTCAGGACCGCCGTCATGGGAGTTTCGATGAATCCCGGGGCGATGGCGTTGCAGGTAATGCTGCGTGATCCAACTTCGCGGGCGATCGCCATGGTGAGGCCGATCAATCCGGCTTTGGAGGCGGAGTAGTTGGCTTGTCCGGCCTGTCCCATCTGCCCGAAGACGCTGGTGATGTTGATGATGCGTCCCCATCTTTTTTTCAACATGGAGGGAACGACTTGCTGGATGCAGAGATAGGCGGAAGTGAGATTGGTTTGGAGGACGGCGTCCCAATCGGCGCGCTTCATGCGCATGACGAGCTGGTCGCGAGTGATGCCGGCGTTGTTGACCAGGATCTCGATCTTCTCGAACTGGGCAAGGATCGCCTTGACCGTCGATTTGACCTGCTCTTCGTCGGCGACATCAAGAGCGAAGGCCGCGGCCTTACCACCGGCGGCGCTGATTTCCTGAACCAGTTCATTCAACTTATCCTGATTGCGGGCCGCGACAGCCACGGTCGCGCCTTCTTTGGCAAGGCGCAGGGCGCAGGTGCGTCCGATGCCTTGCGACGCGCCGGTGACGAGGGCGACTCGTCCTGAAAGAGACATGAGAGGTTCTCCCAAATGCTGGATGAACGACAGCGGTGGAACGCCGAATTATACGCGAGACGACGCGCTGAAAATGGTGTAACGAATCGCATTGCTATTCCACAAGGGTGCCGAGTAACATTCCAGCACTCATGCCGCAGACTGTGACCAATGAAGTGATCGTGATGCCCGACCCATCCAATCGAAATTCTTCCCCGACCGACGCGAACCCCGGCAGTTCGGGGCACCGCTCGACACAGCGCGCATCGGCGGCGGAGCCTGTCGCTCCCACTGAGAAAGTCTTATCTGATGCACCTGCTTCCGCGACGCCGTCGACCGAAGTATTCGCCGTGTTTGGCGTGGAGCCGGAGATTCAGGCCTATGCCATGGCGAAGTATTCGCGGTCGGCATTGTCGATGAAAGAGTCGCTGCGGGAGATCAGTACGCAGAAGGCGGAGAAGTTTCTCAACACCTTTTATTTTCAGTATGGGCATCGCTCGATTGCGGACCTGGCGCACATCGCGCTAGCGGTGGAGAGACTGTCGATTCTGGCGGCGATTGAACTCGCCGACGAGCAGCGCTGGGACGGGCAGGAGCGGTCGACGCGCTATCAGGATTTCAAGAAGAGCGGATATTACACACCGGATTTTGGGGCGGACGACGAAGGGCGCAAGCTGTATCGCGAGACGTTGGACTTTCTGTTCGCCGAGTACGAATCACTTTCGGCGCACATGACGCAGTACCTGATCGACATCACGCCGAAGCCTGCTGACATGAAGCAGGATGCGTACGAGCGCACGCTGAAGGCGCGGGCGTTTGACATCACGCGGTACTTGCTGCCGCTGGCGACGAATACTTCGCTGGGCGAGATCGTCAATGCGAGAACGCTCGAGACGCAGGTGGCGCATCTGCTGTCGCATACGCATCGTGAGGTGCGCGTGCTGGGCGAGTCTCTGAAGAAGGCGGCGACCGGGGCGGCTTACAACGTGAATGCGGAATCGCTGCAGGATTTAGTTTCGCAGATTCGGGCAGTGAGTCCTGAGTTGGGCGCGCGCGCGGAGCAGGAATTACTGCGCGAGGTGCGAGTGGCGCCGACGCTGGTGAAGTACGCCGATCCGAATGAGTATGAGATGGCGACGCGGCGCGAGTTGCGGCAGGCCGCACGCGAGTTGATGGCCGACGAGCCTCTGGCGCCGTCGAAGGCGATCGTGGATTTGCTGGACGAAGAGCCGCTGGAAGTGGAGATCGCGACGACGCTGCTTTACGAGCACTCACATCATTCTTACCGGCAGATTCGGCAGGCGGTCCAGGTGGCGGGGGAGCGACGGCGGCGGGAGATCATCGATTTGGGGATGCGGCATCGCGGCAAGCATGACGAGATGCTGCGCGGGTTCCGCGCGGGGCAGCAGTTCCGCTTCGACATCCTGATGGATACGGGCGGCTTCCGTGATATGCACCGGCACCGGCGCTGCATACAGGTGATGCAGGGATTCACCACGCAGCACGGATACGAAATGCTGCTCGACATGGAAGACGCAGGCGTTCGCGGACGGTTCGAGGCGGCGATGCATCGGGTGCAGACGGCGGTGGAGAAGTTGGCTTCGGGAAGTTCTCCGGAGGCAGCCGAGAATTCGCAGTACGCGATTCCGCTGGCGTTCCGCAAGCGGGCGCTGTTCAAGATGGATTTCGCCGAGGCGGTATACATTTCCGAGTTGCGGACTACGCCAGCAGGGCACGTTTCTTATCGCAACGTGGCGTATGCGATGTATGAGGCCGTGGCGCGGAAGTATCCGGCGCTGGCGAAGTATTTCAGAGTGCATGATGTAACGGCGCCGGTGGATTTGCTGCAGAGGTAGATGTTGTGTTGGCCTTTACTTTGCTTGTCATTCTGAGCGAGGCGAAGAACCTATATACTCGTCGAGAGCATAGGTGCTGTCGTCAAGTGCATAGGTCCTTCGGACCGCAAAGAGCGCGGGCCTCAGGATGACAAATTGAGGGCAATCGTGGCGCTGAAGTATCCGGCCCTGGCGAAGTATTCCGGGAGTGCATGATGTGACAGAGGTAGATGGCGGCTACAACTACAAGCTGGGTCGCCCCTCGTTCGTCCTCCCATCTCGCGGTTTGTAGCAAGATCTAGATTTGTCTTGATCCCACCAGATCACCCAGCTAAAATCCCAGGAAGAGCCGCTCATGCCTCGCTCCGTCAAAATCGCTCCGGAAATCGACGCCAAACTCTACGAGGAGCTCGTCTCGGTGGCCAAGGAGAACGGGCAGTCGCAGCGGTTTGTGCTGGAGCGGGCGCTGGAGCATTACCTGCACAACGTGGTCCCTTCGCAGCGCATGGTAAGGCCTGAGGTTATGGCGGCCTATCGCCGATCCAACGAGAAGTATCGTGAGTTGTACAAGAAACTGGCCAAGTAATGGCCGAGCGCGTCTACCTGACGGTGGCTGAGGTAATCGCGATCCACCATCACCAGATCGAGGAATACGGTGGCGTGCATGGTTTGCGCGATCAGGGCGCCTTGGAGTCCGCGGTGTTCCGTCCTCAGACTGGTTATTACACCGACATCAGCGAAGAGGCGGCCGCGCTGCTGGAGTCGTTGGTCAATAATCATGCGTTTCTGGACGGCAACAAACGGGTGGGATTTGCCGCCGCACACACGTTTCTACTGATGAACGGATTCGACTTGGACGTTTCCAACAAGGCGGCGAGCGCTTTCATGTTCAAAACGATCGCTGAGGGCAGGTTTCGCTTTGCCTTGCTTAACGAGTGGATCTCGGCCCATCTCGTGCCGCTTTCCGACTAGGGCAGATGTGTACCGCGAAAACAGCAGGTCCCTCCACTTCGCTTGGTATTCCCTTCGGGAATGCCAAGCTCCGGTCGGGATGACAGGCCAGAAGGCTGCACGGTCCGCCCCATTTTGGAACCTTCCACAGGTTTATTATGTTGATTCGCCTTTTCTTCGCTTCGATCTGTATGTATAATCCGGCCAGATTAGATTTCATTTAATCGGCACTCATAAAGGAGCCACCCATGGCGGATGAACGGGGCAAGGCGATTGACCTGGCGGTATCCCAGATTGAAAAGCAATTCGGCAAGGGCTCGATCATGCGGTTGGGATCGAAGGAAGCGATTGTGCCGATCTCGGTGATTCCGACCGGGTCCATCTCATTCGATGCGGCCCTGGGCGTGGGCGGCTTTCCGCGCGGACGCGTGGTCGAAGTATTCGGGCCGGAATCTTCGGGCAAGACCACCATCACGTTGCAGGTGATTGCCGAAGCGCAGAAGATGGGCGGGATGGCGGCATTTGTGGACGCCGAGCACGCGCTCGATCCGGGTTATGCCAAGAAACTCGGTGTGGACGTGGACAATCTTCTCGTCTCGCAGCCCGATTACGGCGAGCAGGCGCTGGAGATCACGGAGGCGCTGGTGCGGTCGAACGCCATCGACGTCCTGGTGGTGGATTCGGTGGCGGCACTGGTGCCCAAGGCCGAACTCGATGGCGAAATGGGCGACAGCCATATGGGATTGCAGGCGCGGCTGATGTCGCAGGCGTTGCGGAAATTGACCGGAACGGTGTCGAAGTCGAGAACTTGCCTGATCTTCATCAACCAGATTCGCGAGAAGATTGGCGTGATGTTCGGAAATCCGGAGACGACGACCGGCGGACGCGCGTTGAAGTTCTATTCGTCGGTGCGCGTCGATATTCGCCGCATTGCGGCCATCAAGGAAGGCGACGTGGTCACCGGGTCGCGAACCAAGGTAAAAGTCGTAAAGAACAAGGTTGCGGCGCCGTTCCGCGAGGCGGAGTTCGACATCCTCTACGGCGAAGGCATTTCGCGCGAAGGCGATCTGCTCGACATCGCGGTCAACAACAACATTCTCGAGAAGTCCGGGTCGTGGTTCAGCTACAAGAGCGAGCGCATTGGCCAGGGACGCGAGAATGCCCGCCAGTTCCTGAAAGACAACAAGGATGTTATGGCGAAACTGGATGCCGAAGTGCGCAAGACTCTGGGATTGGCGCAGGGTCCGGCACAGCCGGCAACAGCGACCACACCGGCCAACGGGGCGGCGAACGGCCGCGTTACGACGATGCCAATCGCTCCTCCTGAGCCGGTCAAGGTGCCGATCGCGGCGAAACGATAACTCCGCTTTTGCTTCTTTGCCTCCGGGCGCGGCGATTCTTGACGTTGCGCCCGGATCTCCCTTCCCTCTCATGGCGGGCACTCCGATCCGCGATTGCCATTGTTGCTCCCACCCGCATAAAATCTCCTATTGCTTCTCTGTAGCTTAGTTCGAAAAGCTTAGCTCGAAACGCTTCATCCGCGGCCTTTCTGTGAGGACGATTGAATAAGGGCATCGCAGTGTATCCCGGATCGTTTGATCCGCCCACCAACGGGCACCTCGACTTGATTGAGCGAGGCAGCAAGATGTTCGAGCAGCTGGTGGTGGCGATTCTGCGCAATTCGGAGAAGACTCCCATGTTCAGCCTGGGAGAGCGGCTCGAGATGCTGCGAGAGTTGACGGCTGATTTGAGCAATGTGCGTATCGACACGTTCGACGGCTTGATGGTGGAATACGCCAAGTCGATTGACGCCATGTGTGTGCTGCGCGGCATTCGCGCGATCAGCGACTACGAATACGAGCTGCAGATGGCGCTGATGAATCGCAAACTCGAGCCCACGCTCGAAACGGTCTTCATGATGCCGGCCGTCAAATATTCCTATGTCAGTTCGCGGCTGGTGCGCGAAGTGGCGCAGGCCGGGGGGCCAGTTAAAGATCTCGTCCCTGACGCGGTAGAACAAAAGCTGCGAGAGAAATTGGATCCCGCATACAAACTTCGGGACGTGCAAGTCATCGAAGTCCCCAGGAAAAGGAAGAAGAAGGCATGACCACGGCAACCACAGAAGCACTGCGACTCACGGAACGAATCAACCGCATCGAACCCTCCGCCACCATGGCAGTGGTGGCTGAGGCCGACAAGCTACGCCAGCAGGGGATCGACGTGGTCGATTTTGGCGCGGGCGAACCGCACTTCGCGACGCCGGAGCACATCAAAGAGGCCGCCATTGCCGCCATTCACGGAAACTTCACGAAATATACGGCCGTGGCCGGAACGGCTGAGTTGAGGGATGCGATCGTCCACAGGCATGCGGTGGACTTCGATTCAGATTATCGTCGCGAAGAGGCGATTGCGTCGACCGGCGGCAAGCATGCCCTGTTCAACGCCATTCAAGTTTTGGTGGATCATGGCGACGAAGTGATCCTGCCGGTTCCTTACTGGGTTTCGTTCAAAGACATTGTGCGCTATGCGGGCGGGAATTGCGTTCTGCTGGAATCGGATGAGGCGCAGGGCTTCCGCGTGACGGCGCAGATGGTGGCGGAACTGATCACGCCGCGAACCAAGGTCATTATTCTCAATTCGCCGTCGAATCCTTCGGGCGCGGTGATGAGCCCCGAAGACATGACGGAAGTTGTTCGACTGGCGCACCAGCGTGGAATTTGGGTTCTTTCTGATGAGTGCTACGTGTATTTGAATTACACGGGCAAGAATTTTTCGGTCGGCTCCCTGCGTGAATATAAGGAGCGGATGGTCGTTCTTGGATCGCTTTCAAAGACGTACGCGATGACCGGTTGGCGGCTAGGATATGCTCTGGCGCCTGCGCCGGTCGTAAGCGCGATGGCGAAGTTGCAGAGCCAGTCGACGTCGAATACGACCTCGATCGTGCAGAAGGCTGCGGTCGCTGCGCTCAAGGGACCGCAGGAGTGCGTGGAGCAGATGAAACTGGAGTACATTCAGCTGCGCGACCATGTCGTGGAAGGACTGCGGGCCATTCCTGGAGTGGCTTGCACGTTGCCGGAAGGCGCGTTCTACGCTTATCCGAACATTTCATCCTTCTTTGGGCGAGGCGGGCTGAAGTCGGCTTCCGATGTGGCTGGGCGACTGTTGCGTGAAGCTCATGTGGCAACGGTTCCCGGCGAGGGCTTCGGGACCAACGAGCACATCCGCGTTTCGTATGCAACTTCGAAGGCGGAACTCGATCGTGGGCTGGAACGCATGAGGAAGTTTTTCGCCGCGTTGTAGGGGTTGGCGGGGCGAATCCTGAGGATCAGGTTCGGCAAAGGCCGTTCCATTTGCGAGCGGTCTTTTTTGTTGGCGTAAGGGTTACATGGGAAATCTTTATCCATTGTTGATGCTTCCGGGATTCGATCCACGCCCGTGGGGCACGCTGGATCTGTCGCCGATCTATCCCAATCACAGGTTTGAAGAGAAGATCGGCGAAGCCTGGCTGAGTGGGGATGACTGCAAGGTCGCGAACGGGCCACTCACGGGGAAGACGCTGTCGCAGTTGAGTGAGGAGCACCAGCGCGAACTGGTGGGCGATGCGGCGCGAGATCCGAAGCGGTTTCCGTTGCTGCTCAAGTTTCTGTTTCCGCATGAGAAGCTGTCGGTGCAGGTGCATCCCGATGATGCGCAGGCGGTTCGTGTCGGCCAGCCGTGGGGCAAGACGGAGTGCTGGTACATTGCTCATGCAAAACCGGGCGCGCAGATTGCGTTAGGCCTCAAGCCGGGCGTGACCTCGCCTGAGTTGGAGAAGGCGATTCACGAGAAGCGCGCGGAAGAAGTTCTCAACTGGATCAATGTTTATGCCGGCGACATGATTTACGTCGCCGGAGGCACGGTGCATACGCTGGGGCCGGGATCGGTCGTGGTGGAAACCCAACAGCAGTCCGATACGACGTATCGCCTGTATGATTACGGGCGTCCGCGTGAGTTGCACTTGAAAGACGGTATGGCAGCGGTGAAGGAGAAAGTGAAGTCGGGCAAGGTCGTGCGTCCGGCGCCGGAGCAGATTCGCGGCAGTAAAAACCGGCATGCGGCGTTGGTAAGCGCTCCGTATTTTGTGGTGGACATGTTTGAGGCGAAGGATCAGCTGGAGCTTTTGACGCACGACGAGTCGGGTCGAAGCTCGGTGCAGATCCTGGTCGCAGTGGAAGGTTGCGGAGTGATTGAGGCGGCCGGGAGGGATCCCGTCACGCTGGCGAAAGGCGATGCGGTTGTGATTCCCGCTTGCGTGGGTAAGTTTGGCGTGCGGCCACAGTGGGCGCTGGAATTTTTGCGGGCCTACGTGCCTGGGAAACCGCTGCCTGAGCCGGAAACAAGAATGTAGTCAGTGAGAATCGGTGGCTAAGAACTCAAATTTCTATCCCGTAATTCTGGCTGGCGGTCGCGGCACACGATTTTGGCCGCTGAGCCGGAAGAAACGCGCCAAGCAGTTGCTCGCGCTCGACGGCAAGCAGACGATGATTCAGCAAGCCGTGGCGCGCCTGTTGCCGCTGGCTTCTGCGAACAACTTCTGGATCATTACCAACGAGGATCTCCGGGCAGCCATCACGAAGCAGGTTCCGAAGCTACCCAAGGCCCAGATCCTCGCCGAACCGGCGGGACGGAACACTGCTCCGGCGATTGGATTAGCTGCGTTCCTGCTTCTGCGGGAGAACCCCGAGGCGGTGCTGGGGTTGTTCCCTTCGGACCACGTCATTGGAGATGAGAAGCGATACTGCGAGACTCTGCAGCGGGGAATCGAAATTGCGGGGGCAGGCCCGAACATTGTAGTGCTGGGGATTCGTCCCAATCGCGCGGAAACCGGATATGGATACGTTGAAGTGGGGAGCACCTCTCAGGGCGAGGCGCTGCGCGTGCGCCGATTCACGGAAAAACCCGACGCCAAGAAGGCTGCGGAATTTGTCGCCGCGGGAAATTACTTCTGGAACAGCGGCATGTTCCTGTGGAGCGCACGCACATTGGCGGACGCGCTGAGGGAACACTTGCCGAAGACAGCGGCGTTATTAGAAGAGATCGCCGGGGCGTTTGGCACGAGGAAGTTCCCTACCGCGTTTCGAAAGCTGTATTCCAAATGCGAAAAGATCAGCGTGGATTACGCAGTTCTGGAGCCGCGGTCGGCAAAGGGCGAACAGGCTGGGAATATCTTTTGCCTGCCAGCGGATTTTGGCTGGAACGATCTGGGTTCTTGGACCGCGCTGCACGAGCACCATACCGCTAAGAGCAGTCCACCGGAAGGCAATCTGGTTGCGGGTTCCGGCGTCTTTTTAATGAACGCGCGGGGCAACTATATTCACGCGCCGGGAAAGTTTGTGGCGGCAGTCGGCGTAAGCGATCTGGTTGTGGTCGAGACCCCGGATGCCCTGCTGATTACGACGCGGCATCATGCGCAGGATGTGGGCAAAGTTGTGAAATACCTGGACGAGAAGAGACTGCACAAGCTGACATAGTTTCGAGTTTTAAGGTTCGAGACTCCGGCATCTTGAATCCTCGACCGAAAACTTGAAACTGGGAACCCGAAAGTTTCAAATCATGGCGCAAGAGATCAAGTTCGGAACTGACGGCTGGCGTGGAATCATCGCCGATGACTTTACGTTCGACAACGTGCGTCGCGTAGCGGGAGCAATCGCTTCCTACGTGCTGAGATACGAACAGGCGCAACATGGTGTGTTCGTGGGATATGACGCGCGTTTCGCTTCGCCGCGAGCCGCACAGATTGTGGCCGAAGTCATTGCGGCTGCGGGAATCCCGGTAAAACTCGCCGACGACTACACGCCAACGCCCGCGATTTCGTATGCGGTGAAACATCAAGGCGCGGCGGGCGGAGTGATGGTTACGTCCAGTCACAATCCGTGGAACTGGAATGGGGTGAAGTTCAAGGCCAAGTTCGGTGGATCGGCTACCCCTGCCATCATGAAGAAGATTGAGGAGGAGTTGGCTGCGGACGCAATGCCGAAAGGGGCCAAGGCTGTAGTCAAAGAGGTCGATTTCAAAAAAGACTACGTCACTGCTGTGTGCGCCTTCGCTGACATGGACTTGATCGCGAAGACGAAGTTCAAGTTTGCGGTGGATGCGATGTATGGCTCAGGTCGCGGCGTGCTGAGCGGGATCTTTGCCGAGCGCGGGGTGCAGTATGTGGCGATTCGGCAGGAGTTAAATCCATTATTTCCCGGGATCAATCCGGAGCCGATTGAGCCGCACACGGCATTGCTGCAGGAAACCGTAGTTCGCGAAAAATGTGACGCTGGATTGGCTACCGACGGGGACGCGGACCGCATCGGCGCCGTTGCCGAGGACGGCAGCTTCGTCGATTCTCACAAGATTTTTTGTGTGTTGTTGCGGTGGCTGCTGGAGCGCAAGAAATGGCCGGGAGACGTGGTCCGCGCGTTCAATACCACGCGTATGCTCGACCGGATCGCGGCAAAATATGGGCGCAAGCTGCACGAGACATCTATCGGATTTAAATATATTGCCGATCTGATGATGGAGAGCGAAATCCTGATTGGAGGAGAGGAGTCCGGCGGCATCGGTTACTCGCGCTTCCTGCCCGAGCGCGACGGGGTGCTGAACTGCCTGCTATTGGCCAACGTAATGGCAGAGGAAGGCAAGCCTCTCGGACAATTGGTGGCGGACCTGCAGCGCGAGTTTGGCCCGCATTACTACGGGCGGCGGGATCTCCACATCGCAGACGACATGAAAGAAAGCGCTATTCAGCGCGCCCGCAGCGAAGATACGCAGACTCTGGGACGTTACCGTGTGCTCAAGAAAGAGTATCGCGACGGGGTAAAATTCTTTCTGGATGCGCCGACTAATGGAGATGGAGCGGAGGCTTGGGTGTTATTCCGCGCATCGGGGACGGAGCGCCTGTTGCGGCTTTACACCGAGGCTTCGTCGCCGGAATTGGTCGGCGAGATTCTGACAACGGGCGAAAGCTTCGTAAGGAACGGCGGCTAGCGATTCGCACCATCGAGCGTCAATGAATACAGATCATGGCAGATGAACTCAATCCGGTGCAGACGGATTCACCTGAGGCGCACCGCTATAACAGCATCCGGCGATGGCTGGGGATTACCGACTTCGCAGTAGGACTCGGATTCTTGATTGTTTTGCTGGTGACAGGCTGGTCGGAGTGGCTGCGGGACCTGGCCTACAGGATCGGATTTCAGAATTATTCTCTGTCGCTTTTCATCTACCTGCTGCTACTGCTGGTGATCAGCAAAGTGTTGGGCATCGGCGTCGACTATTACGGCTTCTCGCTCGAGCGCAGGTTCAAACTTTCAACGCAGAGATTCCGCTCGTGGGCTTGGGATGAAGGAAAGGGCTTTCTG
>Ga0335083_10006807_pt1 | contig 14186 bp, 14 predicted proteins | sample Lox_Sample_42_FD_206716 | JGI IMG/M metagenome (GOLD analysis project Ga0335083, IMG submission 206716) | Soil microbial communities from Loxahatchee National Wildlife Refuge, Florida, United States - Lox_Sample_4.2 | ecosystem: Environmental > Terrestrial > Soil > Wetlands | place: USA...
TGATCCGCTTCTCGATTCCCCCCGGAGATCCCGACTACAAGCTGGAGGCAATTTCAACCTTGCCCTACGATTGCGATCTGTTCAGCTTGACGCCGCATGCCCATCTGCGCGGCAAATCATTCGAGTATCGAGTCATCCGGCCCGACGGCACCTCGGAAACAGTGCTAAGCGTGCCGAAGTACGACTTTAACTGGCAGCTCACCTATTTCCTCCAACAGCCGATGCATTTGACCAAAGGCACGAAAATACAAGTCATCGCTCACTACGACAACTCGCCCAACAATCCTCGCAATCCCGATCCCACCCAGGCAGTGCACTGGGGCGAGCAGACCACCGACGAGATGCTGATGGGTTATTACCAGGTGGTCGTCGACCGTAGCGATCTCCCGGAGCATCTGAGCCCTGTAACTTTACGCTGACATCTGCGTCCAACACTAAAGCAAGCGATCTATCGCGCACCGCGGAGTTTCAAGCAACAGCATTATGCCAACAACTGGAAGCGATCCGGCAAGAATTGTGGTAGTGGAGGACAGCCCCGCCGATGTCCTGCTTCTTCGCCATGCACTGAATCAGCATGATGAGGCGTACGAACTGGAGGTGCTGAAAGACGGCGCCGAAGCGCTCGCCTTCATTGCCGCGCAACGGGAGTACCGCCCGGAGCCCAAACCCTGCGTCATTGTTTTGGACCTGCACCTGCCGAAACACGACGGCTTGGCGGTGCTTACCGCTCTTAGGAAGGAGCCGTCGCTCAGCCATATCCGCGTAGTCGCGCTTTCTGGTTTCGCCAGTCCTCGGGACGAAGCTGAGGTCCACTCTCTGGGGGTGCGTATGTACTGCGAGAAGCCCGGGGACCTGGATAGTTGGATTGCTCTAGCCAGCGATATTCTTAAGGTTTGCCGCGAGCCCTTGATCTCGGAAATATGGACTGCCTAGGGCAGCCACCAATTCAGCGAATCTGACGCTGCGGTGAAGAACTGATCTCGCGATTCACTGGTGTTGCTCTTGGTCCAGTTCCCCGCGGGTTTATAGTTGGGATCGTGATACACCCAAAGCTGGCCGCGTTCGGATTTCACGAGGATTGGCGCTTCTGATTCACAATCGTACTCCGCGTTTTCCAAGGTGAAGTGCAGCTTGCCTCCGTCCACAACGCCGATCTGAGCAAAGGCCGGTGTGGTTACGGGTTCCGCCGAGAAGAAATACCCGCCCCGGCCTGGAACATAGAACATCACATAGCGTCCCGCGACAATTGCTCCTCCCGGACCCGACGAAAGAAGTTTGCCACCCCCGCGGACCCGCAGCGCGACGAAGCGAAGTTGCGCGGAATTCTGCGCGCCTGTCTCCACCGGCGTACCGCGCTGATTGAGCTGCACCTGGACTACGTCTGCGATCTTCAGTTGTAATCCAGGATCGGTGGGAATGTCGATCGTGAAGCTCTCGCCCGGGTTGAGCAACGCGGATGCGATCGGCTCTGAAAGCGTAGGCGTCGGCTTGCCCAAATCGGCGTTCGGGAACCGGGCGGCAAACTCGTCTCCGCTGGGCCCCGCCGTCAAACGAAACTGCATGCCATCGGAAGTGCGCTCTACCTCCAGCCGGTAAGCGAAGACCGCCAGGTTGTTCTGATCCCGATAAATGCGATAGAAGCTGTTGCCCGACGCGGGTTGAATTTCGACCTTTAGTCCGCTGGCGGCGCCGGGCTGCGGTTGCGTCTGGATTTCCAGCCGTACGCCGTTGCTGAGCGCGACGGTAGCGGAGAACTGACCGAAGGCGGCCGTCCCGAATGCAATCCAGATGGCGAGCGTGGTGCGCATGCGGGGACCAGCCCTATTTCTATTTTACTAGCGGACCGCGAAGCCCAAGCCGGATCAGCGAGACAGCCCCAGCGCCGCGCGAACCTGTTCCACGGACAAGTTCTGCCAGTGCCGGCCCAGGTTCTCCATGTTAGTGAATGAGCGCGGCTCCATGCGGTCGATATAGAGCTGCCCGTTCAGATGATCGATCTCATGCTGCAGGATGCGCGCGTACCAGCCTCGTGCCTCGACGCGGCATGCTGAACCGTGCTGGTCGAGGTACTCCACCGTGACCGCGCTCGACCGTTTCACCAACGCGCTGAACCCCGCCACGCTCAGGCAGCCCTCGTAGAATTCGGCTTGCTCGCCGGATCGCTCCACGATGCGCGGATTGATCAGAACGTGGAAATCGATGGGACGGCGCTCGCGCTCAGCCAGGCGCTCAGCCGCAACGTCACGAGAATACTCGGCTCGATCTTCGATCACCGCGAGTTGAATCGGCAGGCCGATCTGCGGCGCGGCCAAGCCAACGCCCGGCGCATCGCGCATGGTGTCGCGCATCATATCGATCAGGCGCTCCATTTCGGGGTGCCGTATTTCCTCCATCGAAAGCGCCCGCGCCGCCTGACGCAGCACCGGCTCTCCCACCTGCACGATCTTCAGCCGCATAGCCATTGGTTCGATTCTACTGCCGATAACCCGCTGCGCTCACGGTAAAGTGGAGGCTGATGGGCGGTTACCCGCCCGCCAAAAGGAACGCCGGAATGAGCAAAGTCAGAGTGGCTGCGTTTTCGATTTCAATCGACGGATTCGGCGCCGGGCCCCGCCAGGATCTGAACAATCCCTTGGGCATTCGCGGTTTGGAGCTGCACGGGTGGTTTCAAGACACCCAGGTGTTCAAGCAGATGCACGGCCAAGCCGGCGGGCGTCCGGGCATCGACAATGACCTGGCCGCGCAGTCTTTTGAAAATGTCGGCGCCTGGATTCTTGGACGCAATATGTTTGGCCCCGTCCGAGGTCCTTGGGAAGACGATTCCTGGAAGGGGTGGTGGGGCGACAATCCGCCATACCACACGCCTGTTTTCGTGCTCACGCATCATCGGCGATCTCCACTCGCGATGCACGGCGGCACCACGTTCCACTTCGTGACCGAGGGTCTGCAAACTGCTTTGAAGCAAGCCCAGGAAGCCGCCCAAGGCAAAGACGTCCGCATCGGCGGTGGCGTCTCGGTGATTCGTCAATACGTGACGGCGGGCCAAATCGATGAGTTGCACCTCGCCATATCGCCGGTCCTGTTGGGTGAAGGTGAACATCTATTCTCAGGGATCAATCTTCCCGGACTGGGCTACACCCCATTGAAAACCGTGGCTGGCGAGAAAGCGACCCATGTCTTCATTGGAAAGAGCAAAGGCCAGCCATAGCCCACCAAATGCCGGGTAGTCCGCTAAATGTTGGCCGATGCTATTCGGTGTCTCGCGAGCCGCACCGGAGGGAGTCCGTACCAGCGTTGTGGTATGCTACTTTTCCTGACCGTTAATTCTATGAAACGCATCAGGGGCATATCCTCCGGGAGCCCCCTTCCGCAAGTCCATCGAACCTTTAGCCGACTCAGTGATGAAGTCGGGCAAGGGCACTCACTCCGCAAGCCGCTGTACGAAGCAATTCAAACAGAACTAGGCGCAGATAAATGGCTCATCGCGTTCTTTACCGCGTTTAACTCAACGGTCATGATTGACGATCAGGACGCGGACATGCTGGAGGAGGCGCTTCAGAACATGGACATGAGCGGTAAACAACTCGTGCTCATGATTAACTCTCCCGGCGGAGACGCTTTAGCAGCAGAACGAATCGTTACGATCTGCCGCAGTTACAGTCCAACAGGATTCTCTGTCATCGTACCCAAAATGGCGAAATCCGCATCCACGATGATCTGCTTTGGCGCAACAGGCCAAATCTACCTAAGTGCGACTTCTGAGCTAGGTCCGATCGATCCACAAATTCCGATTCGTGACGACGACGGGCGCGTTTTTATGTATTGTGCGGCCCATGAGATATTGGAAAGCTATCAGGAACTGGTTCGTAACGCGACGCGAGGACAGGGGCGTATCGAACCGTACCTCCAACAACTCGCACGTTTTGATGCTCGTGATATAAGGCGGATAATCTCCGCGCAGGAACTGGCGGAAAGCATAGCGGTCAACTTTTTGAAAACCGGGGCCATGAATGGCACTTCCGAAAGGGCGATCAAACGGAAGATAAAGCCATTCCTAGATCCGCACTACACAAAGGTCCACGGAAGGCCGATCTATCATGACGTAGCTAAGCGCTGTGGGCTTAACGTGCAAGTATTTGATCTGACAAGTACTTTGTGGCAGAACGTTTGGGAATTGTACTACCGGTTGAACTATTTGCTCGCCGCCAGCGTCGATAAGATTATAGAGTCAACCGTGGACCTATACACAGCATCTATACACCGGGGGCAGAGATGACGAAGACTAGAAAGCCACGTAAATCAATGAAACTGCTAGGCGTGTATATTCCTGACACGGTACTTAGATTTTTCCCCAAAGCATCCCCGATGGCCGTTTTGGATAGGGTTATATGGGAGCACAAAATCCAAGAAGAGCGGGCCCCAAAAAAGAGACTCACGTCTTTACCAGGGTAATGTCACTCCTCTGAATCTGCGCGTTTCTTGCATTTGACGGACTACCTCCGACCGCCAGGCTATCGGCAAAGTGATATGCTTCGCTGTATGAACGGCAAATTCACCCTGGCTGCCTTTCTCGCGCTGGCTCCCGTAGCGATGGCTCAATCCCTCGCAGGACGCTGGGACGCAACCGTAAACGTCAACGGCGTGGACATCCCTTTCCGCTTTGAGCTGGCCGGCGAAGGCGCTGGACTCAAGGGGACCTTCTTCAATGGGGATATTCGATTCAATTCCACCAGCGGCCGCCTGGAGAATGGATCGCTAACGCTCGGCTGGGACTACTACGCCTCGCGCCTGGAAGCCACCTACAAAGACGGCGCGCTGGATGGGAATTACATTCAATCCCGGCGCGTGGGGCAGGTGCAATATCCGTTTCACGCCAGTCGCTATGTAGCGTCGCCTGGAGATGCGAACGCGCCTAAAATCGGGGGCCAATGGGTGATCCCCACGAAAAGCCCCAAGGGTGAATCGGCCTGGCACTTTATCGTCCATCAGAACGGCGCGGACGTCTCGGCGGCTATTCTGCGCATTGACGGCGACACCGGCGCGCTCACCGGCACTTACAGGAATGGCAAGCTTGTTCTGAGCCATTTTTCAGGCGTGCGCCCGCTGCTGCTGGAGGTAAGCGTGGCCGCCGACGGATCGCTCGACATTCTCGAAGACGGCAAGACGAAACTGACCGCGGTTCGCGAGCAGGTCGCCGAGGCCAAGGGTCTTCCCGAGCCCACGGACCCTCTGAAACACACCAGCGTGAAAGACGCCTCTGCCCCGTTCGCCTTTAGCTTCCCCGACCTGAATGGCCACCTGGTCAACAACACCGATGCGCGCTTCCAGGGCAAAGTAGTCTTAGTCGAAATCAGCGGCAGCTGGTGCCCCAATTGCCACGACGAATCGCCATTCCTGGTGGAGCTCTACAAGAAGTTTCACGACCAAGGGCTGGAGATTGTCACGCTCTCCTTTGAAGAGGGCGATCAACTCAAGAACCCGGAACGCCTGCGCGCGTTCGTGAAGCGCTATGGGATCGAGTACACGGTGCTGCTCTGCGGCGAGCCTGACCAAGCCAAGGATAAGCTGACTCAAGCCGTCAACTGGAATTCCTGGCCTACCACTTTCTTCGTCGGGCGCGACGGCTTAGTGAAGTTCGTGCACGCGGGATTCCCCAGTTCGGCCAGCGGAGCGATGTATAAGCAGGCCAAAGAGGACTTCACCGCGCGAGTGGAACAACTGCTCCGCCAGAATATGCGGACCGCGCGCTAGAGTCCTACGTGGTGGGTGAACCCGTTCCACCGCCCGTGGCTTGAAGGTCTAGCGCCACTTTGGTGAAAATATTGACAATCGAAGAACCGAGAGAAGGCGAGAGCGCCACCACCACACCGGCAACGAAACCAGCCGCCAGCGCATATTCCATCACATCCTGGCCGCGCGAGTCGCTCCATACTTTGAGATTGAGAATTGAGTTCCACAGCAGCATCATGGTCCGTTTCCTCCTCTGACGCCCCGATTGTGACAGTCGCGCGTGGATTCGCCCAAGGTCCAGCCGTACCGATTTTCGCGGGCTTAAAGGACTATACAGGTAGTCCCAGCCGAGGCGCTGCCGCTGGTATCCCGGTACTAGCAGTAAAGTCGTGCCCGTTTACTTCAGCCCAACCGCGGTCAACTGGCGGCGAACGAAACTGTTGTTCGGCCGCTGCCGGTCCCAGCGCTGCCAAAGCTCGCGCCGGCTGCGGTCGAGTGAGTCCGCCTCCTCTTTTTGTCCGGCCTTGCGCTCCAGCTCCGCCAGCCGCCGCTCGATCACCGAAATGCTATTAGCGTCGCGCAAATCGGTCTCCGGGGACGGTTTCGAGGCCATCGTCTTATCCAGCAGCTCGCGGTAAGTTCTGGCTGCGTCGGAGACCTGGGACTTGTCCGCGTAGTAATCTCCCAGCGCTCGCAGCGCGTACGTGGCTTGATCGCCCGGGCGTATGATCTGAGCGGGCCACAGTTTCAAATCGCGTAGCAGGTCGAAGGCGGCGTCGATTCTCCGCTTCGCCTCCTCCCTGCGGTGCAGAGCGATCAGCGGATAGGATGAGTCGGCCAGCAACCGGGCGCGATCCTGGAGAGACTCCGTATTCTTGATTTCGGCCGACCGCTGCAAGCCGTAATCGTAAACCGCCAGTGCGTGAGCCGGCTCGCTATGTCGAAGGATGTCGCCCAGGTCCCGCGCCGCCGCCACCAGCCGCGCGCGGCTCGCGTAATCGGCCGAATCCCGCCGTACCAGTTGATCCGCCAGATCGTAAGCAAGCTGCAACTCAACGATAGCGTCCGCCGGACGATTCAAGTTAATCTCATCGTCCTCGCCCAGGATGCGCCCTTCACGCCAGTGAGCCACGATGAGATTGTTCGCGCGGGCGAAGCCGTTCGGCCGGCTTTCCTGGAATGTTTTCGCCTCGCGTGCCGTCTGGAGCGCTTCTTCCAGGTCGCCGCGCAGACGCAGTGCGTTCGCCAGCACGCTCAGGTTACCGGCGATGAGCGTTGGATCGTTAGCCGCGCGCGCGATCTCCACACCTCGCCGCGCGTACCGGATGGCATCGTCCAATTGGTGCAGGTTCGTATTGGCCAGCGCGATATTTCCATACAGATGGCTGATCGAAGCCGCCTCTTCCTTGCTCGGAGTCCCCAGGCTGAGCAACGTGTCCAGGCGTCCGGCGGCCTGGCGCGCGTACGTCAGGCTCTCATCGTTTCGCAGGGCCGTATTGGCCAGAATCATGCGGTCGTGGGCGATCTCGGCCGATCGCAATAATGCCAGCCGGTTTCGCGGAGACCGCGCCAGCACCGAGCCGATCATCGCGTCAGCCTTTCCCAAGGTTGCATCCGCCTCCGGGATTTCGCCCAGGTTGCTGTTGCCGGGAACGCCTTGAACGCGCGCGACCGCCAGATACGCCGACCCCAGCTCGATCGCCAGATCCTGGTCGCCGCGTGCTTGTTGCGCCAGCCGCTCCAGATAGTTCAGCGATATGCTCACCAGCGTATGCCGCGCCTTAGTCGACCCGGGCAGATCGTTAATCGCATCATCCAGCTTGAAGACTTGATTCGATAAATCGCGCACTTGCGCAAAGCGCGCTTCAGCCACCATTCGCTCGCGATTGGCAATATACAGGCCCGCCGATAGCCCCGCCAGCGCCACGGCCGCCGCCGTCACTGGGATCCAGTACCGTCGCAGAAATTTGCGCGCGCGATACCACGCATCGCCGGAACGGGCGCGAACCGGGCGATTCTCGAGAAACGCGCGCAGGTCCTCGGCCAAAGCGTCCGCCGTCGGATAGCGCTCCTCCGGTTCCGCTCGCATCCCCTTGCGCAAGATGAAATTGACATCTCGTGGAATCGCCCCGGCGAGATGGCCCTCAGCCGGATTCGGAACCCCCGTCAGCAGCCGGCATAATACCGAGCTCAGTGAATAAATGTCCGTCGCGGTGCTGTGCGCCTCGCCTCGCATCTGTTCGGGACTGGCGTACTCCGGTGTCAGAATGCGGACCAAGGTGCGCGCATTCTCGGTCGCGTCCACGATCTTGGCGATCCCGAAGTCCAGCAACTTCGGCTGGCCGCTCCCGTCGATCAGGATATTGGACGGCTTCAGATCCCGATGGATGACCAGGTTCCGATGCGCATAGGAAACCGCTTCGCACACCCGCGGAAATAAGTTGAGGATCGCGCGCTGGTCCAGGCCCGCGCAATATTGATCGATCGAGACGCCCTCCACGTACTCCATCACCAGGTAAGGCTGGCCTTGGCTGGTGCGCCCGGCGTCCAACAACCTCGCGATGCCCGGATGGTTCAGCGATGCCAGTATGCGCCGCTCTTGCAGGAAGCGCTCCTGGAACGCCGGCAGATCGGCCCCCGACAGCACCACTTTGATAGCCACTCGCTGCTCCACTTCGCCATCCGCCCGCTCGGCCAAATACACGGCCCCCATGCCGCCGCGGCCCAGCGGACGGATCACCCGATACGAGCCCCACACCGTCCCTTCCGGAACGCTGCCGGTAGTCTCGAGAACTTCTTCGGCGGACTCGGCGATATGCTCGGTCAGCGACTCGGTCTGGTGATCGAATTCCAGCAGCGATTCCACTTCGTCACGAACGCTGGATGGAACTTGTCGGCTGGTGTAGTAATCCGCGCGCGCCCGCGGCGGGAGATCCGCCACTTCATGGAACAATGCGATTACATCCTCACGCATTACAAACCAGAATAGTATGTCCAGTTAGCCGCGACGCCCAACCCAGGCCCTGCGAAGCTCCACTCGCGCGACAATGGGGAATACCGGGAATGCCAGCAGACGTAACCGAGCTCCTTCAGCGTTGGCGCGGCGGAGACGCTGGCGCTCTCAACGACCTCATGCCGCTGGTGTACAGCGAGCTGCGCCGCATCGCCCAAGCGTTTCTCCGAAATCGCCGCCCCGATCAAAGTCTCCAGCCCACCGCGCTGATCAACGAAGCGTACCTCAAGCTCTTCGATAACGGCGAGCCGCAGTTCGTCGATCGCGCGCATTTTCTCGCCGTCATGGCGCGTGTGATGCGCCAGGTCCTCATCGATCACGCCCGGGCGGCCGCGGCCATCAAACGCGGCGGCGAACGCGACCGCGTGGACTGGGACACCGTGGTGGAGCTGGAGCCGGGAACCGGGCCCCGGCAGCTTCGCATGCTGGAACTCGATCGAGCCCTCGCGGTCCTGGAAAGTGAAAACCCGTCGCTGGCGAAGGTTCTCGAGATGCACTATTTCGGCGGCATGACCGCTGAAGAGGTGGCTGCCGTGGAGGGCCGTTCCGCGCATGCCATCCGCCACGACCTCCGCTTGGCGCGCGCCTGGCTGCGCCGCGCCATTGCTCAATAGCCTCACTGAATGCTGAGCGACGAAACCTTGATTGCTTGAATGCGCCCGGCTGCTTCGGCCGTCGCCAGTCCCGCTGTGCCGCAGTACACCGTGAGAGTGCTGCTGGGCGCGGTAACGATCGCCCACGACGTGTCGTTCAACATCTGGATCGCATTGATGTACGCGAAGGAGGCGATCATATTGCCGTCCGACTGCACCCCGTCCTGGAACAAACTGCATTGCAGACTGTTTTGTGAGAATTGGGCGGGCGAAGTGGCCAGATCCTGTCCGTACACGGAGATGAAGAGTACGTAAGAGCCGGTCGGAACCGTAATCGATGCCACTGGGAGCGTTGCGTTGGTGTTGAAGCTGTTCACTCCCAGAATGACGGGCTCCGCGGTATTGGAGTACGCGTTGCTGGCGCCGGCCGGTCCCGCTGGCCCCGCCGGTCCCGTTGCGCCCTGTGCACCACTGGGTCCCTGTGGGCCGGCTGGACCCGTTGCGCCCGTTGCACCCGCCGGTCCTTGTGCTCCCGTCGGTCCGATTGGTCCCGCCGGTCCTATTGGTCCCGCAGGTCCTGTAGCACCCAATGTGACCACGCTCACTGCCGGGAGTCCAGAGTTGAACGTGATTTCCAGCAAGTAATCGCCTGCCGTGAAGCCGGAAGGCGGAGAAGCGGCCGGAAATCGCGCCACGATTTTCGTCGCCGATGACGATGAGATCGTCAGATTCACGGCCCCAACCGATACTTTAGGCCCAGCGCCGAAGCCCGTGCCTGCGATCGTGAGAGTCTTGCCCGTGTAATCCACCGTCGCGCTGTCGATAACCCCCAGCGTAAATTGCGCGCTCACCAAGTTTGCTCCAGCCAGCATTAGGCCGAACGCCGCCAGCACCGCTCCCGAGTTTCTTTTCGTTGTCATAATGGCTTTCACTTCAGATAACGGAATCCGGCGAAGTTTTTGGCGGCACTTTATACAACCGCCTGCGATGGAGCGGGTTCCTTAGCGTAGCCCGCTGTCCCGGCAATTTCCCCGGGGTGGACAAATTACCGTAAGACTGCCGGCTGGGACAACGCTGCGGAGTACGCTATCGTCGAATGCCGCGAGACTATTTCGAAGGAAAGCAGCGAGATAAATGTCAGTGTTCATCAGCCCTCTCGGCCCGAGCCACTCCAAATAGAGCGGCAGCAGGACGCGCAGCGCGTTTGCATCCGGCCACGCCATTAGCGAAGGGATGACATCTCGCAACAGTTCATTCCACTGTGCAGCTTTGGACTTTTCCGCCATCGAATGGAGCCATTCATGACGGACCGTTTCCGAGCTCGCCCTTACATCGACGTCGGTCCAGGCCGATTGCACAACCACCTCCGATCCGCGCGATCCTGTTAAGCGAATCGAATAGACGCCGGGCGAGCCAAGCTTGTGCGTCAAGTGCAGCGGCAGCCGCGAGAGGCCATTGAACCAAATCATGCATGGGCTGGCTCCCTGAGGCCCCCACTCAATCCTGGGTTCCGGCGCCAGAGCATGGGCGATTGGCACACCAGCGCGGCGCACTTCCAGCCTGTAGTCGATAAGTTCTGACGGCTGCTCCTCGGTGGGGCTTCGAAAATCCCATGGATCGGTTCGGCACGGATAGCTGACTCTGTATGGAGACGGCAGCTCAACCTCGATCCAAATCGGCATTTCAACGTATGCGGGCTCTTTCACGTGGATGAACGCGGTGTGGCTGCTGAAGTCCTTGACCACCGGTTCACTGCACAGCCCGCGAGCGCAAATTTGAACCGGCGCCGGAGCATCCGGCAGATTTTCGGGCAGCTTTACATTGATCTGGCCGGAACTGACGTAGAGGAGTCCCGCCGCGAGGCCCCCAGCCGTTACAAAGACGTCGCAAGCTTTCAGTGGGTATGGTCCATTGCTAGGAATTGGCTGGGCGCAGAAAGCACTCGGAGCCAGTCCGGTCCCATAGATCTCCAAGAACTGCCCCGGCTGAAGAAACCGCTGCGGCAGCGTGAACCGCGGCGGCCCGCCTTGAGCAGCCAGTGCAGGAGCCAAAAGGGCCGCTATGGAAATACACGACGGCCAGCTTCGAGTCCATCCCACATCCGTTTCGACACCGTTCGGGCGCGCTCTGTTCCCGATTCGGCGATAACTCACCTCGCCCGTTCATGTCTGCCTCTTAATCAATCACTTCCGCCGGCCGCTGCGCTCCTCAAACCGGCCTCCGTGTTAAGCCCATAGCTGAGGTGACCACATGTCCGCATTCCCAGTCCCCGCTTTGAATCGCACCATCGATCGCGCGGTCATCAATCGCGCGAATGCCCAGCACTCCACCGGCCCGCGTACCGAAGCCGGTAAACAGCACTCGTCGCTCAACGCGCTGCGCCACGGCTTGACCGCCGCTTCCCCGGTCCTGCCGTCTGAAGATTCAGCCTCCTACGAATCTCACCGCCGCCAGTTCATGGACGAATACCAACCGGCCACTCCAACCGAAACGCAACTCGTCCAGGAATTGATCGACACATCCTGGCGCCTCAATCGCATCCCGCACCTCGAAGCCGACCTGCTCGCCCGCGCCGCCAACCCGCCCAATGAGCAAGCGCGTATTGACTTTGACATCGTCGACGCCCATCGCCTCATCGCAAACCTCAACGTGCAAGGCCACCGCCTCTCCCGCCAGTTCCAAAAAGCCCTCGACAAGCTCCGCGAGATTCAAACCGACCGCCTCGAGCGCCAGGGCCGCGAGCTCAAGGACGCCGCCGCCATCCTCGAACTCTATAAACACAAAGGTCTTCCCTGGCAGCCCGCCGACCATGGGTTCGTTTTTTCAAAAGAACAAGTCGAACGCGCCGCCGAGCGCATGACACGTCGAAACGAGGCCCGGCATGTCGAATATGTTCGCTTCCACCTGCCCCCGCAGATGCAGCCAGGCTACGATAAGCGCACTTATTGATCGATTCGGACGGATGGAAGTCAACGCGACGCGCGGCAGAATCCCTCGGCAGACTTTTTTCCGACGAGTGCGCATCCTATACTGACAGGCAGGGTTATAAAGTGAGCAAGTACACTGTTTTTTTTTGAGCCTACTGCGACCGGTTACAGCGCCTACGTGCCCGATCTTCCCGGGTGTGTTGCTGCAGCCTCCACGTTGGAGGAAACACGACGCCTAATAAAAGAGGCCATAGAGTTCCACATCGAGGGAACGCGGATGAGCGGGGATGCGATCCCGGAGCCTACCAGCCATATTGAGCAGATCGAAGTATCTGCATGACCCAGATTCGCCCGCTGCCTTGGCGCCTCCCAAGGCTCAAGCGGCAGGATCGTCGCTGGGAGCCAGCAAATTCTTATCGACGGGAGGCACGTATCGAACGTCACAAGGGCAGCCATTCGAGCCGGTTTTCCCACTCGGATGCTTCCGATGCGAGCCAGACGAGTAGGAGTTCCTCGATCGCGGTTCCAATGTCGAGAGACTGCGCCACCAGGAACACGCCGCTGCAATGATTTCCCGCATTCCTGAATGCGCGGAAATGCGCCGGCATCGTCCCGACATCGTGTGAAACGAGCACGCGTCGTTGTTCAGCCGCCAGCGCCAGAACTTCGAGATCTTTCCTGCGGCGCAGGCCAGCGGCGTCGGCTGTGAGGAAATCGATGGTTGGCTCCCGGCGTGCAACTCCGCTAACAATGGCTTTGTTCAGATCCGCGTCCGCCAGAAACCGGACCTTCACGACGGGCGAGCCATGTGCAGCTCGCCCCGAGCGCGCATTAGCCTCGCCCGAAGATCGGCTGGCAGCGGTTCAGCGTTGCGCCGTCCTTCCGCCCACTTCTCCTCTTGGTGAATTAGGTAGGCATCGATTTCGCACTGATTTGCCAAGTAGTACGCGATGCCGCCGTACACTTCTTCGAGACTGAGCAATTCGAAGTTTTGGCAGATCGTCTCGGGAGATTCGCCGCGGCGGAATGCATAGACAAGAGAGTCCAGTGAAACACGCGTGCCGGCAACATAGTAGTTCCCGTCACGCTGCTCGATGTATTCCTTAGCCATGTCCTTCTCTTCCCTTTCATTCTCTCAAACGGGACACACTTATCGACACTATCTGATGCACCGGCAAGTCTCTCCGTTTGTGCTACACTCTTCAATGGATTCATAAGCTCGGACTTCTCCGCGGGCTCCCCAGTTTGTTCCCCTTTTCAAGGCTGATTGTTGAAGGGTTGGAGCGGGGATTCGCAGCTTTGGACAGGTGGGTGAGTGGTTAAAGCCAACAGACTGTAAATCTGTCCCTCCTTGCGAGGTACGAAGGTTCGAATCCTTCCCTGTCCACCAGACAGTTTTTGGCCGTTGTAGCTCAGTTGGTAGAGCGCGTCCTTGGTAAGGACGAGGTCACCAGTTCAATCCTGGTCAACGGCTCCAGAATTTGGGTTGCCGAACGCAGGCGACCGGGCAGCAATACGCAATCAAGGAACGTTTCAGATGGCTAAGGAAAAATTTGACCGCAGCAAACCGCACGTAAACATCGGCACGATCGGACACATCGATCACGGCAAGACCACGCTGACGGCGGCGATCACCAAGGTGCTGGGGAAGAACAACCCCAAAGTGAAGTTCCGTTCGTTCGACTCGATCGACAACGCGCCGGAAGAAAAAGCCCGCGGTATCACGATCGCGGTGGCGCACATCGAGTATGAGACCGCCAAGCGGCACTACGCGCACGTGGATTGCCCCGGCCACGCCGACTACATCAAGAACATGATCACGGGCGCGGCCCAGATGGATGGGGCGATCCTGGTGGTCGCGGCCACCGACGGACCCATGCCGCAGACGCGCGAGCACGTGCTGCTGGCCCGCCAGGTGGGCGT
>Ga0335083_10006808_pt1 | contig 14184 bp, 12 predicted proteins | sample Lox_Sample_42_FD_206716 | JGI IMG/M metagenome (GOLD analysis project Ga0335083, IMG submission 206716) | Soil microbial communities from Loxahatchee National Wildlife Refuge, Florida, United States - Lox_Sample_4.2 | ecosystem: Environmental > Terrestrial > Soil > Wetlands | place: USA...
GCCTGCGATGCGGCCAACGCCGCCGCCGTGCTCGCCTTGCGCGAACGCAAGTTTCGCAAAGAGAAGCCGTTCGCCGTCATGGTGCGGGACCTCGATCAGGCCCGCCTGCTGGTAGAACTCTCGAATGCCGCGGAAGCCGAGTTGACCTCGATCGCGCGGCCGATTGTCCTGGCGCCGGCGCGGCGTGTGCTGGCGGGTGTCGCGCCCGATACCGGCGATCTCGGGGTAATGCTGCCGTACACGCCGCTCCACCATCTGCTGTTCGCCGAGGGCGCGCCCGATCCGCTGGTAATGACCAGCGCCAATCGCTCGAACGAGCCCATCGCCTACCAGGACGCCGATGCCTTCGAGCGGCTGGCAGGCATCGCCGATGCCTTCCTGGCCGGCGAACGCCCCATTGCACGGCGTGTGGACGATTCGGTGGTGCGCGTGGGGGCCTTTGGAACCACAGTGCTGCGCCGCGCCCGCGGCTACGCGCCGGGAGCCGTAGCGCGTATCCCGGTGGACCGCCCGATTCTGGCGCTCGGGGCGGACCTGAAGAATGCGCTCACCCTGGTGGTGGAGGGCCAGGCGTTCGTCAGTCAGTACATCGGCGATCTGGAACACTACGAGGCCTTTCAGGCATTTACCGAGACCATCCGCGACCTGACCACGATGTACGATGTCCCGCACGATCGCCTGCTCGTGGTGCGCGATTGTCATCCACAGTATGCATCCAGCCTTCATGCTCCGGGCATGCCCACGGTGCAACATCACCGGGCGCATATCGCATCCGTGCTGGCGGAGCGCGAGGCGTGGGATGAGCCCGTGGTGGGAGTCAGCTTCGATGGAACGGGCTACGGGGACGATGGCGGAATCTGGGGCGGCGAGTTCTTTGCCGGGAGCATCGCCGCGGGTTTCGAGCGGGTGGCCCACCTTCGCGGGGCCGTGTTGCCCGGAGGCGATGCCGCCGCGCACTATCCGGTCCAGGCCGCCGCCGGGTTTCTGGCGCAGATGGATGGCCTGCCGGATCTCGCCGATCGGCCCTTCGGCTTTCCCGGCCGCTACCGGCAGTCGCTCGACCTGGCCCGCCGCGGCGTGCGCACCTACGCGACGACCAGCGCCGGACGCCTGTTCGATACGGCCGCGGCTCTGGCCGGCTTCACGCGCCCCATCACCTACGAAGGACAGGCCGCGATGTGGCTGGAGAACCTCGCAGCCGGGAGCGTGGACTGCCGGGAGGCGTATCCGTTCCCCGCCGACGGGCATGAGTTGGATTATCGGCCCCTTCTCCGTGCGATGATCGACGACCGCATGCGCGGCGAGGATCCGGCTGTCATGGCGCGGCGTTTCCATCGCGGCGTCGCCCAAGGGGTATGTGATGCCGTGCTGGCCATCAGCCGTGCGCGAGATTTGAAAACCGTCGTGCTGTCCGGCGGTGTGTTTCAAAACCAGTTGCTGCTGTGCGATCTGAAAGGCCTGCTCGACGGGTCAGGACTTACGGTTTGGACCAACCGCGCCGTGCCGCCGAACGACGGAGGCGTTAGCCTGGGACAGGCGGCATTGGCCGCGTTCGGGCGCTTCGACAAAGCCTATGCATGAACTCTCGGTGGCCATGAGTTTGATCGAGGGCGTGGAGGAAGAGGCCGCGCGCCATGAAGGGCGTGTGACTGCCGTCCATCTCAAACTCGGCCCCCTTTCCGGCGTCGTCCGGGAAGCGCTGCTCTCGGCTTTCGAGCTGGCGTCTGCCGGCACGAGTCTGGAAGGTGTCCGGTTGCTCATAGAAGATATGCCTATTGTCGCGTTCTGCCGGCACTGCCAGGCGCGCCAGACGATCGCCTCGATGCAGTGGTTCTGCTGCCCTGTGTGCGAAAAACCGGTCTCGGATATCGTACAGGGAAGGGAGCTGCAACTCGAGGCTCTGGAGATGGAATGAAGGTCAACGAACCGCGATTAGTGGAAGTCAGAAGGAACATTCTGAAGCGCAACGATATGGTGGCGCGCGAGCTGCGCGACACCTTTCAGCAGGCCGGGGTAACCGTGGTGAGCCTGGTGTCGAGCCCCGGCTCCGGCAAGACCACTTTGCTCGAAAAGACCCTGACCATGTTGAAGGCCCACTACCGTGTGGCGGCGCTGGTGGGAGACCTGGCGACGGAAAACGACGCCCAGCGGCTCTCACGCAGCGGCGCGCAGGTGCGTCAGATCGTCACCGGGACCGTCTGCCATCTCGAAGCCGAGATGGTCCGAACCGCCCTGGACGAGTGGAAGCTCGCCGATCTGGACTTCCTGTTTATCGAGAACGTCGGAAACCTGGTCTGCCCGTCGTCCTACGATCTGGGCGAGCAGCTTCGCCTGGTGCTGCTTTCGGTGACGGAAGGGGAGGACAAACCACTGAAGTACCCCACCATCTTCAACAGTGCCGACGTCGCGGTGGTGACGAAAGTCGATCTTGCTGGACCCGCCGAGTTCGATTGGTCCGCCGCGCTGGCCAATATCGAACGCGTCCGGCCGGGCATGCGCGTGATCCGCGTCTCCGCCAAGACCGGGGAAGGCATGGAAGACTGGCTGCAGTTCCTGGTGACCCTGAAGGGCTAGCGGTTCGCCATTTCATCGCCCAAGGCTTACTCTTCGCCGAAAATCCTTACACTTTTCACTTGAACAAGATCTGATTATCTGATAATTTTCTCCACAGGCTACTGGCAAAAACCCGAGCCTCACAGGAGGGTCTAAGTGAATTCCAACAGGCTCCCTTCGACCTACGATCTGCTCAGCCGGCACGGTGTGGATCGCAGGTCCTTCCTCAAATTCTGCACGGCCATGACGGCCACCATGGGCCTGGAATCCGCCTTGGTGCCGCGGGTAGTGGCGGCAATGGACACCAAGCCGCGGATTCCCGTGATCTGGCTGCACGGCCTGGAGTGTACCTGCTGCAGCGAGAGTTTCATCCGCAGCTCCCACCCGATTGCGCAGGACGTGGTTCTGAACATGATCTCGCTCGACTACGACGACACGCTGCAGGCGGCGGCCGGCGAGCAATGCGAGGAGATTCGCAAGAAGATCATGAAGGACTACAAGGGCCGGTACATCCTTGCGGTCGAGGGAAATGCACCGACCCGCGACGGCGGCGTCTATTGCACGGTCGGCGGCCAGTCGTTCCTGGACGTACTCAAGGAGACCGCGGAAGATGCGCACGCGATTGTCGCCTGGGGATCCTGCGCGGCCAACGGGTGCGTGCAGAACGCGAAGCCGAATCCAACCGGCGCCGAACCCGTCAAGCGAATCATCTCTCACAAGCCGATTATCAACGTGCCCGGCTGCCCGCCCATCGCCGAGGTGATGACCGGCGTCCTCACCTACATCCTGACCTTCGACCAGTTGCCCGATCTGGATCGCAACGGGCGTCCGAAGATGTTTTACGGCCAGCGCATCCACGACAAGTGCTACCGGCGGCCGTTCTTCGACGCAGGCCAGTTCGTGGAAGCCTGGGACGACGAGGGCGCGCGCAAGGGCTGGTGCCTGTACAAAATGGGATGCCGCGGCCCTTCAACCTACAATTCCTGCTCCACGTTCAAGTGGAACAACGGAGTCAGCTTCCCCATCGGCAGCGGCCACCCGTGCATCGGCTGCTCGGAAGAGAACTTCTGGGATAACGGCCCTTTCTACAACCGCCTGACGTCGGTTCCGGTTCCCGGCATCGATTCCACTCCGGACACCGTGGGCAAGACCCTCACGGTGCTGACCGCCGCTGGAGTTGGCGCCCACCTGGCGTCTTACCTGGTGCGCCGCGCCACAGGCAAGCAACTTCCCGGTAGCGCCTCCGATGAACCCGCGGAGAAGAAATAGGAGAAAGCCATGTCGAAGAGAGTCGTTGTCGATCCTGTCACCCGAATCGAAGGCCATCTCCGCGTCGAAGCCATGCTGGACGATGGGAACCACATCAAGGACGCGATGAGCAGCGGCACGATGTGGCGCGGCATCGAGGTCATCCTCCGCGGGCGCGATCCCCGCGATGCCTGGGCGTTCACCGAGCGCATCTGCGGCGTGTGCACGACGGTTCACGCGCTGGCCAGCGTGCGCGCGGTGGAAAACGCCCTGGGAATCCAGGTTCCGCAGAATGCGGACATCATCCGCAACATGATGTTCCTGACGCAATACGTGCAGGATCACGTGATCCACTTCTATCACCTGCACGCGCTGGACTGGGTGGACGTGGTGAGCGCGCTCAAGGCCGATCCCGCAGCCACCGCGGCGCTGGCGCAGAAGGTCTCGCCCAAATGGCCGCTATCGACCGCGGGCTACTTCGCCGATATGGCCGGCACGCTGAAGAAGTTCGTCGAATCCGGCCAGCTTGGCATTTTCCAGAACGCCTACTGGGGGCATCCGGCTTACAAGCTGCCGCCGGAGGCGAACCTGATGGCCGTGTGCCACTATCTCGAAGCGCTCAAATGGCAGAAGGAGATCATCAAGATCCACACCGTGTTCGGCGGCAAAAACCCGCATCCGAACTACCTGGTCGGCGGGGTGGCGAGCGCCATCAACATGCAGGGCGATAATGCCATCAACATGGAACGGCTCAACCTGGTCCGCGACCGGATCGCCGACGCGATCAACATCGTCGAAAACCTATATCTCCCCGATCTGTTGGCTGTGGCCTCCTTCTACCCCGAGTGGACCAAGATCGGCGGCGGCCTAGGCAACTACATGACATATGGCGATGTGCCGCAGAACGGGATCGGCGATATCGCCAAGTTCCGCATCCCGCGCGGCGCCATCCTGAACAAGAACCTGAGCGAGGTGATGCCGGTCGATCCCGGAGATGCTTCGCAGATCCAGGAGGAGATCTCGCATTCCTGGTACCAGTATCCGAGTGGCCCCAACGCGCTTCATCCGTACGATGGTGTCACCGAGCCGCGCTATACCGGTCCCAAGCCGCCCTACAAGGAACTCGATGAGACCAAGGCGTACTCCTGGCTGAAGAGCCCGCGGTGGAAAGGAAACGCCATGGAGGTGGGGCCGCTCTCCCGCATGCTGGTCGGCTTTGCCAGCGGCCGTGCCGATTACAAAGAAGTGGTCACCGACGCCCTGGGCAGACTCAAAGTCGGGCCCGAAGCGCTGTTTTCGACCCTCGGGCGCACGGCCGCGCGCGGACTCGAGACGAAGCTCTGCGTTCACTGGTTGATGGACGAATACGATCACCTCATCGCCAATCTCAAGTCCGGCAATTCCGACACCGCGGACACCCGCTCGTGGGCGCCGGAGACGTGGGCTCCCGAATCCAAGGGCTACGGCTTCACCGAAGCCCCGCGCGGAGCCCTCTGCCACTGGATCCACATCAAGGACCAGAAAATCGCCAACTACCAGATCGTCGTCCCGAGCACGTGGAACGCGTCGCCGCGCGACGAAAAAGGCCAGCACGGAGCGTACGAAGCGGCGCTCATCGGCACTCCGATGGCCGATCCGAAACGTCCCGTGGAAATCCTGCGCACGATCCACTCGTTCGACCCGTGCCTGGCGTGCGCGTCGCACGTGATCGCACCCGACGGGCGGAAGCTCGCGGAGATCGTTGTCCGCTGAAGGAGGCTGCTATGGCAACCGGCTATCGTTCCCTGGACTACGCACCCACCTCGATCAGCTACGGGCGCAGGTATGTGTGGCAGCTTCCCGTCCGCATCGCCCACTGGATCAACGTCGCCGCCATTACGACCCTCTTCTGGACGGGCCTGTATATCGCATGGCCCGTCCTTGCCCCGAACGGCGAGGCCTACCGGAATTTTGTCATGGGCAGGGTCCGGCAGATTCATTTCATCTCCGGGTACGCGATGCTGTTCGCGTTTATCCTGCGCGTCTACTGGTTCTACGTAGGCAACAACTATTCCCGCTCCGGATTTCCCATGGTCTGGCGGGCGGATTGGTGGCACGACCTCAAAGCTCAGGCCATCCAGTACCTGCGCCTCGAGCGCGGACACGTCCATCTGGGCCACAACGCGCTTGCCGGGGCCACGTACACCTTTTTCGTGATCCTGATCGGCTGGTGCCAGATCATTACCGGCCTGGCGCTGTACTCCGAAAACAACCCCGGCGGCTTTTGGGACAGGCTGGTCGGCTGGATCGTGCCGCTCCTGGGAGGTGCTTTCGCGGTCCGGATGTGGCACCACACGTTCGCCTGGTGCTTCGTGATCTTCGGCATCCTGCACCTCTATATCGTCTTGTTCGATTCGCACCAGTTCCGCAACGGTCTGATCACCTCGATCATCTCGGGTTATAAGTTCTACGAGAAAGGCGATCTCGATCATGACCGATGGCTCACCTGAGATTCTGGTCCTCGGTCTTGGGAATCTGCTGCTTTCGGACGACGGCGTCGGACTGCGCCTGCTGGAAGCGGTCCGGTATGAGAGCTCCGATGTCGATTTCGTCGATGGCGGCACGCAGGGACTGCTGCTGCTCGGCCACCTTGCGAATCGCCGCGCGGCGATCGTCCTCGACGCCGTGGCGCTCGGCGCGCCGCCCGGCTCGATCCACGTCCTTCAGGGCGAATCGCTCGCCGCCTGCCGCGGCGACACTGGCCACGGAGCGAACGCTCTCGGACTCCTCGCCGCGGCTCGCTTGCTCGGGGAGTTGCCGCCGTCGGTCACGATTCTCGGCATCGAGCCGGCCTCGATTGCCACCGGGATCGGGCTCTCGCCGGCGGTGGAAGCCGCCCTTCCCGAGGCCGTTTCGTGCGCGCGCGCGATGTTAGCATTAGCATTACAGGAGTTCCCGCATGTGCCTGGCGGTCCCCGGTAAGATCGTCGAAACCCGCGACATCGATGGGATGCGGATCGGCAAGATCGATTTCGGCGGCGTGACCCGCGACGCCTACCTCGATTACGTCCCCGAAGCGAACCTCGGTGACTACGTGGTGGTCCACGTAGGCTTCGCCATTTCCCGCATCGACGCCGAAGAGGCCAAGCGCACCTACGAACTCCTGGAGCAGATGGGATTGCTGGCGGAAGAAGGTCTGTGAAATTCCTGGATGAATACCGCGATCCCAGGCTTGCGCAGTCAGTGGTCGCGGAGATCCGGCGCGTGGCGACCCGCCCGTGGGTGGTGATGGAGATCTGCGGCGGGCAGACGCACACGCTGATGAAGTACGGCATCGACGAGCTGCTGCCGCAATCGGTCGAGCTGGTGCACGGGCCCGGGTGCCCGGTGTGCGTCACCCCTCTGGAACTGATCGACAAGGCGATCGCCATCGCATCGACGCCCGATGCCACGCTGGTTTCCTACGGAGATATGCTGCGCGTGCCAGGTTCGTCGAGCGACCTGTTCCGCGTGAAAGCCGCGGGCGGCGACGTGCGTATCGCCTATTCGCCGATGGACGCGCTGGCCATTGCCCGCCGGCATCCCGAACGGCGTGTTGTGTTCTTCGCTGTCGGATTTGAGACCACGGCCCCCGCCAATGCCATGGCTGTGTGGCAGGCGAAGCGCGAGGGGCTGAAGAATTTTTCAGTGCTGGTGTCGCACGTGCTGGTTCCGCCCGCGATCCGGCTGCTGCTCAGCTCGCGCTCGAACCGCGTGCAGGGCTTCATTGCACCCGGGCACGTTTGCACCGTCATGGGGTACACCGAATACGAGGAGCTGGCGGCCGGATACAAGGTTCCGTTTGTTGTGGCCGGCTTCGAGCCACTCGACCTGTTGCAGGGCATTCTGATGCTCGTACGGCAGCTCGAAGAGGGCCGCGCGGAGGTGGAGAACCAATACGTGCGCAGCGTGACCCGGACCGGCAACGAGGCCGCCCGGCACCGGATGCTGGAGGTGTTCGAGGTCGGCGACCGGAAGTGGCGCGGCATCGGCGAAATCGCCGCCTCGGGATATCGGTTGCGCGAAGAGTACTCGGCTTTCGATGCGGAGCGCGTGTTTGGCGTCCAGACCACTACCGCCGCGGAGCCGGCCGAGTGCATTTCGGCGCAGGTGTTGCAGGGGCTCGCGAAGCCCGTGGATTGCGCGGCGTTCGGGACGCGTTGCACGCCGGAGACACCCCTGGGAGCGCCCATGGTTTCCACCGAAGGGGCTTGCGCGGCCTACTTTCAATTCCGGCGGCACGCATGACTTCGTGCCCGCTGCCGCTGACCACCAAAGATCGCATTCTGCTGGGGCACGGCTCCGGGGGGAAGCTCAGCGCGGAGCTGTTGCGGGACGTTTTTCTGAGGGTGTTTCATAGTCCTGTGCTCGGACGCCTGGATGACCAGGCGGTCCTCGAGATCGGGGGCGAGCGGGTCGCATTCACCACTGACAGCTTCGTGGTGAAGCCGTTGTTTTTTCGCGGCGGCGACATCGGATCGCTGGCCGTCCACGGCACGATCAACGACCTGGCCATGGGCGGAGCCGAGCCTTTGTATCTCAGCGCCGGCTTCATCCTGGAGGAAGGACTGTCTACCGAAGTCCTGGCGCGAGTGGCGGATTCCATGGCGCTCGCGGCGGAAGCGGCGGGGGTGGAGATCGTGACCGGCGATACCAAGGTCGTCGAGAAAGGCAAGGGCGACGGCCTGTTCATTAACACGACCGGGATCGGACGCATTCCGGCCCACGTCAACCTCTCGGCGATGAACGTGCGTCCGGGCGACTGCGTGCTGCTTTCCGGGTTCATCGGCGATCACGGGATTGCGATTCTCTCCGAGCGGGAAAGCATCGGATTCGAGACGACGGTTACGAGCGACTCCGCGCCGCTGCACGCGCTGGTGCGCGACATGCTCCGCGCCGCGGCCGGCATCCGCATGATGCGCGACCCCACGCGCGGCGGGGTGGCCAGCACCACGAACGAGATCGCCGAGAAGGCCCGCGTCGGGATCGAGCTGGTCGAAACTGCGATCCCGGTGCGGGAAGATGTGCGAGCCGCCTGCGAACTGTTGGGTTTCGACGCTCTGCACGTGGCCAACGAAGGCAAGCTGATCGCGATAGTGGCGCCGGAGGACGCGGACGCGGTGCTGGCGGCGATGCGGGCGCATCCTCTGGGCGCCAACGCGGCGATGGTCGGGTCCATTACCGACAGACACCCCGGCATGGTCACTCTGAAGACACCGTTCGGCACCAGCCGGATCGTGGAGATGCTGGCGGGCGATCAGTTGCCGCGGATCTGCTAGGGCCGGATGCTTGCGCTACAACGGCAGTTCGAAGTAGAAGATCTCCTTGCCGGTGCCGGCCTCGGTCATGCCCGCCAGATAGACGGTGGCGTTGCGCTGCAGCCCGGTCTGGAAGTAGAAGAAGCCGCTGGCGGATTGGCCGGGCGGAAGGAACTTGGCGGCGAAGGCACGTCCTTCGATCTCCCACTCATCCAGCGGATTCTTCTTGGGTTTGAGGACCTTCACTTTGCCGGCAGGGCCGGGGATCATGTTGGGACGGTCCGGCCCTTTCAGATAGCGGATGTCGCGCGCGGGCGTGGCGTCGACGCGGTTGTGGTTGGGACCGGTGTATTCGGCTTTCAGGTTGTCCAGGCGGATGGTCTTCTCGCTATTATTTTCGATGACCACCAGCACGGGCAGAACGCCGTACTGATAGGGGTCGAGCTTGCCGAAGGCGGCTTTGACCTTTTCGCCGGAATCATAAGCTTCCACGCCGATGGTGACCTGCGAATTGGTCTGGTGACTGGCGAAACCCGAGGCGGGGCCCGGCTTGAACGGCGGCGGGTCCTTATCGGCGGCGGGAGCGGCCGCGGCAGCTATACTCAAAAGAAGAGCCAAACGTTTGAAAACAAAAGGCATCTATTTCCTCTACCGCGTCCTTCAGGCGTTTGGGTTGCCTGTCCTGCTATTGTATTTCCTCTTTCGCGGCTTTGCGAACCGCGGCTACTGGCGAAGCCTGCCCGAGCGCTTCGGGTTTCTGCCCCACTCGTTTAGACAGACCGGTCCGGGGGCAATCTGGTTGCACGCAGTTTCGGTAGGCGAGGTGCTGGCATGCGTGGAATTCGCGCGGCGGCTGCGGCACGAGTTTCCGCGCAGTCCGTTGTACGTTTCCACGACAACTCTGGCAGGTCGCGCGACCGCGGAGGATAAGCTGCGCGCGATCGCTACGGGAGTTTTTTTCGCGCCGGTGGATTGGGTGTTTGCGGTGCGGCGCGTGCTGCGCACGATCCGGCCGGGGGCAGTCGTGGTGGCGGAAACCGAGATCTGGCCCAATCTGTTCCGCGAGGTGAAGCGGACGGGTGCGGGGCTGCTGGTAGTGAACGCACGGATCTCCGACAAGGCGCTGCCCCGGTATCGGCGGTGGCGATGCCTGTTTCCCCCGGTACTGGGCGCTCCGGACATGATTCTGGCGCAGACGGAGGAGATACGCGCACGCTACCTGGAACTGGGCGCGCCGGGGGATCGGGTGCAGGTGGGCGGGAATTTCAAGTACGACTTCGAGCCTCGGGCGGCGGAGGCGGATTCGCCGGTGGTGCGGCTGCTGGAGCAGGTGAGGCCGGCGAACGTGTGGATCGCGGCGAGCACGATGCCGCCGGCGGAGGCGGGGGGTGCGGACGAAGACGATGTGGTGATCGCGGCGTTTCAGGAAGTGGCGCGGAAACGGCCGGAGGTGTTTTTGATTTTGGCGCCGAGAAGGCCGGAGCGGTTCGATGTGGCGGCGGGGAAGCTGGAGGCGGCGGGGATCTCGTTTGTGCGGAGGACGGGGCAGGTCGGAAACCTGCCCCACGGGTGCCACGTGCTGCTGCTGGACACGATCGGGGAATTGAGCTCGCTGTTCGCATACGCCGACGTGGTGTTCATGGGGGGGACGCTGGCGCGGCGCGGGGGACATAACATCCTCGAGCCCGCGTTCTTCGGGAAGCCGGTGATCGTGGGGCCGCACATGGAGAATTTTCAGGCCATCGCGGATCAGTTTCGTGCGCACCGGGCCTGCGTCGAGATTGGTTCGGCAGCGGAATTGGCCGGCGCGGTGGAGCAGGTGCTGGCGGATGCGGGCGGAGTCGGCGAGCGGGGCAAGGTTTGCGCAGAGGCTGATCGCGGGGCCACGGTGCGGGCCACGCGCGAGATGCACGGCATCCTGCGGGTACCGCGGTACCGGCCGGCGATGCCTTGGTTCGCGGCGGCGTCGGTGTTGGCGGAATTGTGGCGCCAGGGTGCGCGAAGGCGGCAGGCCCGCCAGTATGGGCAGCGGCGTGAACTCGACGTGCCGGTGATCAGCGTGGGCAACGTGGCCATGGGCGGCACCGGCAAGACGCCGACCGTGCTGCGGCTGGCGGAACTGCTCCGCGAGCGGGGCCGCAAGCCCGGGATTCTGACGCGCGGCTACGGGCGGACTTCGCCCGTGGACCACATGGCGCTGGAAGCGGGCGCGATCGTGGCGCCGTACGAGAGCGGCGACGAGCCGCAGATTTTCCTGCGCTCGCGCGTGGCGCCGGTGGGGATCGGGGTGGACCGCTTCGAGGCAGGCCGCATGCTGCGCGAGAAGTTCGGCTGCGACGTGATGCTACTCGACGACGGCTTTCAGCACGTGAGACTGGCACGGGCCGTGGATATCGTGCTGATCGACGCGCTGAATCCGCTGGGCGGCGGGGCAGTGTTCCCGCTGGGGCGCCTGCGCGAGCCGGTGGATGCGCTGGCGCGGGCGGATGCGATCCTGATCACGCGCTGCGACGCATCGGACCTGGCGCCGGCAATCGAGCGCGAGGTGCGGAAGTGGAACCCACAGGCGCCGATCTTTCGCGCCAGCGTGGCGCCGGAGAGTTGGGTGGAGAATCGCAGCGGGCGCCGCGCCGAGGGGCTGCCGGGATGCCACGTCGGCATGTTCTGCGGCCTGGGAAATCCGCGGACCTTCCGGTTCACGCTGGAGGGATTGGGACTCGAAGTGGTCGAGAGCTTCGAATTCGACGACCATCACCGGTACCGGCCCGCGGAGCTGCGATGCATGGCGGACCAGTTCTGCCGGAAGGGCGCGGAAGCCATGGTGACCACGGAGAAGGACTCGGTGAACCTACCTGACGGTGCGGACGATTTGCTGGGGGGAGTGCCGTTGTACTGGCTGAAGGTGGGCATGCGGATCGAAGGGGAATCCGAGCTGCTGGATTACCTCTTGAAGCGCGTCCAAAAGTGCGTCCAAAACAGACCTTGACATCTGTTTTTTGCCGGCGTATGCTATCCCTAGTTCGCTAGGGTAGCGAGCTAGGTGAGACGGACATGTCGCAAGCCACGGCTCAGAATACGCTGGATCTGCTGATTCTCAAGACGCTGGCGCGGGGGCCCAACCACGGATTCGGCATCACGGTGCACATCCAGAACGCATCGGAGGGTCTGCTGCGCATCGAAGAAGGGTCCTTGTATCCGGCCCTGCACCGCCTGGAGCGCGAAAAGGCGGTCACCAGCGATTGGAAGACGTCGGAGAACGGCCGCCGCGCGCGTTACTACAGGATCAGCGCCGCCGGACGGAAGAGGCTGGAGGAACACGAAGGCCAATGGCAGTCGCTCAGTGCGGGCGTGGCCAGAGTGTTGAACTTCGCATGAAAGGCTGGTTCGAAAGACGCCGGGCGCGCGACCTCGATCGCGAGCTCCGGGAAGAAATGCAATTCCACCTGGAAATGCGGGCCGCTGAGTACCAACAGGAAGGGATGAGCCCTCACGATTCGGCAGCGGCAGCCCACAAGCGGTTCGGCAGCACGTCGATTGTTCACGAGGAGACGCGGCGGGAGCACATCGGCGGAGCGGCGTCGCTGGTGGAGGCAGCCGGCAGGGAGTTGGGCTTCGCCTTTCGGAGCCTGCAGCGGGCACCCGCCTTCACGGCGGCGGCGGTGCTGGCGCTGACCTTGGGGCTCGGCGGCGCGGCTGGCGTGTTCAGCGTGGTGGACCGGATCCTCTTCCGGGGCTTGCCGTACGCGGACGGCAGCAGGCTGGTGGCGATCGGAGTGCGGGCGCCGCTGGCCGATCATCCATTTTTGCTGGGCGGCGACTATGCGGAATGGAAGGAGGAGCGGTCGGCACTGGCCGGGCTTACGGCGGCGAGCGAGCCTTTCGACTGCGACCTCACCGAGAACAACCCGGTCCGGCTGAGCTGCGCGGGAGTAGCATCCACGTTTCTGCCGTTGTTCGGAGTGGAACCGACCGCTGGTCGCAATTTCCGGCCGGAGGAGGACCTGCCGAAGGTCCCTCAAAGCATCATTCTGTCGAATGCCTTGTGGCGCGAGCGGTATGGCGGGGATCCGAAGATCGCGGGACGGCGGGTGCAGCTCAATGGCGAGCCCGCGACGATCATCGGGGTGCTGCCGGCCTCGTTCGAGTTCCCTACTCTCGCGCAGGTGGACCTGCTGATTGCCCTTCAACTCAACGAAGCTGTGGAGCGGAAGCGGCAGGCCGTCTCCATGGTCAACGCGTTCGGACGGCTCAAGGCGGGCGTGACGATGGAACAGGCCCGGGCGGCGCTGGAGCCTTTCTTCGCGAATTTCCTGACGACCATCACGCCTTCGTTCCGCAAGGAGGTGCGGCTGGAGATCGGCTCGCTGAATGACGTCATGCGAGTACGCGCCCGTACGGCCGGATGGGTGCTGTTCGGCGCGGTGGCCGCGGTGCTGCTGATCGCCTGGACCAACATCGCCAACCTGTGGATGGCGCGGGCCGCGAGCCGCGCGCACGAGACCGCGATCCGCGCGGCCCTGGGCGCCGGCAAGGCCCGGCTAATGATGCACCACGCGGCCGAACTCGCGCTGGTGGCTGCTACCGGCTGGGTAGGCGGACTCGGCCTGGCGGCGGTGCTCCTGGCCGTCTTTCGCCGGACCGCCCCTGCCGGCGTCATCGGCCTGCGACACGCTTCACTCGATTTGCGGATCTTCCTGTTCAGCGCCGCGGCGCTGCTCGCGAGTGTCCTGGCCTTCGCACTGCTTCCGGCAGGGGCCGTGTCCAGGAGAATGCGACTGCGGAGCACGCTGGTGACCGCGCAGGTGGCGATTTCGGTGTTCCTGGTGGCGTCGGCAGGCCTGCTGATCCACACACTGCGGGAGTTGAGCGACATCCGCTTCGGCGTGCGCACCGAGGGCACAGTGACGGCCTCGGCAGTTCTGGGACAGCAGAAATATCGCACGGTGGCGGACCGCTACGCCTTCGTCGAGCGGCTGGAGAGCGCGCTGCGCCGGCTGCCCGGCGTGTCGGCGGTGGCGGTGGCCGACGAGTTGCCGCCGCTCACGGCAGGAATCGGGATCATGTACGGATCGATCGGGGTGGATGGGAGGCCGCCGTCCGGGCAGGG